>Ga0210388_10001784_pt1 | contig 16940 bp, 14 predicted proteins | sample IncBWC19OmetaG_FD_155485 | JGI IMG/M metagenome (GOLD analysis project Ga0210388, IMG submission 155485) | Forest soil microbial communities from Barre Woods Harvard Forest LTER site, Petersham, Massachusetts, United States - Inc-BW-C-19-O ... | reverse complement strand
GGTGGAGGCGCCGGTTCCGGAGACGGAGCCACCCACGTCGTTCACGACGACCTTGGCTCCGCGACGTGCCAGGAGCAGCGCATGCTCACGGCCAAGTCCAACACCGGCGCCCGTTACAATTGCAACTCTTCCCGCAAGGTCAATGGTCATTAACGAGGTTTCCTCAGGATGTGCGGCTCACTGTGCGGCTTACCGAGCGGCGCACAATAATAGCAGCATGACGGATAGGCATTCATTTCTTGAGAGTCCAGGCGGCTGCGAGTTGCACGAGGAACACCAGTACAAAAACCGGCGCGAGACACAGCAGGGCCATCCGCAGAGCGTGGACACCATAGGTCGGTGTGAACCAGTCGCTGGCGACACCGATCAACAGCGGGCCGCAGCCCAACCCGATAATATTCAACACAAAGAGGAAGATGGCGCCGGCGGCGCTGCGTTGTGATGGAGCGACGCTGTTCTGGATGACGGTCAGGGCGGGCGCGAGGTAGGTGTTGGCCAGAATGTAGGGTCCGGCCATGAATAATAGTGTCATGGGCCAACTACGCGCAGCTGTGATGCCAAATAGAAACGGCAGGCCCAGCAGTACAAACGTTCCGGGCAGCAACGCGTACAGTGCCGGCCGACGGGGTGCGACCTTGTCGACCAGGTAGCCCCCCACGAGTGTGCCGATCCCGATGGTCGCTCCAGCGACAAAGCTGTAGGAAGTCGCGATCTGGGAGAGGCTCATGCCTTCGTCACGTATCAAGTATGCCGGCATCCAACTCAGCAGTCCGTAGATGATCACCGCCGTGAGTCCGGCCGCGCAGGCGGTTAGAACGAGCGTCGGTGTGCGGACGAAGATCTTGATCGCCGTGAAGACCGATGCGGCGGGCTCGGTGTCCCCGGGTCGAGACACGTCCAGCCGGCCCCTGGCGGGCTCGCGCACAATCAGTGGAATGAGCGGGGCCAAAAGCACGCCGGCTCCGCCGAGTACGAAAAATGCGACTCTCCAGCCATAGTGGGCGGCAATCCAACCCCCACTCGCGGCACCCAACATGGTGCCGAATGGCACTCCGAGAGAAAAGATCGCCAGTCCCACGCCGCGCTTTTCGGGCGGGAAGTAGTCGGAGATGATGGAATAGGAGGGCGCCGCTCCGCCTGCTTCGCCCACTCCGACTCCCATGCGGGCGACCGCCAGCGTGGCGAGCCCACAGGCCGCTGAGCAGAAGCTCCAAAGCCCACAGGCCAGGGCGACGATACGGACTCTGTTGTATCGGTCTGCCAATGCTGCCACGGGGATGCCGAAGATCGTATAGAAGAGGGCGAACATGAGTCCGGTCAACAGGCCCAGTTGGGTGTCGGTCAGGTGCAGCGAGTGCTTGACGGGCTCCGCCAGGATCGCCAGGAATTGGCGATCGAGGAAATTAAAGGTGTAGACGACACAGAGGCTCACGGCAACGACGTAGCGGTACCTCGTGCTCTCGGATCGATCCCGAGCGGCGGCCGTTTGACTATTTCCGCTGGCGACGGCCAGCGCGCGCAAATCCGTCATCCGCATACCCCCCTCGAATCAGCGTGATCGCTTTATAGGACAGCAGCGGCACCTGAGGCCTACCGCGTTCTCGACGGAATATTCATTCTCTATAGAATTAATGTCAATGGCCAGTGGTAGGCGACCGCTACCACGAAATAGTTGCCCGATATGTCGGAAGAGCGCCTTCGGTAGCGTCATTACAGGAGGCAGGTGGATGGCGGTTTAATGCTGAGGCGTCCGGCCGGCCTGTAAGTGCCATTAACCGGAGGTCACGTGAAGAAATTTCTGGCTGTCTATCTGGGTTCGCCGGCCTCGGTCGAGCGCTCGGGGTGGAACCGACTGGAGGAAGGGAAGCGTAAGGAGAGGGAGGCCGCGGGTATGAAAGCCTGGGGGGACTGGATGGTCACTCACAAGGGAGCGATCGTCGAGTCAGGAGGTCCCCTCGGTAAGACGAAACGCGCTTCGGCGGAAGGCGTTTCGGACACGAAGAACAATATGGCCGGTTACGTCATCGTCCAGGCGGAGTCGCACGAAGCGGCCGCACGGATGTTCGAGATGCACCCGCACTTCGCTATATTTCCGGGCGACTCGGTTGAGATTATGGAGTGCCTGCCGATCCCCGGAGGAGGGTGAGGCGGGAATAGGGTAATCGCCGGCAAACCTTGCCTGGCCGGCGATGCCTCGTGCCGTGGACCTTCGAGCCGCGGAACAGAGTCGGACTGATCGCTACACAGCCTGAGCCGGCAGTGGCTGGGTCTGTGGTTGCGGCTTCAGCGGTTCCGTCTGCTGCTGTTGTAGTTGCTGCTGTTTCTTCTTCGCGAGGTGATGTCCCACGGCGCAGCCGACGACCGCGCCCGCAACCGCGTGATGCCCGGCTACGTGCCCCGCCACCGCGCCTACCGCCGCACCTTTGATGCAACCTTTCGCCGCGGCGGCCTGGGTGCCGACCAAGAAGGCGAGTGCTAACAACGAGAGCGCGAGGGTCGATCGTTTAGCCTGTATTTTCCGCAGCATGCGAGTATTCCTTTCGGGTCTTTCGCGCGGGTGAGGAAGGGGGCGTCGCTACGGTGGGAATTCTCCTCCCCTGTTGCGGCGCCATCAAGGCTGCTGGCGACCGCCTGCCGCACATAGACGTCGTGATGTCGAGTCGAGCGCTGCTCTATGAGGGGAGCGAAAGGCGTGACGTCTACCGCGAGAAATGCAACGCTTCTAGGGTAATCTTGTACCGAATGAACCGAGCAGCACACGTTTCCGCACGTCCGAAGGTCGTCGAATCCGATCCCCGCTCACTGACCCTCCCGTGGGTGTTGGAGGAGCTCGCCAAGGCGCAGCTCATCTCGCCTGGGGCAGTCGCCCAAATCGCCCCCGTACCGGGCGCCAAGGCCGGCGAGACGCTGCATCCGCTCGTTACGGTTGCCGCGCAGGATTGGCCCGATCGTCGCACTGAAGGCCAGAAGCTCTCGCTCGAGGTATTGACGCGCTGGCTCGCCCATCGCGCACGCATCCCGTATATGCGGATCGACCCGCTGAAGCTGGATGTCGCGAGCATCACGAGCGTCATCCCCTATGCCTACGCGTCCCGCGCCGGGATTCTGCCCATCAAGAGCGGGTCCGCCGGTGTCGTGTTCGCGGTTAAGGATCCGTTCGCGACGGATTGGATTCGCGAGCTGGAGCCGGCGCTCAAGGCGCCTGTGAAACGCGTCTGCGCCAACCCGCTGGACATCGATCGCTACCTGGTCGAATTCTACGCAATAGCACGCTCGGTCAAGATCACCGGGGAGGAGCGCTCGCGCGTTGGCCCGGCGGAGCTGCGGAATCTCGAGCAGCTCACAGAGCTCAGCCGGGCCGGCAAGTTGTCCGCGGAGGACCAGCACGTCGTCGCGATCGTCGATTGGCTGTTGCAATACGCTTTCGACTCGCGGGCCAGTGATATCCACCTCGAACCCCGTCGCGACAGTGGCAACCTCCGTTTCCGTATCGACGGCATCCTGCACGAAGTCTATCGCTTGCCCGCCCCAGTCGTGCCCGCCGTCACGAGCCGCATCAAAATTCTCGCACGGCTGGACGTTGCGGAACGACGCCGTCCGCAGGACGGCCGCATCCGTACGCGCTCACCCGATGGCAAGGAGATCGAGTTGCGGGTGTCGGCACTGCCGACGGCATTCGGCGAAAAGCTGGTGCTGCGTATCTTCAACCCGGACGTGCTCCTGCGCGACTTCGGTCGCCTGGGTTTCTCGGCAGAGGAGGTCCGCCTCTGGCGCGGAATGGTCGGGCAGCCTCACGGAATCGTACTGGTCACCGGCCCGACCGGATCGGGCAAGACCACGACGCTTTACTCCACCTTGAGAGAGTTGGCGACCTCCGAAGTCAACGTCTGCACGATCGAGGATCCGATCGAGCTGATTGAAGGCAGCTTCAATCAGATGCAAGTGCAGTCGAACATCGACCTGAACTTTGCCGATGGCGTGAGAGCTCTTCTGCGTCAGGATCCTGACATCATCATGATCGGTGAGATCCGCGACAAAGAGACCGCGGACGTCGCAGTGCAGGCGTCACTAACAGGACACTTGGTACTTTCTACGCTGCATACGAACGACTCGCCCTCAGCCGTGACCCGTCTGTTGGAGTTAGGTGTCCCCGCCTATCTTGTCAAGGCAACTTTGCTCGGGGTGCTCGCCCAGCGGCTGGTCCGCACGCTGTGCCCACACTGCAAAGCGCCGCGCGATCTTGCACTGGCCAGTTGGAACGAACTCGGCGTCGGGGATGGCGTACCCACGCCGCAGCGCATCTTCAGTCCTGCAGGTTGCCTCGAATGCCGCCAGACCGGCTACATGGGCCGCATCGGTGTCTACGAGCTTATGGCCATCGACTCAGCGTTGCGATCTGCGATCACTCCCGGCGTGGATTCGGTGGAGTTGCGTCGGCGGGCACTGCAGGCCGGTATGCGCCCGCTGCGACACGCTGGCGCGGAAAAAGTGGCGGCCGGACTGACTTCCATCAGTGAGGTGCTCTCGCTCACGCCCGATCCGCGTCAGGCGGACTGACCCTCCATCGGGGACGTTCCGCCGTAGGATGAGGCCGACAGGGGGTCACGGGCATCGCTGATTCCGCTCGGCGTTGAGCATGACTCATGATGTTTGAAGTAATCGATACCCACCCGGAGAACGTCGATGGACCGCAATCGCATCAAAGGCGCGTGGAAGAAAACGGCTGGCGAGGTCAAGGAAGCCACTGGCCAGGCATTGGGCAACGAAAAGCTACGCTTGAAGGGGCGCGCTGAGCAGGTCGCTGGTACGGCGCAGAACGCTCTTGGCCGCGTTAAGGACGCGTTCCGGGGCAAGCGATAGGGCCGCCTCGAGCGTCGGCGCTGAGGACGAAGACGACGACGTTGAGTTGAAGTGAGCGGACTGAATCCTGCTGCCGCGAGTTCAGTTGACGACCGTCGGAGGCGCCCGTGGCTCGTAAGTACTCAAAAAAGGCTTCGCAGAAAGTAGAGCGCGCCATGACGGAGCGGAAGAAGGGCGCGCTGCGCAGCGGTCGTTCGGGACGCAAGGTGACGAGCCGTAAGCAGGCGATCGCGATCGGACTATCCGAGGCGCGCCGGGCCGGAGCAAAAGTGCCGCGTAAAAAGTCGGCCAGTCGCGGCAAGCGCCGTAGCAGCAGCGCCTAGCTTACGCTTAAAGTCGCGCTAGTTCGGACCTGCACCCATAGCGACCGGCCCGGGACCAAAGTCCAACAGCAGACAAATGATGTGCGGGCTCGTGCGGTCCAGTGGGAACCTTTGGCTCGACCGGGCGTTCAGCGATTCACCCTGGTCCGTCGCCTGCCGTCCCGTGATTCCGAAAACAACGCCTCCAGCCTCTGAGCCGGGTAAGCCACGCATCCTCTTCGTCGAGGACGATACGACGCTTTGCAGTCTTCTGGCCGAGGAGCTGTCGGACGAATATGTCGTCGAGACCGCCGGCAACGGCATCGAGGCCCTCAAGGCGGTGATGCGCAAAAAGCCCGATCTGATCGTCACGGACATCGTAATGCCCGAGATGGATGGGGTTGAGCTGTTGAAGACACTGCGGAGCGAGCCGGGGACGCAGGGACTGCCTGTTCTGTTGATTTCCGGACGGGCCCAAGAGGGCCAACGAATCGACGGTTTCCGTAGAGGTGCGGACGGTTATCTCGCCAAGCCCTACAGTGTGAGCGAGTTGCGGGCCGTCGTCGGCGCGATGCTGCAAGCTGCGAAGCGTCGCGCCGAGAGTGCCCGCCGCGAGGCTCGGCAGCAGGCGCTCGCCGAGCGCGCTGCACTCCTGGAGAGCATCACGGATGCATTCTATGCGTTGGACCGCCAGCTGCGCTTTACGTACGTCAATCAGCGTGCGCTGGATTACTTTCAAAAGAGACGCGAAGAGCTGTTGGGTCGGCGGATCGGAGATGTCTTCCCCGTACTCAAAGGGTCCGTGATTGAAACGCAGCTCGGGCACGCTTTGCGCGAGCAATGTTCCGTTGCTTTCGAGGCGTTATCGCCCATCGCCGAAAAATGGATCGAGCTCAATATCTACCCGGCTGCCCAGGGACTGGCAATTTATTTCCGCGACGTCAGCGACCGCAAACGGGCGGAGCAGGAGCTGCAACAGGCCCAGGCGTTGCTGCGCGAGTCGGACCGCCGCAAGAGTGAGTTCCTTGCGCTCCTGGCCCACGAGTTGCGCAATCCCCTGGCCCCCATTGCCAATGGATTGAAGATTCTGCGCATGCGAGCCACCTCCGCTCCAGTCTCGGACCGCACCGTCGAGATGATGGAGCGCCAACTGAAACATCTCGTGCGGTTGGTCGATGACCTGCTGGATGTCGGTCGCATTACCTCCGGCAAGCTGCAACTGTGCGCGCAACGAGTGTTGTTGCACGACGTGCTGCAAACTGCGGTGGAAAGCACTCGCAGCCTGGTCGAGGCTCGCGGCCACCAGTTGACGGTTGACATTCGTGCCCCGGATCTCGCGGTCGAAGCCGATCCCGATCGGTTGGTGCAGGTGTTCTCGAACCTTCTGGCCAACAGCGCCAAGTACACACAGCAGGGGGGCTGCATCCGGGTCATGCTCGAAAGCGAGACCCACGAGGCTGTCATTACCGTGGCTGACAACGGAATCGGCATTCCGCCGCAATCGCTCAAGGAAGTGTTCGAGATGTTCTCGCAGTTGGGGACCAACCCCGCACGTACGGAAGGGGGGTTGGGAATTGGCCTGGCGCTGGTCTACAGGCTCGTGCAGATGCACGGCGGTTCGGTCACCGCGGCCAGCCAGGGTCTCGGAATGGGCAGCACGTTCACTGTCCGCTTGCCGCTCGAGAACGTTGCAATCTCGACAGAGCCCCAAGAGTCGCAATTGCAGCTGGTCGCCTGCCGGTCCTAGGAATGAGAGAATGACGCTGCACAACCCCCGAAGAGGGGCGTCCGGCGCGGATTCTGCCGAAGATAACGCTACCGATTCGCTATAGTCTCAGCCCGCTTTGACGGGCCCTCGCAGAAACAAGGAAGGATTGGTTTAAGGCTAAGCCTTGGCTTCGATCAATGTGTCGGACGAGCGTGAATGCAAGTCGAGGAAACCGAATGACCGATTCTGTAAACGGCAAAAAAGAGGGGCCGATAGGCGGCCTCGAATCGGACGCAAACATCTACCGCACGTTCGTGATGTCAAATCGCGACTACGCGATGCTGATGCTCGATCTCACCGGCCATGTAAAAAGCTGGAATCTGGGCGCCGAAGCGATCAAGGGATATAGCGCCAACGAGATCATCGGGTCGCACTTCTCTCGCTTCTACACGGCCGAGGATATCCAGCGTGGCCTGCCAGACCATGCACTCGCCGTTTCGGCGCAGCAGGGCCGGTACCTCGATGAGGGCTGGCGGGTGCGCAAGGATGGCTCACGGTTCTGGGCGAGCGTAGCGATCACTGCGTTACGGGATGAAAGTGACAAACTCATCGGTTTCGCGAAGGTCACCCGCGACCTTACAGAGCGGAAAAGCCACGACGAGGCGCTTCGCCAAAGCGAGGAGCGGTTTCGGTCGTTGGTCGAAGGCGTAAAGGATTACGCGATTTTCATGCTCGATCCCCACGGATTTGTCACGACTTGGAACGCGGGCGCGCGGTACATCAAGGGCTATGAAGCTCACGAGATTGTGGGCTCCCATTTCTCACGGTTTTATCCTGCCGATTCGATCAAGAACGGCTTGCCCGAAAGGGAGCTGCGGGGCGCCACCATGGACGGGCGCTTCGAGGATGAAGGCTGGCGGATCCGCAAGGACGGCTCGCGCTTCTGGGCGAACGTGGTGATCACGGCCATGCGAGACACGAGCGGCGCCTTGATCGGCTTTTCGAAAATAACTCGCAATCTGACCGTACGCCGCAGTCACGAAGACGAATTGAAGCTCAGTGAGGAGCGCTTCCGATTGCTGGTGGACGGCGTTACCGAGTACGCCATCATCATGCTCGACAAGGAGGGCTTCGTCAGCAGTTGGAACGTGGGTGCGGAGCGTATCCAGGGCTACCCAGTGAGTGAGATCCTGGGCAAGCATGTATCGCACTTCTATCCTTCCGAGGACATCCTGGCGAATAAGCCCTGGCAACACCTGGCCGTTGCGCGCGACGCGGGTCGCGTGACGGATGAGGGTTGGCGCGTGCGCAAAGACGGTACGCTGTTTTGGGCCAACACGGTCATGACGGCCCTGCAGGATTCGGAAGGCAGGCCTTATGGGTTCGCGAAAGTCACGCAGGATCTGACACAACGGCGCCATGCCGAAACCCTGGCGGACACGGCCCAGCGCATGCATGAATTCATCGCCATGTTGGCACACGAGTTGCGCAATCCGCTCGCCCCGATCCGTAACGCTGTAACACTGATGGGACGCAAGGGGCTCAATGATCCGACGCTCGAGTCGATGCGGCAAACGATCGAACGGCAGACCACCCACTTGACCCGTTTGCTGGATGAGCTTCTGGACGTCAATCGGATCGCGCGCGGCGAATTCGCGATCCAGAAGGAATCGGTCGATCTTCAGGATGTACTGATGCGATCGATCGAGACGAGCCGGCCGCTGATCGACGCCCAGGGACATCGTCTGCACCTGAAAATTCCCCAGGCCGCTATTCCAGTCGTGGGCGACTCGCTGCGACTGACCCAGGTGCTGGTCAATATTCTCAACAATGCGGCGAAGTACACTTCCGAGGGCGGCGACATCTGGTTGACAGTTGCCGTGCGCAGCGCGGACGTGGAGGTCAGAATTCGAGACAACGGGCGAGGTCTCGAGCGCGCCATGCTCGAGAGGGTGTTCGACCTCTTCGTGCAGGCAGATCCGCACTCGGGCGGCGCGCTGGGTGGACTCGGTGTTGGGCTCGCGCTCGTCCGTCGCGTTGTTGAGCTTCATGGAGGCAATGTCCAGGCTCGAAGTGACGGGATCGGACGCGGTAGTGAGTTCGTCGTTCGCCTGCCATTGGTCATTCAGAAGCCGCGCGTAGTAGCACTCGCGCCAAACGTCGAGGAAGACCCGATGCAGCGCCTGCGGGTGCTCATAGTGGATGACAACAAAGACTCGGCCGATACCCTGCACCAGTTAGTCGAATCGATGGGGCAGGACGTTGTTTCGGTATACGACGGAGCCTCGGCGATGGCTGCGCTGGAGACATTCCGGCCGGACCTGGTCATGCTGGATATCGGTATGCCGCATATGAGCGGGTATGACGTGGCGCAGCGGATCGGCGCGAAAATGAGCGGCCTGCGGCCCGCGCTGATGGCAATCACGGGGTGGGGGCAGGAAGCGGATAAGCTGCGTGCGCGGGAGATGGGTTTCGACTATCACTTCGTCAAGCCGGTCGGTGAGGAGTCGCTTCGCAGCGTGTTAGTAGAGGTTTCCCGCAGGCGCAGTTGACGGAAAGCGGTAACTTGGCATGATCGGGTTGTCTCAAGTGTCGGCGCGGTCCGACAGAGGTTGTCGATAGTCATACGTTGTCACGAGCCACCGCAACTCTTCTAATAAGGGCACCCCTTACCCATCTTCGCAGGAGATGCCATGAACGCTGCAATTCGACCTCTTGCACTGGTGACCGGTGCTTCGAGTGGGATCGGACTCGAGCTCGCCTTAGAGTGCGCGCGCAATGGCTTCGACTTGGTTATCGCGGCAGATCGCGCCCTGGAGGGTGCAGCCGCAAAAGTGCGCGCTTTGGGCGCTTCCGTAGAGACTGTAGAGGCCGACTTGGCCACGTCTGACGGAATTGCGCAGTTGTACGAGAGCTTGGCCGGGCGCCCTGTAGAAGCTCTCCTGGCTAACGCGGGTCATGGCTTGGGAAGCGCATTCCTGGACCAGTCGTTCGAAGACATCTCGCACGTGATCGACACCAACGTCACCGGGACGCTCGCACTCATTCACAGGGTCGGCGCCGATATGGTGAAGCTAGGCACCGGTCGGATACTCATCACCGGGTCGATCGCCGGCTTCATGCCCGGTACCTTCCAAGCCGTTTATAACGGCACGAAGGCGTTCATCGACTCGTTCTCCTGGGCGCTACGGAATGAATTGAAGGACACGGGCGTTACCGTCACGTGTTTGATGCCTGGTGCGACCGAGACCGAGTTCTTTGACCGGGCCTGCATGTTGGATACGAAAGTCGGCGCGGCGAAAAAGGACGATCCGGCGTATGTCGCCCGGGTGGGTTTCAAAGCCATGATGGACGGTGACGGTGATGTCGTCGCCGGGATGAAGAACAAGCTCCAGTCGGCTATCGCGACGGTAACCCCTTCCGCGGTACTGGCTGAGCAACATCGGAAGATGGCGGAGCCGGGGTCAGCCAAGCAGTAGGGGCCGGCCGGCAAACTGGCCTCCTGGACCGGCATTCAACATGCCGAGGTCATCTTCAGCTAGTTCACCGCCGCAGTCGCAAGTTTTACGCCGAAGCCAACAAAGGCGGCCCCGGCGCTGCCGGTCAGCGCGGTGCGGGTTCGGTGCCAACGGCGAAAGGTGTCGGCCAGGCGGGAGCCGCTGAATATCAGCAGGCTCAGGTAGAGGAAGCTGAAACACTGCGCGATCGAGCCGAGGAGCGCGAAGGACACGATCTTGTGGCCGTAAGCCGGATCGACGAACTGAATGAAGAACGCGATACAGTAGAGGATCGCTTTGGGATTCAGCAGGCTTATGCCGAGCGCGCGGGGCAATGGGTCGCCAACCGGCGCCGGCGGAATTTCGGCGTTCGAGGTCGGCGCTGTCGGCGGCATCGATGGTACGGAGCCTCTGCCTTTCCACGCGGCGATCATCATGTTGATGCCGAGATAGCCCAGGTAAGCGCCACCGGCTGTTTTCAGAATTAGGAACACGGTCGGATTGGCCTTCAGAATCGAGGCCACGCCGATCGATGCCAGCGTCATGAGCACCGTATCGCCGATGAACACGCCGCATGCGGCGCGATAACCCAAGCGCACGCCGCGGCGAGCCGCTGTGCTGAGCACGAACAGCGAATTCGGGCCCGGTAGCAGGATGACGAGAATGGTGCCGACGATGTACGTCGGTAAATGAACAATGCCAAAAAAACTATCGATCATGGGCCCCACACCGCCGAGCCACTATCGGCTGCGAGCGGGGAATTATAGCCGCCCGGGGCGCCTCGCTTCCATGCACTCCGGCAGTCAAAAAGGGACAGTCCCGCTGCTGACCCGCGAATGTGCCGTCGCCCGAACGAACGATCTCAAGCTTCGATGCCAACGGGAATTGCGTAACCGGCGCGCGGCAGCAGAACTCGAAGCAGCGGACCGGTCATGACCGTCGTCACCACGGCCATGATGACCAGCATGGTGAATACGTTCTGGGGAATGAAGCCCAGGTCAAAGCCGATGTTGAGTACGATCAGCTCCATCAGTGCCCGCGTATTCATCAGGCAACCCAGTACGGTGGACTCCTGGTGGCTGAAGCCCGAGCCGCGGCTTGCCAGGTAGACAGGGATGATTTTGCCCAGGATGGCGGCTGCAAGGACCACAGCCAGCCAGGACCAGTCGGACGCGGTCGTCAGGCCGAGCACGTTGGTGCGCAAGCCTGTGTAGGTGAAGAACACCGGCAGAAAGAACACGAGTACAAACTTACCGACTTGCGCACGCCAGGCTTCGACGAATTTCCGGTCGTGATGAAATAGCAGCCCTGCCAGGAAGCCGCCGAAGATGGTGAAGATGCCGAGCTTGTAGGTGCAGATGCCCATGACGAATATTAAGCAGAGGATTATCGTCATCAGGTTGGGCGGGACATGGCCATCCTCCGCCGGCATCTTTACGAGCATCCAGTTCACGAGCGGCCGCAGGACCAGCCATGCGAATGCGCCTAGCAGAAGGATGCCCCCAACCTGAAGGCCGATGGCTCCGGGGGAAAAATGGGCGGAGGCGTAGGCTGAAATGCCGGCGAGTAACACCCAACCGGTCACATCGTTAAGGGCTGCCGCCGAGATCGCAACCACACCGATCTCGGTGCTCGTCAGGTCGAATTCACGCAGGATGCGCCCCAAGATGGGCACCGCAGTGATGGCAAGGCCGACACCGAAGAACAGGCTGTAGGTCAGGCTATCGATGCCGGGCGCCAGGTACGATGCCGACGACTGCCCGATGGCAAAACCCAGCGCGAAGGGTATGCAGACGGAGGCGGCTGCGATGCCGATTGTGCCGTTACGAGCGCGCGGACGCGTGAGGTGGCCGAACTCGAAATCGGCGCCAATCTGAAACATCAACAGCACCAAGCCGATCTGACTGATGATGGTGATCGGTACGGAGGCTTGGGCGCTGAACACGTACGCGGACGCCGCGGGAAAGAGGTGTCCGAACAGCGACGGTCCGAGCAGCAGACCGGCTACGATCTCACCGATCACGCCGGGTTGACCCATGCGGCGCAGGAGCTGATTGGCGAGGCGCGCCGCTGCAATCATCACGATGAGTTGCAGGAGGATAATGAAGAGCAGACTTTCAGTCTGATGTACGGACGAATGCATTCGTGCCAGCTCCCAGGTGCCGCAGGCATACGCCCGCGACTTACGCTGCGCAAGATGCGCAGGCGTGTGAATCTCGTACTTTTGGGTTCCGGCACGGCCCTCGAGCGCGTGCGGCAGCCCCAATACTGCGTTATTGTGCCGCTCGAGGCAACCCCATGAATGGAAGACAGATTCGTAGTGTGGTGATCGTTGGCGGGGGCACGGCCGGCTGGATGGCTGCTGCCGGCCTCGCGAAGTCCCTCGAGGGTATGGGTATTCGAATCCGGTTGATCGAGTCCGGCCAGATCGGCTCGATCGGGGTGGGGGAGGCGACGATTCCGCCCCTGATGGACTTCATCCGGCAGCTCGGCATTGCCGAGGACGAACTCGTTCGCGATGTGAAGGCCACTTACAAGCTCGGGATCGGCTATCGCGACTGGACCCGGCCCGGCCACTTTTATTTCCATCCGTTCGGCCCCACGGGGCCCGGGATCGGGAGCATCCCGTTTCCCGCCTACTGGCTGAAGATGTTCCTCGCGGGAAAGGCAGCCCCGCTCGAGGAATATTCGATTCAGGCCGTGGCGGCGACCCAAGGGCGATTTACGCGCCCGGTGCACGCGCCCAACACGCCACTCAACAAGATTACTTATGCCCTGCACTTTGACGCCTCCAGCTTCGCGCGCTACCTGCGTGGATTTGCCGAGGCTCGCGGCGTAGAGCGGACCGAAGGCGAAGTGCGACGGGTCTCGCTGCGCCCGGGGGACGGATTCATCGAGTCGGTGACGCTCGAGAGCGGTGAGTCGATTAGCGCCGATCTCTTCGTCGACTGCAGCGGCTTCCGCGGCCTGCTCATCGAGGGGGCGCTCGAGACCGGGTACGAAGATTGGAGCCACTGGCTGCCCTGCGATCGGGCGCTCGTCATTCACAGCGAGCATGCCGCGGCACCGGACCCCTACACCCTGGTCACCGCTCGCGATGCGGGCTGGCAATGGCGCATTCCGCTGCAACATCGCAACGGCAACGGGTATGTTTACAGCAGCGCCTTCACTTCCAACGATTCCGTTGAAGACACGTTGCTGGCGAACCTCGGGGGCCAGCCGCTCGGCGCCCCGAGGGAGCTGCGCTTTACACCCGGGCGGCGTCGCAAAGCTTGGAACAGGAACGTCGTTGCACTGGGTCTGGCCGCCGGGTTCCTGGAGCCGTTAGAGGCAACCGGCATTCACCTGATCCAACGTGGCATCGCCATGCTGTTGAAATTTTTTCCCGATCGGGATTTTGCAACCGCTGATGTCGAGCGCTACAACCGGATGCTCGAGTTTGAATTCAGCCGGGTACGCGACTTTCTGCTGATGCATTACACCCAGACCGAGCGCAGCGGTGCGTTCTGGGAGCACTGCCGGGCCATCCCTCTGACGGACAGCCTGCTCGAGAAGATCGAGCTCTTTCGCAGCCATGGGCGGATCCTGCGCGAGGATACCGAGCTGTTTCCGGTGATCAGTTGGCTTTCGGTGATGGTCGGACAGAACATTATCCCACGCCGGTATGACCCGTTGGTCGATAGCCTCGATCCGCACAAGATCCAAGCGAAGCTCGAGGAGCTGCGCGCGGGCATCAAGGGGTGTGTTGAATCGATGCCGTCACACTGGGATTTTGTGCACAGGGGTGGGGCGGGCGCCGGTCGAACTGCATGACTCTCGCTCCGGACACGGACCAGCTCGAATCCGAGCGCCTCGTGTTGCGACGAATCACCGCGGCGGATCTCGAGTTTTTCACTCGGCTCCAGGCCGATCCGGAAGTGGCGCGTTTCATCGGGCCCGGGCGGCCTCGCTCCGCCGAGGAGTCCCTGGGTTGGTTCGCGTCTCTGATGTGGACCTATGAGAACTTGAACCTCGGGCAACTGGCGGTACTTCGCAAATCGGACGGGCGCTTGATCGGCCGCTGCGGGTTGAGTGATCTGGCCGTGGAGGCCGAACCCAGCGCGGGTGCGCTGCCGAGAGTCTGGTACCAGCGAGAGCAGATTCCCCAGGGTACCGAGCTCGTGTTCGAGGTTGAGCTCGGATACACCTTCGATCCTGAGAGCTGGGGGAAAGGCTACGCCACTGAGGCTGCGCGCTGTGTGTTTGAGTACGCGTGCTCTGTCTTACGGCTCCCTCGGGTCATATCCATCATTAATCCTTCCAACTCGCGCTCCCTGCGGGTGGCGAGCCGTTTTGACCTGGAGCTCACGGATTCAGTCGAGTTGTTGGGGAAGCGGCTGGACCGGTATGTCTGGCGGTTGCCTGCAGAAGGAACTGTCGCATCGCCTGCACGACCCGCGCACGGGACGTAAGGAAGAAGCTGTCGTGCGCGCCTGGAACCTGGAGGATTTGCACGTTGGCGAGTTCCCGCTGGATGCGGGCGATGGACTTGACCCGAAATGGCGCCATGTACTGCTGCTCCCAAGCGCGCCCTTGTTCACGACGCTGGACGTCTGCGCCATGCAAGTCGACCATGGATGTCGCATAGATGGCGAGTGTCGGTGAACGGACCCGCCGGTAGTCGCGGGGCGGGTTCGTCCATAACGACGCAATAAGGGCCGTCATCACGTCTTCCGGGGTCCTGGGCTGTACGCTGCCATCAGGACGAACAACCACCGATTCGTCCAGATAGGCTTCGATTCGCCGGATATCATCCAGCTGCGAGTAGTCGATCGCCTGTTCATAGGCGACATAGGCGTTCAAGGACTTCATTGCAGCCGCGGGTGTATCGAGCAGGCTCTGCGGTATTGCTTGAAACGCGGCCCTGTAGTCGGGATCCGCCCAATCGTAGGCCGCGTCCAGGTAGACGAGTTTGGCGACGCGGTCGGGATGTAAAGCGGCCATGGCGGTAATCTCATTACCCCCCAACGACCAGCCAACCAGGCTCGCCTTGGAAATCCTGAGTGCATCCATCAGGCCGCGCAGGTCCTCGGTCAATGTCGCGGTATCGTAGGGAGGCTTGGCTTCCGAGCGCCCATGACCGCGCCGCGCGTAGGCGATCACATGGAAACGATCGGTGAATTCCGGGGCCAGATCATCAAACACATGCGGATTGTCGCCACTGCCATGGAGGAGTATCAGCACGTTTCCGGTGCCGCCCCAGTCAAGATACTCGAGCGTAACGCCGTTTGCCGCGACGAACCCTTCCGTATGAGGCGATGTGTCGACCCAGTTTGTCGGAGTAGGTTTCACCGGGGCGGCCGATAGCCATGGGCCCGGCAGCCATGAGGCAATCGTCAGCGCGACCCAAATGACTCGCTTCATGGGATGCGTATCGCTGTTTGGACGCCGCCTGTAACGGCCACTAAAATGTTCTGACGACGGAAAGTCCCGCGGTGCGCGGCTGAATGTAGGAGAAGGCGAACGGCGGATAGCTGCCGAGACCGCCGGCGAGGACTCCGCGTTTGTCGGCGAGATTGTTGATAAAGAAGTTAACGGTCCAGGCAGCATACTTAGCCCCCGCCTGAAGGTCGGTCCGCGCGAAAGCGGGCAGGCCTTGACGTATGGCGCTCGAAGTAAACTCTCCCTCGCGGCTACCCACATAGCTCACAGAGCCGCCCCAAAACCCCCTTAGGAGGCCGGTCACAGGAAATTCCTGGTGCAGCGAGAGGTTGCCGGAGAAGCGACTGCTATAGGGAAGGCTGTCCCCGGAGACGCCATACGCGCTACTGGTAGTCGGGAACGACTCCTTGAGGTCGGCGTCGCTGAAGGTGACCCATGCCGCAAGCGTCAGGCCCGTCACAGGCTTCGATTCTACGGAGAGCTCAAAACCCTGGCTCTTCGCCTCACTCCCGTTACCGGTGTAGCCCAAACCGGTCTGCGGGTTGATCAGGGAGAGTTGAATGTCCTTCCAATTGATGTAGTAGAGCGAGCCATCAATCGACAACTTCTCATCCAGGAGGTCGGCTTTGGCGCCGACTTCATAGTTCTGCGTTTTGTCCGGATTGTATTCGGTTGGGGTACCGGGAGACAGGGTCAGGTTGGGCCCGCCGGCACGATAGCCCGAAGCGATTCGCGCATACACCATGAGCTCCGGCGAAATCTTGAAGCGCGGTGTCACGAGGTACGTAAAGGCGTTTGCGCTCGTGTGATCTTCGGGAACGATGTGCGGCGAGGGCTCCTCGAGCACGGCGGTGAGGTAAGGTCCGGAATCAAACTCCGAGTAGGACTGCCTGATCATGCTATCGCGTGCGCCGAGCTCAATATCGAACTGCTGGTTGAAGCGCAGTGTGACGTTGGTGAAGCCCGCGTATTCGGTATAGCCCGGATGAAACGAGGCGTTATAAAGATCGCCGGCCACTGAGCCGGTCGAGGGGTTCTCGGCCAGGATGCTTTGAGCGTATTGAGAGTTTTCGTGCGTAAAAAATGCTCCCAGCAGCCAATCGACATGCTCACCAATGGGAGTGGCGAGCCGAATTTCCTGCGGGTAGTTAT
>Ga0210388_10001783_pt1 | contig 16941 bp, 16 predicted proteins | sample IncBWC19OmetaG_FD_155485 | JGI IMG/M metagenome (GOLD analysis project Ga0210388, IMG submission 155485) | Forest soil microbial communities from Barre Woods Harvard Forest LTER site, Petersham, Massachusetts, United States - Inc-BW-C-19-O ... | reverse complement strand
GCGCGCCCAGGTCGAACTGGCTGGCCCACTCCTTGGCGGCGCGCGCCATGATCACCGCCTGATCGCGGCGCCTGATCGAGGGGCGGTGCGCGAAGACGTCGTACCCCGCCGCTTCGATCTTGTCGAGGATGGTGGTGCCGACCAGCCAGATGAGCGTCAGCTCCATCCGGAGATCCTTGCCCAGCTTTTCGAGCAGCGGACGGCCGCGCTCGTAGAGGCCGCGCGTGCGGGTCACCTGGAAGCGCAGCAGATCGCGCAGCGCCGGCGTCATCTTGAGCGCCTTCAGATCGGCCTCGGTCACGCCGAAGTGGTGCAGGTCCTCGGCGGGAATGTAGATGTGGTCGCGGGCGGCGTCGGCGGCGACGTCCTGCCAGAAGTTGGTGAGCTGCAGCGCCGTCGACATCTCGTCGGCGTAGCGCACCAGCGCCGGATCGCGGTAGCCGAAGAGGGCCAGCAGCAACCGCCCCACCGGATCGGCGGAGCGGACGGTGTAGCCGCGCAGCGCCTGGAAAGTGGCGTAGCGGCGCACCTCCATGTCCATCCGGAAAGCCGTCAGCATGTCGTCGAGCGGTGGGATCGAGAGATCGCGCTTCTCGATGGTGTCGGCGAGCGCGACGAACACCGGGTGATCGGCCTCGCCGTGCGAGCAGCGGCGGAGCGCCTCCTCCCAGCGATCGAGCGCCTCGGTCCGGCGCCCCTCGTACTCGGGCTCGTCGGCGAAGTCGTCCGCGCTGCGCGCGAAGGCGTAGAGCGCGGTCAGGTGCGGGCGCAGCTCCGTCGGCACGAAGCGCGACGCCACCGGATAGCTCTCGGTGTGCGCGCGGACGAAGTCCTCGCAGTAGGCATACGACCGCTCGACCGTCCAGGGACCGGGCGGTGGGTCGAGCCAGCGGATGGGCGGCTTCGTCACCGGCGCCAGCGTCGGCGCCCCGCCGGGCGTTCCCTCTTGGGCCTCACGCCCGCCCCGCAGGATCTGCCGGATCATGAGGGATCTCCTACCACAGGGTGGCCGGAGGGGCTGGTGGCCCGGCGGTGGAGCGCCATGTGCCCGCGCTGAATCCCTTCGCCGGCGAGCGCGCGCAGCGCGGCGAGGTTGGAGGCCAGGCCAGCGCTGGCGACGATCATCCCCAGGGTCGAGGCGTCGGCGGCGCCGAGCAGCTTCTGCGCCAGGCGCGCGCCGGCGTGCGCCTGGAGCGTGCCGCCGACGGTGCCGAGCGCCATCGGCATCTCCAGCTCGCCGACGAGATCGCCCTCCTCGGCGCGCCAGATGGCGAGCGGCCGGTAGCGTCCGCTGGTCGCCGCAAAAGCGTGCGCCCCCGCCTCGACGCCGCGCCAGTCGTTCCCGGTGGCGATCACCACCGCGTCGACGCCATTCATGATCCCCTTGTTGTGGGTGGCGGCGCGGTAGGGATCGTCCTCGGCGAAGAGCGACGCGGCGACGATCCCGTCGCGCACGACGGCGCCGTCGAGCTCGGCCGTTCCCAGCACGCCGACCGGGACACGCGCCTTCACCCGTACGCAGCGGCGATCGCAGAGGTTGGTGAGGATGCGCAGCCCGGATCGTCCGCCGGCCAGCTCGGCCACCCGCGCGGCCAGCGCTTCGGCGACGGTGTTCACCATGTTGGCGCCCATCGCGTTCCGGCAGTCGACGTGGACGTGGACCACCACCCGGCGCGGGTGCGCGCGCACCTCGATCTCGCGCGCGCCGCCCCCCCGCTGGCGCAGCCGGGGCAGCGTGTCGTGCGCCAGCGCCAGGAGCTCGTCGGCCGCCGCTTCGAGGCGCGTCACCGAGGCCTCGGGATCGGCGACGTCGACGATCTCGATCTGCGCGGTCATGACCGGGTCGTCCGCCTCTGCGATGAAACCGCCCCCTTCGCGCACCATCCGGGCCGCGTTCGAGGCGGCGGCGATCACCGACGGCTCTTCCACCGCCATCGGCACCAGCACGTCGCACCCGTTGACGCGAAAGTTCAACCCCAGCCCCAGCGGAAGCGCATAGATGCCGACGACGTTCTCGACGATCCGATCCGCGGCCGCGGTGTCGAGCCCACCGCCGTCGAGCGTCTCCAGGTCCTGCTCCGACAGATCGGCCCGGTGGCGCAACAGCTCACGCCGCTCCTCGACCGAGAGCTTGTAGAAGCCCGGGAGTCGGGAACCGTTCTCCGAACCATTGTTCGATCCGTTGTTCTGCATGGGTCTTTCTAGTTCTCGGGCCCGAGGCCGCGCGCACCGGTCGTTATACTAACAATTGGCAGACCGAGATCGACAGCGCGACCGCGGAAACTCTCGGCCGAGTTCGGATCGGCGAAGAAGGCAACGCCGACGTCGCCACCGCCGGCCCCCGACGGCTTGGCCGCACCGCCGAGCTCGCGCGCAAGCGTGGACGCCAGGGCGAGCCGGGGGGTCACGATCTGCAGATCGGCGGCCCGTCCCAGCGCATCCAGCGCGAGGTGAGATCGATCGACCGCGTTGACCAGCGCCTCCGCGGCGCCGTTTTCGTACGCGACGATGAATTCATCCGCGGCGTCCGCGATCTCCCGCAGGCATCGGTCGTGCGTCTTCGGATCGCGATCGGCCAGGTGGCCGACAGCCCGCAGGTGATCGACGGTGGCGACCGGCGCGCCGGCCCGGAACACCACCAGTTCGGCGGGGAGCGCCGACCTCAAGGGACGCAAGGCTGGCTTCTCGCCGCCGGAACGCGCGTAAGTGATGACGCCACCGAAGACGGCCGCCGCGACATCCCCCCCCGATCCGCGGCCGCCTTGCGCGGCTCGGTGAGCCCGAAGGGCCAGAACAAGGACCAGCGCGCGCGCCTCGTCCAGACTTCGGCCTTCCATCTCCAGGAGCGCGCCCACCGCCGCGACCACCGCCGCCGCGCTCGAGCCGAGACCCAGCTTCTGCCCGCTCTCGCTCAACGCCGAGCTGTCGACTTCGGGCGCGCCCTCGAGAACCGGCAGGCCGCGCCGCTCCCGCTCCTCCCGCACGACCTTGAGCGCTTCCGCGATGAGCGGCGTCGCGGGTGAGCCGCCGGGAACGAAACGGGCGACGGCCCGCCGATCGACCGCCGCCACCACCGCCGTGCCTCCATGGAGCACGGCGTACTCACCGGCCAAGAACAGCTTGCCTGGAGCGCTGACGGTCATGCCGACTCCACAATCTGCGCGCCCGTTCCCGGCGCCGCGATCAGCGTCCGCAGCACGCCCGGCGTCTCTGCCAGGGCCGCGGCGATCGTCTCGGCCTCGCGCGCGTCGCACAGCACCTTGACGTGCGGTCCCGCGTCGATGGTGAAGAAGGCGGACGCTCCCTCGGCGCGCAGCGCCCGGACGCGTGAGATCGCCGCGATGGTCCCGGGATTCCAGTAGAGAATCGGCGGATCGGCGGCCATCGCGCTGGCGTGCATGCGCATCGCGCTCCGCTCGGCGACGGCGCCCAGCGCCGCCAGGTCACGCCCGGCGATCGCGGCGCGCGCCGCCGCCAGATCGCCGTCGACGCCGCGGACCCAGGCCTCGTAGTAGGGCGAGGTCTCGGCCGTGCGGCGCATGGCCGCCGTCGACCCCAGCGCCTTCTCCCCGGCCGCCGTGATCGCCACGACCAGCCGGACATTCCATCCCGTGCCGGCGTCCAGGGGATGCGCTGCCGCGTCGGTGCCGTCGGCGCGCGCGCCGCGCGCCATCTCGACGAAGCCACCGAAGATGGAGCGCGCCGCCGATCCCGAACCGAGGCGCGCCAGCACCGACAGCTCGGCCGGCGCGAGTGTGAGCCCGGCGGCGCCGGTCGCCGCCACCGCCAGGGCGGCGAACCCCGAGGCCGACGACGCCAGCCCCGACGCCGTCGGCACGCTGTTGTCGGTCACGACCGTCGCACGCGCGGCGATCCCGGCACGCGCCCGCACGCGATCGAGGAAGAGGGTCACGCGGGTGGCGACCTTTTCGGCGGCGGGCGCCCCGTCGAGCGTGACCCGATCGCGCGCGCCGTCGCCCCCGTCGAAGGCGACGCGCGTGCGCGTGCCGAGGCGATCGAGGGTCAGCGACAGGCTGCCGGTGGCCGGCAGATTGAGCACCTCGTCGCGCTTCCCCCAGTATTTGACGAGGGCGATGTTGGTGCCGGCGACGGCGGTGGTCATCGCGGCGCTCCGCCGACCACCGCCGCGGGAGCGCCGGCCGGAGCGGCGACGATGTCGGCGAGAAATCCCTCGTAGCCAGCGGCGCGCCAGCGGGCGAGCACGTCTCGCGTATGTCCTGGCGCCAGCGCGATCACCGCCCCGCCGCCTCCCGCGCCCGTCAGCTTGGCGCCCACCGCTCCGGCGGCGCGCGCCGCGTGCACCAGCGTCTCCAGCTCGGGCGACGACAGCCGCAGCGCCGCCAGCAGACCGTGCGCCGCGTCCATGATCCGCCCGAGGCCGTCGACGTCGCCCTTCGCCAGCGCCGCGCCGGCGTCGTCGGCGAGTCGCCCCAAGAGCGCCAGCACCTCGCCGGCCGCCGGCAGGCGGTCGCGCAGCCGACCGACGGCCGCGACCTGCGCCGCGGTGTCGCGCGGGCGGCCGGAGAGGCCGACGCAGATGGTGATCTTTTGCAGCACCGGCACCGGCTGCCAGCCGGTCGCGCGCGTGAATCTGCCCGTGACGCCGCTCTTGGCTGCCGCCGCGTCGATCCCCGACGGGCTGCCGTGGAAGACCTCCTCGGCGGCCATGACCGCCGCGTCGATGGCCTCCGTCGCCTCGGCGCGACCGACGGCCGCGGCGGCCGCCCGGGCGATCGCCACCGACATCGCCGCCGAGCTGCCGAGCCCGGCGCGCGACGGGATCCGCGCGTCGGCCACGAAATCGAGCCCCGGCGCTTCGATTCGCCGGACGATCGCTTCGAGCGCGCGCCCGACGGGCGTACCGTCCCCGGCCGACGCTTCGAGGTTCCAGGCCGGCACGCGCAGGCGAGACGCACCGGGCGTTCGCCCCGCGCGCGCCTCGACGGCGATCCCGGTCGAGATCCCGGCCGCCAGCGCCGCGTGGCCATGCACGACGGCGTGCTCGCCGATGAGGATCACCTTGCCGTGGCCGAAGCCGCGCCCGAGCGGGGGCTCTGCCCCGAGGTCAATTGCCGCGTCGGCCGCGCTGTCGGCGTCACTGCTCATCGCGGCCTCTGGTCCAACCAGGCGGCCAGCTCTCCGGTGATCACGCGCGGGGCCGACGCCAGATCGCTGGCCTTGGCCACGCCCGTCAGCAGCGCTGCCGCGCGCAGCCCGTCGATCACCTGCTGCAAATACGCCTCGCCGCCGGCGCGACCGCCCTCCTGCACCGAACGCAGCGCCGGCTGCGCCAGGCCACCGAGGCGCGCGCCGAGCGCCAGCGCCCGCGCCAGGTCGAGCCCGCTTCGAATTCCCCCGGAGGCGACGACGTCGACGCCGGCAGCCGGCAGCCCTTCCGCCGCCAGCCAGGCGACCGCCGCTGCCGTCGGAATCCCCCAGTCCCACAGCTCTTGCCCGCGCCTCTTCTCGGCGCCCACCGCGCGGTGCGACTCGACGGCGGTCCACGACGTCCCGCCGCCGCCCGACACGTCGATGGCGCGCACGCCGGCCGCCACCAGCCGTCGCGCCACCGCCGGGGAGATCCCGCAGCCGGTCTCCTTCACCATCACCGGCCGCCCCAGCTCCGCCACGACGCGCGCGATGGCGTCGAGCGCGCCGCGGAAGTCGCGATCGCCCCCCGGCTGCGCCATCTCCTGCGCCGGGTTCAAATGAATGCAGAGCGCGTCGGCCTCGACCCGCGCCACCACCTCGCGCACCGCCGCGGTCGGCAGCGCCGCCAGCTGGACGGCGCCGAAGTTGGCGAACAGATAGACGTCGGGCGCCGCGCGGCGGACCTCATAGGTCGACGTCAGCTCGGGGTGAAGCAACATCGCGCGCTGGCTGCCGAGGCCGAAGGGGATCCCCAGCGCGGCGGCGGCCGCCGCCAGCGCCCGGTTGATCTCGCCGGCCTCCGGCGTCCCTCCGGTCATCCCGGTCACCATCAAAGGCGCGCGGATCGCCCGTCCGAGCAGCGTCGTCCCGAGGTCGACCTCGGCCGTCGTCCGCTCGGGCAGCGCGCAATGCAAGAGCCGCACATCCTCGAAGAGGGTCGGCCGGTGAAAGTCCGCCGCCCCCGAGGCCGCGATGGTCAGATGCTCGGCCTTGCGCTGACTGATACCGCCGTCCGCCATGCCAACCCGGTATAGAGCGCCACCGGTGGGGCCGGCAAGGGCTCGTTAACGTATTTCAAAATATATTGAACGCGCCGCGCGAACGGTCACGCCCGGGCCAGTCGGCCCACCGCTGACCGACAGCCGGGGCTCTCCTGAAGTCTTTCAGTGGCGCCGGTGCGCACACGGGATCTTCGGCCACACACCCCTCACCGACGGTCTTGCGGGGGCCTGGCGGAAGCAGCTAGGTTGACCTCATCGTGGGAGTGGGAGTCGTTGCTGCGAACCGCGCGCCGGCCGGCGCCTCGTTCCAACCTCACGTCGAGGGGCTGCGGGGCCTGGCGGCGCTTTACGTCGTCATGCACCACGCCACGCTGCAGGTCTTCGGCGACATCGGCACTGTCGGGCACGTCCTGCAGACCGTTTGCCTGTTCGGCCACTATGCCGTGCCGCTCTTCATCGTCGTCTCGGGATATTGCCTGATGCTGCCAGTGACGAAGTCGCCTGACGGACGCCTGCGCGGCGGCTTTCGCAACTACCTGTGGCGCAGAGCTCGCCGCATCCTCCCGCCCTACTACGCTGCCGTCGCCTTGGTGATCTCCGTGCTGCTCTTGATTCCGAGCTTGCAGCAACCGGGAGGCACGCGCTGGGATGACGCGCTGCCGGCACTTGCCCCAGGTGTCGTGATCTCGCACCTCCTCCTGATCCACAACTTCAGTCTCCAATGGCTGGCGAAGCTCGACGGCCCGATGTGGAGCGTGGCAACCGAATGGCAGATCTACTTCCTGATGCCGCTGCTGCTCTTCATCCGGCGGCGTTGGGGGTGGGCCCTGGTCATCGGCTTCGGCTTTCTGGTCGGTTACGGGCTTTCCATCGGCTTTCTCGTGGCAGGGGTGCCCGGCGTCATGGCGGCCGGCCCTCACTTTTTGGGCTTGTTTGCGCTGGGCATGCTCGCCGCGCACGTTGCCGTGCAGCCCGTTGTGCCGGGCCGCAGCGGCCTCGATGCGTTGCTCAGGCGGCTGGCGCCGTGTCTCCTCTTCGGCGTCGTCTTCGTCGCCATCGAGCACAAGCTTCACTTCTTGGCTGACCGCGGGATCCCCGAGCGCATCGTGCTCGACTCCGTGCTCGGCGGTGCAACGGCGGCCCTGCTCCTCTACTGCGCGCAAGCGGCCGCGATGGGCGAGCGCGTTCTCGTGCTGCGGGTGCTCGAGCAGCCTCGCGTGCTCGCGCTCGGCAGCATGTCGTACAGCCTCTACCTCATCCACGATCCGCTGTTCGCCTTTCAAAATAGAGCGATGCTCGCCCTGGGACTCGGCCAGCGGATGCGATTCTGGCTGATCGTCCTCGTGGGGATCCCGCTGGCCCTGGGCATCGCCCAGCTGTTCTGGCTGCTGGTCGAGCGTCGCTTCACATCGCGGCCCAGGGCGGCGGAAGTGGCGGTGGCGCTTCCCTGAGCGGGGACCGGCCACCCCCCGATGAGGGGCCGACCTGGACGAGCGGCGCGGCCGCACGATTTCTTGCCCTGACCTGAACGGGTGGATAGTATCGGGTCCATGGACCTGTCGCTGCCGCTGGTTGCGATCGTCACGCTCATTGGTGGCGGCGCGCTGGCAGGAGTGGCCTGGATGTTGGCGAGCGCACGGGCCCAAACACGAGCGGAACGATCGCTGCGCGACGCAGAGACACGGGCGAGCGCGGCGGTGGCCCGCGCCGAGACGCTGGCCGATCAGGCCCGTCAGGCGGAGGGGCGGGCCAACGGTCTCGAGGCGGCGTTGCGGGGGGTGGAGAGCCAGCGCGCGATGGAGGCGGCACGCGCCGAAGCCCTGGCCCGCAGCCTCGACGAACAGCGCGCGCTGCTCGACGCGGCGAAGACGCAGCTGGGCGACACGTTTCAAGCGATGGCTGGGGAAGCTCTGCGCGCGAGCCAGAAGGACTTCCTGGCGCTCGCCACCGAGAAATTTGGCGCCGTTCGCAAGGAGACGTCGGCCGAGCTGGAGACCCGCCAGCTCGCGCAGCAGAAGGCGATCGAAGGAATGGTCGGGCCGGTTCGCGAATCGCTCGAGAAGATGGACGCGCAGGTGCGAGCGATGGAGCTGGAGCGCGGAACGGCCTACGGCGCCATCCGCGAGCAGATGCAGACCATCTCCGCGACACAAGAGAAGTTGCGCGACGCCACCGGCAGCCTGGTGACCGCGCTGCGAGCACCGGCCGTGCGCGGACGCTGGGGGGAGATCCAGCTGCGCCGGGTCGTCGAGCTGGCCGGCATGCTGGAGCACTGCGACTTCGACGAGCAGGTCACCGCCGTGGGCGAGGAGGGGCGCATGCGCCCCGACATGGTCGTGAGGCTCCCGGGCGGCCGCAACATCGTGGTCGACGCCAAGGCGCCGCTCGGCGCTTATCTCGAGGCGCTGGAGGCGAAGGACGAGGAGACGAAGAGCGCCAAGCTGCGGCAGCACGCCGCGCAGGTCCAGGCCCACATCCGCAAGCTGGCAGCGAAGAGCTACTGGGAAGGATTCGTCGGCTCGACGGAGTTCGTGGTGATGTTTCTGCCGGGCGATTCCTTTTACAGCGTCGCGCTGGAGCAGATGCCGGGGCTCATCGAGGAGGGTGTGGCTCAGAGGGTGCTGCTGGCGACGCCGACCACCCTGCTCGGTCTGCTGCTCACCACGAGCTGCGGGTGGCGGGAAGAACGCCTGGCCGAGAACGCGCAGCTGATCAGCGACGAAGGGCGCGCGCTTCACCACCGGATCGCGACGGTGCTGGAGTACTTCGGCAACCTCGGCAGCTCGCTCAACCAGTCGGTCAAGCACTTCAACCAGGCGCTGACCTCCTTCAATACCCGGGTGACCGTGTCGGCCCGTCGGCTCGAGGACCTCGACGCCCGCGGTAGAAAGGAACTGACGGAGATCGCCGAGATCGACGTGCGCGCGGCGTCTGCCAAATCGCTGGAGCGGACGACCGACCGGGGGGGCGACCGAACGAGCGAGCGTCCCGAGCGCGCGCACGCGCTGCCGCAGACGTCGTTGGCCCTGGCGCTCGCCCCCAGCAACGACGGAACGTAGCGACGCCGACATGGACTTCGTCGAGCCGGCGCGCGTGTTCACGCTCGAGCTGGTCGGCGGGCGCGGGCACTACGAGCGCGTGGTGCGCGCAGCGATGGAGGCCAAGCGCAGCGTCTGGATCGCCACCGCCAACCTCAAAGAGCTGATGGTCGAGGATCACCGCGCCGCCCCCGGGCGCCGGCGCACGCTGCAGACGGGCGGGCGCGCCGGCCGGGCAACCTATCGATCGATTTTGGACGTGTTCGACGAGCTCGCCGGCCGTGGGGTCGAGCTGCGAATTCTGCACGCCGGGCCACCGTCGCGCGCGTTTCGGGAGGCTCTGGCACGCAGCCCGCGGCTCGGACGCACCCTCGCGCTGCGCGCCTGCCCGCGCGTCCACTTCAAGACGGTGATCGTGGACGGCGCCTTCGTTTACGTCGGCAGTGCCAACTGGACCGGCGCGGGCCTCGGCGCCAAGGGGGCGGGACGCCGCAACTTCGAGCTCGGCTTCGCCGGATCGGACGATGGCCTCCTCGATCGGGCCCAAGAGATGCTCGACCACATCTGGCGGGGCGCTGCCTGCCGTGGCTGCAAGCTGCGCGAGGTCTGCCCGGCGCCCTTGGATGGCGCCAGGCCGCCACCCCTCAAGCGTTCCCCGCGTGCTTAGCGGTCAGTGGCGGTCTTGCGGCCCAGATCGCCATGCTTAGCTTCCAAGCCGTGGCACTGCAGCACGTCGAGGACGAGGAGCGGGAGGGGATCGTTGCGCTGATCCGCGAGACGGTCGACGGTCTCCGCGACCTCATCGCTGATCACATCAAGCTCGCACGCCTGGAGCTGGTGGCCGACGCCAAGAGCTACGGTCGCAGCATCGCCGTTTTGGTGGTCGCCGGACTGGTGCTGGCGATTGGCTACGTCTTCGGCCTGATCGCAGCGGCGTTGGGCCTGGCGCGGATCTGGGGCGCCCCGCTGGCGTTCGGCGCCGTGGCGGCGCTGCACCTGGTCGCGGGGGGGATCGCCGTCGTCTGGGCGGTCGGGAAGATGAAGCGCACGCGGCCCATGCACGACACGGTCGTCGAGGCCAAAGGCAGCATCAATGCGCTGGCGCGTCCGCTGCAAGGGCGGGTCTCGTGAACGGTCGCGAGCTGATCGAAAAGGGCGGCGTTGGACGGACCTCGGATGGCACCGACGACGACGCTCTGGCGCGTGCCGAGTCCGACGTGGAACGGGCGCGCGAGCGGGTGGCGTCGTCGATGCTGGCCCTGCGCGACGAGGTGGCTCGAAAGACCGACTGGCGAAGTTGGGTGCGGCGTCAGCCGGCCCCTTTCTTGGGCGCGGCCGTCGCGCTGGGGTTCTGGCTCGGATACCGGCGCTAGCGCCCAAATTGAACGCGGAGGACAACCATGGAAATCGCGGAACAGATCGAATCGACCGTCCGAGACGTCGGCGCCCGGGTGCGCCCGCAGCTCGACGACGCCAAGCGGCGCCTCACGTCGCTGAACAGCAACGTCACCGGGTACATCAAGGCGAACCCGGGGCGATGTCTGATCGGCGCCATCGCGATCGGATTCCTGGTCGGCAAGATCGCGCGCCGGGCCTGAGTCGAGGATGAGTCAAAGAAGGATGGTTGCCATGGAAACCCCTGAACAGACCCCGAGCAACGGCCACCGCAACGAGCCCAGCTGGGTGAACGATTCGGCCCACAAGGCCTGGGATCGCACGCGGGGCGCGGTCGCCGAGCTGAAGCGCGCGGCCGCCATCGAAGAGCGCGTGAACCGCAACCCCTACGGGTCGGTCGCTGCGGCGCTGGGGATCGGGTACGTGCTGGGGGGCGGGATCTTCACGCCGCTCACCTCGCGGATCGTGGCCTTGGGGCTGCGGATCGGCATCCGGCTGGCGGTGCTCCCCATGTTGAAGGACGAAATTTCTGTGCTCGCCGACGCGCTCGCCGGCGAGGGCGAAGCAGGCGAAGCAGGCAAGGGGCGGCGTGGCAGCAAGGCCGCGAAGCCGACCGGCGAGCGTTAACCTCAGGAGGAAACCGATGAATTTCAAAGATCTGCGCAATCTCGACAAGGACGACCTGCTGGGGCTCATGGGCCTCGAGACCAAGCACTCGACGGCCGGCTACCTGGCGGGGACGCTGGGGACCTTCGGCGTGGGCCTGCTGGTCGGCGCGGGGATCGCCCTGCTCCTGGCGCCGAAGCCGGGCCACGAGCTGCGCGAGGACATTCGAGACAAGCTTCGCCGCTCGCCCGACGAGTCGATCCCCTCCGCCCTGGGCCAGAACGAGACCCTGGGCGTGGGCAAGACCTACTGACCCCAGCGTGTCGTGCCGCCGCCCCCCCGCTTTCCGGGAGGCGGCGGGAAAATGGACGGGCCCCCTCGGGGGTCTGATACTGGACCGGCGGGAGCTCCGATGCGCCGGGAGACCAAGACTTGGGCGGGCCGATTGACCGCCGCGGCGGTCGTGTCGTTCGTGCTCGCCTATGTGCCGTACCACCTGTACGCGCGCTCGGGGCTGGCGAAGACCATCACGCTCGGCCGCGACCTGGCGGCGATGCGGGCCCGCAACCACGAGCTGGCGGCTGAAAACGACCGGCTCGAACGCGAGGCCCGGGCGCTGCGCGACGATCCGGCGGCGATCGAGCGGGTCGCCCGCGCCGACCTCGGCTGGGTGCGCCCGGGCGAGATCGTCGTCGACCTCGGGAAGCCGTTGCCGAAGGCGTCACCGTGAGGGCGCGCCTCTCCGAACGGATCGGCTACCACACCGGTCGGTTCGTGCGCGCGGTGCTGGCGTTCGCCGTCTGCGGTGCGTTCCTGGCGCTGTTCTGGCGCGGCTGGTTCCCCGATCTGCACCTGCCGGGCGCCGATCTGCGCCGGGTGGCCGCGGCGGCGGTGCTGACCGCCCTCCTGGCGTTCAAGATCTCGGCCCGCGTCCGCACCACCGAGCGGCGCCGGACCCCGCGCCGCGAGGCGGTCTCCGATGCGGAGCTGGGGCTGCTGCTCCTGACGACCGTCTACCTGCTGCTGGCCTTTTCGGGCGGCGTCACCTCGGCGATCTATCCGCTGGTCTACGCGGTGGTCAGCTTCCTGGTCACCTTCCACCGGCTGTGGGTCGGGCTGCCGCTGGCCGCGGCGGCGGTCGGTTTCGAGGCGGTGCTCTCGTTCAGTCCCAGCGCCTCGCCCGAGGCGGGGGCGGCCTTTCCAGGGCACGTCGTCTTCATCGCGGTCTTCGCGCTCTTGAATGTGGTGTTTCTGCACGCCGAGGTGGCGCGCCAGCGTCGCGAGCGCCGGCGGCGGCTCGAGGGCGAGGTGGCCGCGATGCGCGAGGAGGCGCGCGACTTCCGCCTCATCACCACGGCCCTGTCGTCCGAAAACCGGGTGCGCAGCCGCGCCGAGGAGCAGGAGAAGCTGTCGCAGGGATCGATCCAGACAATCCACCAGCAGCTCTATTACAACCTGGCGCTGCTGCGGTCGGCGCTGCAGCTGCAGACCTGCGCCCTCTTGTGGCTCGACGAGTCGGGCGAGCGTCTCAAGGTGAAGGAGCTGGCCAGCGAATCGCCGCACATCGCCGAGGGGGGCATCGGCGCCGGCGGCGGCGTGCTGGGGGCGATCTTGAAGGAGATGCGTCCGTTCGTGCTGGAGGCGCCGCGCCTCTCGCTGCTCCCTTACTACGGCGGACCGGCGACCGTCGGTGCGTTCATCGGCGTGCCGGTGGTCGAAGGGCGCGTGCCGCGTGGAATTCTGGTGGGCGACCGGGCCGGGGAGCACAAGTTCGACGACGCGGCCCTGGCGCTCATGGCCAGCGCGGCCGAGCAGGTGGTGCGGGTCGTCCAGTCCGAGCGGGTCTTTCAGGCGGTCGAGCGCTCGAAGCACGAGCACGAGCGCTTTTATCGCGCCTCCGCCGAGCTGAACCGGGCGCTGACGATGGACGAGGTCTATGCCGCGGCCATCGCTGGCGCGCGCGGCGTCTGCGAGTTCGACTTCGCGGCCGTCGCCACCTTCGATGCCCGCCGCGGCAGTCACACCATCCGCTGCGTCGTCGGTGAGGCGGCCGAACACCTGCTCGGCACCACGCACAAGGATCCCTCGTCGATCGCCTCGATGGCGGCCAAGAACAAGCTGGCGCTGCCGGCGGGCGGCGAGTGGCGCGAGCGGGACGTGCCGGTCTTCTCGCACCCCATGCGGATCAAGGACTACGAGTCGCTGCTGGTGCTTCCGCTCTTGGTCAAGGACGAGGTGATCGGGACGTTCACGGTCGCGGCGCAGCGACCGGGCGCCTTCCCCACCGACAAGCGCGAGATGCTGGGGGTGATCGCCAACCAGGTGGCCATCTCGATGGCCAACGCCCGCATGTACGAGGTCGTCGAGGAGCAGGCCACCACCGACGGGCTCACCGGCCTCGTCAACCACCGGACGTTCCAGGAGCGGTTCTCGAACATGCTGGGGCGCGCCGAGCGCCGCGGCTTCGCCGTGTCGCTGCTGCTGACCGACATCGATCACTTCAAGAAGGTCAACGACAGCTACGGCCACCCGACCGGCGACGAGGTGCTTCGACGCGTGGCGGCCATCTTGAAGGCGAGCGCACGGAAGATCGACATCGTGGCTCGCTATGGCGGCGAGGAGTTCGCCATCGTTCTCGAAGGGACCGACCGGCAAGGTGCCTTTCAGCTCGCCGAGAGGATTCGCCAGGACGTCGAGCAGCAGAGCTTCGCCTCGCAGCAGGGGGCCTTCCAGGCGACGCTTTCGATCGGCGTGGCCAGCTACCCGGACGACGCCCGCGAAAAGGCCGACATCATCGCCCGCGCCGATCAGTCGCTCTACGCCGCCAAGCACGGCGGTCGCAACCGCACCTTCTGCTTCGCCGATATCGAACGCGCCAAGCCCAAATTGGCCGCCGCAAAGTAATCAAATATCCAGGAATCTGGATTCTTTTTGGTACGCCCATTGCGTGACGGGCTTGGCGTGCCTACCGTCGAGAAACAACTTTCAGTCATTGCCTGAGCCCACACGTTGATATTCCGAGCGCAAGCGACACGCGGCCAGACCGCAGGGCGAGCATCCTCGCTGAAGCAGAGCGACGAGCGCTTTCGCGTTCTGGTGGAGAGTATCCGCGACTACGCGGTCTTCATGCTCGACCGCGACGGGCGGGTGCAGACCTGGAACACCGGAGCGGCGCTCATCAAGGGGTATCAGCGGCAGGAGATCGTCGGTAAATCGATCGATCTCTTCTACACCCAGGTCGATCGAGAGAGCGGTCGCCCGGCCATGCTGCTGGCCCGGGCGGCCAACGAAGGGCGGGTCGAGGACGAAGGGTGGCGCGTCCGCAAGGACGGAACCCGCTTCTGGGCGGACGTGGTCATCACCGCGTTGCGAGACGAAGCCGGCGCGCTGATCGGGTTCTCCAAGGTGACGCGCGACCTGACGCAGCGCCAGCTCGCCGAAGAGGAACGGCGGAGGCTGGACGCGGAGCGAGTCCGCGCGGAGGAGGCGTTGCGCATTCGCGACGAATTTCTCTCGGTCGCCTCGCACGAGCTCAAGACGCCGCTCACCGCCCTGCAGATCGAGCTCTATGGGATGAAGGCACCGATCGAAAAGAGCGGAGACGAGCGACTCCAACGAAAATTGGGGCGCGCCGCGCGCAGCGCCGATCGACTGTCGCGGCTGACCGAGATGCTGCTGGACGTTTCGCGAATCGCCACCGGTCGGCTCGAGCTGACGCGGGAGCCGTTCGATCTCCGACCGGCCATCGAGCAAGTCGTCGAGACGATGCAGGGGACCGCCGCCCAGGCGAACTGCGACCTGTCGTTCCAGTCTTCTGCGGAGCCGATCATCGGAACCTGGGACCGCCTGCGGGTCGAGCAGGTCGTGATGAACCTCCTCGTCAACGCTTTCAAGTACGGCGCGGGCCAGCCCGTCGCGCTCTCCCTCTCCCGCGACGGAAACGACGCGATCATCGAGGTCCGCGACCACGGTCCGGGAATCCCCAGCGGGGATGTCGACCGGATCTTCGAACGGTTCGAGCGCGCCACGGGGATCGGCAACCAGGGCGGCCTCGGGCTCGGTCTCTACGTCTCGCGCGAGATCGTACAAGCCCACGGTGGCTCGATCGCGGGAGGGTCACATCCGGACGGCGGCGCCTATTTCACGGTTCGCCTTCCGCTGACCTGAGCGGCCACGCCCGCGCGTGACGACGCGGAAGTCACGGAGCGCTGGAAGGTACGGGAAGGTCGTCACCTTCGTACATTGTCCGGCTCCCGCGCCGCGCGCGAAAATCACCGCATGCGTCGTCTCGCCTGCGCGGTGGCAACGATCCTGACCTTGGCCTTGGCCTCGGCGCCGGCGGGCGCCGCGACGATCAACGTCGCTCCCGGTGATTCATACGCCAAGATCGAAGGGGCCAAGCCGGGCGACGAGGTGGTGATCGCGCCTGGAACTTACGATTTCCGCGTCTATCTGACGCAACAGGCCCCGGCGGACGAGCCCATCGTCATTCGCGCCGCCGATCCGACCAACCCGCCGGTCTGGGATCTCAGCGCCGGCTTCGTCGAGAACGCGCCTGGCAGCTACACGGCGGGCGATCGCGGGCGTGGCTGCTGGCAGCTCTCCGGCGCCACCAACATCCAGATCTCCGGACTGGTGATCACAGGCTGCCACAGCTCCGACGCCGACTCGGCCGGGTTGCGCTACTACGAGGGGACGAGCGGTATCCTGCTGTCGAACATCGTCTTCCGCGGCAACGACAACGGGCTCACCGGCGGCTCGCAGGCGAGTCAAATCACCGTCGAGTTCTGCGAGTTCGACGCCAACGGCACGCTGCAGGCGTCGTCGAGCTCGCCGTCGCACAACATCTACATCTACGGCGGCGACTTCACGCTGCGCTACTCGTTCGTCCACGATCCGGTGCAGGCGCAGAACTTCCACATCCGCGCCCAGCAGTCGGTCATCGAATACAACTGGTTCGCGCGCGCTGCTTCCTACGCCGGCGATCTGATGACGGACGACGACTACGCCGGCTCCGGCAGCTTCACGCAGAGCATGACCTTCCGCGGGAACGTGATCGTGCAGGGGACCACGCAGTCGAACGACTCGCAGATCATCGCCGTGTACAACGACGCGCAGGCCGCCGGGCTGACGTTGAACGTGTCGTTGCTCTACAACACCTTCGTCGGCCCGACCGGCGGACGCGCGGCGCTGGTCCACCTGTCGAACGCAGACGGCACCACGATGAACGCCGAGCTGGACGACAACCTGATCGTCGGCACCACCGCGGCCACCGACGTCGAGATGACCTCGGTCGGCAAGGTGACCGGCACGCACAACTGGTTGCCCACCGGGGCCGACGCCACCGGTCTCGCGGCCACGGTGTTCGGCGCCGATCCCGGGTTCACCAACGCTGCCCAGGAGGACTTCACGCTGGCCTCGGGCTCCTCGGCCGTCGGCGCCGCGACGGCGCTCGCGACCGGGGCGCCGGACCACGAGTACTTCCGAGACGAAACCGTCACCCGGATGTACCGCCTCCGCGCGACCGCGCACGACGTCGGCGCGTTCGAATCGACCACCACCGGCGCCGGCGTGGGCCCGAACGGCGGCGCCACCGTCGGCCCCGACGCCGGGACCGCGACCGGCACCGGCGGCGCGACCGGCACAGGCGGCGCGACTGGCACAGGCGGCGCGCCGACCGGTTCCGGCGGCGCGACTGGCACGGGCGGCGCGCCGACCGGTTCCGGCGG
>Ga0210388_10001779_pt1 | contig 16965 bp, 15 predicted proteins | sample IncBWC19OmetaG_FD_155485 | JGI IMG/M metagenome (GOLD analysis project Ga0210388, IMG submission 155485) | Forest soil microbial communities from Barre Woods Harvard Forest LTER site, Petersham, Massachusetts, United States - Inc-BW-C-19-O ... | reverse complement strand
GCCGGACTGGTGTCCACCACGCGTGTCACAAAGCTCGCCGTCGTCCCCTGTGGAATTCCCTTGAGCACGAATTCGGCGCGCCCGGCGGGCGGCAGCAGGATGTGGCTTTCCCAGAGGACGCGATTCCCGGAGAGGCCGTTTTCGTTGATCGGGTTTCCGTCCATCGAGACGACGCCCATCATTTGCGCCGTACTGTTGGCCTTGAACTCGAGATCGAGATACGTGATGGCGGAGGCATTCAGCACCCGCCAAAGCTGTTTTTCGGCGGGTTTTACGCGGATGACGGCGGGTTTGTATTCGGGAAACGAAACCGGCACGAAATTGATGGAGAGATCCTTTGCGGGCTTGCCGCCGTCCATTCCGGCGTTGAGGATGTCGCCTTCGGCGTCGAAGGTTACGACCGGCGTGGGCACGTCGGAGGATGAGATCGCCCGTGCGTCGGGATGCTCGAGATCCTGATCGCGAATCACGAACACTCGCTCGGGCATTGCCGCCAGTAGCGTATTGGCGCGCTCGATTCCCTCGACGACCAGCGCGCCCGAAGCTCCGCCCAGCACCTGCGCTTTCGTGAATCCGTGGATGTGCGGGTGATACCAGTAGAGCCCGGGTGGTTCGTCCGCCGGAATGCGGAACCGATATTCGAACGGTTGCGCGCCCGGCTCGATCATGGTGTTCAGCACGTCGTCCTGATGGCAGACGGGCGGCACATCGAGGCCGTGGAAATGGATGTTTGTGGCCTCGGCCGTCATTTCGGAGCCGGCGCAGTCGGCGGTCACCGACATCTGATGCGTGCCCGCCTTCGCCAAGCGCGGGGTGCGGGCGGCATTGGCGTCCGATTGCAGAGACGCCCCAGGATCAGCGGGAATCTCGTTTTTCAGGCGCAGTATCAGCAGGTCGCCGGGTTTTACGCGCAGCGTGGGCGCTTCGCCGCCGTCCGGAGCGAGGTAGCAATAGCGCGTCGCGCCGTTCGCGTCCACGCTTTTGCGATAGATGAGCTCCACACTCAGCACGCCGTTGTGCGAACGCAGGTCTTCAGGCTCGGCAACCGTGCTGCCGGCTGCCGGTCTCGAACATGCGGGCGCGGGAGCCTGTTGTTGCGCGAATGCAGGCGCTGCGGAAGCGATGAGGGCGGTGCTTATGGCGATCCATTTCGCGATCTTCGACGGCCAAAGGGATGAAAAATCCACGGCGTGCCTCTATCGCATTTCTTGGAATGACCCATTCTTGATGAAGATCAGGTGAGGAGCGGTGAATGCTCGATGAACGTTTGTTGACACGTTAAAGCTTCCGGGAGGGCCGATCGACTGCTGAAATACAGGAAGCGGAGCCTCCACCTTGTGACTTGCAATTCACATTCGTTTGATCGCTCTGCAACAGATCGCCCGTAGAGTCCCGGCGTCGTGTGGGGCTGCGTCCGCCCAAACCAATCTCGCTCAGGTGCGTCCGGCCGGGAGGCTTTTCCATGCTTCAGCGCGTTTTCGTGGTTCTTCTGATCGCTGTTTTCCTATCCGCACCGCTGGCCACGGCGTGGCCCGATCATACGGCCGGCCGCCCCGCGCAGCAGCCCACGACCACGACGCCCGTCAAGTATCTCGTTGTGATCTTTGACGAAAATATTTCCTTCGACCATTACTTCGGCGCTTATCCTGTGGCGGCCAACGCCGCCGGCGAGCCGCCATTCTTCGCTGCGCCGGACACGCCGTCGGTGAACAACCTGACCACGACGCTGCTTAACCACAATCCTGATCTCGCGTCCGCGCCCTTTCGCCTGGATCGATCCGAAGCGGTGACCTGCGACAACGACAATCACTACAAGGACGAGCAGGAAGCCTACGACGGCGGCCTCGTGAACAAATTCGCGGAGCTGCTGAGCGGAACGCCCGCTTCCAATTCCGGCATGAATTGCACTCCCGATCTTTCGATGGGCTACTACGACGGCAACACGGTGACAGCGATGTGGAACTACGCGCAGCATTTTGCGATGAGCGACAACTATTTCGCGACGAATTTCGGCACCACGGTGATGGGCCATCTGAACTTGGTTTCGGGCCAGACGCACGGAGCGGTACCCGCCTCGGTTTCGGGCAAAGTGATCAACGGCAGCGTGATCGCGAATATCGATCCCACGGGCGACGACTGCTCGACGGGCACGACCATCCAGATGAGCGGCCAGAGCATTGGCGACCTCTTGAACGCCAAGGGCATTACCTGGGGCTGGTTCTACGGCGACTGGACTCCCGAGAGCACGAGCAACGGCGTAGCATCCTGCATTACGCAGGAGGATCCGCACTACACACCGTTTCAGTATTACGCTTCGACGTTGAACGCGCATCATCTTCCGCCGAGTTCCGTCACGAGCATCGGTGAGTCGGACCAGGCGAAGCATCAATACGCCGTCAGCGATCTGACGAATGCGATCAGCATCGGAAACCTGCCGGCGGTCACCTTCATCAAGCCGCCCGCGAATCAGACGGGACATCCATCGACGTCGTCCCCGCTCGAGGAACAGGAATTCCTGGTGAACACGATCAACGCGCTCGAGCAGACGCCGCAGTGGAAGGATATGGCGATCATCATCACCTACGACGATTCCGACGGATGGTATGACCACGTCATGCCGCCGATCGTGAATCAATCGAGCGACCCCGCGGAAGACGCGCTGCTGGGCGCGACCGGGCTGTGCGGAACGGCGGCGACGGGGGCGTACGAAGACCGCTGCGGCTATGGCCCGCGCCTGCCCTTCATCGTGATCTCGCCGCTAGCCAAGCGCAATTTCATCAGCCATTCGCTGGCCGATCAGACTTCGATTACGCGATTCATCGAAGACAATTGGCAACTGGGGCAGATCGGAGACCAGTCGTTTGACGCGCTGGCCGGGCCGATCACGAATCTCTTCGATTTCAATCTTGGGTTGGATCCGAATCGGGACTTCGATCGGCAGTTGATTCTCGATCCTTCTACGGGGGAAGCGGTCGAGCGCGGTCGCTAGCGCCCGCGGCCTAGGGACTTGCGCACCCTCGAACCGCACGGCGCCCGCTCGCCCGCCGGCATCGGGGCCTGCATCCTGCGCTATCCGCGTGTCTTGCCTGTTTTTTGCCCTGCTGCTAGACTGTCGCAGCAAGGGTTGAAGTAAGGCTCCTGCCACACTTCCTGTAAAAGGTTTATTCATGTCTGGACACTCGAAATGGGCCACGATCAAGCACAAAAAGGCCGCGACCGATGCGCGCCGCGGCAAGATTTTCACCAAGCTCATTCGAGAATTGACGATCGCCACGCGCACCGGCGGAGCTGATCCGGTCACGAATCCGCGTCTGCGGACCGCGATCCTGACGGCCAAGGGCGAAAACATGCCCAACGACAACATCGAGCGCGCCATCCAGCGCGGCGCCGGCACTCTGGAGGGCGAAACGCTGGACGAGGTGACGTTCGAGGGCTATGGCCCGGGCGGCGTCGGCGTGCTGGTTCAGGTGGTCACGAACAACCGGAACCGCATCGTCAGCGAAGTTCGCCACATGTTCTCGAAAAACGGCGGCAACATGGCCGAAACCGGCGCGGTCGGCTGGATGTTCGAGCGCAAGGGCGACATCGTGGTGCCCAAGGAACAGGCCGACGAGGACAAAATGATGGGCGTCGTGCTGGATGCCGGCGCGGACGATCTTCAGGACGATGGGACCGCGTGGGAAGTAAAGACTCCGCCCGAGGCCCTGGAAAAGGTGCGCGAGGCGCTTCAGGCGTCGGGAATCACGCCGTCGTCGGCGGAAGTCGCCTGGGTGCCCAAGAATTACGTGAAACTCACCGGGGCGCAGGCGCAACAGATGCTGCGCATGGTCGAGACGCTGGAAGATCACGACGACGTGCAGCACGTCTACGCCAACTTCGACGTGGATGAGAAGGAAATCCAGGCCGCCATGGCAGGGTAGTCGTTTGCATCGCGCCGCGCGGCTTCGAGAAAACACTTCCCTCCGGTTCCAGCCCGCACGTACACTTGTGCCCGTCGCCATGGCATTCCCTTCGGCTTATCCGGGTTTCGATCGTCGGAAGATGCGCGTGCTCGGCGTCGATCCATCCGTTGCGGGCGCCACAGGCTACGGCGTAATCGAAACCGACGGCAAGCACGCGCAGCTGATGCGTTTTGGAGCGATGCGGCTGCCGGCGCGCGCCACGTTTGCCGTACGCCTGCGCGAAATTCACTTCCTGATCTCAGGCCTCGTCCAGGAGTTCGCTCCGGATGCCGTCGCGGTCGAATCCGTGTTTACTTCGCTGAATATGGCCACGGCGCTGAAACTGGCGGAGATGCGCGGCGTGGTCCTGCTCGCTGCAGCCCAGTCGCAAATACCGGCGCACAGTTATTCGCCCCGTGAGGTGAAGGCCAGTGTGGCCGGATATGGGGCTGCTTCCAAGCAACAGATTCAGCTAATGGTGAAATCCCTGCTCGATCTTTCCGAGATTCCCGAGCCCGCCGATGCTTCCGATGCTCTGGCGGTTGCGCTGTGCCACGCGCAGGCTTCGCGCGCGCGGGCTCGCCTGGCACTGGCTGTCGATAACCTTCGCGTCGCCGGGGAAGCGGGCGGCAATTCCCGTGGCTCGCGCATCTCCATTCCTCGCGGAAGATGAAGTCCTCGGCTCCTCATCGGTGTCTGCCGGCTCTGGCGCTTTGCGCCTGCTTTCTTGCGGGGATGGCGTGCGCGCGTGGCGCCGTGGCCGCTTCCGCATCGCCCGGCGCGAATGCCACCGTCACGTTCCGCAAAGTGTTCAAGTCGAGCTATCCAGAATACGTCGAGATTAAGGTGACGGACACGGGCGCGGGTACTTTCGATATTCGCCAGCTCAACGAGGAAGCCAACCCGCGCACCCTGCGTCTGGACGCGCCGCTGGTGCAGACGATATTCGATCTGGCCGCGAAGCTGCACAATTTCGACGGCCTGGACCTGGAAATCCACCGGCGAATCGCCAATCTGGGCGAGAAAACGTTCGGCTACGACCGGGGCGGCGAATCGCACAGCGTGAGCTTCAATTACACGCTCAACCATGAAGCATTACAGCTGCTGACGATCTTTGAAGGGCTGGCGCGCCAGCAGACCGATCTTTCCGATCTGGACCGCACCATGCGCTACGACCCGCTGGGCGTCAACGACGTACTGATGCAGCTGCAAAAGGACCTCGACAACAAAGCGGTCCCCGAACCGGCGCAGTTCCTGCCGCTGCTCGACCGGCTGGCTGCGGACCAGCATTTCATCGACATCGCCCGCGACCGCGCCCGCAAACTCGCCGTCCGTATCCGCTCTTCGAGCTAGTTCGGCTTGAGTACGACGACGGACGCGGATTCCAATCGACCTTCAGACAAGACTCGGTACGCGGGCCCTCCGATGCTCATTTCTGACAGCAAGCCACGATGCCAAGCGGGAGCCAGACAGCCGGTGTGGAACGCGGGTAATGGTCACTTCAGGCGTGCGAGGTCGAATGTGGTTTCCCCCTGATGACCGTCGGAGGTGTTAATCTGCACATTTAGATCGGACGAGCCGATTTTCCCGGCCTTGACTACGAAATCCACGCGCTCGCCAATACTCTCAACATAGTCGTTATCGTTGTGAGGAGCCACGATCGGTTCGGAACCGATTAATAGTGGTGCGATCTCTTTGTCATCCTGGCCGAGCTTGATGGTCAGATCGTGAAGGTTATCCGCCGTGGAACGCGACGGGTTGAAGTAGATTTCCATATGGATGCGGAACTGCATCGGCCTGTCCCCGAATTCCTTTTCAGCATCTTGAACGGGATAGTTCAGCTTTTGCCGGCAGTATTGGGCGATTTGTGTGTAGGGTGCGTCGATGCTCACCGTCGTAGAAAACATCTCCACCTTAAGCCCCGGAAGCACGTGCGTATATTCCGCAAGGGTCTTGTCCGGTTCTCCGTTCGAGGAAGTCCCAAGAAGGCACGCGTCGCGAACAGCGCTGGAGGAGAGTGGGTACTCATATCCGAGGGCGATCGGCGCCATCGCGAGAACAGGCACGAGAGCCAAAAATCGAAGAGTCATCCGGTCCCCCTGATCCGTTCGAAGGTACTCCCGTGTCTGTTTCGGGGGTTATTAGTAATGCAATTTTCGTTAGAAGGCCATCCATCCCGCGCGCTACCTGATAGCATCTCACCTGTCCGAATCACGCGACATCCATCAACTGGAAGCCAATTGAGCGAGGATCGCCCCGGCCAGCGGCCTGCCAATTCTTCCGGAACTTTTATCGCGTCGGACAGGAATAACGACTATGCCACTCAAATTTAGGTCACAGACCCTGCTGTCTGTAGTACTCGGATTTCTGGCTCTTCTGCCCGCAGGCGCGTTCGCGCAGTCCAGTGCTGTCGCGCCGCGCATCACGGAAGCGGCCGACGACTCGCGCCTGACCGTGTTGCACGGCAACACCCACCCGCTTGCCGCGGCTCAGTTTGATCGCGGCGCCGCGCCGGCGGATTTGCCGATGGACCACATGCTGCTTGTGCTAAAGCGCAGCCCCGAGCAGGAAGCGGCGCTTGAGTCGCTCGTGGCGCAGCAGACAACCAAATCCTCGCCGAACTATCACAAGTGGCTCACTCCCGCTCAGTTCGGCCAGCAGTTTGGCGCTGCGGATTCGGATATACAGACGATTAAGTCGTGGCTTACTTCTCGCGGCTTCCAGGTGGGCAATGTATCCACCGGCCGCATGGTTATCGATTTTTCGGGCACGGCCAGCCAGGTCGAAGCGGCATTTCACGCTCCGATTCATAGCTATGTCGTGAACGGCGAGCAGCACTGGGCCAACGCCAACGATCCTTCGATCCCTACTGCATTTGCTCAGGTAGTGGGCGGCGTGGCCTCGCTGCATAATTTTCAACCGAAGCCGGCCTATCATGTGACCAAAGCTGGCAAGAGGGCTAATTTGGCGGCTGGCGGCACCAGCTCGCCGCATCCTCAGTACACTTTCAGCAACCAGGGGGTGAGTTGCAATGCTTTTGAGGATGGACCCGTTGATTGTTTTGGGCTCGGCCCCGCTGACTTCAAGACGATTTACAGCGTCCCGTCGAACCTGACTGGGGCCGGCGAGACGATCGCAATCGTGAGCGACAGCGACGTAAATCTTCAAGACGTGAACGATTTCCGCTGCGTGTTCGGCATTGCTGCGTGCGGTCTAACATTCCCCGCCAATCCCCCCTCGAACGTGACCGTCACCGAAACCGGTACGGCACCCGGACTGACGAGTGACGAAGTCGAGGCCATCCTGGATGTGGAATGGGCCAGTGCGGTCGCGCCAGGTGCGCAGGTCGATCTTGTTGTTTCGCCATCTACGAACAGCACGTTTGGCGGAGATACCTCCGCGACTTTCATTGTCAACGAGGCAACTCCGCCCCCGATTCTGAGTGAAAGCTATGGCGAGTGCGAACTCGGCATCGGCACGACTCACAACGCATTCTACAATACCACCTGGCAACAGGCGGCGGCTGAGGGCATCTCAGTCATCGTCTCAACCGGCGACAACGGCTCGGCAGGGTGCGACGTGTCCCAAACGAGTGTCTTCTCATCGCAGCCAGCTGAATTTGGTTTGGCTGTTAACGGCGTTGCTTCCACACCGTACAACACCGCGGTTGGTGGTACGGACTTCAACGACTTGAGTGATTTGTCCAATTTCTGGAGCCAGACCAACACGTTGCCCACTCAGGGATCTGCTATGGGCTATATTCCAGAAACGACCTGGAACGATTCCTGCACAAACCTCATTTTCTCCCAGGCCTTAGGCACGGGAACTACGCAGACGACCGCTGTTGCGCAAGCTACCTGCCAGGCGGCGGAGCAGAGCGACAACACGTTTTTGATTGAGGCCGTCGGTGGCTCGGGCGGCATGAGCAACTGCACGACGTCAAACGGCAGCACGGTCGCGAGTTGTGCAGGAGGATATCCCAAGCCCTCGTACCAGGCGGCGTTGACGCCCGCGGATGGCAAGCGCGACCTGCCCGATCTGTCTCTGTTTGCCGGCGATGGAGAGGTCTCCGCAAGCTTTTATATCGACTGCGAAGAAGACCTGAATGGCGATAATAACGTCAATACACCCTGCAATTTGGGCCTGGGGGATTTTCTGGAGATCGGGGGAACCTCAGTCTCTACCCAGGTTTTCGCCGGAATCATGGCTCTTGTGGACCAGAAAACAGGTTCGCGGCAGGGCGACATTAATCCTGTGCTATACAACCTTGCCGCCCAGGAATCGCCGTCGAACTGCAATTCGACCAACATACCCACCGGATGCGTATTCTACGACGTGACGGCAGGGACGAACTCGACGCCGTGCGCCAATGCCTCGTCCGACTGCTCTACCGCCACCGGTGATGCTTTCGGCGTACTTACTACCACTGGCTCCGTACTTGGCTTCGACGCAGGCACGGGATACGACCTCGCAACCGGGCTCGGTTCTGTGAACGTGAATTTGCTTACGACGCACTGGCCCACGGCCCCCGGCCTTTCCGTGTGGTCACCTGATCCGAACGTCACGATCGCGAGCGCCGGCAGCTCAGGCACGATCGCGCTGGTGATTACGTCTGTCGATGGTTTCAGCGGGCCGATCAACTTCAGCTCGTCATCTTGTTCCGTGACGGGATTCACCTGCACTTTTCCGGCCTCGACGACAATCGCCGCGGGCGCCACAATTAATGCGAGCGTGACGATCAGTTCGTCCGCTGCGTTCTCGGCTCCACGCACGCAACCATCGCGCTGGATCCGGCCACAGCCGCGCACCATGATTGCGGTATTCTTCACGGCTCTCAGCGCGATTCTGTTGCTTGTTTTCCGTGGCCGGCCGCATCGTTGGAGCGCGGCCGTCGTTGTCGTGTTGGTCGCATTCTGCCTAATTTCGATAGCAGGGTGCGGCGGGAGCTCGGGCGGCGGTGGTGGAGGAGGCGGCGGTGGTGGGGGCGGTGGCGGTGGCGGCGCGACGACAACCGAGGGGACGATCAGCATCGTACTGAACGGACAGACGCAGGTCATCGACGTCGCCGTCACATTAGACTAGCGCGGGAGAGACTGTTCCGTTAGCCCGTGCTGGCTAACGGATGACGATTCCGGCGTACCCGACCACCTGGTCGCGGTCGCCGGAAACGTCACCCGAAGTTGCGTAGCGGATCAGCTTCGCATCCGTCGCGCCCAGTTCGCGCATCGCGACCAGCATTGCCACGGTCGCCGCGTAGCCGCACATCGTGATTCCCTCGTTGCGCACCGTGTCGTAGAGCCCGCGCGGATCGAGAGCCAGCACACGCGCGATGGCTCGCTCGTCCTTCACACGCGTGATTTCCTCGCTCTCGTAATGGTTCATGTCCGAGCTCGCGATCACCAGCACCGGCTCGGCCTGCGAACGTACCGCCTCGGCAACCGCTTGCCCCAGATCCTCCATCACTCCGTAGCGATCCGTCGCCAGCACCACGGGCGCGAACCGCAAGCCGTCGCCAACGAGCCGCTGAAGAAAGGGCAGCTGCACTTCGAGCGAATGCTCTCGCGCGTGCGCCACCGCATCTTCCCGCAACAGCGGGCAGGCCCGCGCCAGCTCCGCCACCAACGGTACATCGATCTGCGCGTTGCCCAGCGGAGTGGAAAAGCTTCCGGCAGTTAGAACCGCCAAGGGTTGTCCCTGCGGATAGTGACGCGGGCCCATCAGGATGCATCGAGCCGGAGGGTCGAGCGCCGCATACACCGCACCAGCCACGTGGCCTGAGTACATATAGCCCGCGTGTGGCACCACGCATCCCAACGCGGGTGTTTTCCCGGTTGCGCCGCCAGTGAAGTCATCCACTTGGCGAGCGAGTTCCCGGGGATCGGACGGATAAAAACGGCCGGCAACGGCAGGCGGGCGAATCATGAGCATTAGATTACCGCAGGGGGAGGAAACCGAAAAACAGGGCTAGAGCGACTTCGAAGGCTTGCCGTGAACGCGCAGCGCCACGGTTTGCCCGGGCATCATCAGGACACTTACTTTGTCGCCGTACTGAAATCCGCCCTTGTCGAGCATGGCCTGCATTTTGGGTTGCAGGTCCGATGAGAAATTGAAGGTGTGAATGGCGTACCCGTTCGCGCGCTCGCGTACGATCAGCGTTACGGCGTCGGCATGGATCACTTCCGCCTTTACCCACTCCGAGCCCTCGGGCGTGGGGTGCCGCAGCGTCACCAAGTCAACCACCCGGGTGATCACAGGTGCCACCACGGTGCCGACCGCACTGGCTGGCGAGGTGGGCACGACCACCGGCACGGTGACGGACTTGTTCGGGGTGACGACGGTAACCGACTGCGCCTTTGCGTGGCCGGCCAAAACCGCCAGCGCCGCAAGAAGTGCGAAGGAAGCAGCGAAAATTCTATAGTTCTTCATCGATCGATATCTTCAGCGATTTCAAGAACTTAATATCCTGAGGCGTGATTTCCACCTTGGCCTCGGCATGCTCTTCCTCCAGCGCATCCTCATCCACGCGGATGTGTAGCGATTCCAAGAAGCGCCGGTCCTGCGAGGTCATCTTGCTGTCTTGCGACGTGCGCCGTGCCAGCCCGATCGTCGCGTCCAGCTTCAACACGATATCGAAGCCGGCCGCCCGCACTCCCGCAATCGCTTCCGCGATCCGCTCCGAATCCGACACCGTGTCGTTGATCGCGTGGCCCAGCTCTCGCAGCAATTGCTTCATGCGGTCGTCGAGTTGCAAGGGGGTAATACCTCCTTTGAACTCTATACCGCAATTTTAGGGCGCTGGCTAGCCCGGAAACAAGGGCTCCGTCGTGGAGGCTTTCGCCACGGTAACTCCCTGGCCGAGGCCCGTCGGGGGGGCCTATTCCAGGGCTAGACCGGCCCCCGGCTGGAAATTCCGTAGCGCCTCCAGAATCTGCTGACCGTAAACCTCCGTCTTTCGCTCACCAAACCCCGATACGCTGCGAAGCTCATCGAGCGAGGCCGGTCGTTTACGGCACAGATCATCCAGGGAGGTGTCGTGCATGACCACAAACGCTGCGACTCGGCGCTCTTTCGCCGTCAGGCGCCGCCATTCGCGCAAGTGTTCGCGAAGCTCCGGATCCACGTCTTGTGGAATCGATTTTTCTCTGCGTTTCCCGTCTGCGGCGGACTTTTCCGCGGCTGGTCGCATGGGCGCTGGTCGGCCGGCGCGCCGCCGGGACGGCGCCGGCGAAGTCACCCTGGCTTTGCGCAACCACGCCGGCTCGCCGCTGCACGTATCGCAGGCCTCGCACGATTTCCATTTGGGATTTTCGCCGAAATGAATGCATATCTGGTGATGCCGGCATTTTCCCGGCCCCACAAAAGCTTTTATTTCGTCGTACCGTTTCCACGCGCGCTGCTGTTCGTCCCTATCGCCGATCTGCTTGATGAAATGAACCAGCAGCGCTGTATCGCGCTTCTGCCACAGCAGCAGGCAATCCGCCGGATCGCCATCTCGACCGGCACGGCCCGCCTCCTGGTAATACTGCTCAATCGATTTCGGCAGAGAAAGATGGATCACCGCGCGCACCGCCGCTTTGTTGATCCCCAGTCCGAATGCGACGGTGCCCACGAGAACGCGGACCTCATCCGACATCCATTTTTCCTGGTTTGTCCTGCGCGTTACAGGATCCATCTTCCCGTGGTAGCCGATTGCGGCAATGCCGCGCTCCTTCAGAAATTCCACGGTCTGTTCGACGCGCGCGATTGTCGGAGAATAAACGATCGCGCTGCTGCCGGCATGTTTTCGCAGTGCGGCGAGCAACACACCCGGCTGCGTTTTCGAGTCGCACTCTTTCACCGCATAGGTCAGATTTGGCCGGTGAAAACTCGCAATATATTTGTCCGGATCGCGCAGCTTCAGCTGCTCCACGATATCGTGGCGCACTTGCCGCGTGGCGCTGGCCGTGAAGGCCGCAATGGGGCAATCCGGAAAGTGCTGGCGCAACCGGCTCAACTGCCGGTACTCCGGGCGGAATTCGTGCCCCCACTCCGAAATGCAGTGCGCCTCGTCGATGGCAAAGAAAGAAACCGGTGCCCGCTTCAGCCATTCCACCGTGTCTTCGCGCGCCAGCCGCTCAGGCGAGACATAGAGCAGCCGGAATTTCCCGGCGCACGCGTCGCGGATCACCTTCGACTGCTCCGCCGCGCCCAGCGAGCTGTTCAGCACGGCCGCCGCAATCCCCATCTCGGCAAGTTGCGCCGCCTGATCCTGCATCAGCGCGATCAGCGGCGAAATCACCACCACCGTTTTCCCGTCCATCATCGCCGCCGGCAGCTGATAGCAAAGGGACTTTCCGCCGCCAGTAGGCATCACCACGCAGGCGTCGCGTCCGCCCAGCAGACTGCCCACGATTTTCTCCTGCATGCGGCGAAACGATTCGTATCCCCAATAACGGCGCAGCGCGCCGAACAGCTCCGTCTTCGAGATCATCGGGAAAGTATAGTTCACGGGAATGTCGCCCGCCACGACGTGGAAATTACGGAGTGAGGCTGCGGGAATCCGGGTGGCCCAGCCGCACCTCCCCAGGCTTGCCATTTGCGCCATAACTCCTAGAATTGACCCATGCCCGCTAGCCTGCTTCCGGCGCTCTGGCGTTCGCTCATGGTCACGCTGCGTGTCTGGTGGCGCGTCATCCGCCAGCTGTTCCACGAATTTACCGGCGCGCTGTTTCTGGTCTTTGCCGCCTACGGTGCCTTTGTGGTCTGGCGCGAATGGAAGCATCGCCCGGCGCCCTGGATCATCGGCTTCGTCGTGATCTACGCGCTGATGATGGCGGCTTTCGGGTTCACCGCTTTTCGCCGCGCGCGGCGCGTCCGATGATCGCTGACAAATGACATCCGACGCAAAGGACCGTCCAGCCGTTCAGCAGAAGAGATCGGCCACGCCTACCGGCCTGCCCATGGAACCAGTCATCGGCCCAGGCGATCTCGAAGGCTGGGACTCTGAGCGCGACCTCGGCTTTCCGGGTCAGTTCCCGTTCACTCGCGGCGTGTATCCCACCATGTATCGCGGCCGGCTCTGGACCATGCGGCAATACGCCGGCTTCGGCAGCGCGGTCGATTCCAATCGCCGCTATCGCTACCTGCTCTCGCAGGGCCAGACGGGTCTGTCGGTCGCCTTCGACTTGCCCACGCAGATTGGAATGGATTCCGACCACGCGCTCGCGACCGGAGAAGTCGGCAAAGTCGGCGTGGCGATCGACTCGCTAGAGGACATGCAAATGCTGCTCGACGGCATCCCGCTCGAGCGCATCTCGACCTCGATGACGATCAATTCGACTGCGGCGATCCTGCTCGCGCTCTACGTTGCAGTGGCGAAGCAGCAGGGTGCGAGCCTCGCGCGGCTGGCCGGAACAGTGCAGAACGACATCCTGAAGGAATACATCGCGCGCGGAACCTACATCTACCCGCTGCGCCCGGCCATGCGCATTGTCACGGACATTTTCGGCTGGTGCCGGCGCGAACTGCCGAATTGGAACGCGATCTCGATCTCCGGCTACCACATCCGCGAAGCCGGCTCGACGGAGGTGCAGGAAATCGCTTTCACGCTGGCGAACGCAATCGCCTATGTCGAATCCGCCGTCGCGTCGGGTTTGCAGGTGGACGAATTCGCGCCACAACTTTCGTTCTTCTTCAACTCGCACAACGAATTTCTGATGCAAATCGCAAAATTCCGCGCCGCTCGCCGTTTGTGGGCGCGCACGATGCGCGATCGCTTCGGCGCCAAAGACCCCCGCTCGCTGATGCTGCGTTTCCACGCGCAGACCGCTGGCTCGTCGCTCACTGCGCAGCAGCCGGAAAATAATCTGGTGCGCGTCGCGCTGCAAAGCCTTGCGGCTGTGCTCGGCGGCTGCCAGTCCCTGCATTCCAACGGCCTCGACGAAGCGTTGGCGCTGCCCACCGAACGCGCGGCGCTCCTCGCCCTGCGCACACAGCAGATCATCGCTCAGGAAACCGGCGTTGCAAACACGGTCGATCCCGTGGCCGGCTCCTACGTGATCGAAAAGCTGACGAGCGAAATCGAATCAGGCGCCCAGGATTACATTTCCAAAATCGACGCGCTCGGTGGAATGTTGCGCGCCATCGAAGCCGGCTATCCGCAGATGGAAATTCAGAAGTCAGCGTACGAGTATCAACAAGCGGTTGAGCGCGGCGAACAGGTTGTGGTCGGCGTCAATCGGTTCCAAGCAGAGGAAGAGCAAACAATCCCGACGATGCGCATCGATCCTGAAATCGAGCGCTCGCAGATCGCGCGCCTCAACGCCCTGCGCGCCCGCCGCGACGCCGCGAAATCCCGGGCCGCACTCGAAGAAGTAGAGGCCCGCGCGCGAGGCACGCAGAATCTAATGCCCGCGATTCTCACAGCCGTCGAAGCCCACGCCACGGTCGGCGAAATTTCCGACGCCCTGCGCCGCGCCTTTGGCGAATACCGCGAATCAGTGGTCATTTGACGTTCCGGCTCAATGACACGCACGCCCCCCAACGAAATCCGCTGGCCCAAGCGCATCGCCACGCTCGCCGACGCCCGCAAATACATCGATGCCCTCGGTTTCTGCGTGCTTTTCCCGGTCAAGAACGTCGCGCTACCGTCGCTCTATTGGCCCGTCACGCGCCGCGGCCCTGATGACGATTTCGTCTTCGACCGATACTTCGAACGAATCTGGCGCTGGAAAGACGAGCTGCCGCGCCGCCGTTACGCGATCTACGCCAAATACTTCCGCGGCCGCGGCACGTTCATTTCGCCGGAATATTTACCGTATTTTCTGGCCATGCGAGAGACCGCCGTAGGCCCAGCCGATCACGCACGCTTGTATGCCGAAGGCCGCATCCGCGACGACGCACGGAGCATCTGGGAAGCCCTGGCGGACGAAGGCCCGCTTGCCACGCTCGAACTCCGCCACCTCTGCCACATGGAAACGAAAGCCGGCAACGTCCGCTTCAAGCGCGCCATGCTCGACCTCCAGTCCCTCCTCCTGGTCGGTCACTTCGGCAAGGAACAGGAAACCGGCGCATGGGAATCCACCCGGTTCGAGCTGACGTGCCGCGCTTTTCCGGCGCAGACGGCTGCGGCTTTCGCGATCGACCCGGCCGTCGCCCGCGGGAAACTCGCCGCGAAGTATCGTCAGTCGAAACCCGGCGCCCCTCCGGTACAATTGTCGCGACTGTTCGGTTGGTCGAGGGATGAAACGGCGGCCGCAATCAGCGCTGCGCAAGGCGCAACGCAAAATCCGAAAGGCAAAAATCGCGGATGAAAATTATCCTGGCGTCGGCGTCTCCCCGTCGCGCGGAAATCCTGCGCAACGCGGCGATTCCGTTTGAGACGATGGCCGAGGTGATCGACGAATCGCGCCGCCCCGGCGAACTGCGCGCGGATTACGTTCGTCGCCTCGCGCTCGCAAAGGCTAGGGCCGCCGCCGGCGTGCAGCACCCGACCGCCGATTGCCTTTTCATCGGTGCGGACACCGTGGTCGTCGCCGGTAACGAAATTCTCGGCAAGCCCGAATCGCAGGACGACGCGCGCCGGATGCTTCGGCTGCTGAGCGGGGCGACTCATGAAGTTCACACCGGTCTTGCAATTGCCCGGCGGCCGGGCGCCACGGAGGCCGTCATCGACGAAGTCACCAGCGTCACGTTCGCACCGCTTTCAGACGACGAAATCGAAGCGTATCTCGCCACCGGTGAGCCGTTCGATAAAGCCGGCGCCTACGGAATCCAAGCGATGGGCGGGCGTTACGTCACCCGCATTGAAGGCTGCTATTTCAATGTGATGGGATTGCCGCTGGCGCGGCTCTGGACGCTACTGGGTGAATTCGGCTGGAGGGAATCGCCCGCGGACTAGCCTGGGGGAAAAAAACGGCGGCCCTCAGGCCGCCGTCTCAATTTCAATCTCGGTTTTTTGAATATCAGGCTACTTCTTCTCTTCAACTGGCGCGGAGGGCGGTGCGTTCGTCGCTGGAGGATTTACCGGCTGGCTCGCCTGCGCGGGCGGCTGATCGCCTCGCATGCCTTCCTTGAACTCGCGGACTCCTTGTCCGAGCCCTTTCATCACTTCCGGAATCTTGCGACCACCAAAAAGCACCAGGATAACGATCGCGATAATCAGCAAATGCATCGGACTGTCCCACATCGGACACCTGCCTTTCACACCCGGGCTGCCCCTTGGCAAAATCCCCGGAATCACGCGTAAACCAGGGCCAGTATAGCACGCCCGCACCGGACCGGCGTGACAGGGCCGGCCAAACGGCGTACTGCTCCGTTTCAGGTTTGGGGGCAGCTTCGAGGGGACCCTCAGACGCGCGCAGCGGGAGCTCGATGCGTACGGGCGATTTCCTTGGCGATCGCTAGCGCCGCCGCACGCGGGTCCCTCGCGCCGGTGATCGGCCGGCCCACGACCAGATAGTCGGCGCCAGCCTGAATCGCCTGCACAGGCGTCGTGACGCGCGCCTGATCATTTCGGTCCGCGCTCGCTGGCCGCACCCCCGGCACGACGATCAGGAATTTCGGCCCACACTCCCGCCGAATCGCCAGTGCCTCGTTGCCGGAAGCGACCACGCCGTCAAGCCCAGCCGATTTCGCCAGTTTCGCAAGCTCGACCGCTCGTTTGGCAGGTGTGCCCGATATCCCCACGCGCCGCAGCTCCGGCGCATCCATGCTCGTCAAAATCGTCACGGCCAGCAGCGCCGGGCGCTTCCGCAAGCCGCTCATGGCGTCGCGCGCCGCGCGCATCATCTCGAGGCCGCCGAGCGCATGCACATTGATGAGCCGCACCTTCGGCAGCGCGGCGGCGGCGGCGACGGCGCCCGCCACGGTATTCGGGATATCGTGGAATTTCAGATCGAGGAAGATCTCGAAACCCAGGCCCGCAAGCGTTGTAACCGCCCGCGGACCTTCGGCCGAGAAGAGCTGTAAACCGACTTTAAACAGGCCTGCTGCACCGCGCAAACGCCGCGCCAGGGCCGTGGCCGGCCCCAGGCGGTCAACATCC
>Ga0210388_10001778_pt1 | contig 16967 bp, 8 predicted proteins | sample IncBWC19OmetaG_FD_155485 | JGI IMG/M metagenome (GOLD analysis project Ga0210388, IMG submission 155485) | Forest soil microbial communities from Barre Woods Harvard Forest LTER site, Petersham, Massachusetts, United States - Inc-BW-C-19-O ... | reverse complement strand
CATGCTGCCAGATATTAACGCGATAATTCAGGTCGTGCATCTGCTTGATGAACCCGGCGGGATCGGCAAAACGGTTGGTGTTCCAGACAAACGAACTGGAGTAGGTCTTGGTTTGCCAGCCCGGCTCCACTCCCCAGACATCACAGGGCATGTGTTCGGTGCGAAGTTCCTGGGCCAGGGCCAATGATTCTGCCGTGCCCAATCGCGCATCACCCCGATATTGTACTCCCAATCCCCACAAAGGTGGAACGCACCCGCCGCCGGAAAATAAATTATAGCGCGCGACCGCATCCAGCATCTGCGGGCCGGCAAAGATATAAATATCCACGTCTTTAGATGCCGGAACCTCGGCCAATATGGTTTTGCGGGCAGCGGTCCGGGCCCGGTAAAGTTCGGTCGTACTCGTGGCAATCCCGCCCGAACCGGTTTCATCTTTAAAATCCGCCGGCACCACATTCCCCGCGCGGACGGATACCGCCCGGGCTGAATCAATGAACACCCCGTAACCACGGGTGGATACATAAAACGGCACCGGCGCATGGGACTCGCCGAGATCATTTTCCGGATGGTCGGTCGGCTTGAGCATGATGCGCCGGCCGGTATCACCGTTGGTGGTCCTTGTCATGTCGAACAACTTTGTGCTTAAACCGAAGCCGTAAATTTTTTCGCCAGCCGTCATCGGCAGCTCCACGGCGCAACCATACGATGAAACCTGAAAATGGATATTATGCGCGTCCAGCGGCATGGCGTCGGAAGCCGATGCTTCTTCTTTTACCGCCGGGGCCGACCGGAAATGCAGGGGCGACAATTCGTCAGGCTGCCCCAGGCGTATGCGCCAGACTCCGGGCATGACCTCGGTTGCTTTGGCGGAGGTTTTATCACCGTCACATAGCGCACTGCAAATGGTTCCAAAGAATATCGCCGCACATATCCAGGACGCGGAGATGCATTTTAAAAAATTTCGGCCGCGGGTTGATGACAGTTGTTCCATTTTTAAAGTGGTCGTTTTCTGGTTTACTTCGGACTATTGCAAGCTGATGGCTTCGATATTCCACCCGGTTATGTCAACCTGCACATCCTTCACCACATCACGCGTCTCAATCTTGAACTCCCGATGTTCACCGGGCATCAGTGAAAAATAATTGTCATCATAATAGGCCGGCAGGATGCGTTGGCCGGTTTTGGCATCCCGCAAGGTCAGGCGCACCTGCAACGCCGGAGTTTTGCCGGGATTGGCTATCTCACCCTCGATCACCGTTCCGGTCGTGCCGGCATGGACGCGCAGGTGTCCCTTCAGGTTCGCCTTGGCCATGGAATCCAGTTGCTGCAAGTCATGTTCATCCCGTGCGTGCCAGTATAAATTATCAGAAAGCAAACGGCCCTTCGCATCGCGCAGTTCCAGCCTGACCAGATGCGCGCCGGTGGCCGGCCAATCCAACGTGAAGACATCGGTGCCGGCATCCGCCGCCGCCGTGAATTTTTTCTTTTGTTTCTGCTCCTTGTACCCCGACAAATCATATAGGGTCGCGGTCGCAACCGCATTCACGAGCGGGTCCGCCTGATGGTTCATCACAATAACCCGGCAATCGGGCTCGTTCATCTGGATATGCACCGGTTCGGCTCCCTTCATGGAACCAAACAACGAGGCGTTCGGCTCGTAATCCCAGGTATAAAATTGCCAGACCAAACTCGGCCACGAGGGATGACCCATCCAGATGATCACGCCGCTGCAATTATTCCAAAGCCGGCTGTTAAAACCTTCATAGAGGGCGCGGTAGGTTTCATAATTTAACATCTGCGCCTTGCGACAGAGATCGTCCAGATCCTTCGCTTTGCCGTACCGGCTTTCAATCCGCTCAAAGGTCGAGCTGATGCTGCAGGCTCCCTTGGTGTTCAAGTCATGGTAGGCCCAGAGATCATCCGGCGGCCAGGTGTCTTCCTTGGGCATCATGGTGCGGACCACTTCCGCCGAAGGAATGGAACTCGCGCCCAGTTCAGTCGTGAAGCCGGTGTTCAAATTGGTGAAATATTCCGTCAAGGGCTTGTTTGACCAGGGACCGCTATTGTCCATGTTCACCAGCCTTGAATTCGGCTGGTAATAGCGTGTGCCATCCAGTTCGCGGACCATTTTGTCGATGGCATCATTTACGTCATCCGGCGGAACATCTTCATTGCCGGCGCACCAGAGGGCAATGCTCGGGTGGGTTCGGAAACGTTTCAATGCATCGGCTATATTGCTGAGAAAAAGAGCGTGGTCAACCGGCCGGTAATTGTTGCCCTCGGTGTTGATCCAAAATTCATTCCAAACCAGGATGCCGTATTGATCGCACAAATCATAAAACGCCTCGGAGGTGCTTTGGCCGGCCCAGTTGCGGATCATGTTCAGATGCGCGTCGTGTTCCATGCGGATGTAAGGCTCCAGCCGTGCGCGTGAGACACGTTTCATCGCGTCGTCCATGCCCCAATCACCGCCAAGACATTCAATCCGCCGGCCGTTCACTTTCACCACCATAAAAGGCCCCATGTTTGTGTCCGTTGCGGGTTGCAATGCCGGGGAATTTTCCTCGCCCGGCCAAAGGGCGACCGTGGTGTTCTGTCCCCTGCCCCACCAGAAAGGTGCGGTGGATGGCTTCTGTCCGGTGACTTGTTCCCGGAGCTTGGCGTTTTCCTTTCCCCAGAGCATGGAAATGCGCCGATTATCAATGACCGGCTGGCCGGCCTTCCGTGCCGTCACGGGCGTGTATTCAAACCGCCGGACGCTTCCATCTGGAAATTTCAAACCAAATTCATAACTCATTTCGCGGATGCCGAAGCGGACGTTCTTTTCATCCGATGCATTTCCGTCCCCGGCCACAAAATCCAGTTGCAGATGATACAGTTCCGGCTCACCGTAACCGTTGGGCCACCACAGGCGCGGGTGTTGTACGGTAAGTTGCGGGAAATCTCCCGGTGCAAAACTGATTGTCTTGGTTTCACCAGCTTGCAAGGTCACCGGCTGTTCAAATTTCACACCTTCAAACGCGCCTTTCAAGATGCCTTGCTGCACGGCGTCCGTTGTGTTGTGTAACTCGGCTTGAACGGTAACCCCGGCGCTGGAAGTGTCCGGCAATGGTAATTCCGTGACCACCTGCGGGTCGCCGATGCTCACCGGCCCGGCCGAATGCAAAATCACATCCTGCCAGATGCCGGATGACCGGTCGCGGATGCCGGGTATCCAGTCCCAGCCTTCCGTGCAGACAAAAGTTGGTCCATCCACACACAATTTGCCGCCGTTGTCGCCGGCACCATACTTGACCGACTGCTCGCTAGGCAGGCCGGGATCAGGCGGCGGCGCGATCATGACCGCCAGGACGTTCGTGGTGTCCGGTTTTATGAACGGCGTGACATCAAATTCGCCGCGAATGAAAGCGCCGGTGATGTGGCCGAGATAATTTCCGTTCAACCAGATTTCAGCGTAATAGTTGATGCCGTTGAACTGGAGCGATAGCTCGCGGCCCGCAAACGATTTCGGCACGGTGAACTCCGTTCGATACCAATAATCCTGCCGGTTGAGATCCTCGGGAATAGCCAGATTGTTCAAACCGTAGTAGGGATCTGGATAAACACCTTGATCCACCAATGTGGTCAGCACCGTGCCGGGAACGGTGGCATCATACCAATCTTTGGTATCAACTCCCGGTCCGGAAAGTGCGGCGACATTCGTATCAGTGAGCTTCGGTGCTTCGATCATTTCCCAGCCGGCGTTGAAAATCAGATCGTTGCCGTCCAGCGTCGGCAGGCCCGGCTGCGGCAATTTGGGCTTGCGACTCACCGGCGTGACCGGGTTGGCGGCGCGTGAAACCGGGAGCGTGTCCGGCGGCTGGACTTTGTCGCCCGTGGCCCAGGCCTTTTCTTCCGGGTGCAGGATCGGCTGCGGACGGGATTCACCCGGCGTTTCCGCGATGGCGTTGAAGATACCGGTGAAAATACCGGCGCAAATACAAATGGTTTTGATTTTAATCATCGGTCTCAAGCAATTGATCCTGAACATCAGGAGAAATGGTCGCACCCAAACACAAAGAATGAATTTGTCAGCCAGGAAAATTCATGGGCTTGCTTGGAAAAATATTGGCGGATCACCCCGGCGGCAACTGACACTTTGCGCAAATGTCGTTTTTTTTGCGCAAGTGCAACCCGTTGCCGGCTTATGAATTATGCATCTTTCCGGGTTCAACCCGGGCCGCATCCCGGCGCAGCGCCCACTGCATGACATTGGCCGGCGGGCGGGCATGGGCCAGTTCATCCGTCATGAAACACATATAGGGATCAATGTGCCCGAAGAAAAGTTTGTAGCTGGCGCATAAATAATTCAGTCCCGGTTCACCTTCAGGCGTTCGCATAAAGCGGTGCTTGGGACATTCACCGTTGCAGGCAAACAACATCTCGCACTCGCGACATTGGCGCGGCAATTTGTCGCGCTTGTCCTGTCCAAACTTCTGCTGCCGCGGCAAATTGACCAGGGCGGACAGCGGTTCGCTCATCAAATTTCCCAGACGATATTCCGGATAAACAAAATGATCGCAGGAATAAACATCGCCGTTGTGTTCCATCACGGTTGCCGCGCCGCAGGTTTCCCGGAAGACACACAGGCTTTGCGGCACACCAACCCAGCTTTCCAGCGCCACGTCAAATGTCTGGATAAAATACCGGCCGACATCCCCGCGTACCCATTCATCGAAAATTGCGCAAAGAAATTTTCCATATTGCAGCGGCTCCACCGACCAGGGTGAAACCGTCGCGGCTTCTTCGGCACCGGGCGCCACCAGAAACAAACCGTCGCGACCGGGCGCATTGGCAACGCGCTCGACAATCGGGATGAATTGCATGAAACCGCTGCCGATTTCCTTAAGAAAGCGATAAATCTCCAACGGATGATCAGCATTGTGCCGGTGGACCGTCGTCAGCGTGTTGAATTCCACCCGGTGCTTTTTCAAACATTCGATGCCGCGCATGACGCGGTCGAACGTGGGTTGTCCGCCTTTGCTGACCCGGTAACGGTCATGCAATTCACGCGGGCCGTCGATTGAAATGCCCACCAGAAACTGGTTCTCCGCAAAAAATGCGCCCCACTCGTCATCCAGCAATACACCATTGGTTTGAAACGCATTGGTGATTTGCTTTCCGCCGGCATGACGTTTTTGCAACGTCACGGCCTTGCGGAAAAATTCCACCCCCAGCAACGTGGGCTCCCCGCCCTGCCATGCAAAATTCACCACCGGCACCTGTTGCCCTTCGATGTATTGCCGGATGTAATTCTCCAGGACGTCATCCGCCATGGCCCAGCTGGACTGGCCGGTCGATTTTCCGGGATAGAGTTTTTCCTTTTCGAGATAGAAACAATATTTGCAATCCAGATTACAAATCGGCCCCGTGGGTTTGGCCATCACATGAAAGGCCTTCAACGAATACCCGGCGGCGGAATCGGGTTTTGCTTTTCGATCCGATTCCTGTTCCGGGATTAAAATATCAGGCATCCGTTGCATGGTCTCCGGTTTCTTTGCGCAACTCACTGATCCGGGCCATCAATTTTTGGGTCAGGGCCGCGTAGCCGGGCCGGCCATACAGATTGTTAAGCTCTCCGGGATCTTGCTGCAAATCATAAAGTTCGAATTCCTCCGGCTCGTCCGGAAAATCCGCCAGCTTGTAATAGTGAATCAATTTATATCGTTCCGTGCGAACGCCGCGATGAGGCCGCACCCGTTCCCATTGCGGATATTCATAGTATTCGTAAAGCCAGTCCCGACGCCAATCTTCGGGCTGCCCGCCGGTCAGGAACGGAACCAGACTGCGTCCCTGCATGGCCGCCGGCACCGCCACACCAGCCAATTCAAGCAGGGTCGGCGCAATGTCTACGTTCAAAGACATCTTGTCACTGCTGCCTCCCGCCTTCACGAGCCGGGGATAGCGGACCAGAAACGGAACCCGGATGGACGGTTCGTGCATGAACCGCTTGTCATACATGCCCCATTCACCGAGGAAAAAACCGTGGTCGGATGTTACCATGATAGCCGTCTCATCTAACTGGCCGGACCGCTCAATCAGGTCCATCACCCGTCCCAGGTTGTCGTCGTTGTCCATCACGCCGACGTAGTGGTTTTTAACCACCTCCTCCAACGTGCGCGGGTCGTCGTTATCCAAAATGGTGGAGCCGATTTTGTTGTTCGCCTTGGCAAAAGCCCGGGGCTTTCCAGGGTAACCTTTCAAGTCGTCATCAAACGTGGCAGGTTTTGGAATCGTGACACCGTTGAAGGCGTCCAGGTAACGGCGCGGACGATAAAACGGGGCATGGGGCGCAAAGGGATTGAGGATGAGGCAAAAAGGTTTGTCCCGTTTTTGCTCGAGCCAGGCCAGCGCCCGGTCCGCCACCACGTCGTCCAAATAACCTTCGTATCGCTTGGGTTCGGAAAATTGTCCCGCTATCCCTTCGGTCAAGTGAGGATTGTAGTATTCAGTGCTGCCATTGAAGCCGAAGTAATAGTCCCAGTAACGATCCTGCAATCCGCCTTTGATATGTGCCTTGCCGAAAAATCCAACCTCGTAGCCGGCCTGATGCAGCAGGTCGGTGAACAAAGGGATGTCGTGAGGAATCGGCCCGTTTCCACCCAGGCCTGATTTTGAGGAAGGCTCGTTGCTCAAGACCCCGGTGGTGTGGGAATACATCCCGGTCAGCATGCTGGCCCGCGAGGGCAGGCACAGCGCGTTGGTGACGAACGAATTTCCAAAGGTCATGCCCTCCCGCGCGACCCGGTCCATGTTGGGCGTTTTCACCAGCGGATGGCCCATGCAACTCAATTCATCGTAACGTAACCCCTCCCCGAGAAACACAAACAGATTTGGTTTGCGGCCCGTTGGAACTTTTCCTGCGACCGGCGCGCCCAACGCATCCGGCCCCAAGGCCAGCGTCAGCCCGCCCAACACTCCGGCACCAGTCTTGAGAAACGAACGGCGGGATTGCCCAGCCTGACCGGCTTCAATTTTATTGCTCATAGGCGTAGGCATCAGTTGTTCGTTGATAAATTGGCTGCCGGCGGCAGGCATTCCAGCAGGACGGCACGGTTTTTTCCAGTGATCTCCAGCACCCCAAAACCATGCGGAACCACGACACGGTCAAACTCCAACAGCGATATTGTCTCATGCTCCGTGGTCATTTCGCAGGAACCTTCCACGACAATCAGAACGGTGAAGCCCTTGGGACGCCACTCATTCCGCCCGGCCAGTACGGTGCGCAACACGTTGAAGCGATCTGTAAAACGCCCGTCCACCAATGATTCACGGCGCAAAGTGTCGGTTCGCGCCAAGGTTTGCGGCTGGCAACGCCAACGGGCTTGCACCGCAGAGACCGGCAAGGCTTCGAGAGAAAATAAATCCAACGCAAATTCCACGTCGCGCCCCATGAAGCGCGCAGACTCTGGTATGACGCGGCCGGCGACATTGAACTCCACGCGCGCCACAAAATCCGTCGGTTCCATCACCTCCACCATCAGCACACCGCCGCCGATGGCGTGCGGTAAACCACCGGGCACGACATACACATCACCGGGTTGCACGAAAATTTTATCGAAACACTTTTCCATCGCCGCGATGTCTTGTTCAATAATCTGGCGGCGCAACTCCTGACGCGACGGCGGATGTTGAAATCCAAGATAGATGTACGGATCGGCCACCTCGGGCCGTGTGCTTAAAATGTAATAGGCTTCCGTCTTACCGCTGTCGGCGTTGAGATGCTGGCGCGAAAATTCCACGGTGGGGTGCACTTGAAACGGCAGACGCACCGCCGAGTCGAGGTACTTCACCAACACCATCGGATTAGTGCCGAAACAGCGGACATGCGCTGCGCCGAGAAAATATTCGGGATCCGCCGCGACCAGATCCGCCAGCACCGCTTCGCCGCCGGAAAAGACAACTCGCGCCAGTCCTTCATCCTTCACCTCGCGGTTGGGATTTACGGCCCGCACGGTCGAGCCAAGCCAGTCTTCCGGGAATGTGCCATCCATCGGCGACGCGCGGCCTTCCATGCGGTCGAGCATCAGCCCGCCGGAGTAGGTGCGCCAAACCCGGTTTGGCGGCAGGCGCAAAATTTTTCCGCGATGATTATTCACTTGGCTCACGGGACTGACACTTCTTCGGGCACGATGTTCCAGCCATCCATCGCCAGCTTGGGTTGCCCTCCCGCCAGGTTTGCCGTGGCGTACCCGACGGATACCGTCCGGTTTTCGCCGGGCAGAAGCGAGAAATAATTATCCTCGTAAAAAACCGGCAGCACCCGCTCGCCGGAATCGGCACGGATAAGTTTCAAATGGATCATCAGGGCCACGCTCTTGGATGGATTTTGGATTTGGGCCGTAAGCTGGTTCATTTTCCCATCGCCGGATCTGGCAACGGTCATGGGCAACTTCACTTGCGGCAGGTCATTCAGGTTGGTGCAGGAACCGCCCTTGCTGCTGCTCCAATAAAAATTATCGGACAAAACCCGGCTCCCCTGCCGCAGTTTCAATTGGATGAAGAAAACTCCGGATGGTCTTTTGATCGGGAAACAATCCTGCACGCTGGTGGCGGACAGGTTCAGGCCGGTGGACTTGTGCCAGATTTGTTTGCCGGCAAGATTGTAGGCCGAGGCTTCGGCGGCCAAATCCGTCAGATTGTTCCCCGTGTTGTTGGCCGCCTTGATGATGTCAGTGTTGGCATCCCACAAAATGTGCACGGGTTCGGCGCCTTTTTTTGCCCCGAAATAAGCGGCCGTCGGGTCAAAATAATAATCGTAGAGCTGGCAGATCAAGGCCGGCCATGCCGCTTGCGTCATCCAGATAAGTACGCCACTGCCTTGATTGGCCTGCAAACATTCATACATGGCCTTGGTAGTTTCCATGCTCACCATCTGCCCTTTGCGACAATAATCTTCAATGCCGGTCGGTGCGCCATAACGGTGATTGATCCGCTTGGTGTAGCTGTCCGATCGCCCGGTCTGGTAATCATGGACCGCCCACATGTCATTGATCGGCCAGAGATATTCCGGCGGCATCATGGCCCGCATGCTTTCCACTGTCGGAATCGCGACAATCCCCAGCTCGCTGTGGAGCGTCCTGCCGCGGTTGGCAAAATACCACTCGATATTTTCATCCTCATAGGGGCCGTAACCGCTCACGGTCCCGGCGGCGGAATGAGGAATATAGTGGCGGGTGCCATCCAGTTCATCTACGGCGGCGGACATGGCGGCATCCAGTTCCTTCGGTGGCATGGATTCGTTGCGCCCGCAATATAAAGCCAGCGAGGGATGACTTCGCACGCGGAGAATTTTATCTCTGGCATTGGCCATGAACATTTCGTGATCGGCGGGTTCGGGGCCGTCCGTATCATGCGCCATCCAGAAATCGTCCCAGATCAAAATGCCGTAACGGTCGCACGCATCGTAAAACTCGTCCTTGCCCACCATGCCGATCCAGTTGCGGATCATGTTGATGTTCGCATCATGATGCAGGCGCAACCGCAGATCATAACCGGCCGCGTCGCAGTTGAGCATGCCTTCCTCCATGCCCCAATTTCCGCCGCGTATCAGGATGCGCACGCCATTAACAGACAGAGTGAGAATATGATTGGTGGTGTTTACAGGATTGACGACGACATACGAAATTTTGCGGATGCCGAAGGTTATATCTTTGTGGTCGCTCGTTTGGCCATCGTGTTCGTAGCGCAGGTTCAACGTGTAAAGCGGTTGCTCGCCATACCCATTGGGCCACCAGAGACGCGGATTGGCAATGGCAAGTTCCGGGCAGGTTGATTTATCCAGCGTCACGGCCTTGGTCTGGCCCGGTTCCAGCGTTTCTTCCTGACTGAAGGTCAAATCGCCGATCGTTCCGGTCAATTTACCGTGTTCGGTTTCGGTGCCGTCGTTGCGAAGTTCCGTCTTCACCGTCAGATCGGCGCGACTGGTGTCCGGCAAAGGCAGGTCGGTGATGACCCACGGGTCAACCAGCTCGACATCACCAGAGCATTCGAGCCGGACATGATTCCAAATACCTATTTCGAGTCCCCGGACCACTGGCAGCCAGTTCCAACCGGCACTGGCCAAAAAACTGGGGCTGTCAGAGCCGAGCACATCACCGTTGCTCGTGGGGTCGCCAAGTTTCCGGTGCATTATTTTTTTTGGACCCGGCCCGGGATGCGCAGGATGATGAACGAGCACCGCGAGATAATTGGTCGCGCCGGGGCGCAACAAGGAAGTCACCTCGAACCGGCTCCGGATGAAGGCACCATCAATCCCGCCCAACTTGGTGCCGTTCAAATATACCTCGGCCTTCCAGTTGATGCCTCCAAAATCCAGCCAGACGTGTTTGCCGGCATCATTGGCCGGTGCAAGGAAGGTGTCGCGATACCAGAAATCGTGCCGCGAAAAAAAATCCTCCGAAAGCTGGCTCATCTGGTCGCCATACCAGGGATCGGGAATGGCTCCGATAGCCAGATAACTGCCAAGTACGGTGCCGGGCACCACGGCGGGGAGCCACCGGCTGTCATCGTAACCTTCCTGCGTGATCTGTTTCGGATCGGCCTGGACAAACATCGTGTTGCAAAGTTTCCAGTTGCCGCCGGTAAGTTCCATGGAGCCATCGGCGGCGGGTGCGGGCTGCGGCGCGGGCGCAAATCGCAGCTGGCGTTGCCCATAAACCTCGACCTCGGACAAAATGCACCCTTGGCTGGGATCGGAACAAGTTGTCGTCACCACGCGCAGATGCCGCGCCGTGACAGGCGGAACAGAAATATCCTGCATACCACCTGTACCATTGGTGATAGCGTAGATTTCCTTCCAAGCTTGAGGCTGTAGCCCGTCGTCTGAAACCTCCAACCGGAAAGCGGTCGCATAGGATTGCCCCCACTTCAGGGTGACCCGGCCGAACGGGCAAGGTTCGCCAAAATCTATCGACAGCCAGGCGGGGCCCGCCTGACTTTGCCAATACGTCTCCGTACTACCATCGGTCACGAGATGGGCGGTATGGTCGTCATCCGCCGAACCGGACTGATAGACCGCACAATTCAGCGCGATGTTTTCCGTCGGGTCGTTGTTGCCCGCCGCCAACCCGTTGGTCGCGCGAACAATCAAAAAAGCTGTCAAAATTGTCTGCGCTAAATTTCTTATCTTCATGTTCAAGTTAAAATCTTTTATTCCGTCATACCGGTCACAAACGCATCCAACAATTGACTTCCCACCAACATCAGGATGCCAACGAAGAGCAACCAGCGGCACCAATACAGAACCCGGACCTTGGCGTCATTTAAACGCGCATTTTGATCCCGCGTCTTCAACAGCATTTGCACGAGTGCTTCTTCGGCATCTGCTTCTGATACGGTTTCCGGTTTCAACTTGTCCCAAAGTGTATTGCCCTGGGGATAACTGGTGTAGCCTTTGGACTGCATGCCGCAGAACGCCTGCCACAGGGCCACGCCCAAAACGATGAAGGAGAGATAACATGCCTTTTTGGCCCAAGGCGAAGACGAATCCATCAAGGCCCGGGCATCCAACAATTGGAAACCCATGACGATGACAATCCCGGCCGCCAGTTTTCCGGCTTCTTGCAACAAGGATTGGGTGCGGGTCAGTTCGGCCAACAGGACTTTTTCCGCCATGTCCCTGACCATGGAAAGTTTGCTCATGGCTAAAAAATGCCTTGCCCGCCGGTGGAGCGCGAGGCTGATTTATTGGGAATGCTTACGGTGATTGAACCGGTGGCAGGGATGTTCACCCGGACCAGCACTGCGGTTTTGGTGCCGTTGGCGCAGTCGTATTCGGAAAGAACAGTCCCATTTTCAACCGTCCGATAAGTTCCCTTGTCCAAAACAAACCGCACCCGTCCGTCATAAAAGTTTTGTGGCAGGTCGTTGATGATGGTCACGGAATTGGTCGTAATGTTCATCGTATCCGGCTGGTCGGCCCGGACTTTTTTAACGGCTCCGTTGTCAGTGAAGAGCGGAAACACATCATTGGTTTCATTGCGCAATGCGACCGTCTGGTCACAGGTCCAGCCCTCGTCCGAATGGCGAAAATTAAAGAACCCGGCCGTGCCCCAGAAGAACGCCGCCCGTTCCATGTAGATATAATACGGCGTGATCTGCTTCGTTATGGTGCGGTGGCCGTGGCCGATCAACATCAGGTCACACTTGTCCGTCAGCAAGGGATAATTGCCGGTGGGCGCCCCGCTCCACTTCTGAAAATAATGCTGTCCAATCAGGCGATACTTGATGGCGGGATCGCCCAAGGCCTTGTCGTAATCCTCGGCAGCCCATTGTCTGAGCGTGTCATCGCTCCAATCATGCAGGAGCACGTAGAAGTCACCCATGCGAAACGACCAGCTGCGCTGTCCGAAATATTTTTCGTAGATCTGGACGGAAATGGGATGCCAGTCGAGGGTCGAGCCTTTCATTACTTTGCGCGGCGGGGTGACATCGTGGTTCCCGGGCGTCTCGACATAAGGCACACGAAATCCCCGGTGGCAATCCTTGTACAATTCACTCAGCCGGTTCTCCACCTTCAAGGTTTCCTCCTTCGTAAATAATTTTGTGCCGGCGGGTTCTATCCCAAAATTCGGCCAATGGTTCCAGCCATCGAGCGCGCCGTTAAAATCAATCTGGTCGCCGGTGATCAGTACAAAACGCGGATGGATGAGATTGACCGGTTCCTGCATCCAGTTCATCTCCTCCCAGGTTCCGCTGCCTTTGTGAAATTGCCCTGAAGGATCAGTGTGGTACTGGTTTACGATCTGCTCATCCGTGATGTGCAGGATGTAAAAGTTCGTGGCAAAGGCCGGCGTCACGCTCACCGATTGCGGTTGCAGGCTCACGCCCTCGCTGGATGAAAGCGTGAGGTCAAAAAGTTCCGGCGAGACATCGGCCGGAACACTTATCCTGACCTGCCAGCCCGGTTCCGTGCCGCGGTTAATCGTTGAATACGTTGACGCGACGATCTGGCACGGCCACGTTTTGAGATCGTTGGCGATGCTCGCCTGCCAGTTGTTTGCCGAAGCGGAAGCACGGACTTCCGCCGTGAATTCCCGGTTGGCCGTGCTGTCCAGCGCAACAATGGCCGGGGTCACCAGCCGCGGACGCCAGAGCGCATCGTCATTGGCGCCGGCCGCATTTGACCGGATGGTCGCCACCAGCAAAAACAAGGATAACGCACGCTTAAAGACCCGCTGACACTTGTGGTCACAGGATATGGAAGAGTTCGATTTCATAAGGATTCAAGGGCGGCCTTTTTGCCACCCGGCGGTTCGAGCCTCGTAGTGCTGAACCGGGAGGAGGCAGGGCCGATGCGGACGCTATCGGCGTCCACAGCAGGGTTGGACAACCGGGCGGCCGCAGAGAATACCGCCCGGTGAACAAAGCATAAAATGCCGCTAATAACAGGAGTTCAAGCGCATTGGCCCCGCGACGGCCTGACTGGACTATCGGCATCTCAATGATTGCGATCAATACGGCAGCGACGCGCCATCGGTACGGGCGGTGGTGTGCTTGGCCACCCATATGACGTCTGGATCATTTAAAATGCCTGTAAAAACTGTCGGTTTTGCCACATAAGTCACAGCGGCAATGTTATTAGGCTGCAACCATTTATGGATCTCCGCATGGCCGTCAGCGAATGAAAATCCACCGGCACTGCCATGGGATTTGGTTGGCTGATTGACCCAGCCGGTGGCAAAGACGGACGAAGGCATGGTAAACGCAAAGGACCCATCATCAATGGTATCGGGATCTTCTTCCACAAGCACCCATAGGTCCGAGGGACCCGGGGCCGTTATATCACTTTCCTTCATATACTCCTTGTAGGTCGGCCAGGGTAAAAAATCGCCGGTTGGTGTGGGCCATTTTATATGCTGGTCCGTCCCGTCTGTATATCCATCGGGGCCAAGTGCCATGTTCATGGAATAGCTGCGCACCCGGGGCAGGCCGGTGGCGCCCATGTTGCAACTTAAGTCGGTCGGACATTTATAAACACCTGCCGACTTTAAATATTGGCCGAGCAAGGAATACTGCGAACTAAGCAGGTAATCCAGATTCGTGTCCGCCGCCGACCCATTGTAGTCCAAAACCCCGGTCACCCAGCTTAGGGTGGTATCGGTATGACTGGTTTCATTATGGTTCACCACCAAGTTGCCGTTATTGTCGCCGGAATACATGATCCAGCCTAAAGTTAGTTGCTTTGTATTGGCCATGCACTGGATTCCCTGCGCCCGCCTCTTGGCGGCGCTAAGCGCCGGCAAGAGCATGGCCGCCAGAATGGCTATGATGGCTATGACCACCAGCAACTCAATCAAGGTGAAGCCGCGGTGCGGCCTGGTTGCCGGCTTCGATGCGTCTTTATTTTTCATTGTATTCGCAAATTTAGTTCAACATGGCAGCTCAAGCTAACCTGTTATTGTACGTTCCTGCTCTTCGTTAAAGTCCTATTGCTTTACCCTGAAGAACTGCGCCTGGTTGGTCGTGGCGATCGGCACGGTGATGCTGAAGTCGCCGTTGGTGTCAAACTGGTTGGTGGACACCACCGGCCATGACGCCATCGGCGTGGTTAGATTGGTGGTTCCGACCACGTAGTAGGTACCCAAAGCCAGCCCGCCAGTGCCGCTGATGGCCAGATTGCCGCCCGAATATTGGGCGCTGATTGCCACCGGCGTCGAACTCACAACCGTCACGGTCGCGAGGCCGGTATTTGTATTCCCCACATTGTCGGTGATGGTGTAGCCAATGGTTGCCTTCCCGGTGAAGTTCAATGTCGGCGTGAATACCACATTGGTTCCGCTTTGGATGTTCGCCACCCCGTTCGTCGGGTTCACATTGATCACCGTCAGATATCCACCCGGTGCCTGTACCAAATCGTTGGCCGTGACAGCAAACGTATTGGTCGTGTTCTCAAGGATGGTGTAATAATCCGGGTTTGCGATCGGCAGCGGGGGCACCGTGGTGGTGACCGCGGAGTTGCTTTGAAAACTCGAGTTCTGGGCAACGGTCATATAGCTCGCCCAGACCCAGTTCGCCGAGTTGGTGGCACCCCGGATGCGCGCCTCGTCAATCAGACCGTTGAATGGGAATGCCGAGCCGGCGAACTGTCCGAGATAGACCTCCTCGTTGGTCGCAAAGTCAGGCCGGATGGAACCCGTGGAGGAGTGCAAAACGCCATCCACATAGAGCTGCGCCGCGCTGGCCGCGCGATTGACAACCGCCGTGACAAAATGCCACTGGTTGCTCGTGACGGCACCCGCACCCGTGGTCAAGGTCGGCGAACTGCTGCCATTCGCGGTTTCAAAAATCAACGATTCGTCGGCCGTCGGATACGTGTTGACGAAAAAGGCAAACCCATTGGAACTGCTGCCACCCTTGGTGGCCCAGATGGCCTGAACGCTGTTCGCATTCATGGCGACATTCACCCAGGCGGAGAGGGTGAAGGCATTGCCTACGTTGATCGGACCGGCGTCAAGATAGGGTGATGCCGTGAAGCTCTCGGCGCTGCCAACGATACCCGCCACCGGCGTGGGCGCTATTCCGGTGGTTGAGGTGAACTGGCCGGCGGAATCAATAAACGGGAACGCGGATTCCTTGAGGTGATAGACCACATCAAAGGACGGCAAATTTTCCCAAGGCTGCGGCACCCAGACATTGGTGCCGGGCGGTGGTGTGGTGGCGGCGGGATTGCCCCAGTAAGCCCATATGGCGGTGTTCGTTCCGGAGAGCGCCGGTACCTGCACCCAGACCGTGGATTCGCCGTTGGGGTTCCACTGGTCGATTTCGCTGGGAAGGACGCGCACGCCACCGGCATCGGTGAACCGCAGGTCACCGCCGGATGGGTCGGCAAAGTGGTTGTAATTGAATCCGGGAACGTTCGTGCTCAACCGCACCAGGACCGGGAAATCGGACAAGGTCTCGCTGCGATTATAGCCGGTGAACGTGATCTTCAAGTTATCGGTATAATTCGTCGGCGTCAGGAGGGTTGCCGGCATACCGACCACGGTGGCGGTGCCGCTGACTAACGGGCTGCCCACATTATAAGCATTGGTCACGGCAAGGTAGTAGTAATTGGTGCCCGACAAGACCGGGAAGGAGTAAGTGCTATTGGTCGCGTTGGCGATGGGTGCGCTGTTAAGATACCATTGATAATACAGCGGTGGTGTGCCCGAGACCGATACCGAGAGCGTAGCCGGGCTCGTCGCATAGGCCGTCAGATTGGACGGCGTGATGTCCGTGACAATCTGCGGTACCTGGGTCACGGTCAGATGGACGTTGGTGGAAACCGGACCGCCATAGAAATCCGTGACATTGACCGTATAAGTGCCCGCCTGGCCGGTTTGCACGTTGGTCAGGATCAAAGTCGCATTGGTGCCCCACGGAATGGGATTGTTAGCGTAGTCCAACCATTGATAAGCGAGCGGCGCCGTTCCGGAGGCGGTGACCGTGAACGAGACATTGGCCGAGGCATTGGTGGTCACGGTGGAGGGCTGCACTTGAGTGATCTGCGGCGGAATGCCCGACTGTGCGTAGTGCGTCTGCACCTGTGTAGAACTGAGGGCGTAGTTATAGATGGCCACATCATCCACGCTGCCATAAAACTGGAAGTCGTAGTTGGTCCCGCTGAAATTTCCCGACTGCCGTGCGCCGATGCTCAACGGGGTCGTTGATGCCAGTAATCCGCTGCCGGCGGGAATGCTGTTGCTGGCCAACAAGGCACCATCCATATAGAGATAAACATGTCCGTTCACCTCGTCACAGACACCGACCACGTGATGCCATAATCCGTCGTTATTGATTGATTTCGTACTGCCGGCCCCATAGCTGGTGCCCGCTGCGTTACGGACGGAAAAGCGGAGGTATCCGCTCGCGGTATTCCCGGTATCGAGATTGAATTGCTCGCCGCCATTACCCCAACCCAGGGTAACAATGCCGTTGCCGCCGTT
>Ga0210388_10001777_pt1 | contig 16971 bp, 16 predicted proteins | sample IncBWC19OmetaG_FD_155485 | JGI IMG/M metagenome (GOLD analysis project Ga0210388, IMG submission 155485) | Forest soil microbial communities from Barre Woods Harvard Forest LTER site, Petersham, Massachusetts, United States - Inc-BW-C-19-O ... | reverse complement strand
GTGGAGGGCACCATCGGGCAATTCGATGTCACTCTCGGCGGTGCGATCTACCTGATCCAGACGGTCGAGGATGTGGAGCGCGTGACGGTACGCAATCCCGCGCATCTGGCCTTCGTCACTCAAACGACACTGTCCGTCGACGATACCGCCTCCATCGTCGCCGCTTTGCGCGCCCGCTTTCCCGGGCTCAAGGCGCCGGTGAAGGAGGACATCTGCTACGCCACTCAGAACCGCCAGGACGCCGTGAAGGATTTGATCGGCCGCTGCGAGGTGCTGGTGGTGGTCGGGTCGAAAAGCAGCTCGAATTCCAATCGGCTGCGTGAAATGGCCGACAAGAACGCCAAGCCGGGCTACTTGGTGGACGGCCCCGAGGATCTGCATCGCGAATGGTTCGAGGGGGTCAAGACCGTGGGGGTGACCGCCGGGGCTTCCGCGCCCGAGATTCTGGTGCAAGGGGTGATTGCGCAGCTTCGCCAATGGGGAGGGGAGGTGGCCGAGGAGCTCCAGGGACGGAAGGAGCACGTGATATTCGCGCTGCCCAAAACCTTGCGCGAAGTCGCAAAGGACGGAGCCAGTCTTTCGTCGGTGGGTCCCACGGGGTAGAATGCGGCCCCTTTCGGGTTGCGACGCCGCAATAGCTCAGTTGGTAGAGCAACGCATTCGTAATGCGTGGGTCAGGGGTTCGAATCCTCTTTGCGGCACCATTCCCGACTTGCAAGAACGTCCGCAGACGTCCACCAAGCAAGCAAAAAGCACTGTAAATCAAGGCGTTTTTCGCTAAATAATGTCTAATTTAGCGACTTGACGCCCCGACCATCGTGGGGGCATAAGTGGGGGCATCGTCACTCCACGGAAGGTCCATGCCCCCATGTTGACCGACACTGCAATCTATGGAGTTGGTGCGTGAGTTGCAGTCGGTGACCGGTCGCGGCCAGTACGTGTTCCCGTCGCTTCGCAGCGGCTCTCGGCCAATGAGTGAAAATACAGTGAACGCCGCGCTTCGGCGGCTTGGGTATTCGACCGACGAAATGACGGGCCATGGATTCCGGTCGCTGGCTTCCACTTGCTTGAATGAGCAAGGCTATCACCCGGATCTCATCGAGTTACAGCTCGCGCATGCGGAGCGCAATCAGGTGCGAGCGGCTTACAACAAGGCCAAGCGACTTCCTGACCGTCGGAAGATGATGCAGGCGTGGGCTGACTATCTTGACGGGCTACGCGCGGGCGCGAACGTGGTGCCTTTCAAGCGCATGGCTGGCTGATCTGTGAAATCCCGCACTATCCCGGACCGTAGCTTTTAGGCTACAATAGCTTCAGGAGGGTAAGACACTGATCTTGCTGTTTTGCGGCGGCGACAAGAGCACTCAAGCCAAGGATATCGAGACAGCCCATGCGTACTGGAAAGACTACAAGACTCGCTTCCCCAAGCCGCCCGTTCAGAGCAGCGGATCACCTTCGAACCGAGGCCGACGTCGCCGTATACATTGAGGCGATGCTCGCGGATGGTGACGCACGCGCGGTTCCCGTTGCGCTGCGAACCATTGTCGACGCCGTGGGCGGTATGGCCGCGCTCGCCGCCAAGACCGGACTCTCGCGTGAGACGCTATACCGGACACTTTCCAAGCGCGGCAATCCTCGGCTCGATACCCTCGCGGTGATACTGGCGGCTTTTGGATTGCGCCTGACGGTACAGCCGGCGCAGAAAACCCGCGGGCGCCGCAGTGAGCCAAGACCCGCACTTGTGTGATCATCACTACAGAAAACATCGCTGGTGTGGTCTGCAAGAAGTCACAATGCCTGCGTCTTGCGCCATCAATTCGCAGACGACCGCGACCAAATCGCATTTGGCGGAAACATAGCAACTTTGCCAATTCGGCCGCGCGGGCAATCATCGCCTGCCAATCCACTCCACAATCCCGAGTTCTGTCCGGAACACGAATACGACGGCGACGACAGCGGCTAGCGCAACGAACACCGTGCCGGCGCTTACGAGAGTCGATGGCAAGCGAGGTAGATCGATCGGCTCCCCAGTCGACTCATGATAGTCGACACACAGGCTGCATAGGCCAAACAGGTAGATGGCTACCAGTACATCTCATGGGGCATATCTGGGGGCAGATCAAATTGCGAAGTCAAAAAAGTGCGGCAATTACAGATGCTTAGTGCGCCTATTCCAATCCTCCAATTTTTACAAAATCAAACACATACGTGGTGCAACCGTTCCGGCGCGATTGTCTCACTATAGCTTTTTTTAGTCCGCACAATGCGTGGGTCGGAGCGCGAGCTCTCATCCAAAGTCCTAGAAAGCGGCTCGTCGCGCAACTTGAGATTTGTCTTTCTGATTGCTCATGCGTTGAACCTCCGACAGATCTGTGAGACGACAGGGTGCCGCCGAGCGCGGCGCTTATACCACCCGACCTGACTGCGCATGCCGCTGCAAGTTACGGTCGATTCGGTCCTCTAACGCCGGAAAAATCGGGCTTTGGTTACTACCTGCGAGGTAGTTGCTGCGCGGCGTGGCGTCTCTATGATGCTGCCATCCATTCAACGCACCGAGGGCCTATGAACGAATCCACTCTGACTCGTCGCACTTTGCTCGCAGCGGCCGCTGCAATCCCGCTTTCAAGCGTTGCCGCCGCAAGCGAAAACATTCAATCCGCTCATCCAAAGGATATCAATATGAATTCGAGAACTTTCACCAAGACTCCCGCACCGGATTGGCTGCTCGCTTTCTGGCGCGAGATCGACGACAAGACCTGGGGCAAAGGCTTTGACTGCTTCAAGGAGGATGCCATTGCCAATCTCGGAGTCAGCGATTGGCATGGGCGCGAGGCTATCCGCGAGAATCTTCGTGCGTTCGTCGACAAGGGATTTACCGCGCATCACGAGGTCGTAGAATACTGGGACGGTGGATCGCTCAAGGTGTTTCGGGGATTTGTGACCATGAAACCCAATGATTCGACTCAGAAGACCGTCCGGCCCGCGATGACTCACTTCTTCTACATGGATGAAAAGGATCCATCGAAGGTGGCTCACTGGTACGGGTCTGTCGGCCCGGTTGCATTCTAGGATGCGGCAGCGCAAGCAGTGGCGCGAACGTCATATGCGCTTCGGATTGATAAGCTAGATAAGCACTATGTCCAAATCGAAGAACAGGACTCAGGCGAGTGACCTCGGAGCGCTGCTGCGCCACTGGCGGGGTGCTCGCAACAAGAGCCAGATGGAGGCGTCACTCGATGCCGGGGTCTCGCAACGCCACTTGAGCTTCATTGAGATCGGCCGCAGCGTTCCGAGCCGTGAGACCTTGATCGGCATCGCCGAGGCGCTGGAGATTCCCTATCGGGATCGCAACGCGCTCCTGCTTGCGGCCGGCTACGCGCCAATGTACAAAGATGCCGGCTGGGACGAGCAAGAGTTGCGAAGCGTCACCGGGGCGCTAAACCGCATGCTGCGGCAGCATGAACCGTATCCAGCCCTCGTTATGGATCGGTACTGGACCGTACTGCAGACCAACACGGCAGCGCCGCGATTCTTCAATAGCTTCGTGGAACTCTCGGCGCGCCCGCAGCCGCGCAACCTGTTGCATCTCATGTTCGATCCGGCAGGCATGCGGCCCTTCGTTGCGAACTGGGAGGAGCTAGCGCGAACGCTGATTCAGCGCGTCCACCGGGAATCGGTGGGCAGGGTCATTGATGAGAAATCACAAGAACTCATCAGCGCGTTGCTCGCCTACCCTGGGACGAAACCGGAGTGGCGAAACCCACCAGTTCAGCGGGCACCCTCGGATCTACCCGTCATTCCGATTCGCCTCGTGAAAGATGGGCAGATCTTGAGCTATTTTTCCATGCTGACGACGCTCGCCACGCCTCAAGCAATCGCTACCCAGGAGCTGCGAATCGAATCCATGTTTCCAATGGACGGGGCCACGGAGACTCAGCACGCACGGATTATGAACCAGGCGCAGAACGTCAATCATTGAACTGGCGAGAAGATGCACTCATTTCTCAGATCAGTCGCGCTGTCGCCCAGCCTTCACCTCTGCTGTCCTCTTTGCGCCGCAGGTATATTAATTTGGCGCCGCCATTTCTCAACTACTTGGGATTTCGCCAGCGGATCGATCTCGAATCGAGGAGAGTGCCAAAAAGTCTTTTGCGTCGATGTCGAAGTGTTCCTCGAGGTGACGATGCGTTGAGCGAGGCCCGCCTGGGGCCATCACAGCGAATTGAGGAACGCCACCAAATCCTCTTTCTGCTCCTCCGTCAAATTCATCTGAAAGCGCTGGTTGTAGAAATTCACGAGCTCGTTCAAGTTCGCAGCGGCACCGTTATGAAAATACGGAGCACGGGCTGCAATCCCACGCAGAATCGGCCCTTTGCCGCGGTTGAAATCGCTGCACAGCCCGGAGATGAGGGCCTTGCCCGGATCGGTGGTGTAAAACGACTCCGGCTGTCCCGGACTGAAAGGGTTCGGACAACCGCTGATGAGATAAACCGGTAGGTCGGGCATGGAGAGCTGCGCAAGCGCCGCGGCGATGTTCGGATCCGGCTCGACTTGCGGCAGCACCGAGTGTCCGGTACCGATGTCGAGAGGCAGCGGAAATGAGTGGTTTCCGACGTTCGGAGTATCGTGGCACGTCGTGCAGGTGCCCGTAAACGTACTGGGGTTGCCGAGCGCGGCATTATCGTTCAAACCCCGGACGTTGGAGATCTGCACGGGCGCGCTGTTGAAGAGAGTTGCGCCGGCCGAGATCTTACGTCGCTGTTCGTCCCGGTACATCTCGATGAAGTCTCCGTCGTCAGCGTTCAGATTCGACCACGCAGCGAACAGCGTCATCGATACCGGATTGAAGGCCGCGCCGGTGGGATCCGCGCCCAGGGAGTCGTTGATTCCCGGATAGTACGGCTGGCCGGAAAGATTGACGGGTCCTCCATACGCGCCGTTCGCACTGAGCGATCCGGCGACCGCGTCATAGACCTGTGCGCTGAACAAACCGAGCTCGAATCCCACGATGTCCGCGAGCTGGCTCGTCGTCGGAGGCTGGGCCGCCTGCGCGTGAATGGTGATTGCATCGAGTGCCTGCTGAGTCAGATCCGTGTTCAGGTTTGCGAGGAAGGTCTGCCCGTTGTTGAGTGGCACGTGCGTCTCGCGGCCGTCGAACATGATTGTGCTCAAGAGATTGAGATTGGTCGTCGGCAGAGGACGCCGGTACACGGAGACGACGGGTTGGGAACCGTCCGCACCCGGCACCATCGCACATCCATAGGGGTCGTGGACGACCGATACGCTGAACTGCGCATTCGCGGGCAATGTGAGAAACACACGGATGAGGCCGTGGCTCAGGAGCAAACTATGGTCCGCGGCATTGCCGCTGCGCGCGTTCGGACAGTTTGCGCCGTCGACCGCGGCAAACAATGGATCCTGTCCCCTGGTTTGCGCAAATCGAAGCTGGATTCCCGTCGCGCTCAGGCTCATGGCTTGGCTTGCCACATGGCAGGTCGCGCACGTGCGCCCGTTCGTTCCGAGGCTTTGAAAGAACGCGCCCTGCTCGTTGACCGGCCCGGTGACGTCCAGAGTTCCGATGATACCGGTGCGATCGAAGAAGAGCTGCAGGCCCTGCGGCGCTGTGTCGGGTAGGTCCGCGCGAGCGCCGCCGCAGAGTGCGGTAGCCGCGATTGCGAGCGCGAGCATCGGCGCGCGTGCACGGGAGGCCGGTTGGGCCAAGGCTTTCAGCTGCCGAATGAGTACAGGGGTATTCATTATGTTTACCTCTTAATCGCTGCATTCCCTATGTCATGGATCGGATTCGGCAGATCGAACATGACACGGCGAAGCGGTGGCCCGAAGATTACCGCGCTGCCGCACGCGCCCAAATGACCGATGGCGGCGGTGGGTTGCGGCGGCGTTCTCGATTCGGCATGCTGAGTTGCCTCTCTGGGAGTTCGTGCATGGAGCTTGAGCCACCGGTAGTCGCGGACCAGCGACCGGACGCGACCAACGTCACCAAGAATCGCCAGCTATTCGCCTCGCTCTACGGCGATCTCAGGCGCCTCGCGGAGCGTCAACTGCGCGGCAACGAAGCAGGGTTGGTCAGCCCGACGACGCTGCTCCATGAAGCCTATATCGGCATGGAGAATCGCGAGGCGCATTTCCCGGATCGGGAACGATTCATGGGATATGCGGCGCGAGTGATGCGCGGCCTCATCATCGATCTGGTGCGCGAGCGCCACGCGCTCAAGCGCGGCGGGGCTTATCACATCACCCAACTGCCCACGGAGGTCGAGGAATCCCCGGAGAGCTCGACCGATCTGGCGCGGCTGTCGGACGCGCTCGATGAGCTCGCGGTCCGTGAGCCTCGGCTTGCCGGGGTGGTGGACCTCAAGTACTTCTGCGGCTTCACCTTCGAGGACATAGCCTCGCAGCGGGGTACCTCGCTGCGCACCGTCATGCGCGACTGGGAGAAGGCACGCCTGATCCTCTTCAAAGAATTAAACGGGGCTTAGCGCCGCTGCGGAGCGAGTGACTCGAATCGGGTTGAGATTCCGATCTAAGCGATAGGCCATAAGACCATCTCGCGAGGGGGCCCAATGCCGAACTTATCGGATGAGCAATGGCGCTTGTTCAGCGACTACCTAGATCGTGCCCTCGAGTTGCCGGAGTCGGAGCGTGCGCCCTGGCTCGCCGAGCTCGCATCCACGCTCCCCGAGATCGCCGCCGAGATTGAGCACGCGCTCGCGGTGCGCGGTCGCAAGGAATATGGCGGGTTCCTGTCCGACTCTGCATTTCCGGGCGCGGCTACCGCCGGCGCGACTCTCATCGGCCGCCACATCGGCCCCTACCTCATCGAATCCGAGATCGGTCGCGGCGGCATGGGCAGCGTCTGGCAAGCCCGCCGAGCCGACGGAAGATTTGAGGGTACGGTCGCAATCAAGTTCGTCCATGCCTACTGGCTCGGCCGGGCCGGAGAAGAGCGATTCCGCAGCGAGGGCCGACTGCTCGGCCTGCTGAATCATCCTAATATCGCGCGCCTCATCGATGCCGGGGTCATGGACGACTCGCAACCCTACCTCGTGCTCGAGTATGTCGAGGGGGTACCGATCGACGCGTACTGCGATCGTCTTGAACTCGGTGTCGAGGCCCGAGTCGCGTTGTTCCAAGGTGTGCTGGCTGCGGTTGGCCACGCGCACAGCCATCTCATCATTCATCGCGACTTGAAGCCGACAAACGTCTTCGTCACCCGCGAAGGGACCGTGAAGCTGCTTGACTTCGGCATCGCGAAGCTTCTCACCCACGAGGGCGACGCCGCCCTCACACAAACCGGCACTCAGGCATTGACTCCCCAGTACGCCGCGCCGGAGCAGGTTCTGGGCCGGCCGGTGACCACGGCAACCGACGTATATGCACTCGGCCTGGTACTTTATGTGCTCTTGACCGGTTCGCACCCGCTGGGCAGCGGCGCGCGCTCGACGCCCGAGCTGATCCATGCCGTCGTCAAGGAGGAGGCGCCGCGTGCCTCGCTGGTCGGGAGCGCACCGATTTCGAGGCGCCGCGCGCTCGAAGGCGACCTCGACACCATTCTTGGCAAGGCTCTCAAGAAAGATCCCGCTGAGCGTTACGCTTCCGTCGCGGCATTCGCGGAGGATCTGCGGCGCTTCCTCTCCCACGAGCCGATCAGCGCCCGGCCCGACACAGTGCCCTATAGGGTCGCGAAATTCGTACGCCGCAACCGGGGCAGTGTCGTGTCAGGCCTGCTCGTCGCCATCGGCCTCATCGTCACCAGCGCGTTCGCCCTCAGCCAGATGCAGGTGGCGCGTGCGCAGCGCGACCGCGCCATCGAGGAAGCCAAGCGCGCCAACGCGCAAGCCGATCTCACGCAATACATTCTGGACGATAAGGTGAGCAGGCTGTCCGCCAGCGAAGAGAGCCAGCGGCTCGATCGGGCGCGCCAATTTCTGGCAGCTCGATTTCGCAACGACCCGGTGCTGGCGGCACGCCTTTTGATCGACGTTTCGGGGCGCTATATAGATATCGGCGATTTTCGGACCGCAGCCGACGTCGCCGTCGAGGCGGAGAGCATCGGGCATCGCTTCGATGATGCGGATATTCTCGGGCAGCTCGCGTGCATTCGCACGGAGGATCTCGCGATCGCCCGCGACTTCACGGCAGCGCGCGCTCAGCTTGCACAGGGCCTGGCGCAAATGCACCGGCTCAATCCGCTGCCTGTGGGCATTGAGGCCGAGTGCACCACTGCCGAAGCCTTCGTCGTGCAGGAGGAGGGGGACTTCGCGCGCGCCGTCGACCACCTGCGTACCACCGTCGCGGATCTCGATCGAGCGGGAATGCATGGATCTTCCCGCTACCTCGCCACGTCGAATGATCTCATGCGCGCCCTGCTGATGGCGGGACAATACCGTGAGGCGTGGGAGGTCGCCAGCCGTAACGTGGCTCTGGCGGGCGAGATGGGGCGTGCGGACACCGGTGCCTACCTCGCCTACGTCAACGGCGTATGCGTCGCCTTGCGCTATGGTGGACAGCCGAGCAAGGCGGTTGCGTACATTGACGCCGGCACCGCCAAGGTGCGGCACGATTCAGCCTATGCCGATATGGGCGCCAGCAGCCAAAGCTGTTGGGCGTTGTCCCGCCTCGATTCGGGGGAGGTGCAACAGGCGGAGGCCGGTATCCTCGAGGCGGCCCACAAGGCTGAGCAGGGAGGCATTAGCTACCAGGCCTCGCTGTTGCGCGCGTCGGCCGTGATCGCCGCCCTTGCGCGCGCGGACCTCGCGACGGCGGAGATCCGTTGGACCGGGCTTTTGCCGGATGAAGAGCACAGGTTGGCAGCCAACGAGAAAGGAATCGAAGTGGTCCGTCTGCTGCTGGTGAGCGCACGCCTGGATATCGCCCGTAACCGGCCCGATGAGGCGTTGAAATCGCTCGAACGCGCGGCTGCGCTGGTCACGTCGCGCCGGCAGAGCAGCAACCCCGATGCACGCGAGCTGGAGGCGCTGCGAAGCTCGGCCCTGCTGGCAAAGCAGCATTACGCCGAAGCCGAACAGCACGCCCAAGCGGCGCTCGAGCTGGCGCGGCTCAGCGCGGTCGATCCAAAATCATCGTCGTGGATCGGCGAGGCGCTGGTGCTCCGCGCACGCGCGGAGGCGGGATCCGGTCGCAAGGCCGCCTCGGCGACCGCCCGGGAGGCATTGACCCACCTCGTGGCGAATCTTGACCCCACGCATCCTCTCATTGCACAAGCGCGAGAGCTAGCATCCAGTCCCGCGCCCTAGGCGGCAAAGTTATCAAGACCGTCGGAGTGACCCGCGAGGGTCCTACGGCGTAGAATGCGGGGCGTAATGAAACACGTCGCTTTACTACTTGCACTGCTCGCGGGTGCCGCCTTCGCTCAGACCGCCACGGATCCCGCTGCGCCAGCGCCGAGCCCTTCACCCGCGGCGGTTCCGACGCCGGCTGCCAAGGTGTCCTGGGTGTACTACAAGGGCGTGCTCAGATGGCCTGGGGACTGGTCGTGGGAAGCGAAGATCAATTACAAGGACAAGGAGGGGATGCCGCTCGAGGGCAAGTATGACATTGCGGTGACGATCACCTCGGGAACCGGCGGCTGGCAGCCCTACATCAACTCGAGCTGCCAGAGCAAAGCGCTCTGCTTCGACACGGCGCCCTACAAATTCCTGATCTTTTCCTTGAAAGCGACGAGCGCCAAGCAGACCTGGGCCGCGCACATGGAATCCTCGGGCGATATCCCGGACGGCACCGTCCCGGACGTCAGTAGCTACGGACCGCCGCTCGTCGTCGGCGAGTGGGGGAGCTACAAGATCCCGCTGTCCGCTTTCGGCATGACCAACGCCACGATCTTGAAGTTCAGCATTCAGTCCCAGAGCGGCCCCGGAGTGTTCTACGTCGACGATGTGGGGTTCAGCACGTAAGCGGAGTCAGCCCGGCTCGAACATCACCCGCGCGTAGTTGATGGGAGCGTGATCGGCGAGATCGCGGACAGACACGTTTTGCGCCACTTGCCCGGAATACTGACGATAATAATCGGCGCGCGCCCGCGATCGATCGGACTGGACGAATGCCGGGTCCGGATTCTCGACAATTCCGGCGTCCCGAGTTAGATACTTGTAGTCCTTGATGTGCACGTAACCGCCGATTTCCGGCGGCACTTCGGTCACTGCATCGCAACAGTCGACGAATCGCACGCTGTACTTCGCCACCACCGTCGCAATGAACGCCGCATCTCCGACCCGCGGCGACCCAATCGTCACCAGCCACGCAGGCGGCCAAATAGAGGCCGCCAGCGTTGCCATCGCGGCGCCCAAACTATGACCGGTCAGGATCAACTTGTTGAGATCCGGTTTCGCGCTGTCGATCCATTCGAGAATCTGCGGCCGGAGCGCTCGGACAGCAACGGCGAATCCATCGTGGACGCGCCCTGCAGACTCAGGCCAAGCCACTAAGTTGGCTCGAAGATCTGCAATCAAATCCTGGAAGTTATCTGGTTGCGTCCCACGAAATGACAGGAGCGAGGTTCCATCGGCGCTGCGGCGCGCGGCATAGGCTTCTGCGCCACTCTTGGAGTCGACGAAGAGGACGAGATCGGCAAATCCCACTCGCGCCAATGCGTCCGCCAGCCGGATTCGCTGAGCAGGATCGACTTCGGCTCGATGGTAGGCGAGTCGCGCTGCCTCGACCGCGAGCTGCAACGGCGAGCAACTTTGCCCGCTCACGAAGAGCGTGTCATGGCGCTCCGGGTGATACAGCGCGGTGCGACTCGGGTCGTACGCCAACGGCATCGATCAGCCCTCCGAGCCTTTCTCCCATTTGTCCGTGAGTTCCAACAAGGAGGAGGAAAGATCTTCCTGTGAGTCGTGCGCGCGAGTCCTTACCTTGACGGCAGTTCCCGGCGAATCCTCTCTGCTACGACCGCCGAGATCCTGTCGACGGCGGCAGAACAGGGGCCGTTTGATCTTCACCGTATCGCTCATTGACACGAAATCCTGCAATCAGGTGACTGCGCACTTTGCCTTCCCGCCATCATAAATCGTCGGTAGGGCGTTCGGGACGACATAATTCGATGCAAACTGTTATCGCGTTCGCAGTCGCGGCGAAAACCCTACCCCGGCAACATCAACACGAAACCGTCGCTTTCGTACACATAGAATCGCCAGTCCCGAAGCGTTTTTGGCGTCCCCAGGATCACGAGCTGTTGCCGCAAGCTTGAGAAGTCGTTGAATATGTCGGATTCACCGATGACCGCCGCATACCTGAGCAAGAGAGAATCGCTTTCCACCCCCTCCGCCGCATAGGTGGTCAATACCTTGAGCGGGGCGTTGAACATTTGCAGCTTGGCGATGGATTCGAGGGTATTGGCGGATTTGGTCTCATGTTCCAGCGCAACCGAGATCCATTTGGCGTAGGTCGTATACTTGCCGGAATGATCCCTGCCGCGCTCCTCGTAGAACATCCCATCCAGTGCGTAATACTCCCGGTTCCAGGCCAGCAAGCCAAGACTTCTCGCGATCTTGGGGAAGATATGGGAGCGCATGTAGTAGGTAAATGATTTGGACTCGAAGCCCGCGGCCGTGCGAAGGCTGTCCTGCTCGGCCTTCATGACGCCCAAGAAGGCGTTTCGAAATTCCCGGGGCGTGATCTTCTTCATCGCGGCCTGCGATTCTAACCCGGAATTTCTCTGCTATGGTGCGGTGATCGGCGGCGAATGCACAATGCTAAACGCGGCCACACAGGAGTATCGATCATGGCAAATACCTTCGTCGCGGGCGCTGTCGCGGGATTGATCGGCGGGGTGGCCGGCGCGTTCCTTTTCACTCGTCTCGACCATGGCCGAGCCATGGCGACGCCGGCGTATGTCCCAATGCCGCGCCGGGCGGAGATCGTGTCCGCGAACCGGATACAGCTCATCGATTCAACGGGCAAGGTACGCGCGGAGTTCGCGATGAGCGCGGACAACGGGCCCGCGCTCTTCTTTTACGACAGTGCAGGAAGAAACCGTCTGGTGCTGGGTCTCTATTCGCCTGCGGAAGGTGAAGCTCCATCGGTCGTCTTGAACGATGCCGAACAGCATGCCGCCGGCATCTTTCGCCTGTTCGGTCCCCACGACACACCGGTGGTCGTGTTGAAGAACGGTGGCAGGGACCGCTCCGTGTTCGGCCTCAATCCGAACTCGACCGATCCATTTCTCGCGAACTACGCGGCCGATGGAAAGAAGAGCGATGTCTTCGGTGACTACTAACCGGAATCGCGGGCTCATTCTGGCGTGCATCGGGGTGGCCATTGCGGCCGGCGGCCTATGGGTTTGGCGGCACCATGGCGAGCCGCATCGTCCCCGGTATGTGCTCATCAACGAGACCGGTCAGCACGACTACGACCGGGCGTTCACCATGAGCCTCAAACTCGCCGAGAAGAAGTCAGGGATCGAGAACGCACTCGTTCTGCTGGCATCGCTGCCGCCGTCGAAGACCATGGAGCAAACGGCGGCGGAATTGTTCTCGCAGCTTCGAATCGGCGCGCGGCGCAACGGGCGCGGAATTCTTTATGTTTATAGCGCCAAGGAAAATCTGCTGAAAATCGAAGTGTCGTATGCGCTCGAAGGCGATATTCCGGATATCTATTGCCGGCGCCTGGAGGACGCGGCAAAGACGTACATGCTCTCGGAGGTGCCCCAGGATTTCATTTCGGAGCTCATCATCACGACCAACCTGCGCGCCACGGGTGCGGCCAGCGCGACGGGCGCCGCCGCGCCGCCGTCGCGCCCGCAATGGGTCAACAGCGACTTTCTGTCGGGCGGAGCGGGAGCCCTCGTTCATGGCCTCAGCAAGTCACTGGCCGACTACGACGCTGCCATCCGACGTCTGCCGGAGGCGGCATTGAAGGACTATGTTCCGTCCGCGGATGCCAATGTGTCGGTGGAGCGCTACCTCACCTCGCTCGCCGCGGGAATCGGCGACCCGCGGCTCCCGCTGCTCACGCAAGGCAGCCGGCTGTTTCGCGCCATCGTGCCGCGCGACGAGGCGCAGCAGCAAAGGATTGCCGAGTTCTTCCGCGCCGCGGGTCCCTATCGACTCACATTGACGGGTGATCTGGCCCTGGCCGTTCCGCCACCGGACCACTCGAATCTGCCCATCGTACTGCGCCGTGGAACGGACGGCCTTTGGTATGTCGACGAACCGAAATCGTGGACCTACTTTCATCGCTTCGAGGACAGCGTCAATTTCTTTGTGAAGTACTCCGACAATCCGTTCTTCGGCGCCTTGCGTGCCTTGCACGTCCCCAATGCGCAGTATGCGATCTACGGCACGCACGCCGGCACGCCGCCCATACCCGCCTATCCGTATTCGCTGGCCGCGGCCATCGAGGCTCAAGAGGCGAAAATTCGCGAGGCGCCGCGCGACGCCGCGAATCATGCCGCGCTGGGCGATCTCTATTTGTTCGAGTCGAATTGGCTGTCGAAGGCCATCGAGTCCTACGAGCAGGCCTCGGCTCTGGCTCCTGATGAGCTGGAGTACCGATGGCGGCTCATGGATCTTTATCTCAATGCGTCGCAGGTTGACAAGATGCTTGCGGAGTTGAAATACCTGGCCGAGCACTTGCCGGCCGATCAGCAAACACAGGAGTGGTACCGCGACTACTCAACGCAGTATGACTTCACTCGCGACTGATTGAACAAGGTGCGTCTGACATCAATAATACGTATATATATCATATAGTTATATGATATTATTAAGAAATAACTTCATCGAGATGCGGCGCCCATTGGATCCGCCCAGTCTTAAGCGAGCGGCAGATTATGCGGCCGCACCAGCAGATGCCAGTCCTGGTGTTCCTCGAGGATCAATGCGATGGCGGCCTCGATGGCCGCCTTGAGACCCTGCACGTCGCCGGTGGTACCGCGCTCGTCCAACGCCGCGCGAATCCGGGCGATCGCAGCCTGCAACTCGGCGACCAGGCGCGCGGAGGTGGTGCCGAGCCGATAAGCCTCAGACTGCGCGAGCGCCCCGTGCAAGGAGGCGCCAAGCGCAGGGAAGAACGTCGTTACCAGGGACAGCCAAAGCGTATGTACTACCAGGTGCATCAGCGCGCCCACGGCGGTCAGCGAAAACAGCGCAGTGTTCACGGTGTGCACCCGATGCTGCAGGGCATGTTGCTTGCTCGAAACTCGGTAATGGTAGTGCCGTTGCTGCTCGAGAATGTCCATGGTCCATTTTGCGTAGCTCAGGATGAAGGCCGGGTCGGCCCAGGCCGTGACGAGCAGCTTGCGCGCCAGGGGCTCCATCCCCGCGCATAAATTGGCGACGTCATCCGCGCCGCGCAGATGCTGGCCTGGATCGAACACGCGCAGATACCAATTGGGCTCTGCTGCAGGTTTCGAGAAGTCGAGCAGGGGCGCGAGCATGGGCATGTACCAGCTCAACTCGGCGGTGGTGCGTGCGCGCAGCCACTGTGCCTGCCAGTCGCGGCGATGACCCAGCCAGTAGATCGCACAGACCGTGCCGATCACGATCACTTCGCCGATTGCCCACAGCCCAGCGTAGGGGTGCAGAAAGTGATTCGCGCTGTCCCAGCCGAGCGCCAGGGGCATCACCGCAAACAATACGGCAATCGCGCTCAGGAGATAAATGGCCCAGAAGCCGCTGCGGTAACGGTGTCCGTAGTGGATGGCGCGAGCGTCGAAGCGCCGGTGCGATTCCGCGCTCGCCTGAATCAGCGGCAACAGCGCCGGCGGCGGCTGCGGCTCGGGAGCGGGCGGCAGCGAGTCAACATGGGCGCCGAGCAGTAGCAATCGCTGGATGGCTTGATGGAGCGGCACTTATGTCACTCGATGATGGAGTACGTGGAGGCAAAGACGTCTTCGGAGACGATTCCGAGGCTGCCATCCCCGTAGTCGACCAGCCACTCGCCCGGGCGCCCGTGCAGGCGGGATACGCCGTCGGCCAGCAATACCTCGAAGCTCTCGCTCATCGGCACCGCCAATATTCGATTGGGAAGACTCACGTAGCGTCCCGCTTCACCGGCCACGGTGGGTGGCACGGGCCGGTACTTGTCGGCGAACCGCGCGCGCGAGACGCGCCAGTGTTCGCCGGCCGTTCCGGTGATGATGGCATCGCCCGGTCTGGCGTGCACTACGCCCTCCGGGGTCTCGACCGTGCACTCGACGGGCGTGAATCGCACGTCGATTTCACGCTCGAGCTTGCGCGCGACGACCCGATGCGGATCGCCGCTGACGAGGCTCGAGTAACCGCGCTGGCCGCTCGAGCAATACAGCGGCAACGGCCGCGAACTCACCTAAATCCTCGCGCCGACGCAGCCCACCCATGATTCATCGGCGCAGTCTGACGCAGTGCAATGAACACCGCAAGGCATCCGCGACGTGCTGGGAAAAGGCCGCGGATACCGTAAACTTGAGCTGCCCATGATCAAATTCATCTCGCGTCTGCCCATGCGGGCGCTCTACGCATTTTCCTCCTTCCTGTACCTGCTGGCGTTCTATGTCGTGCGGCATCGGCACCAGGTGATTCGCGAGCAGCTGCAGAAGGTTTTTCCCCGTTCGAGCGAGGCCGAGCGCGAGCTCATCCACAAGCAATTCCTCAAGAACTTCTGCGACGTCATGGTCGAGGTGCTGAAATCGGTGTCGATGACGGCGGACGACATGCGTGCGCGCATGCACATCGAAAACCTGGAGGTCGCCCGCCGTTACCTGGATGCCGGCCAGTCGATCATGTTCGTCACTTCGCACCTCGGCAACTGGGAGTGGCTGCTGCACGGAGTTACATTGCAGTTGGGTTATCCCGTCGATGCGGCCTACAAGCCTTTGCATGATCAATGGGCGGAGCGATTGATGCTCAAAATCCGCTCGCGCTTCGGCGCCCGTCTGGTGCCGGCGAAGGAACTGTTGACGGATTTTCTCAAGCGGCGGGGGATCGTACGCGCGGTGGCCATGAACGCCGATCAGGCACCCGTGTCGACGGATAAGCGCTACTGGACGCAATTCCTGGGGCAGGACACAGCCTTCTACATCGGCGCCGAGCAAATCGCGCGTGCGACGCGCCTGCCCGTTCTCTACGTGGGGGTGCGTCGTGTCAGGCGCGGCTACTACGCAGTGGAGCTCAAGCCCTTATGGGATGGGCGTGAGGCGACCGCGCCCAACACGGTGACCGAGCGTTACGCGCGCGCCTGCGAAATCGATGTGCTCGACCGACCGGCCGATTGGTTGTGGTCGTATCGCCGCTGGCGGCTGAAGAAGCCTCTCTACGGCGCCGATTGATGGCCGGCGCCCGGGAGGATTGAGCTAGGATAGGGCGGCCGAATCGGAGCCGAATTGGGAGTACTCCATGAAACTGGATGACAGCCGCCGCAGCGACAATGTCGAAGACGAACGCAGTTCGGGCTTCGGTGGCCGAGGCGCAGGCATAGGCATCGGCACCATCGTGATCGTGGTCATCGGCTACTTCATGGGCGTGAGCCCCTCGACTCTTCTGAGCCTGTTGAACGGCGGCGACGGTCAATCAGTGACCGCGCCCGCCCCGGCGGGTCAGCGCACGGGAGCCGCCGACGCCAACGACCCCCAGGTCGATTTCGTGCGGGCCGTGCTCGGCGAGACCGAAGATGTGTGGGGCGCCTATTTCGGGACCTTGGGGAAGACCTATGTGCGCCCCAAGCTCGTGCTGTTCAGCGGGCAGGTCGCATCGGCCTGCGGCTTCGCAAGTGCCGCGGCAGGACCCTTCTACTGTCCGGGTGACCAGAAGGTGTACATCGATTTGTCGTTCTACCGGCAACTCGCCACCGAATTCGGCGCGCCGGGAGATTTCGCGCGAGCCTACGTCATTGCGCACGAGGTGGGGCATCACGTGCAAAATCTGCTGGGCATTACCGACCAGGCCGACCGGGCCGAGCAGCGCGCGGGCCGCACGGCCGCCAATCATGTGTCGGTGATGATCGAGTTGCAGG
>Ga0210388_10001776_pt1 | contig 16974 bp, 18 predicted proteins | sample IncBWC19OmetaG_FD_155485 | JGI IMG/M metagenome (GOLD analysis project Ga0210388, IMG submission 155485) | Forest soil microbial communities from Barre Woods Harvard Forest LTER site, Petersham, Massachusetts, United States - Inc-BW-C-19-O ... | reverse complement strand
GTCTGGGGCTTGGAGCCGGTCGGAATCTTCTTGGTCTGCAGCCGGTTCCTCAGCCACTGTCGGTTCGTGCTGACCGCCATCGGCAGCTTCGTGGTGCCGTCGGTGGTCGTCCAAAATTGAACGGCAGGCTGATTCGCCGCCGTTGCCTGCGACAGATCGTTGCCGTTCCCAGCTTGATCGTACAGCTTGGAGACGGCGCAGGTCGTTCCGGTGCAGAAGGTGTTCAGCGTGGTGAGGTCGACCTGGCCGCCCATGCTGGCCACGCCGATGTCCTGCGTCTTCCCGTCGGAGGCGCGCCGGACCTGGAACAGGTTGCCGTCGTAAGCGGCGAAGAGCGCGCGGGTCATGCTGTGCGCCGCGACCAGCGGCGTCCCCGCCGCGCTGGCAATGTCGCCCGGCAGATCGCCGGCGGTGGCGCCGCCGGTGCCGCCGGTTCCGTTCGATCCGGCAGAGCCGCTGGTCCCCGCCTGCCCGGCCGCGCCGCCCGAGCCGCTCGCGCCGGCGCGCCCGCCCGCGCCGCCGGTGCCCGCGTGTCCGGCTGCGCCGCCCGTGCCACTTGCGCCCGCGTGTCCGCCTGCGCCGCCGGTCGATGTCGCGCCCCCGCTCCCCGTCGCGCCGCCAGTCGACGTCGCGCCGCCGGCCCCCGTCGCGCCGCCGGTCGCGCTCACACCGCCGGCGCCGGTCGTGCCCCCCGTGGCTTTCGCGCCGCCGGTCCCCGTCGCGCCCCCGGTTTCCCCCGCGCCTCCCGTCTCGCCCGTGCCGGTCGTCCCGCCAGTGCCCTCGGTGGTGCTTCCGCCGCCGCCACATCCGGCCAGGAGCGCCGCCAGGCAGAGAGACGAGGCGAGACCGATGCGGCCATGGTTCGACGTGCGCGTCATATAGCGGAGTGACACTGGCGACACCCGATGGCTCATCAAAATGGCTGCCGATGGCGTTGCCTCGACGCCCGGCGTACCTTCACGGCCATGTCACGTCCCCTCGCTCTCATCACCGGTGCCTCCGCGGGCATCGGACAGTCTTTTGCCGAGCAGCTCGCCGCGACCGGCCATGACCTCATCGTCGTCGCCCGCCGGCGCGAGCGGCTGGAGGCGCTGGCGCAGCGCCTGGGCGCCGCGCATCAGTCGAAGGTGGAAGTGCTGGTGGCCGATCTGGCGAGCGACGCCGGCATCGACGCCGTCGCCGCGCGCGCGGCCGCCGCGCCGCTCGCGCTGGTGGTGAACAACGCCGGGATCGGCGGCTACCGCCGCTTCGTCGAGCTGGATCCGAAGGTGGCCGATGCGCTCGTCGCCATCCACATCCGCGCGGTGGTGCAGGTGACCCGCGCGGCGCTGCCGGGCATGGTCGAGCGAAAACAGGGCAGCGTCATCAACGTCGCCTCGCTGCTGGCGTTCTCCGGCAGCGCGACGGCGCCCTTCTTCCCGCAACGCGCGGTCTACGCTGGCGCGAAAGCCTTCCTGGTCACGTTCACCCAGGTGCTCGCCAACGAGCTGGTCGGGACCGGCGTGCAGGTCCAGGTCTGCCTCCCCGGTGTCATCAAGACCGAGTTCCACGAGGTGCAGGGGATGGATCTTTCGAAGATGCCGCGCATGAGCCCCGACGACCTGGCGCGCGCCTCCCTGGCTGGCCTTCGGCTGGGCGAGGTGGTCTGCGTGCCGGCGCTGGAGGACGCGACGGCGTCGCAGCGCATCGACGAGGCGAACCTGGCGGTGCTGGAGGTCTCGCGCTCGACCACCCTCGCCGCACGCTACCGCTGAACTGGACGGCGCCCGCCGCTACATCCAGCCGCGCCGCTTGAACCACCAGAGCGGCAAGAGGCCGCTGACCACGATGAGGGCGAGCGCCATCGGGTAGCCGAGCGCCCAGCGCAGCTCCGGCATGACGCGGAAATTCATCCCGTAGATGCCGGCCACGAGCACCGGCGGGATCCCCACCACCGAGGCGATGGTCAGCGTCTTGACGATCTCGTTCTGCTCGATGTTGATGAAGCCGAGCGTGGCGTCGAGCAGGAACTGCAGCTTGCCCGAGAGGTGCGCCTCGTAATCGGTCAGCGAGGCGACGTCGGCCCGGATCCCCTTGAGGCGAACGGCGTTCACCCGCGGCGCCCCCGCGATCCCACTCTCCTCGAGGTAGGCGCCGATGCGCCCCAACCCGAGCAGCTCGTCGCGCAACCGCGAGATCTTCTCGGCGGTGGCGCCGATGCGGCGCAGGGCCGCGCCCAGCTTGGTGGCGATCTTCGCGGTGCCCTGGGTCGTGGGCTTGCCGCCCCGGCCACCGCGGAAGGCGGCGCGCGAGAGCTCGTCGCAGGCGGCGCCCGCATGCTCCAGGTTGTCGGCCGCCCGGTCGACGATCAGCTCGAAGATGCGGAGCAGCGCCTCGGCGCTGTCGGGGGGCTGGGCGATGCCCTCGTCCCGATAGGCCTCGAACGCCGCCAGCGGGACGAAGTGGACCGTCAGCAGAAAGCGCGACGAGAGGACGAACCCGACCGGCGTCAGCTCATGCTCGCCGTCGGCGCCGACCGCGACCAGTGGCGCCGAGAGATAAAAGGCGCCCCCTTCGAACGCCAGCCGGCTGCTCGATTCGATCTCGCTGACCTGGCCCTCCGTCGGAATCCGGAGGCCCGTCGCCGCGCCGACCTGCGCAATCTCCTCGGCGGTCGGTTGCAGCAGATCGATCCATACGGCCGCGGAGAGACCGGCAGCACCCTCGCCAGGCGGTTGGATGGTGAGCATGAACCGACGCTACTCTACCGCGCCGGCACCGCCGACTCTTGGGCGGCGAGACTCCCGCGCAGATCGTTGGCCGATCTCTTTACGGGTCCTTTTAAAGGTCCTTTCAGAGATCGTCGCGCCGGTCGTGATCGAGCTGCGCTTCGTCGACCGCCTCGCGGGGCGCGAGCGCGCCCGACTCGGGCTGAAACTCGATCGGCGGCTCGATCGGCTCATCGGGTTTGCCCGCGTCAGCCGGGACCGTCCGCGGATCCGCCTTGCGCTCTCGTTTGGGAAACGGGCTCATCTCCGATAACCTAGAATCGAATGACCGGCGAGCAAGCTCGGCCGGAGGCGGGCAGGTCCTTCTGCGCGACGCTGGCCGGCCTCGCCCAACCGGAGATGCGCTCCCAGGCACCGTCGGATATTCTCCACGGCGGACGGAGAAGAAGGTGAACGTGTCCCGGATGCCGCCGCGCGAGCCGACGATCACCTCCAAGGTCCCGCAGGTCACCGTGGCCTTCTGGATCATCAAGCTCCTGGCCACGACGGTGGGAGAGACCGGCGGCGACGCCGTCTCGATGACGCTGGATCTCGGCTACGCGGTCGCCAGTCTGATCTACGTCGCCTTCTTCGCGGTCGCGCTCACGGTCCAGGTCGGCTCTCGGCGCTATCGGCCGCTCGCTTACTGGGCGGTGGTGGTCGCCACCACCACCGTCGGCACCACCCTCTCGGACTATCTCGATCGCACGGTCGGGCTCGGGTACGTCAAGTCGTCCATCATCCTGCTGATGGGCGTGCTGGTCCTGCTGCTGGTGTGGCGACGGGTCGCCGGCCGGATCGTCTTCGAGAAGATCACCTCGCGGCGGGACGAGATCTTCTACTGGTTGACGATCCTGGTCTCCAACACGCTCGGCACGGCGCTGGGCGATTTCGTCGCCACCGACGCCGGCCTCGGCTTCGGACACGGCACCCTGGTGTTCGGGGGCCTCCTGGCGATGGTCGCGGCGGGACACCGCTTCATCCCGGTCGTCCCCGCCAGCGCGTACTTCTGGGCGGCCTATGTCCTGTCGCGCCCCTTCGGCGCGACGCTCGGCGATCTGCTGACCAAACCGCGCGACGAAGGGGGGCTGGCGTTGGGGCGAATCGTCGCCTCGCTGGTCATCTTGGCGGCGATGCTGCTCGGGATCCTGCTCGTCTCGCGCCACGACCGGAAGCGGGCCGCCGCGACGATCGCATCATCGCGATCGACAGCCTGAATCGCGTCTCGTCCCTTTCGAGACAGCCATGACCGCGGCCCTCAGCTCGATGAGCCAGGCGCGACGGACGACCTCGTGCGGAATCCCGCCACCGATCTTGCGCAAAATTGCAGCGCGCCGTTTGAGCTCGCCCGCCCTCGGCCGCGCCACGGCCGCGCCCGTCGACCCGGTGACGATGGCGCACAAGATCTGAACGCGCCGCCGGACGCCCGCCGATCCCGGCCCGGGCAACGGCGCAACGACGCGGTAGAGCAGCCGGTGGTCGCCCCGAACGGGCGCCTCCTCCACCGCGGTGACCGATTTCTGGTCTTTGCCGACCGCCAGTTTCGCGACTGCCTCCATGACCGGCCGGCGCTCGGACGCCGCGAGCGTGCGAATCTCTGCCCACGCCTCGGAGGTCCATTCGACCTCCAGGCGCACCGACGGTTTCCGGGACGGCATCCGCGACATCTCCAGCCCGTTGTCGGACGGCCGCGCCGCGGGTTGCCTGCCCCTGATGGGACCGTCTCGCGGTGATAGAGTTCGCACGTGAAGCTCCGCCATGTGGTGATCCTTTGTGCCCTGACGGCCGCCAGCGGTTGCGCGTCGGCGCCAATCCGCCCCAACGCCGCCGCCGCTACGGCGCCCGGAAGTGCGACCTCCGCGATCGCACCGGCCGGCCCGGCAACGGCGCCGCTCGTCGCTGACGGGCCGCCGGTCGAGCGGATCGCGGTCCCCCTCGGCGGGGCCCAGCGCGGCCCGTCGACGGCGAAGGTGACGATCGTCGAGTTCTCCGACTTCCAGTGCCCGTTCTGCGGGCGCGTGATCCCCACGCTCGAGCAGCTGCTCCGCGACTACCCCAACGACGTCCGGATCCTGTTTCGGCACAACCCGCTCCCCTTCCACGACAACGCCGCGCTGGCGGCCGAGGCGGCCGTGGCCGCCGAGATGCAGGGGAAGTTCTGGGAGATGCACGACAAGCTGTTCGCGGATCAGAACGACCTCGAACGCCCGGCGCTGGAGCGGCACGCCGTCCAGCTGGGGCTCGATCTGACCGCCTTTCGCGCCGCGCTCGACGGGCACGCCGGCAAGGCGCGGGTCGACGAGGATCTGGCGCTCGCCCGCCAGCTCGGCGTGCGGGGGACGCCGACCTTCTTCATCGACGGCCGGCCCGTGATGGGCGCGCAGCCGCTCGCCGCCTTCAAACAGATCGTCGACGACGAGCTGGCCCGCGCCGACGGCCTGCTGCGCCGGGGGCTCCCGCGCGACAAGCTCTATGCCACGCTGCTGGCGGGGGCCAAGCCGGCGATGGCGAGCGGGGGCGATTCGGCCGCGGGTGCCGCCGTCTTCCGCGTCCCCACCCTCGACGCGCCAGTGCGGGGGGGCGCCCAGCCGAAGGTCACCCTGGTCGAGTTCGCCGACTTTCAGTGTCCGTTCTCGACGCGGGTCCACCCCACCCTCGACGCCCTCCTGAAGGCGTACGGCCCCGATCTGGCGCTGGTCTTTCGCCACAACCCGCTGCCGTTTCACCAGAGCGCCGTCCCCGCCGCGCTGGCCGCCGAGGCGGCGCGCCAGCAAGGGAAGTTCTGGGAGATGCACGACCAGCTCTACGCGCACAACACCGAGCTCGATCGCGCGTCGATCGACAGGTACGCGGCCGAGCTCGGGCTCGACGCCGCGCGCTTCAAGGCCGACCTCGACGGCGGGACGGGCACGGATCGTATCGCGCGCGACACGGACGACGCGCGCCGCTTCGGCATCACCGGAACGCCGTCCTTCTTCATCAACGGCCGGTCGCTCAACGGCGCGCAGCCGATCGAGGTGTTCAAGCAGGCGATCGACGAGGAGCTCCGCAAGGCGGACGCGCTCTTGGCCGCCGGGACGCCACGGGCGGAGCTCTACGCCGCGCTCACCAAGGCGGGCCTCGACAAGAAGCCCGACCCACCCCCCGCCAGGGCCGATCCCGATCCCGACGCCAACGTCCGCATCCGCGTCGACGTCGCCGGCGCGCCCGCGCGCGGGCCAGCCGACGCGCCGATCTCCATCGTCGAGTGGTCCGACTTTCAGTGTCCGTTCTGCGCGCGCGCCGAGGAGACGCTGACCCGCTTGCGGCAGGAGTACCCGGACCAGATCCGGTTCGTCTGGCGCGACATGCCGCTTCCGTTTCACGACCAGGCCCGACCGGCGGCGATGGCGGCCCGCGCCGCCGGGGCGCAGGGGAAGTTCTGGGCGATGCACGATCGGCTCTACGCCGACCACGTCGCGCCGCTCGGCCGGGAGCGGTTCGAGAAGGAGGCCGCCGAGCTGGGCCTCGACGGCAAGCGCTTCGCGGCCGCGCTCGAGGCCCAAGACACCAAAGACGGCAAGCGCGCGATCGACGCCGACATCCTGGCGGGGACGAAGGCCGGCGCCAGCGGGACGCCCACCTTCTTCATCAACGGCAAGGTGTTGACCGGCGCCCAGCCGTACGAGAGCTTCAAGGCGCGCATCGACGACGAGCTGAAGGTCACCGACGCGATGCTCGCCAAGGGGACGCCGCGCGCCCGGATCTACGCCGTCCTGATGAAGGACGCACTGCCGGTGCGCCCGCCCGCCAAGGCCACCGGAGAGGACAATGAGCCCGGCCCCGAGGCCGACACCAAGGTCTATCCGGTCAAGCCGGGCGACGCGCCGGCGAAGGGGCCGGCGAACGCGCCGCTGGTGCTGGTGGTCTTCTCCGACTTCCAGTGCCCCTTCTGCAAGCGGGTCGAACCGACGCTGGCGGAGCTGGAGAAGCACTACGCCGGAAAGGTGCGCGTGGTCTGGAAGAATTTTCCGCTCCCCTTTCACGCCAACGCGGGACCGGCCGCCGAGGCGGCGATGGCCGCCGGCGCGCAGGGGAAGTTCTGGCCGATGCACGACCGGCTGTTCGACAACAACACCGCGCTCGATCGGGAGAGCCTGGAAAACTACGCCGCCGCGATCGGGCTGGATCTGCCGCGCTTTCGGGCCGATCTCGACGCCGGGCGCTACAAGGCGCGGATCGAGGCGGACAAGCAGGAGGGGAGCGACCTCGGCGTGGTCGGCACGCCCGCCGTCTTCATCAATGGCCGCAAGATCGCGGGCGCCTACCCGTTCGAGACCTTCCAGAAGATCGCCGACGTCGAGCTGGCCAAGGTGACGGCCAAGCTCGCAAGCAAGACCGCGGTCAAGACCGCCAAAACGAAAAAAGCCGCCCGTTAATCAAAACGGGCGGCTTCGATCGCTCCGGCGCCCGGTGGCGCCCGGACGGCTCGCGCTACTTGATGAAGAGGATCTCCTGGAAGGTCGGCAACGGCCAGAGGGCGTCGTCGACCACCCCCTCGAGGCCGTCAGCCGCCTCGCGGACCTTGAGCATCGCCGGCAGCACGGTGCCGCCGAAGTGCTTGGCCTCGCCGAGCGCGTCGCTGGCGCCGTGATGACCGACAGCGGTCTCCAGTCCGGCCAGGCCGGCCTGCAGCTTGCCGATGAGGTCGGTCACCTGCTTGAGCACGGTGGTGTCGGGGGTGAGACCCGCCGCCTTCACCGCGATGGCGTTCTCGGCCAGCTTGCTCTGGTAGTGCACGGCCGCCGGGAGGATCGTGGTCTTGGCGATCTTGGCGGTGAGGTTGGCCTCGACGTTGACGCTCTTGTTGTACTGCTCGAGGTAGGTCTCGTAGCGGCCGTGGAGCTCGCGCGGCGACAGCACCTTGTACTTGTCGAACAGAGCGATGACGTCCTTCTGTTGCAGGACCGGCAGCGCGTCGACCGCGGTCTTGTAGTTCGGCAGGCCGCGCTTCTCGGCCTCGGCGTGCCACTCGGCCGTGTAGCCGTTGCCGTCGAAGCAGACCGCGCCGTGCTGGGTGATGATCTCCCCCAGCACCTCCTGAATGACGGCGTTCAGCTTCTTGCCGCCGGCCAGGCCGGCCTCCAGCTTGGTCGCCACCGCGTCGAGGGACTCGGCGATGATCGTGTTGAGCGCCACCAGCGGATCACCGATCGACTGGCTGGAACCGACGGCGCGGAACTCGAACCGGTTGCCGGTGAAGGCGAACGGGCTGGTCCGGTTGCGATCGCCCGCGTCGCGCGGCAGCTTGGGGAGCGAGTCGACCCCGATCTCCAGCGAGCTCTTCATCTTGGACGACTTGGCGCCGCCCGACTTGATCTGCTCGAAGACGTCCGTCAGCTGCTCCCCGAGGAAGATCGAGATGATGGCCGGCGGCGCCTCGTTGGCGCCCAGGCGGTGATCGTTGCTGGCGGTGGCAATCACCGCGCGCAGGATGCCGGCGTACTTGTGGACGGCGCGGATGACGGCGCCGCAGAACACCAGGAACTGCGCGTTCTCGTGCGGAGTCTCGCCGGGATCGAGCAGGTTCCCCTGGGTGGCGTTGCCGAACGAGAAGTTGACGTGCTTGCCCGAGCCGTTGACGCCCGCGAAGGGCTTCTCGTGCAAGAGGCAGGTGAGGTCGTGCTTCTCGGCGATCCGCTTCAGCGTGACCATGATGGTCTGCTGGTGATCGGAGGCGAGGTTCGCGCTCTCGAACACCGGCGCCACCTCGAACTGCCCGGGGGCCACCTCGTTGTGGCGGGTCTTGACCGGGATGCCCAGCTTGAAGAGCTCACGCTCGGTCTCCATCATGAAGCCGATCACGCGCTCGGGGATCGAGCCGAAGTAGTGGTCCTCGAACTCCTGCCCCTTGGGCGGCTTGGCGCCGAAGAGCGCGCGGCCGGCGTTCAAGAGGTCCGGACGCGAGTAAAAGAAGTGCTTGTCGATCAGGAAGTACTCTTGCTCGGCGCCGGCGTAGGAGACCACCGTGGCCGGCTTCTCGTGGCCGAACAGCTTCAGGATGCGCTGGGCGTGCGTGTTGAGCGCCTGGCCCGAGCGCAGGAGCGGCGTCTTCTTGTCGAGCGCCTCGCCGGTCCACGACACGAAGGCGGTCGGGATGCAGAGCGTGGAGCCGTTGGCCGACTCGAGAATGTAGGCCGGGCTGGTGACGTCCCAGGCGGTGTAGCCGCGGGCCTCGCTGGTGGCGCGGATGCCGCCGTTGGGGAAGCTGGAGGCGTCCGGCTCGCCCTGGGTCAGGGTCTTGCCGGAGAACTCGGTGATCGCGCCACCCTCGCCGTCGGGCGAGAGGAAGCTGTCGTGCTTCTCGGCGCTCAACCCCGTGAGCGGGTAGAAGACGTGCGCGTAGTGCGTCGCGCCCTTGGCGAGCGCCCAGGCCTTGAGCGCCGCGGCCACCACGTCGGCCACCTTCGGATCGAGCGGCGTGCCGCTGTCGATGGTCTTCTTGACCGACTTGAAGATCTCCTTCGGCAGCTGCGACTTCATCGTGCTGAGGCCGAAGACGTTGGTCCCGTACAGGGAGGCCGCGTCGCTCTCCTTGTAATCGAGAGGCGCGCCCTCGTGCTTGTAGTTCGTGGCCGCCGTAATCGCTGCTCGCCGCGCCGTATTTCCGCTCATGGTTCGTCGTCTCCTCTTCAGCGTCGAAAGTTTTGCTGAGCGGTCGTTTTAGTCTTTTGCGGGCCGACTCAGAAAGCCTTTTCGCCCGGCGCAGACCACTTTTCTCTCCGCGCGAACGCCGCGCGAACGGGCGGTAAATAATGTGTGTCCGGCAGGTTTCCTGGGCGTTTCTTGCGTCTTTCCGAGGCGACGACGCAGCGAGGCGCAATGCAATTCGCGTGATCTCCCGCAAATTGAAATCCGGCCGGCCCCTAGACCTCGGCCCGCGTTTCGATGGCCAGCTGAAATCGCTCCGGCGATCGAAAGAGCTCGCCGAGCGCGCTCCAGGAACGCTGGCCGAGCGCGCTCTCTTGCCGGCCGAGCGCGCACTGCAGATAGACGGCCTCGCGCAGGAGCGGCTCCAGATCCTTCTTGCAGCGGGCCTCCCAGGCGGCGCTCTCCAGCGTGCTCTTTTGCGCCGCCGCCTCGAAGTCGATCAGGATCGGCTCGAGCGGCGCCGGACAGACGATGATGTTGTGCAGCTCCGCGTCCCCGTGCGCGAGGCCCCCCTCCTGAAGCCGGAGCAGCTGCGCCAGCGTCTCCTCCGCCAGCCGCCACAATCCCGCCGCCGTCGCCAGCGGCAGCTGCTGGGCCTTGCCGATGTTGTTCTCCGGGGGCTCGCCGCCAAACGGCGTGAGGCGCGCGTACGACTGCCCCGGCACCAGACAGCTGCGAAACGTGCTGGCGGTGGATCCGATCGGCGGCGGCGTTTGCGACAGCTGCGACGCCAGCAGCTGTTGCTCGTACTCGACCTGGGGATCGCCGTGCAGCCGACCGGGAAAATACGTCTTTCGAAAGTGGAGCGGATAGGTCGCGGCCAGGGGATGGTTCTTGCGCGTCTCCTGGCCGGCGATGACCAGCTCCGCCGCCATGAGCGGCATCCCGTTGGCCTCGCGCCGCGCGCGCGTCCGCACCACGAAGTCCTGCCGCGGGGCCTTTTCCACCAGCGGATAGAGCTCCATCGCCAGCAGCACCGTGTGCCGCGGCGACACCGCTATCGCGCGCGCTTCATCCACCTCGCACCTCGCAGGGGAGTCTACACGTCTCAGTGATCGCGTGAGCGTCGACGGGCTCTGCCCGGCGGCGCTCGTCGCGGGAGTTCTAAAGGACCCTTTGAGGGTCCTTTTAATAGTCGATCTCCTTGCCGTCCTTGAAGAGCTTGCCGGTGATCTCGAACGGTTCGCGCAAGAGCGCCAGCGCGCCCCGGGCGGAGTCTTCAGGGACGCCGGGGGCGCGCGGGCCGCCGAGGTCGGTCTTCACCCAGCCGGGATCGAGGCCGTTGACGGCGATCGTCCCGCGCAGGTGCTGGGCCTGCAGACGCACCAGGCCGTTGAGCGCCCACTTGCTCAGGCGGTAGCTGGCGATCCCCGACTCGTCCAGCGCCGCCAGCGTCCCCGCGCCCGACGTCACGTGCACGATGCGCGGCTCGTGCCCGGCGCGCAGCAGCGGGATGAGCGCGCGCGTGAGACGAAACGGCCCCAGCAGGTTCACCTCCAACGTCCGCTCCAGCGTGCCGTCCGGCTCGTCGTCGAAGGTGGCCGGCCCCTCCGTCATGATCGCGGCGTTGTTCACCAGCACGTCGAGCGCGCCCCACCGCTCGGCGATCTGCTCGGCCGCGCGCGCGGGGGCGTCGGCGTCGGCGAGATCGAGCGGGAAGGCGTCGAAGTGCTCGGGCGTCAGCGCCACCGACGCCAGCGCCGCGCGCGCGCCGGTGAGGCGCACCTCGTCGCGCGCGATGCCGAAGACCGAGGCGCCCTCGCTGAGGAACAGACGCGCAGTCGCAAAACCGACGCCGCGAGAAATTCCGGTGATGAAGACGCGGCGACCGCCGAGCTCTGAATGCATGGCCGGGCATCATGCCAGAAAGCTGGCGGAGTTTCGGTCACGCCCGTGACGCCGATCGGGCGAGAACCCGGTCCTCCGCGGATCCGGCCAATTTCTTGACGTCGAGATCGACGGAAAGCCGAAAACCCGGGTATCCGAACCCTTCAAATGTAACGAAACGTCATCGGAGTCGATACGCAATCCCGACGGTGAGCGGAGTACAGTGTCGTCAAAAAGGAGACTGCAGACGTGATCAATTCGCTGGGTGGGGAACAAAACAACGTGGTGTTCATGGGGCGCAGGTCGTTTCGAATGGAGATTGCCGAAGGGGCGCGCAGCAACCAGCTGGCGATCCCGATGTCCGCTTCCTCGGTCCCGACGGCGAGGATCTTCGCCTCGGACCGCGAGCGCGCAGATTGGGAGTCAGCGGCGACGTTGCGGCCGGCGAGCGGGAGATCCAACGCCTCGTTGATCGCCCTTTGTTTGACGACGTTCGGCTTGGGGATCGCGCTGACGTTGACGCTCAACGGCCGGGCCGCGCCCCGCCGCGCGCCTGAGGCCACGGCCGTGCAGCCGGCGCCGGCCGTCGCGCCCGTGGCGGCGCCGCCGGCGGCGACCGCGCCGACCATGGTCATTCAACCGCTTCCGGTCGCGGCTCCCACGGACGCCGAGCTGCTGGCGGGGTTCCCGCTGGCGCCCGCGCGCCGTCCGCTCGCCAAGCCGGCGCGCGCCGCCCGCCCGCGCCCGCTCCTCGCCGCCCGGCCCGCGGGCGGCGCCGGCAGCGAGGCGTCAACCGAGACGACGTCCGCCGATCCGTTCGCGGATCCGGCGCCCACCGCCAAGCTGGCAGCGAAGCCCGCGGCAAAGCCCTGGGTCGACCCGTTCGCCGAATGAGCGACTAGCGATAGGGCGACGCGCAGACGCCGCTCAGACAGACCAACGGATCGGGACAGTCAGGTGGGGTGGTCGAACTGGCCGGCGGCGGCCCGCAAGTCAGTCCTGGACCCCGATCGGAACAGTTGGCAGTCGAGGCGGTCGGATCAGGCGGCATCGCGCAAGCCTGACCTTCGCCGGGGAGGAGCTCGGGGATCAGTTGCTTGTCCGCCTCCTGCGCCTGCGGGTCGGTGTACATCTCGCAGACGCCGCGCACGACGCGCAAATACGCCTTGCCGGCCAGCTCGACCCCCAGGACCTGCAGCGCGTCGCACCCGCGAAGCGCGGCGTGCAACCGCAGCGTGCGGAGCATCTCCTCGGTCGAATGGCCGGTGCCGTCGTCATTTTGTCCTTGATAGACCTCGAACATCCCGACGTCGACGTAAGGACGAACCGGGGGCTTGCCGACGAACACATCGACGCTGGCGGGCGCGCGTCGCGCAAACGTCCGCGGCGGCGTGTTGATCGTCGAGTAGACGACCGAATTGGGCGTCGCGCAGCCGAGCAGGCCCGCAAAGGTCGTGAGGCAAATCACCCCCAGGCCATCCGCTCGGCGCACTCCCAGTCAACGACGTCTGCGCCGGCTGTATTCCCGCCGGGCCGGGTCTACTTCGACTCGAGCTTCTCGACGCGGCTCTCGAGCGCGCTCAGGCGCGGCTCGAGGTTGGCCTGTTGCTTCGCGAGAAGACGGCCATAGCGGGAGGTGGAGCGAGCCTCCTGGGCGACGTCGAGAAGGGCCGTTTCCACCAGGTCGAGCCGATCGGACAGGACATCGAGGCGATCCGTCACCACGGCGAGGCGATCGGTCACGACTTCCAGGCGCTCGTTGGTGATCTCCAACCGGCGGTTGAAAGATCCCTCCATCGAATCGAGGCGGGCGCCGGTCGCGCGCGTCGTCTCGCGAATCTCCTGCAAGATCTCGATCGCGATCTCGGAACCGGCCATCGACATCCCCTCCCAGGGTGCCCGAGGCACAGTGCGATTTTCGGGCCAACCGCACCCCCGGAGAATCGCGGTTCCGGCGCGCCCGGCGGCCGTTGCCCAGTCGGCCGTCCGCACCTCGGACACCCGGGCGGCCGTGTTACCGTGGTGATGTGAGCGCGCGGTGGTCGAATGGCGCCCGCAGACGGCGGTCGGGAGCGAAGCTGCCGCGGCCACGGCGGTCGGGATGACGGAGCTCTCGGAAGAGGAGGGCTTGCCCAAGCCGAAGATCTTCCACGCCGACCACCCCTTCCTGTATTTGCTCCGCGATCGCAAGACGGGGGTGGTGCTGTTCCTGGGGCGGGTGACGAAGTTGGGGGCGTGAAGAAGCGCCCGTCCATGCCGCCCGCTTCGAGGTGCGCCGCGTTTCGTTTTGCCGCCCGTGCGGGGCGCACGCAGGTGGTGGTCGCCGGCCTCGGCGCTCTCCTGGCCGGCTGCCGGAGCGCGCCGGCGGCGCGGCCGGCCACGCCGCTCGCCGCGCCCGCGGCCCCGCAACAACCCCCGGTTCCGGACGCCCACGCGATTCGCGCCAGCTGCGACGAGCGCCCGGGCGATCAGTTTGCCGACTGGCAACGATGGATGCGCGACAACCTGGGCCAAGCGTACGCGCTCTACACGGAGGGGCCCGATCCTGCGACCGTCGCCCGGCTCATGCACGAGCGCCCGGACGAGACCACACGCATGCTCCGCCGGGGCCTGGAAGCCTGCGACTACGTCGCCGCCCAGGCGCTGGGGACGCTGAAGCAACCCGTCCTGCTGCCGGAGCTCCGCAACCTGACGACGGCCGGCGCGGGACGCTTCCGGGTCGAAGTGCTCAGCGCCCTCGCCCAGCTCGATCCCGTCTCCGACTACGCCCCCGCGTTGATCGCGCCGCTCTCCAGCGGAGATTCGAACGTCCGCCTCGCAGCGGCGGCGATGGCCCGATACTTCCATTTCCAGGCGGTCCGCGCGCCGTTGATGGAACGCGTGCGTCGCGACGGTTCCTCCGAGGTGAGGGTCGCCGCCGCCCAAAGTCTGCTGATCCTCGGCGACGTCTACCCGCGCAGCGTCTACGACCACCGGTCCGTCTTCGAGAACCTGATCGGACAGGACGCGCGCGCGGCCCACCGGTCGACCGTCGAGCTGCTCTCGGGCGGGGGGGCACCGACGGAGGTCGATCTCGCGCATTTCGCGGCGGCGGCCGGGACGCTCGAGCAGCTGCTCGCCGAACGAGCCGCCTCCGGAAAGTGTTCCCCACTGGTCCGTCTCGACCTGAATCATCTGCACTTTTCGGCGGTGAACGCGAACGTCGCCGCGCTGCTGATCGACGAGGCGGAATCATCGTGCCAAAGAGAGCTGGCCTTCGCCGTCTTCATCGAAGCACCAGCCGCGTTCGGAACCTGGTTGCCGGCGGAGCTCAAGGGAAAGTACGCGCAAGAGACGGCGTTCGGGGTTCCGCTGGCCCACGGCAAGCTGCAGATCCGCTACCGCCGCGACGAGGGCATCTTGCGACTCGGCGACGTCGAGCTGAAACGCTCGGACACCAACCTCGCCGTCATCGTCGTCACCCCCCGGGGAACCAAAACGCGCTACACGACGAGCGCGAAGCTCACCTTCCCACGCGACGTCGATCCGAAGGCTGCGCTGCTCCTCGGCTCGGACGAGCTGCGCTCGAACGTCGAGCCGCCGTGACGATCTGCGCGCCGCTCGGCCTCGGGCCCAGGGCCGGGTAGGTTCAGGTCACCCGGTGCGTCCCACACAGATGGACCTGCGCCTGCGGAGCGTGGGTCCAGCTCGCGGGCGCGCCGCAGATTCGGGAGAAGCGCCTGCGGCGAAACTGGCAGCGCGCGAACCCTTCGACAACCGTGAACTTCGGGGGCCGCCCCGGGTGGGCTTCGCTGGCGTGCTCTCGGGCCTCGCGCTCAGCCGTGTCGCGGTCGGGCAGATCGCGGTCCGCGTGGAGGCGGCAGCTGCGGCAGATCCAGGCGAACGGCGCGTCGGAAGCCATCAATCACCAATCGACCGAATGACTCTCGCCGGGTTCCCTCCGACGAGCGTGTTCGGGGGAACGTCCTTGGTGACGATCGACCCCGCCGCGACGACCGAATTCTCACCCACGGTCACGCCACCGATGATCGTCGCGCCCGCTGCGATCCAGACGTTTCTCTCAATCACGATGGGCTTTCCGACCAGGTAGGCGCGCCTCTGAGATGGTGCGACCGGGTGGCCTGCCGAGAGGATGCTCACGTTCGGCCCGATCATCACGTCATCGCCGATGCGGACCTCGGCGAAGTCATACAGCGTGCAGTTCTGATTGATGAAGACGCGCTGGCCGACGCGGATCTCGAGACCATAGGCGGTGTAGAACGGCGGAACGAGTCGAAAGTGCTCATCGACCTTCCTGCCCGTCAGCTCGCTGAACAGGGCCCGGACTTCATCCGCATCGTCGAACGTCAACCGGTTGATGACGGGGGTGAGCGCCATCGCCCGCCTGGTATTCGCGACGAAGGCCTCCATCTCGGGCGTTCTCCGGTGAATGATCTTGGCGCCGTGGTCATTCGACATAGCGGACGATGAATCCATGAGTTCGAGCTCGACCGCGATATCGCAATCCGCCGTCGACATCCTTCACTTGGATTCGAGCTTATCGACGCGGCTTTCGAGCGCGGTCAGGCGCGGCTCGATCCGGGTATCTCGCTCCGAGATCGCCTTCGTGTAGCGGACCACGAAGCGTTGCTGCTCGGCGAGATCGAGCAGCGTCATCTCGACCGCGCCGAGCCGTTGCGAAAGAGCGTGCTCCATCGTATCGAGCCGACCGTTGGTGGTATCCACCCGCGCGTTCGTCCCGCGAATCTCGTCGCGGATGTCCTTCAAGATCTCGACCGTGATATCAGAGTCGGCCATCGACATCTCCCATCCAGTGTAGCAGAGGGGATGCCAATTCCGGGCCAGCTGACGCTGCGCCGTGCTGGGTGACCTCACGCGCAGATGACCACACCTCGGCCATCGTCCGACGTGCGGCCGGCCTCATCGGTGGCGACGCCCATGTTACCGTCGGACGGTGAGCGTGTGGTGGGTCAGCGCGGGATCGCGGAGGGTGGTCGGGAGCGCGCGCGGCGCTCGGCGCGGGCGCGTTGGCGGCGCTCGTGTCGTTGTCGCTGCTCTCGCTCGGTTGTGCCTCCACGCCTCGGAGCGCACCGCCGCCGGTCGCCTCGACGCCGGCGGACCTGGCGGCCGCCAGCAACGCGTTCGGGTTCGACCTCTACGCACGGGTCAAAGCCGACCCCGACAACCTCATCTTCTCGCCATTCAGCGCCGCCGTCGCGCTGAACATGGCCTCCGCGGGCGCCCGCGGGCCGACGCGCACCGAAATGCTAGGCACGCTGTACATCAACCTGAAGCAGGCCGAGATGCTCGAAACAGGCAACGTACCGCCGAAGGTCTTCCACGCCGACCACCCATTCTTGTATTTGATCCGCGACCGGAAGACGGGGGCGGTGCTGTTCTTGGGGCGGGTGGCGGGGTTGGGGGGTGAGTGGAAACGGTTCGCGCGCGGGTGAAGTAGCCGAGTAATTATCCGACAGGCCGCCGGCGAAGCGTAACGGCGGCCACCCGGTCCTCAGGGGTATTTGGGAATCGCCAAACCCCAAATCTCCGGAGGACCGAATGACCGCCACCAGCCAGAGTACCCGAAGGAAATTGTCACTGCTGCAGCTCGCCGAAGAGCTCGGCAACGTCTCGAAAGCCTGCAAGCTGATGGGCTACCACCGTGACACGTTCTACGAGGTGAAGCGCGCCTTCCATCGGCGGCGTGGCC
>Ga0210388_10001775_pt1 | contig 16979 bp, 15 predicted proteins | sample IncBWC19OmetaG_FD_155485 | JGI IMG/M metagenome (GOLD analysis project Ga0210388, IMG submission 155485) | Forest soil microbial communities from Barre Woods Harvard Forest LTER site, Petersham, Massachusetts, United States - Inc-BW-C-19-O ... | reverse complement strand
TGGCAGGCGCTCTTCCCTTCTGATTCGCCTCTCACGCTCAATGTAAACATCACACCCAAACAGTTTGCGCAGCCTGAGCTGGCGTCGGAGATTGGCAAGACTTTGCGGGAGACCGGACTGGATCCCAGCTGTCTCAACTTGGAAATCACGGAAACGATCGCCATGGCCGACGCCAAGAGGTCTGCCGTCGTACTTTCCGAGTTAAAGGCGCTCGGCGTTAGTCTGGACATCGACGATTTCGGCACCGGCTACTCCTCCCTCAGCAGACTGCAGGGCTTCCCCGTCGACACGCTAAAGATCGACCGTGCCTTCATCTCGCGTATTGATACCGACCTCGCAACCCTCGAAATCGTTCGCGTCATCGTCATGCTTGCTCACGGTCTCCGTTTGAAGGTCGTTGCGGAAGGTGTCGAAACTCAAGTGCAGTTGGATTTGCTGAAGGATATTGGCTGCGAACTAGCCCAAGGTTACTTTTATTCCAAGCCTGTGGCTCCCGAGACAATCGAGCAGCTCTTGAGTGACAACCGCGCGGCAAGCGTCTCGGCAGGGCGAGCGAAAACGGCTACTTCCACGTCAGCATGAAACTCGCGCGGCCTCCGGAGAAAAACCGGGACAGCGACCCCATTGCTCCCGAGCTGCCCCTTCTCTGCAGTCCGGCTTGTGTGCGAATAATCGCGAAATACCGGCATGTTTCGCGTATTTCGAGGAAAGGGGAGGCGGAATTTCTCTGCAGTTAAGATTTTGCTGGCGGAGCGCCCAGTCTCGCGCTAACTCTTCTCCGCCCAAATTCCTAACCTTGACGGAATTATTCAATCCGCCGAATCGCACATTTTCTCCTACCGGAAGCTTGACTGTGGCCCGCTCGTCGCACGCAGCCACGTTGCTTAGCAGTGGCTTGGTCCTCGTGACAGGGGGAGACAGTGATGGAACTGCGGAGACATACCACTAATAGTCCATTCTCAGTTTGTCGAAACACGCTGCAGGCGCTCTGGGCCTGGAGCATATTGCGCCGCACGACTTGCGGAGGACTTGTGCGGCGCTGTGCCACGCGACCGGGGCGAGCTTGAGCAGATTCAATTCTTGCCGGGGCATGCATCCGTTCAGACCACGGAACGCTACCTCGGCTGCAAGCAGAATCTAGGGTACCAAGTAAACGACGTCGCGAACATTGCTGGGTGTCTCATCTGCAAGAGCCGAACCACCGCTCATCTGATTTTCTTCTCGCGCACGATCTCGCGGTCAGGAAAGTGCAAAACCGATCTGATTACCTTGCCCGATTGATCCTTGAGGAACGTCCTGCGAGTCGGGTCGCCTCGTATGAAGAAAGTATCGGGACTCTCCGGAAGCAATTCCGTCCGGTCGACCCCAGGAGCCTCTTGCCCCACTGGCAGGTCTTGCCCAAATAGCTTGTCTCCCTGCCGGGTGATGAGATCACCCATGCCCGGAGTTAATTCATACTGCCCGACAAAGGCGTCGTAGGTGGCGGGATCGACTTGGGCAATTAGCGGGTCGTCGAAAATCTGCGCCTGCATTCCTTTAATGACGCTCCACTTTTTCTGGCGGCGCTCGAAAATATCGAGATGTCGGAACGATTGCGCGTATTTGACATTGCCGTGGTGCTGGGTCTCGTCGATGCGATAGTCCAGGAAAGCCAGATTGCCCTTGATCTGGCAGTGGAAGTCGGTAAGGACACGCTCTTTGATCCAGGGACTTCATGCTTCGGGGGATGGCATTCCTTCATCTCTTTGAACGCGAGTGGTCGTGTGCCCCGCCTGATCGATGAAGTGAAAGTCGGCGCTGACGTACCTTGCCCACTTCACACAGTCGCCGTGAGCATACGCTTCGTGGCGTGCTATGGCCGCCTCGACGAGTTCCTGCTGCGCACCAGTCGAGCGTGACTCGGCCGACACACTATGAGTCCCAGCCTGGATATTCGCCACTTCCTGTTTAGCGGCGGAGAGCTCTGGCGGATCTCCAGCGTAGAGCGTGCTCGCAGGGAGGCAGAGCGCAGCCAAAAGGCAATTGAAATAATGCATGTCTGGTCCTCGGTGATTAGCAGCAGACTCAACGGTCGGGCAGCATTTACTCTAAAGCTGCAATGTATACCGTTGTGGCTTTCGAGGCAGCCCCTAGGCAACTGTCTCAAGCGGCGTAACATTCCCATTACCCTCGTTGCCCTCGACCCGGGGGCCGAGCCGGATTCTCAATGAGTGTAATCGCCTGATTTCAGCAATTAAGAAATGGGCCCAGCGCGAATACCCTGAAGCCTCTCTTCGGATTTCAATTCTAGGAAGGCTGCAGGTGGGACCCTATAGCGCGTGAACATCGACCTGTGCAAAGCTAGAGTGTGATTTCCAGCAGACACGGTGAAGTGTCGGGCGTTGACCGGATCAGGATTTAGTTGAAGCGGCGATTGCAATTACTGACGAAAAGAAACTTCACAGAACAATTGAGGAGTTGCGATCGGCCCTGCACGAGCACATCCAGCGCGCACGACAAACAAGTCTTGCCAGCCACCCGGACTACAGACCAGGGGAAACTGATTGACCAATGAGTCAGACGCATTTTCAAGGATTCCTTCAGACTGAGCCAGAACCCCTGCGGGGGTTGCTCTCATCAAACGCCACAAGGAGTTGAGTGACCAACTCGGTCATTCTCGTTGGGTCCTGTTCCTGTTGGACTTGCTTGGCCAATTCTCGCCAAGGTTCCCGAGGAGGAGCGATCTGGTCTAGCGCCTGAACCACGCTGGTCTCAGGGAGTTCTTTAGCAATCTTCTTGACCGTCTTTACCGGAATCTGCTCGAAATATGTTTTGGACGTCCGCATTGATTTTATCCCTTCCAATACCCCAACCGTAGCAGTCCAGAAGCAATACGGGTGATATCTTTTGGGCAATCTTCGCTCTAGCCTTAGCGTGTTCACTCCCTCACTTACCGGGACTTCTGGACCCGTCAGTCCGACGCTCCGACCATGTTAACGACCCCTGTTTAACGGTACGAATTTATACTTGCACTATGTCGTGTCGTTGTATTACGATTGCGTCACGTTAGGTTAACGATTAGTTCTAGTTCGGGAGGATCGATATGGGCCACACTCAGAAAGTTCCAATGAACTTCAAGACCATGTCGCAAGTGGATGTTCCGCAAGGTCGCAACGGAAAGCACAAACAGGTAATCACCGCAATTCTTTCGGATCTCGATCAACTGCCTCCAGGAGTTGCACTCAAAGTACCGCTGGCGGCATTAGAGGAAAGCAAGGAAAATGTGCGATCAGCGTTAAATCGTGCCGTTCATAAGACCGACCGCAATGTTGCTACGGCCAGCGACGAAAACTTCTTGTACGTGTGGAACGAGAGCCGGTCGTGATTCCCGGCTTTCCGGTCAGCTAGTACAACATCGCGGTTGCCCTTATTGACCGCCGAGTGGGTTTTGAGTGCTATCGCCCGATTTCGACCTGGCGTGGTCGTATAATGCCGGTGTCGTCAAAAGGTTGTGAAATCCGTGGGGAACACAGCGTCAGAACTTGAGAATCGCGTAGAAAAGCGATTCGGGGTTCTTCCCAATTTCTTCCGCCTCGCACCTGAGACTCCCGAGATCACTGAGAAACTGTGGGGATTCGCAGAAGCGGCCTACCTCGACAATCCTCTACCCTCGGTTTTTAAGGAGCGTCTTTTTGTCCACCTGTCGCGTTTTTGCGCAGTCCGCTACTGTATTGCCCGTCACGTCGGCTTTTTGTTAGGACTGGGCCGTCCGGCTGGCGATCCCACTGTGCCTACACAAGGTGTCACAGACGTCGTTAAACTCCTGCGACGGCCTTTTCCACGGGGGCAAGAACTTCAGTCGTGTCTATCACTGTGCGCGGCCTGCCCCGCACCCATTCTTGAAATGCCGATAGCCGGGACACAGATGGAAGATGCCATCTTTGTGTTGGCAGGGCATGTGTTCTTGAAGACTTCCGACTATTTATTCTGTCTTGACGCACTGGCGCGGCTACTCGGACCGGTTCGCCTTCAATACTTGCTGTTGTTCCTGGCGTTTGTCAGGGCCGCGCACTATTGGACTGAAACACATCCTGAAATCGCCTTTGAAGATGACATCGACAAACTCCTAGCTACACATGAAGCACTGACGGATTGCATCCTCAATGACCCGCAGACCAGGGACACAGTCACCCAATCCTTGTTAGATGAGTTGCCAGCCTTGCGGCTCCAGGCGGATAAAGCCATTGGCTTGCTGGCCGCAATCGTGGACTCATCTGATGACGCCATCGTCAGCAAAACGTTGGAAGGGATCATAACCAGTTGGAACGCAGGTGCGGAGCGTTTATTCGGCTACACTGCCAGCGAAGCGGTAGGCCAACACATCTCATTGATCATCCCGATCAATCGCCTGGACGAAGAAACGGTCATCATCGATCGAATCAAGAAAGGTGAACGACTCGAACACTTCGACACCGTTCGCGTGCGTAAGGACCGGACGCCCATCGATATTTCGCTGACGATTTCGCCTCTTCGGGAAGCTAGTGGAAAGATTATCGGAGCGTCGAAAATTGCTCGGGACATCACGGAGCGCAAACGAATTGAGCGAGAGTTGCGTGAAAGCGAAGAACGCTATCGAACACTGGCGGATGCGCTTGACACCCAAGTCCAGTTCCGTACCCGTGACCTTGAGAGGAGACACTCTCAACTGCGCGAGCTTTCGTCGCGGCTCATGGAGTCTCAGGATGCCGAGCGGCGGCACATAGCACGGGAACTCCACGACAGCGCGGGACAGACTTTGGTTGTATTGACGCTGCAACTGGCACAGTTTGTGGAGGACGCCACACACGAGGCTCCGCAGCTTGCTAAGAAAGCGAGCGAGATCGAACAGGCCGTGCAGCAATTGAGCCGTGAGCTTCGGACTACTTCTTACTTGTTGCATCCGCCGCTTCTGGATGAAAGCGGAATATCCTCAGCACTGAGGTGGTATGTGCAAGGTCTCGCGGAGCGCAGCAGTTTAGAGGTCGACCTGCAGATTTCGGAGAATTTCGGAAGACTTCCATCCGAAATGGAACTGCTCATTTTCCGACTTGTTCAGGAAAGTTTGACAAACATCCATCGTCACTCGGGAAGCAAAACCGCGCTGATTCAACTTGAGCGCGAAGAAAACAACATCCTCGTAAAGGTTGAAGACAACGGAAGTGGAATGTCCCCGGAACGGCTGGCTCAGATTCAGTCCCAAGGTACGGGAGTGGGAATCAGGGGAATGCGCGAGCGCGTGCGCCATTTTCATGGCGACTTGGTCGTCGACTCCGACAGTTTAGGTACGAGGGTCTGCGCGCGTCTCCCCCTGAAGACACTCGTTTCAACGAACCCGAGCAATATGCAGCAAGATGTTGCGTAAAACCTAGTGCCACGAAGAGCCGGCACTGAAACACGTAGCGTGTTGTCCTACTCGTACACACTTCAACTCTTTAGCTTCTGTCAGGGCCTTCGCAGTCTTCCATCAAACATCGATCCTGGCCCTTCGTGGTCCAGATTGAGTGTTTAGACTCTTTCGAAAAAATGGCATTATGTCGCCAGAGGGAAGGGAAAGCATTCGACGCTGACGTTAGCGGTTTCTTAATAGATCAAAGCCCCAAACCGCGTATTCTTACGTCCCAGCCGTCTGCTTGTCAGTCGGATGCGAAACGCGCTGGATCACCTGCCCCCTTCGATCCAAGAAGTGCCGTAGCTTGGGCTACTAACTGTTTCGACGAGTCGGAGTCGGACTTGCGAACCACTGCAACTATGCCCGCGGAAATGGCCTCCTTCTCTTGTATCTCATCTGCGTTATTCGTAAACATCAACAAGGGAACGTGGGGCATGAGAACCTTCAATTTCCGTGCTGCCTCCAGTCCGTTCATGACCGGCATGGACAGATCAAGGATAATCAGGTTGGGTTTCAATTTTAGGGCCTTCCGGACGCCTTCCGCTCCGTCCATCGCATCCGAGACTTGGAAGCCTTCAGCTTCCAACAGGGCGCGGAGCATGCGCCTGATGACCGCATGATCGTCCACGATCATCACAAGCCTTCCCACTTCGGACTCCGTACTTAATATCGTGGCCCGTTTCGCGACGCTAAAGAATACGGCATACCCTGTACATTCTGATTCGATTGCGGAAGGCAATGGGTGTGAGAAGGGTCAAAGCACAATCCCAACCTCTCAAAAGCGCGTCCTTCACGCATCGTATTCAGCGCGTTCACGCTGGTAAAACGCCGCCAACAAGTTGTTGCAGGGTGCGTAGTGCGAGTTCTGAGAAAAAGCGCTGCCACAATTGACTTCCAGATCGAACTCAATAGTTGGGAGTTACCAGGGCCAGGCAGGCACATATTTTAACCGCAAACTGGGGGCACCGGCTGATGATGGGCGCGAACGATTGGAACTGAGAAAACGCGCCAATCGCATGTGAGAAATCTACAGCGAATCCACAGGGTGCATACAGCGTGCAGTCGATACCCTAGGCCCAACCTTTTGCAATATCTTCGTTAAGACCTTCCTTATCATTCCCCCTCCAGAGTGGGAATCGACACTGACGGCTTCCAGGAGGAACCACAATGAAGTTTGTTTATCGAACTGCTGTTCGTACTTTTCTATGCACCGGTCTGCTGCTCGGCAGTGGAGCGTTGGCACTTGCGCAAGAACCCGCCGGTCAGCAAACTGCTCCCGACAATACCAAGGTAAATGAGCGAGATCGGACCCAGATCGCGCCCACGGCGGATCAGCAAAAGGACAGTCGTTCTGACCAGGACATCACTCAGCAGATACGACAATCCATCATGAAAGACAAATCACTTTCCACGTATGCGCACAATGTCAAGATCATCACCCAGAATGGTCAGGTCACGCTGAAGGGCCCTGTGCGATCGGAAGACGAGAAGAAGACGGTGGAAACAAAGGCCTACGAAGTGGCGGGAGAAAACAATGTAACCAGCCAATTGGATATCAAACCCAAGAACTAGTAAATGAAGGAAAAGGAGAATCAATAATGGCAGGCAAAAACACAGCAGTATTTGGCATTTATCCGACTCGAACGAGCGCCGAGAACGCCGTGGACGCACTGAAAGCGGCCAATTTTCGGAATACGGACATTTCAGTGCTTCTTCCCGAGGGCGCGGGCACTAGGGATTTTGCTCACGACAAAAGCACTAAGGCGCCTGAAGGTGCCACAACAGGCGCCGGAACCGGTGCGGTGGTAGGCGGCGCATTGGGCTGGTTACTCGGTATCGGCGCCTTGGCGATTCCGGGACTGGGGCCCTTCATAGCCGCTGGGCCGATTATGGCGGCCCTTGCTGGAGCCGGAGTCGGCGGAGCGGTAGGCGGGCTTACGGGTGCTCTGATCGGCATGGGCATCCCGGAGTACGAAGCCAAGCGATACGAAGGCCGCGTCAAAGATGGCGGGATTCTTCTTTCCGTTCACTCTGACGCTTCTGAGTGGACGAAAAAAGCCAAGGAGATTTTGGAGCGCACGGGAGCTCAGGATATTTCTTCCACGGGAGAGGCGACCGGCGAAAAGGGCGATAAGACACGGGTTCGCGAAGTTGCCTAGGCTCATGTGAATTGAGACATGGTCCTATCATGGGGTCGCCGATGGCAATTGCCGCCGGCGGCCTTTTGAAAGTCTGGTTCAGACCTCGCCAGGCGTGCCTGAAGCATCGCTTAGGTTTACGGTCACGGTGTTCATCACTTTACTTCTTAAGGAGCTTGAAAATGAAAACACAATGGGCATTTCTAGCTGGATTAGGTGTCGGCACGGTTGTGACTCTGATGCTGGCGCCGCAGTCGGGCAAAGACACTCAGGAATTACTTGCTGGCAAGTTGCGGTCTGGGCTGGACCAGGTCGCATCCGCCGGGAAGAAAGTCAGCGCACAAATGAAAGATGCAGTTAGCAGGAGGAAAGAAAACGTTGCAGAGGCCATCGACACGGGCAAAGAGGCTTACCGAACCTCCATATCCGGTGGTTAGGAGCCTCTTATCGCGTCCGCTGCGCTTCCCTGCCGTGACCAGGCGGGTAATTTTATTTCTACTAAACGGAAGTTAATTCATTTTGGAGGAAACATGTCAAACGAAAACTTGAAGAAACTATATGTCGACGAATTAAAGGACTTGTACAGCGCCGAGAACCAATTGGTCAAAGCGCTTCCGAAAATGGCCAAAGCTGCATCTGCAACCGAGCTGCAAAAGGGCTTCGAAAAGCACCTAAAGCAAACCGAAGGTCACGTTCAGCGTCTTGAAGAGATCTTCCAGGCCCTAGGCGAAAGTCCAAAGGGCAAGAAATGTGTGGGAATGGAGGGCTTGGTTAAGGAAGGCTCGGAAATCACCGATGAAGACTTTGAGGGCGCGGTGTTGGATTCAGGGCTGATCGGCGCGGCTCGACGGGTAGAGCATTATGAAATGGCCGCATACGCAGCGGTCTGCGCCATCGCCAAAGTTCTTGGAGAAACCAAGCACGCTTCTTTACTGCAGCAGACGCTCGAAGAAGAAACAGAAACTGACGACAAATTGACCGAACTTGCGGAAAAGATCAATACACAAGCCAACGAAGAAGGCCCTCGAAAAGAGCAGGGCGAATCGAAACCGGGTGTAAAGACAACCAAACGTGTTGCGTAAATAAACGGGCTTTCGCTCGGAACGACCCGAGCCCGATAATGAACTGGCGGCCCAAAATATTGGCAGGGCCGCCAGGACCGGGCGATGGACCAACGTGGGCTCCTTTTATGGATTGTCGTCGCGTTGTCCAAACGTCCCCGCACGAATCCGATCAGTTGTTGGAAACCGCAGCCACGTTGATACAGCACGGAGAAACTCTTAAGCGCAGGCGGTTGAATTGCGGGAGCAGATAGCGCAGCTGGAACGCGCCAGCAACAAGGGCTAAACACCTGACGGGGCTAGCTGCCTAAGCCGGGTCTGATTGTCGACAACGGGCTCACGACCCGTCCCAATGATTGTAATAGCGATTTGACGTCAACTACCGAAAAGCAGGCTGCGTCAGGGCAGAGATGTGAATGCTCGTTCAACATAATCACAAGAGAACCCGCAACCATTGCCAATTGTTCGGCACCCAAGCTTGCGAAGAACGATTGAGTTGCCGAGGTAACCACATGAGGCTCGTATTGTTTGTCGTGTTGATTGTGCTTCTTCTGGGAGCACTCGCCACGTGGCCGTATAGCGCAGGCTGGGGATACTATCCCAGCGGTGGATTGGGTTTAGTGTTGCTGATTGTGCTGGTACTGGCTTTGAGTGGTCGTCTGTAAGTACCAAGAAAATCGAGAGGACAATTATGACAAGCCAAAATTCTGCAAAGTGCGCTCATCTCCCATGCGTTTGTGTGGCACCGCCGGGAGAGAAATATTGCAGCCAGCTGTGTAAGGAGGCTGGTTCGAGTGAGACCGAAATCGCGTGCGATTGTGGTCACCCTGCCTGTGCAAAGTGACTCAGCGAGAGCGGTCAGGGGCAGTTAATTTCGTTCTCAGTATCTGTGACGCGAACCGGGGAAGGAGCGTTGGCCCTGACGACCACTGCGGCGCACAAGAGGCCTCGCTGTCCTTACTGTACCGTGGGGGAGGGATTCAAGCCTATGAAGGTTCTCTCCAACGGTCGGCAGATATGCGAAAGCTGCGGGCACATTGCTTTCCCAAGTGACGCTAGTTTTCGTTGCCCGTGTCCGAAATGCCTTGACGTTGATTTCTCGCCAAGGATTCGTCGTTTGCGGCGAAGGTGAGAAAAGCTACCGGTCGAAATGGCCAATAGAGCAAGCTAAGATTCGCCTGTTCCTTCGGGCTCACTCCGGGCGTTGTCAATCGGGTACTTCCTCTGCCTCCCCCACTTCAGCTGCCGCAGGCCCTACCGCGTCAATCCGGTTGTTCCTCGGGCTCGACGCCGCCTGCATCGATCCAGAGGCGGAGAGATCCCCTTCTCCCACCGCCGACACAACCTGCCCGAGCGAGGTGCCTATTGTGTCGGCGCAGCTGGGTCCAACCCTTTCTTGAGCTTTAGCCACACCACCGGGAAAGTCCCACAGCCCCAATACTATTTTCACCTTCGGAAATCGTTGGCGTAACCGCTTGCATAGCGACTTGGCCTGCATTGCCGCCAAAGGGGGGAGTGCAGACACGCAGATAACTTCGGGGTGCAACTGTTCCAGTCGCTCGAAGATCCTCGAAGCATCAGATATGAACAGGGCGTGCGCGTTGAATCCTGCACGGCGCAGGAGCTGCATGACCATTGTGCCAACGATCTCGTCTGCTTCATCTCTCGCCGGAACGCACACAACCGTCGGCCCAGAAACAGGCCGAATCGCCACTGCACACGCATCCTTGCGGTCAGAGCTCGGCATCTCTTGAGAATCTTCATACAATTCTTCGATCAGTTCTCTCGTACTTTGGTGGATGAATTTCGTTCTGGTCTCATCGAGGGCGTTCATGTGGCGATCCTTTTCCGCCAGGGCTAGAGCGGGAATCAGAACCGAGTCATAAAGATTCTCAATCGGATTCTCTTTCAGGTACCCCTCTGCGATGTCTCTCGCTTCTTCATCGTCTAACGCCAACAGTCGCTGATAAAAGTGCGCCTGCGGAGAAAGAACTGGTTCGTCGCCTAACAGAATTTCGAGAAAGTTCAATTGTGGGATATATCTCCCTGCGAGTATCAAGCACACAGTTAAGGGTGTGGAGAGGATTAGGCCCACAGGGCCCCACAGCATGCCCCAGAAAATTGCTGCGACCAGGATTGCAAGCGATGAAACGCCAATATGGCTGCCGTACAACCAGGGTTCGATGAGATTCGAAATTGTGAGTTCCAACAGCAAGAACAGTGCGAACGTTAGAGCCAGTTCAGACCAGCCTGCGAATACTGCCAAAGCCATCGCCATCGGAAAAACTGCCGCCACGGGCGTTCCAATGTACGGAACGAAACGGAGCAAGGCCCCAAGTACGCCCCAAAGCAAGGGATGAGGTACACCAATAAAATAAATTCCCAGTCCAAACAGGACTCCGTAGCCCGCGTTCACGGCAAATTGCAACAACAGGTATCGTCCTAAACGTTGTGAGGCTTCGTCCAACACCTGGGTCATTACATTCAACTGGCCGCTCCCGGCCAGACGAAGTAGCCGATTCCGCAAATCTTCTCGTTTCATCAGAATAAACAGAGTGAGGATCACTACGATCGTGGCGGTCTCAAGAGTTCCCGTAAGCGGCCCGAGAACATCGCGCAGGAGTTGCCCGGCATTATGAGGAGGCGCGGCCACTTGCACGGGAATCGGTTCCTTCGCTCCATTCGGGCTAAGTTTCTTGCTTCCCGCCGTTTCCGAGGCAGCGGACAACTCCTTGCTCAGATCGTTAACTGTGGCGGTGGCCTTACTCAGACTGCCACCTCCTGGCGCCCGAATCGCCTCGATCTTGGTGTGAATGTTCGCTCGATAATCAGGCAGATGACCGAAGATTTCCATCAACTGATTGGTCACTCCCCAACCCAATCCAGCGAGCAGCGTGAAGGACAGGATGAGAACCACCATTATGGCTGGGACACGACCGACGCCGCATTTCTCAAGTAGTCCGACAATCGGTGTGAGGAGAAACGCGCAAACGACGGCAAGTGCGAACGGAATCAGCACCTGACGTCCGAGATAAAGCCCCGCGATCACGACAACGATGCCGACCAGCGTCAGCAGCCTCGATGCCGCCGTGGCGTCTCTTGCGGGAAGCAAAACTCGAGAGCTATCCATCCAGGTGGCGCTCCTCTTCTTCTAGTGACTAAAGAGCGCAATCAGAACAACGATAGGAATCGGCACTCCGAGCAACAGAAGTATGATCGAACGCATCGTAAATCTCCTTGTAAACAAGCTGTCCCGAGTCGTCGAGCGAGATTCATGTAACTACTAAGCCGTTACACGATCGCGCTGCTTTCCCCCGATCGTGCCGGCGTAGCTAGCGAAGAAGGCACCGCTCAACAAAGCAACGAACAGCCACAATGAAAGATGAGCCAGTGCCTTTCGCGTGTTGTCCATAGACTGCTGAGCTTCCGCAAAGACATCGGATACTCGGTTTTCGGCATCGGCAACGCTGAGCCCTGTCCGCGCGGATACTACCCGGGCCAGATATGTCTTGTCACTCGGCGGAATCGCTCCCTGCCGGAGAGCGTGGACAAAAGTGCTTTCTACCGCGCTACGCTCAGAGATTTCATTCCGTTCCGAAACCGCTCCATTGGAACGTAACAATGTGTCCACAAAATACGTGATGGGAATGATGGCGTCCGGGCCCGTTGCCGAGTTGGCGGCCGCGCCGCTACTCGTCCGCTGTGCTGTCCCGCCGGCGAAAGAAGTCGCAGCCGATGCGAGAAAAGCCGCGGTCATCACCAGACCTACTGCCCAAACCAGAAATCCATGAGCAGTGTCGCGGAAGTAGACTTCGTCCGTGTGGACAGTCGTCCACCTGACTCGCAGCCGCCCCGCCAGATATCCACCCAGCGCGGAGGCCATGATCTGGGTGACAATCAGCCACGCAATCGCTGCTTTACTCACCGTCGACGCCGACGCTCCGACGCTGGACCATGGGGAAATGGAGGAGAATCCGAGGCCGGTGCCCAATGAAAGTAGGACGAGGCCCATGGAGGCGGACACGAAGGCACCGCCAATCACTGCCGACCACGACACACCGGACGAGTACGCTTCACTTTTGCCGGGCGTCTCAGATAATTGACTTCGACGTTCGACGATCGGACGTGCAATAGCGGACATAACACTTCCCCCTTGTTTTCGATCCGAGTGAAATCTCCTTCCGCCATCACGCGCGGCGACTAGAGAAGAGTTGCAAAGCGACCTGCCAGTCCAGACATTCGCGCCGAATGGTGATCTTCAACTTCATCACTCCTCGCGTTTACTGGCGCACCTGAATCTGATTCAAGACTTGTTGCACATGCGGAACGGCCGCTGCGAGTTGTTGTGCCTGCCGCCGTTCTCCCACCGTCTTCACCTTTCCGCTCAAAATGAGTACACCATTTTTCGCGTGGAAGCTGATGTCTTGTTTGTCCAGACGAGTCGAAATTAGAGCAGCTTTGTAGTTCTTCTCTATAGCATCATCAAGAGCGGAGGCCTCGCTTTTCGCCTCTGACTCGACGCCGACGGGTTGAACGCTGATTTCGTTGGCGATGATTCTGGGACTCGCGGCGGATTTCGCCACGTCTGCGGCTTTGGTTTTGGCGTCGTCGGAGTGCAGTACTCCGCTGAGTGTGATTGTGTTCTTATCCTTATCCTCAGCCACACTGACATCTTTCAGATCGGCCTGCAGCAGCGCTTTCTCGACGCTGTCCTTGTATGAAATATTACTTACATTCGAGCACGCGATAGACAAAGAAAGAGCTGTTAGCAAGAACACAGTCGCAATGCGCTTCATTTCATTTCTCCTGAAATTCTCAATCAGCTGTTGCACGCAACAAGCTAATTGGTGTTGATAGTAGCGACCAGATTTGACCGAGCGAGTCGTGAACAGGGTGAGTACTCCAGTCGTTGCAAAGATCTTGAGTCACGATACGCCTCCATCTTTGCCGAGCCATCGGGAGCAGGCTGTATTTGACGAGGCTGGTGCGGGTAGAAACGTCGATTGAATCTTGCAAACAGTTTCACGACCAGGTGACGGCTTCTAGTTTCTTTCCATTCCGGATTTGACCAATTTTCGTGCTTGTGCTCGCCCTTTCAAAGCCAGCACGCGATATTGCTCGCCTGAGACCTTGCTCGAGTCGAGCACAGCATAGAGGGTTGGGAAACTGTTGTGGCTGAGCGCAGTCAGCCTATTCCGAAAGCCGCTGTGTCAAGTTCTCGTTAATGACAGTGTTCCCATCCTGGCCCGTCAAGGGGGTGCGCCGCGTACCATCTTAGAGGGCACAGGCGACTGTGACATGGGCGCCTTTTGAACGCCAAAGCGGCTGGCCTGAGACATTCGACGCTAGTTTTTGTCGCTACTGTTGTAACATCCCCATTACACTCATCGACTCCAGTCGGCCAATTTCTCAATGAGTGTAAACACCTGGTTGTGTCCGTTGACATTAACTTCCGGATTGCCCGTGATACGTTCCTTATCGAAATGGCGTCGAGGCTTTTACGCCAAGAACTTGTAAGATCTGAGTTTCAATCTGGCAGAAGCATTTTGCGGCGCAGGGCCTGGTAGCGAGGGTGAGACCGAATACGGCCTAGTTTGGGCTCTGTGGAAAGATACAGCGCGATGGCATCGCGGTCTTCGATGGCTTTCTCATACCAGTCCAGCGCCCGTTCCACCTGTCCCAGGCCTAGGCACATGATTCCGAACACGCCGGGAGCCACGTAACCTGATTGCGCGCGCTGTTCTATTTCCTTCAAGACAGCTGTCGCCTCTTCGCTGCGGCCTGCCCGCGAATAAAGATTGTGCAGCGAAGCCAGCACCCATGGGTTTCGCTCCGAAAACCCAGCTGCACGCTCTACGGCATCGACCGCCTTCTCGACCTTGCCTTTGAGAAAATAAGCCAGCCCGAGCATCCAGTGCGAAAAATAGTAGGTCGCGTCCAACTCGAGCGCCTTCGTCGCCAGGGTGATCGCCGTGTCCGGATCATCCCGGCGATACGCATTTTCCGCCAGGCCGATCACCGCCAGATGATAGAGCGGGTCGAGCTCCGCCGCCCGGTTGAACTCGACTTCCGCTTCCTTCAAACGTCCCAGAGGTTGGAGGAAGTGCATTGCGTAACAGAAATGGACTTCGGCGACGGTCGGGCCAAGCTCCAAAGCCCGCTTCATCTCACGCTCGGCTCCTGTCCAATCGTAGTCGTAGTATCCCAGCACGCTGCCCAGGTAAGCATGCGCAACCGGGAGACTTCCATCCAGCTCCAGAGCTTTTTCCAAAGCGCGTTTCGCGTCCGGCAAAATAACGCGAGGAGCAGCTCGCCCCCACACGGCTTCGATGAACAGCAAGTATCCCACCCCAGCGTATGCGAGCGCGTACTTGGGGTCGCGTGCGAGCGCCCGCTCGAAGTAGTCCCGGGCGACCCGAACGCTCTCAGGGTTGAGCCGGGCCGAGAGATGCCGTCCCCGCAGGTAGAGATTGTAGGCCTCCAGATCCGTGGTGGGCCGGTTCAGCAGCGGCTGGCCGCTCAGCTTGAGCTTCAGGGTTTCGACGATGGCCTGCGAGATTTCATCCTGAATCGCGAACACGTCGGTCATCTCGCGGTCGTAGCGCTCCGACCAGAGGTGGTACCCGTTCGACGCCTTGATCAATTGAGCGGTCACGCGGAGGCGACTCCCGAGTTTGCGCACGCCACCTTCCAAGATATATTCCACGTTCAGCCCCTGCGCGATGCTGCGGATGTCCTGTCCCTTGCCAACGAACGCCAGCGTCGAGGTGCGCGCCGTCACGAGCAGCCCCGGCACCCTGACCAGCGCATTGAGGATATCCTCGGCCAGGCCGTCGCTGAAGTATTCATTTTCCTTGTCGCCGCTGAGATTGGAGAACGGGAGCACCGCGATCGAAGGTGGGTTTGAGACTGGAGCCGCCGCGGCTTGTATCAGCGCCTGTTTTACCTCCGCGATGCTCTGGAACCGCTGCGCCGGCTGCTTGGCGAGGCAACCGGCGACCACGCGCCCAACCTCCGACGGCGCCTCCGTCAGCGGCGGTGGATCCATGTGCAGGATCGCCGCCAGGATCGAGATCGCGTTTTCGCCGCGGAATGCTTTTCGCGCGCTGAGCATCTCATACAAGACCGCGCCAAAGGAGAAAATGTCCGAGCGCGCGTCCACGCTCTTGCCCTGGGCCTGCTCCGGCGACATGTAGTGAGCCGTCCCCAAGACGGTGTTTTCCTGGGTGAGCGTGACCGTTTCAGTGAGGTCGTCCTGGTGGAAACCTCCCTTGGTCGACGCTTGTGCCACGACTTTCGCCAACCCGAAATCCAAAAGCTTTACGCCGGCCTTGGTCACCAGGATGTTGTCGGGCTTCAGATCCCGGTGCACTGTTCCCCTCTGATGCGCCGCTTCCAGCGCGTCGCAGATCTGCCCCGCGTATTCCAGGGCGCGCGTCAGAGGTAGGGGACCAGGTTCGGCTGGAGATAGCAGCGGATGCCCATTCACGAATTCCAGGACAATGAAATCGGGACCGACGTCGTAGATCTGACAGATGTTCGGGTGGTTGAGAGCGGCGATGGCGCGGGCTTCCCGTCCAAATCGCTCCGAGTACTGTTCGGTGGAAACCTTGAGAGCGACCATCCGGTCGAGGCGGGTGTCGCGAGCCTTATAGACGACACCCATCCCGCCGGCGCCGATCTGCGAGAGAATTTCGTAGGGTCCGAGCATATCGCCGACCGATAGCGGCATAATCCTGTTGGTCATTTCTTCGGTTCGTGACTACGTTGATTGTATATTCCAACCGCTAGGCCGGAGCCCTCAAACTGTTCCATTCCGAGCGACGGACTCATCTGGCAGAGTTCGTTGTATCAGTCTGGGTCGTCGGCAAACTTCCCTCGGGATAACTTCAGGTTTGCCCGTTACTCGGGACCAGTCGAAGAAATATTTTCTTTCAGGGGCACAGTTTAGTAGCGTTTGCCCATTTGTGGTTTGCCGCATCATTCCTCTTTCAAAGCGCTCCCGAAAACTGGCTGGGCTCCGAGCGAGACATAAAAGGCCCAGAAAAGCAGAGTGAGAGGAGCCACTAGTGCGATCATGGCGCGTCCAGCGTACCACTGATCGAAAATCAGTGGTGGCGATGTGCCAAGGGTTAACAGGATGAAGAAGAAGGCAGCCGCGGCAACGAGGCCAACTCTAGCCAGCACCGCCAGAAATACAAGCACGAACAGGACGGTCAAAGCGAAATCTAGTACGGTGGTGGTTTGCGCATTGAGCAGCAGCATGATGAGTGCAAGGGCGACCAGTCCTAACCTTGGCCGTCGTAACAGGCCAGTCATGACGGACAAGAGGGCAAAATAGAAAAGAGCATAGAAAGATGCGGCAAGAAGCAA
>Ga0210388_10001773_pt1 | contig 16993 bp, 11 predicted proteins | sample IncBWC19OmetaG_FD_155485 | JGI IMG/M metagenome (GOLD analysis project Ga0210388, IMG submission 155485) | Forest soil microbial communities from Barre Woods Harvard Forest LTER site, Petersham, Massachusetts, United States - Inc-BW-C-19-O ... | reverse complement strand
CCAGGTGTTCGGCCCCTACGATGAGGTTCTGGACGCTGTGCGGCGCGAGCTGCGTTCCACATTCGAAGGACTCGAGACGTCGGCCGGGAAGGCTGTGTTCGTGATGAAGGTGTTCGGGCCGCTGGCCTCGGCGTAGCTTCCCGGCGGCCGATGCCTAGCCACGCTGGCGCCCCGGGCGGGCAACCGGCAAAATAAGGGGTTACCCCTTCCCAGGCGTTACCGAGGTAAGTTCATGGCGCTTTTGCGTGTCGTCGATCGCGACGGAGTCGAGCATGAGGTCGAGGCAAAGACGGGTCTGAAGGTCATGGAGACCCTTCGCGAGCTCGATTACGGCGTCGCTGCCATTTGCGGCGGCATGTGTTCCTGCGCGACCTGTCACGTATACGTCGACTCCGAATGGCAGTCCCGGCTTCCCGCGGCCATGTCGGACGAGCGCGAGCTGCTTTCGGAGCTGGCGCACCACCAGCCGAATTCGCGCCTCTCGTGCCAGATTGAATTCACTCCAGACCTCGCCGGCCTGCGCGTCACGATCGCGCCCGACGAATAACAGGCCAGGTATGTCCGCACCTACCGTCCAAGTCGAAACCCGCGGCCCGGTGGCGCTCGTGCGTCTGAGCCGCCCCGAGAGCTCGAACGCCATCAACCTGCAGATGGCCATGGATCTGCTTGCCGCCGCGATGACCTGCTCACGTAACAATAACGTGCGCGCGGTGGTCCTGACGGGCGCCGGGCGGAACTTCTGCTTCGGCGGAGACCTGCGCGCGATCGCATCCGAAGGGGTGGATGGAGGCTACTTGCGGGAGCTCACAGGCTACCTGCATTCGGCGATTTCGCATTTCGTGCGCATGGAGCCGCCGGTGATCGCCGCGGTGAACGGCACTGCGGCCGGCGCGGGTGTGGGGCTCGCCGCCATGGCGGACCTCGCCCTCTGTGGCAAGAGCTCGAAGTTCAACCTGGCTTACACGAATGCGGGTCTGACGCCGGATGGCGGGACGTCCTTTCTCCTCCCGCGGGTGATCGGGGCCCGGCGGACGATGGAGCTGCTATTACTCAACCGTCCATTACCCGCACAGCAGGCGCTCGATTGGGGACTCGTGAACGAGGTCGTCGAGGACGGCGAACTGCTGGAGCGCGCGCTGGAGCTTGCGGGACAACTGGCCGACGGCGCTACGGGGGCATTCGGGCTCACCAAGCGGCTGGTCGCTCATTCGCTCGGCGCGCTCGAATCGCACATGACCCTCGAGAGCGAGACCATCGCATCCCAGGCGACGAGTGTGGATGGTGTGGAAGGCATCCGCGCCTTCCTGGAAAAACGCAAACCCGACTTCTCGGGCAACGGTACACGGTAACTCATGGCCTACGCTATAGCCGTATTCGTCGTCGCGGTGGCCATCATCGTGGCCCGCGTGTATTTCAACATGCGGAAGGTGAAGCAGGCCAACTCGAGCGAGAGTTGGGATGAGAAGGTGATCGCGCAACTGCGCCAGCGCGGCTACGCCCCGTTTAATCCCTACCCCGTCGATTTCTTCCTGGCGCTGCCGGATGAGGCTGCGGTGCAAAGCGTCCGTACCCGCCTCGAATCCGATGGATTCGGGGTGGACGTGAAGCCGCTCGAGAACGATCCCGAACTGAACTTCAGCCTGCACGCCACGAAGACCATGAAGCTCATCGTGCCTGACATGCAGGAGCTGGGTAAGAAGCTGACCGCGATCGCTACGGAGTTTCGCGGCCGGTATGACGGGTGGGCGGCTTAGCCGGCGATTCGCCCTTCAGCGCTTCTCTGTTTGCCGCCGAACGGCTTCGGCGGCTGCCGCAATGGCTGCCGGGTCGCCAAGGTATCGGCTGCCGAGCGGTTTGAGCTGCGCGTCCAGCTCGTAGAGCAACGGCACACCGGTCGGGATGTTCAGCTCTACGATGTCTTTTTCCGGCACGTTGTCGAGCATCTTCACCATGGCTCGCAGGCTGTTGCCATGAGCAGCGACGAGCACGTTGCGTCCGGCACGTAGCTCCGGCGCGATCCTGCTGTTCCAGAAGGGCAGCACTCGCGCCAATGTGTCTTTCAGTGATTCGGCGGCGGGCAGGTCCGCGGGGCTCACGCCCGCGTAGCGCGCATCGAAACGCGGATGCCTCGGGTCATCGAGCTCGAGTTTCGGCGGTGGGATGTCGTAGCTTCGCCGCCAGACTTTCACTTGCGCCTCGCCGTGCTTCTCCACGGTCTGCGCCTTGTTGAGTCCTTGCAGTGCGCCGTAATGGCGCTCATTCAGCCGCCACGAGCGCTCGACCGGGACCCACATGCGATCCATCTCATCGAGCAGGATCCACAGCGTGCGGATCGCCCGCTTCAGCACCGACGTGAAGGCGATGTCGATGGTGAGCTTTTCCTGGAGCAGCTCGCGTCCTGCCTGGGCCGCCTCTTTGCGGCCCTGGTCGGAGAGGTCCACGTCGTGCCAGCCGGTGAACAGGTTTTCCACGTTCCAGACACTCTGGCCGTGGCGCACGAGAATCAGTTTTCCGGGCATGCTGGACCTCAATCAACTAACTTACGTACTGACTCTACGCCTACCGTGAGCGTCGCGAAATCGCTCGCGCCGCCCGCGGTCGCGCCGGAGCCGCGCATTTCCGTCAGCGTCCGCTGCCAGTGGGCAAGGTCTTCGCCGATCGATTCCACCCAGGCGGCGACTCGCGCCTGTGGGGCGCCTCGGTCCTTTCGCGATAGAACACGCTCGGCTAGACGCCTGTGAATGCGCAGTGCCCCATCCCGCAACCCGGCGCGGGCGATGGCCTGCCAGGGGCCATCAACGGACAAGCGCTCGATCTGGTCGCGCAACCAGTCGATCCCGATGCGGGTTCCCACCTCGAAGTACACCTTCGCGGCCTCTACGACACTTACGCGGTGCGTGAGCGAAAGTTCCACGATGTCGAGCGCAGCGTTGTGTGCTTCCAGGCTGGCGACACGCGTCGCCAGCTCCTGTGGCAGTCCGTCCGTGACATATTGTGTGCGATTTTCCTCGAAGCGTTCGCGCCAGGGTCCAATGAGCACCTGTCCGATCTGCGCCTCCAGCTCGCGGATGCCGCTGCCGAACTCCGCCACGGCGGCGTCGACCTGCAACTCGCGCTTGCGCTGCGCCAGCAACCAGTAGGTCATGTGTCGTAGCAGGCGGCTCGTCTGGAATGCGATCTCGTACTGCAGTTTGGCCGGCACCTTGTTGTCGAGCGCTTCGATCTGCGCCCACAGGTCACGCATGCCGAAAATCTCGCGCGCCGCCGTGTAAGCACGGGCGATTTGGGCCGGCTCGGACCCCGTGTCCTCCTGTGCGCGGGGGACGAACGTCGGCCCCATGCGATTCACGAGGCTGTTGGTCGTTGCTGTCGCGATGATTTCCCGGCGCAGGCGGTGTTGCGCGATGGCCTTGGGGAAGCGCTCGCGCACGGGAGCAGGGAAGTAACGCTCGAGCTCCGAGGAGAGATAAGGGTCCTCGGGTACGTTGGAGGCGAGCAGGTGGGTGTTGAGCCAGATCTTGCTGTAGGCAAGCAGAATAGCCAACTCCGGCCGGGTGAGCGAAGTGCCGTTTTTGCGGCGCTCGGCGAGCTCATCATCCGAGGGCAGAAATTCCAGCGTCCGGTTCAGGTCGCCCGCGCGCTCCAGCGAGCGGATCAGGTGTTGGTACTCCGCCAACCGCGGGCCGGCGTGGAGTTCGAGAACGCTGATCGCCTGGCCCTGCAGGTAGTTGTTCCGCAGGACGAGGGCGGCGACCTCGTTCGTCATGCGGACGAGGAGCTTATTGCGATCGCCACGCGTGAGCTTGCCGGCCTGCACGAGCGGATTGAGCAGGATTTTGATGTTGACTTCGACGTCCGAGGTGTTGACCCCGGCGGAATTGTCGATGAAGTCGGTATTGAGGCGGCCGCCGGCGAGGGCGTATTCCACGCGTCCCCGCTGCGAAAAGCCCAGGTTGCCGCCTTCGCCGACGACTTTGGCTTTCAGCTCCATGCCGTTGACGCGGACGGCGTCGTTGGCGCGGTCACCGACCTCCGCGTTCGACTCGAGGCGCGACTTCACATAGGTGCCGATACCGCCGTTCCACAGAAGATCCACGGGCATCTTCAGGGTCGCCTTGATGATCTCGGTCGGCGTCGCCGCGCTGGCTTCGATGCCCAGCAAGGTGCGGGCCTCCGGCGAGAGCGCGATGGACTTCGCGGTTCGCGGGAAGACGCCGCCACCGCGCGAGATCTTCTTTCGGTCGTAGTCGTCCCAGCTCGAGCGCGGTAGATCGAACAGCCGGGCGCGTTCGGCGAAGCTCACCGCCGGATCCGGAGACGGGTCGATGAAGATGTGGCGGTGATCGAATGCCACCTGCAGCCGGATGTGGCGCGACAGGAGCATGCCGTTGCCGAACACGTCACCTGACATGTCGCCGATGCCGGCCACGGTAAAGTCGGTCTTCTGGATATCGACGCCCATCTCGCGGAAATGGCGCTTCACGCATTCCCAGGCGCCGCGCGCGGTGATGGCCATCTTCTTGTGGTCATAACCGGCCGAGCCGCCGGAGGCGAAGGCATCGCCGAGCCAGAACCCGTAGTCGAGGGAGATGGCGTTGGCGGTGTCGGAGAATGTCGCCGTACCTTTGTCGGCAGCAACTACGAGATAAGCGTCATCGCCGTCGCGGCGGACGACCCGCTGCGGAGGCGCGATCCGCCCCGAGACGATGTTGTCTGTCAGGTCGAGGAGGCCGCGGATGAAAGTCTGGTAGCACGAGACGACCTCCGCCTGGATCTCCTCGCGCGTGCCGGCTGTTGGCAGGCGCTTCGGAACGAAACCGCCTTTGGCGCCGACCGGCACAATGACCGTGTTTTTGACGTTCTGAGCCTTCATCAGGCCCAGGACCTCGGTGCGGAAGTCCTCGCGCCGGTCGGACCAACGGATGCCGCCACGAGCGACGTAACCCATTCGCAGGTGTACGCCTTCGACTCTCGGACTGTAAATGAAGATCTCGAACTTCGGGCGCGGTAGCGGCAGGTCCGGAATCTTGCTGGGATCGAACTTGAATGAAACGTAGCTCTTCGGCTTGCCGGCGGCGTCCGGTTGGTAGAAGTTGGTTCGCAGCGTGGCCTGCACGAGGTTCAGGTACGCCCGCAGGATACGGTCTTCGTCGAGGCTCGTGACTTTGTCGAGATCCGCGCGGATCTGGGCGACCAGCTTCTCGGCGTTGCGCCCGGTGGCTTTCGCGCCGGCTCCCGCGGCGCCGGCGGTTGGCTTGGCGCCGTTACCGGCCGCTTTACCGGCGGTAGCCGGATCGAAGTGGGTCTCGAACAGGCGGACCAGGTTGTGCGCGATGGGGATGTTCGCTCCAAGCGTGCGCTCCATGGACGCCTGGCTGAACGGCACGCCGGTCTGCAGGAGATAGCGGCAGTAGGCGCGCAGTACCGTAATTTCACGAGCGTTGAGACTCGCACCGAAGAGGAGGCGATTGAATCCGTCGTTCTCGACCTCACCGCTCCACGCGGCGGCGAAGGCGTCCTTGAAGTTTGTCTCCAGGCTCGCGTTGTCGATGTCGAGACGCTCGCGATGCTCGAGCTCGAAATCCTGGATCCAGGCGGCGCCGCCCTCGGGCCAGACGAGCTCGTAGGGACGCTCGGAGATGACCCTGAGGCCGAAGTTCTCCAACATGGGCAACAGGTCGGAGATCGGCACCGGGTCGCCGAGCTTCACGATCTTCAGGTGGACTCGTTCGGCTTTCGCGAGCGCCGGGCGATGTAGCTTCAGGCGCATCGCCTGCGGATGCTCGCGCAGTGCCTCCAGGTCGGCGAGGTCCTGCAACGCATCCGCTGGCACCACGTCCTCCTCGTAGGCCATCGGGAAAGAGCGCCGGTAGCGTGTCGCCAACAGCAGGCCGGCAGCTTCACCCTTACGCTCGGCGAGCACTTCACGCAGCCGGTCCGTCCAGGTGAGCGCGGCTTCCGCGATCTTGCCCTCGATGGCGGCGAAGTCGACTTTCCGGCGCTGCTCCGGATCGGTTCGCACTACGACGTGCACGCGTGCGTGGTTGGATCCTGAGATCTGCACGTAGCTCTCGACCTTCTTACCCTCGAAGCCTTCGAGCACTATCTGTTCGATCCGCTGCCGCACTTCGGTGTTGTAGCGATCGCGGGGCACGTACACGAGGCACGAGTAGAAGCGGTGATAGGGGTCGCGCCGGACGAGCAGACGCACGGTGCGGCGCTCGTACAAATTCACCACACTGCGTGCGATCCGGATCAGATCATCGACGTTGGCCTGGAAGAGCTCGTCGCGGGGATAGGTCTCGAGCACGTTCAGTACGGCCTTGCCATCGTGACTCTGGGGATCGAGGCCGAAATACTGCACCACCCGTTCGACCTTCCGGCGCAGCACCGGGATGTCCCGGGGGCTGCCGTGATAGGCCGTGGAGGTCCACAGTCCCAGGAAGCGGTGTTCGCCGGAGACCCTTCCCCGGGCATCGAACGTCTTCACACCCACGTAGTCGAGGTATTCGTCGCGATGGACCGTGGAGGTGGAGTTTGCCTTGGTCAGGATCAACAGTTCCGGCTCGCGGGCTTTGGCGCGGAGGTCGCCGCGAAGCACGGTTACCCCGGCGCCCTTACGCTTGCGTTTCCCGTCGCGGAGAATGCCGAGGCCGGAGCGCGGATCGGGAACCAGGCGGTCCTCCTGCGCGCCACGCTCGAGCGTGTAGTGACGATAGCCGAGAAATACGAAATGCCGTGCTTCCATCCAACCCAGGAGGTGGCGTGCTTCGGCGACGTCGTCGGCCGGAACGGGCTGCGGAGTGTTTTCCAGCAAGCCGACGACCGAGCGGGCTTGCTCCCGCATCGCCGACCAATCGGCCACGGCCGAGCGGACATCGGCCAGGGTGGCCTCGATGTTGTGTTGGATCTTTTCGATCTGCGCCGGATCGGTCTGGCGGTCGATCTCGTAGAGCTGCCACGACTCGGGCCGGTGGGCGGCGTGGGTGCCGTTGCCGTTACCGTTTGCGCCGGCGTCGACGAGGCGGCCACGCCCGTCACGGCGGACTTCCAACACGGGGTGCACGATGAGGTGCACGGCGAGCTCGGCGCGCTTGAAGACGATGCTCAGGGAATCGACCAGGAACGGCATGTCGTCCGTTACGGTCAGTACGAGCGTATGGGGTGAATCGAATCCATCGCGCTCCGGGTCCGGATTGAAAACTCGGACCAGCGACTGTCCCGGGGCGCGCTTCACGCCGAACTCGAAGTGGTCGAGCGCTATGCGGGCGAGCAGGCCCGGGGTTCGCTCGGTCAAGTCCTCCTCACCGACACCGCGGAAGTAGGCTTTGACAAAACGCTGTTGCAACTCCGTGAGGTCGCGGCTGCCGCCGGCGGACTTGCTCGCGGGGGCGACAGCACGAGCAATACGCTCGATCAGTGCGACACGGGTGGCAGGAATGCTACGTAGGAGACGGTTGTCATCGGGAGCGGCTTGCGCATGCATGCTCAGTTATCCTTCTCAAGGTCACGCAGGACGGCGGCCAGAAAACGTGCGGCCTCGCCGCCTGTAACACAGCGGTGATCGAATGTTAGTGATAGCGGCATCCGCAGATGCGCTTCGATGCCACCATCCGCCGCGACGACATCGCGGCTGAGGCGGCCGGAACCCAGAATGGCGACCATCGGCGGCACGACGATGGGAGTCGCGTACCGGCCGGCGATCATGCCGAAATTAGAAAGCATGAAGGTGACATCACGGAGATCGTCGGGGGTCACTGTTCGATCGCGAGCGGCGCTCTTCAGACGATCGATTTCCGCGCGTAGCTGCGCGGTCGTGCGGTTGCCGACGTCGCGGATGACCGGAACGATGAGGCCATCGCCGGTGTCGACGGCCATCCCGACGTCCACGCGGGTCATCAGGCGGCGCGTCTGGGTGTTGCCGTCATACCAGGCGTTCAGAGCAGGTTCGGCCTGACTGCCGGCGGCGATGGCGCGTAGCAGCCGGGTCGTGAAGTCCTGGCCTTCGCGCCATCTGTGGAGGTCGGCGTCGTCGAACAACGTGCAGTTTGTGACGTTGTCGCGGGCGAGGCTCATGCTTTGGGACATGGCTCGTCGGAGGCCGCGGAGTTTTTCGCCGCCAGGGAAAGTGGGGGCGGCGGGTGTCGCGGGGATGATCGTGCCGGCCGGAGCGTTCAAGCCGCCCGAGGCGGTCGGGCGGCCTGGCGCGCTCGTGCCGTTCGGGCGGATGCTCGAGTGGGCGATGACGTCGTCGACGATGATTACGCCGCCGCGGCCGGTGCCTTTCAGGGCTGTCAGGTCGACGCCCAGGCGTTTGGCCAGTGCACGGGCTGCGGGAGCTGCGCGTAGGCGGCCGCCTGTTTGGCTCGCACTGCCGTTCGTGCGGTAGTGGGTGCTGCCAGCGTGGACTGTTTCGACGAGCTCAATGTCGCTCGTGGGCATGTTGCCTACGACGGTGCCGGCGTCGGAGGAGACTCGGCCTGTTGATACGGCGGTTTTAGCACCGTTCGCCGTCTCGAAGTCGACCAGGGGCGCGCCGGTGGCGATCACGTCGCCCGGCTGGCCATGCAATGTCTTCACCACTCCCGTAAACGGCGCGGGTACCTCGACGACCGCTTTTGCGGTCTCGACGGCCAGCATCGGCTGGTCGACCGTGACAGCGTCACCGACGTTGACGTGCCAACGGACGATTTCCGCCTCGGCGAGACCTTCGCCGAGATCCGGGAGATTGAAAGTCGTCATCTGCGCTCCGCGGCCGTGTGGAATCATTCCGCAAATGTTTCGCGCACGGCGTCCATGATGCGCGCAGCGTTAGGGATGTAGTCGTATTCGAGCCGGGCCAACGGCATGATCGTGTCATAGCCGGTCACGCGCTTGATCGGCGCGTGCAGGTCATACAGCCCGCGCTCGGCTACTGTCGCGGCGATTTCTGCTCCGATGCCACAGTTGCGGGGTGCTTCGTGCACGATGACGAGCCGACCCGTTTTCACCACCGACTCGAGAATCGTGTCGTGATCAATGGGAGACAGTGTCGCGAGATCGAGCACCTCGCAACTCACGCCTTCACTCTCCAACGTGTCGGCTGCCCGCAACGTCTCAGTCACCATCGCGCCCCATGTAATCACTGTTACATCGGAGCCTTCACGCAGGCGGTAACAGACATCGAGTGGTAGCGCCTGCCCGTCATCTGCGACTTCCTGCTTCACCAGGCGATAGAGGCGCGCGGGCTCGAGGAAGATAACCGGGTCGGGTTCGCGGATCGCCGCTAGCAGCAGCCCGTAGGCACGCGCGGGGGAGGAAGGGCATACAACTCGCAGGCCGGCGTGGTGGGCGAGGATCGCCTCCAGGCTTTCAGAGTGGTGCTCCGGCGCGTGAATTCCGCCGCCATGAGGCATGCGCATGACGATCGGGCAGGTCAGCCGGCCACGGGTGCGGTTACGCAGTCGTGCCATGTGGTTGGCGATCTGGTCCAGAGCCGGATAAATGAAACCCATGAACTGAATTTCGGCGACGGGCTTCAGGCCCTGCGTCGCCATGCCGATGGCCATTCCAGCGATCATGCCCTCGGCGAGCGGCGTGTCTTGCACGCGATCCTTGCCGAATTGCTCCTGCAGTCCCGCTGTCGCCCGGAAAACACCCCCGTTGATGCCGATGTCCTCTCCCAACACCACGACATCCGGGTCGTGTGTCATCTCCCACGCGTGGGCGCGGTTGATGGCTTCGATCATCGTGACTTTGGCCATGAGAGGCGGGCGACCTAGTGGCCGCCGGGCCCGGGCTTAGCGTGACTGCCGGCGTAACGGCGTGCCGTCTCGCGCTGCTCTGCCAGGTCTTTCGGCGGGTTGGCAAACAGGTAGTCGAACATCTCGTCAGTAGAGGGCTTGGGGGCGCTGAGGTACTCGTCCACGGCGGCTTCCACTTCGCGAGCGCATTCGGCCTTCAGCGCTTCTTCGCGTGCGTCATCCCAGACGCGCAACTTCGTAAGATAGGCGCGTAAGCGGGGGAGGGGTTCTTTTCCCCACGCCTCTCTCACTTCGCTCTGGTCGCGATAGCGACTGGCGTCGTCCGCGGTTGTGTGATCGCCGAGACGATAGGTGAGCGCTTCGATGAGCGTCGGCCCGTCACCACGACGGGCTCTCGCGACGGCCTCGCCGACGATGTGGCGGACTGCGATGACGTCGTTGCCATCCACTTGAACGCCCGGAATGCCAGCCGCGATTGCCTTCTGCGCGAGAGTTTTCGTTGCCGTCTGCTGCTCGATAGGGACCGAGATCGCCCAGCCGTTGTTGACGATGACGAAAACGGCTGGCAGGGAGCGGGCGCCGGCGAGGTTGATTCCCTCATAGAACGCACCCTCCGAAGTGCCACCGTCGCCGATGAAGGTTACCGAGCAGCGCTTTTCGCGTCGGATCTTCATGGCCATCGCCACACCAGCTCCGTGGAGAATCTGCGTGCCGATGGGGACACACCAGGGAAAGTCCTGCCGGGCCGCGGTGTAGTCGCAACCGCGCTCGTCGCCGCCCCAGAACGTCAAAATCGTCGACATTTTCACGCCGCGCCAGATCTGCGAGCCGAACTCGCGATAGACCGGTATCAGCACGTCGTCCGCTTGCATGGCGGCGGCGGCGCCTACGTGCGTGGCTTCGTGGCCGAGGCAGGATGCGTAAGTGCCGAGCTTCCCGGTGCGCTGCAGATTCACCGCCTTGGTATCGAAGAGGCGCACGAGGGTCATGGAGCGGTACATTTTCAGCAGCTCGCCGGTGTCGGTGGCGAGGGGTGGCGCGCCGGGCGCGAGATTTCCCGCTGCATCTAAAAACTGGCAGTACTTGATCTCGAACTCGGCAACCGTCTTCAACCCAATTCCCCCTCCCGGGGCCACCCCGTGAGCGGGGCGGATTATACATTAGCGACCCCCTTGCCCCCTTTTGGTGAGAAAGGCGGGCCGGATGGGACCTTTGCGGCCGGCGCGGGCGCGTAACACGGGCGGGGTACAATCGACCCATGCAAGTTGAGACCCGAGGCGCCCGCGAGGAGAAGCCGTCCCCGTTCAAGCTCGAATATGACCCCGCCCTACCCATCACGGCTCATCGGGCGGAGGTGATCGAAGCGATTCGCCGTAATCCGGCCATCGTTCTTTGCGGGGCCACGGGCTCGGGCAAGTCGACGCAGCTCCCGAAGCTCTGCGTGGAGGCGGGGCGTGGGGTTGCAGGCGTGATCGGGCATACGCAACCACGACGGATCGCGGCGCGCGCCCTGGCGAATCGGATCGCGGAAGAGACCGGCACGACCGTCGGCGGAGCCATCGGGTACAAGGTGCGCTTCAACGACCGCACTGGCCCGGATTGCCGCATCAAGCTGATGACGGACGGCATCCTGCTGAAGGAGCTCGAGAGCGATCGCAGGCTGCGTCGCTACGACACGCTCATCATCGACGAGGCGCACGAGCGCAGTCTCAACATCGATCTGCTGCTCGGTGTGCTGAAGCAGTTGCTGCCGCAGCGGCCTGATCTGCGGTTGATCGTGACGTCGGCGACGATTGATCCCGGTAGGTTCGCCGAGTTCTTCGGGGCCGGCGGTCAGCCTGCGCCCATCATCGAGGTTTCAGGCGCGTGATGAAGAGGAACAGAATGACGAGGACGTGGCGGATGCCGCGGAGCTCACTCTTCCCGAGGGCATCATCGAAGCGATTCGCGACCTCGATGCTCCTGGGCGCGGCAGCGGCTTTGGGCAAGGCTCGCGTGGCGACGTCCTCGTTTTTCTGCCTGGTGAGAAGCACATTCGCGAGGCGGCCGATGCGTTGGTGAAGGAACGCCTGCAGAACACGGAAGTATTGCCGCTGTTTGCGCGTCTGTCTGGAGCTGACCAGGAACGCATTTTTCAGCGTCATGGCCAACGGCGCATCGTTCTCGCGACGAACGTGGCCGAGACTTCCCTGACCGTCCCGGGCATTCGATTCGTCATCGACTCGGGGTTGGCGCGCATCAGTCGCTACAGCGTGCGCGGGAAGGTGCAACGCCTACCCATCGAGCGTGTCTCGAAAGCCAGCGCCGATCAGCGTAAGGGGCGCTGCGGCCGCGAGGCGGAAGGCATCTGCATCCGTCTCTACTCCGAGGAAGACTTCACGCTGCGGGAGGACTTCACGCCGCCGGAGGTGCTGCGGACGAATCTCGCGAGCGTCATCCTGCGTATGGCGACCCTCGGACTCGGCGACCCGGAGAGCTTTCCGTTTCTGGACCCTCCTGACACGCGGCTTGTGAACGATGGCGTGCGGCTCCTGCAGGAGCTCAAGGCCATGGACGACGACCGACGGGTCACGAGCCTCGGACAGCAGATCGCGGGCATTCCAGTAGATCCACGCCTGGGGCGCATGTTGCTTGCCGCGTCTCGGCAGCGCTGCCTCACTGAAATGCTCATCGTCGCCTCGTTCCTCGAAGGGCAGGATCCGCGTGAGCGTCCCTCGGACGCTCAGCAACAGGCGAGTGAGAAGCACGCTCTATTCGCCGACGCGCGGTCGGACTTCATCGCGGTGTTGAATATCTGGCGCGCCTACCACGAGCAGTCTGCGGCGTTGTCGCGCAACCAGTTGCGGAAGTGGTGCAAGGAGCACTTCCTGTCGTATCTGCGCATCCGTGAGTGGCAGGATCTGCACACGCAGTTGTCGCAGAGTCTCAACGAACTGAAGTTGCGGCCGAACCAGGTGGCGGCGAGCTACACGGATCTGCACCAGGCGATTCTCACCGGGTTTCTGGGCTCGATCGGTGAGCTCGACGAGAAGCGTGAATACAACGGGCCGCGCGGAATGCGGTTTGTAGTCGCGCCGGGCACGCCGCTGGCGTCGAAGCCGCCTCGGTGGATTGTGGCCGGGAGCATTGTCGAAACGACGCGGTTGTATGCGCGCATGGTTGCGGCGGTCGACCCGGGGTGGATCGAAGCTGCCGGGGCGCACCTGTTGAAACGTACGTACAGCGAGCCGCATTGGGAGGCGGCGCGGGGGTACGTCTCCGCGTATGAGTCTGTTGCGCTTTATGGGCTGACGCTTGCTTCGCGGCGGCGGATCAACTACGGGGCTATTGCGCCGGCTGAGGCGCGGGATATGTTTATTCGGGAGGCGTTGGTGGGGACGCCTTTGGACGGGCGTGAGTTGGTGGATGATTACGTTGTTGCCGGCGGCGGTAGCGGCGCGGCGGCGAGTGGTGCCGGCGGCGGCGAGGGGTTGACCGCAGCGGATCTGAACGCCGCTATGGCGGAGCGATCTGAGGGTAACGTTGCGCGCGGTCAAGTCGCCGGCCGCAACGGCGCCCCTGCGCAACGAGTTGACCCTGCGGCAAAAAGGGCCGGCGCAAACGCCGCGCGCCATGGCGGGGGAAACTCACGCCACCGGGAGCCGGCGAGCATCCAGGGTGAGTTTTTGCGGGCCAACGGGCTGTTGCGCGCCGAGATCGAGGGCCTCGAGGCAAAGATCCGCCGACGCGACGTGGTCGTCGACGAGGAGCAGCAGGTTGATTTCTACCGCTCGCGTATTCCGGAGCGGGTGAATTCGGTTGCCGCCTTCAATCATTGGCGCGTCGAAGCTGAGAAGGCTAATCCGCGGGTTCTGTATATGTCGCGCGCGGACCTCACACAGCGGGATGCACAGGAGGCCGGGACAGAGCGCTTTCCGGATACGCTGCCGGTGGGTGGCAATCAACTGCCGCTGCACTACAAGTTTGAGCCTGCAGAACCCGGCGATGGCGTGACGCTCGTCGTGCCGGAGCTGCTGTTGGACGTCGTAAGCGCCGAGCAAATCGCGTGGCTCGTTCCCGGCATGCGGCTCGAGAAGATTACCGCGGTGTTTCGCGCGCTCCCAAAGGCCCAGCGGAAGCTGTTGGTGCCGGTGCCCGATTTCGCGAAGGCAGCTCTCGAAGATCTGGAGCTCGAGGCAGCTCGTCTCGGACGGCTCCCTGGTTTCCACGAGTGGCTCGCGCAGTGGATAACTCAGCACGTCGGCTCGACCATGGCGCCGTTGGAACTCGCGTCGCTTCCGCTACCCGATTACCTACGGATGAACCTACGCGTAGTCGACCCGGATGATCGGGTGTTGGCGGAGGGGCGCGATCTGCTGGCGATCAAGCGTAAGTTGTATGGGACGCAGCCGGCGGTTGTGGTGGTCGCGCCGCAGATCAAAAGCGTCCCTACGCGCCCGGCACCGGAGAGACAAGCCGGCCGTCGAAACCGCGAGGTTGCGACCGGGGCTGTGCAAAATGGTGTTAAAGATGCGGCGGGTGCAGTCGTTAGCGCGCAGTCGAGCGCTGGAGCCGACGCAAGCCCGATGGCCGCTGCGCTAGCCAGAGCGTGGGGCGTCTCGCGCCCGAGCACCGACGCGCGAGCTGGAGCTGCGAGCAATGCGAACGTAACTGACGGCACCCGATCTGGTGTTGGGCGCGGTACGAGTCGAGACGGTGGCGCGCAAGCTGGCGCAGGGCGTGGCACGAGTCCAGGCGCTAACACGCGAGCTGGCGCTAGTGCGAGCGGTGGCGGTGCCTCGATGGCCGAGGCGTTGGCGGCATTTCGGGGCGCACCCGGGGTAAGCGCGGGCCCTCGAGTCGGCGGCGCGGGGGGCGCTCGCGCGAACGCCGGCGCGCGGCCTGGCGTTGCGGCCGCCCCAAAGCCAACCGCTGCGGTCACGCCCTCCGGCGCCAGCGGCATCCATTTTGGAGTCGCACTGATTTCCTCTGCCCCCGCTGACGCACCGCTGCACCGCCAGTGGGACTTTGGCGACGTGCCTGAGCATCGAGACGTCGAGCGTAATAGGTTGCGCCTGGTGGTGTACCCGGCCGTTGAGGATCGAGGTGCCGGGGTCGTTTTGGTCGAGGCGCGCAACGCTCCGACTGCCGAAGCGATTTCGCGAGCGGGCATCGTGCGGCTAGCGATGCTGGCGTTGCCGCAGCAGGCAAAGTTTGTAAGCAAGCGGGTAACGGATGACCGCGAACTGATCTTGCTGAGTCGTGGGTTGCCGTTGCGGCAGTCCTTGGCCGACGCGCTGACGCAGCGGGCGTTTCGCGAGTGCTTCTTGCCGGCAGAAGCGCCGCTGCCTCGTACGGCACAGGACTTCACGAAGCTCCTTGATGCTCGGCGGGCCCAGTTGAGCGACGTCGCTGATCGTCTGGCGACGACGATAACGTTGACGTTGAAAGAGTGGCGCGCCGCGCGTGCCGCGGTGGATGGGTTGCGCGCCGGTGCGTTCGGCGACGTGGTTGCGGAGGTCAACGCGCAACTCACGATGCTCCTACCGCCCGATTTCATCGAATCGACGCCACGACCATGGCTCGACTATCTGCCCCGCTACCTGAAGGCTATTACCCGCCGTATTGAGAGACTCCCTCCCAACGTCAAACGTGACGCGGAGTTGGCCGCCAAGGTCAAACCGTTCGCCACGGCGCTACGCGCATTCATTGCCGAGCCCGTGATCACCCGCGTGCGCCCCGAGTTGGAGGAGTTACGTTGGATGATCGAGGAGTTTCGCGTCTCGCTGTTCGCGCAAGAGCTCAAAACGATGGTACGCGTGTCGGAAAAACGGCTGGAAGAGCAAGTCAGGCTCGTACGCGAGTCAGAGCGCTAGATACCCGCCGCGTTGCCTCGGCACGTGAGCTGCAACGCCGGACATACGCCCGTATCTCCGAGCGCGCACTCGTGCTCGACATCGCTCCCCTCAGCGCCCCGTCATCTTCTCCAACGCCTCCGGATATCGGGTCCCCTCCACCGGAATCTTCGCAGCGGCGCTCTTGATTTCGCGCAGGTCGTCGGGCGTGAGATTGATCGCCGTCGAACCGATGTTCTCTTCTAACCGCCCTAGCTTGGTGGTACCCGGAATGGGAACGATCCACGGCTTCTGCGCCAATAGCCATGCAAGCGCGATTTGCGCCGGTGTCGCTGACTTCCGTGCCGCGATCTCGCCCAGCAAACCGATTAGCGTTTGATTCGCCTTGCGTGCCTCGGGAGTGAACCGGGGCAGGCTGTTACGGAAGTCCGAACGGTCAAACACCGTATTCTCATCCATCTTGCCGGTGAGAAATCCTCGACCCAGCGGACTGTATGGCACGAAGCCGATCCCGAGCTCTTCGAGAGTGGGTAGCACTTCCGTCTCCGCGTCTCGCGTCCAGAGCGAGTATTCGCTCTGGAGTGCGGTGAGCGGCTGCACGGCATGGGCGCGGCGGATGGTGCGCGCACCGGCTTCGGACAGGCCAAAGTGTTTGACCTTGCCTGCCTTGATCAAGTCTTTCACCGCGCCGGCGACATCTTCGATCGGCACGTTCGGGTCGACACGGTGTTGGTAAAAGAGATCGATAGCGTCGATTTTCAGACGCCTGAGGGAGGCTTCCGCGACCTCTCGGATGTGCGCAGGGCTGCTGTCGAGGCCCCGCAAGCCGGGTGCACCACCGGTCTCGACTTTGAATCCGAACTTCGTGGCGATGACGACTCGATCGCGGACGGGTGCGAGTGCCTCGCCCAGGAGCTCTTCGTTGGTGAACGGGCCGTAGACCTCGGCCGTATCGAAGAACGTGATGCCGCGATCGACCGCTGAGCGCAACAGGGACACCATCTCCTGCTTATCGCCAGCGGGACCATATGCGAAGCTCATGCCCATGCAGCCAAGCCCCAGAGCCGAAACTTCGAGGCCCGTGGTTCCCAGGGTTCGCCTTTGCATGTGTCGCGCCTCCGTTTTCAGCAAGGACGCAACGATAGCGCTTTTGCCACGTCTACGGGCGATGCTCGCGAGCGAGGTAGTCCTCGCTCTGCATCTCGATGAGGCGACTCACCGTGCGCTCGAACGGGAATGTCAGGCGGTCGCCACGATACAGCTCCACGGGCGAGGCGGCGGCGGAGACGATGAGGTTCACGTTACGATCGTATAACTCATCCACCAGCGCGATGAAACGCCGTGCCTGGTTTTCGCGAACCGGCTCGAGGATGGGAACGTCAGAGACGATGACGGACTGATACTCGCGTGCGATCT
>Ga0210388_10001772_pt1 | contig 17004 bp, 18 predicted proteins | sample IncBWC19OmetaG_FD_155485 | JGI IMG/M metagenome (GOLD analysis project Ga0210388, IMG submission 155485) | Forest soil microbial communities from Barre Woods Harvard Forest LTER site, Petersham, Massachusetts, United States - Inc-BW-C-19-O ... | reverse complement strand
GCGCCTTGCGCATGCGCAGGAAGCGGGGCGCATGATCCTGCTTCCTGTGCATCCGTAGCGCGGACGGTTATGCGCCCAGGTACATGACGTGGACGTAGATTCCGAGCCGGGTGTTGTAGGCGAGGTACCAGCCCGGATGGTCGGGATCCTCGTACAGAACGATGTCGTCTCCATCCCAGTTCCAGCCATCGCAGTAGCCCAAGTCATAAGGGGCGACGCTGAAGTAGAAGCCTCCGAACCAGAAGCGGGAGGGTCCGCCTCCGCGCAGATGCCAGACGTGCCCGGGGCCGAAGCCGCCGGTGAAGTGTCCGTGCTCCCAGGGATGATCGATGTGATAATGCGGATCGGCCGGTCCGGTGTCATGGCCGACCCAGTGGCCCTGATCCACATGCGGAGCGTTGGGATGCCCCGGCTGGTCCTGGAAATTGCGGTGCGGGTCCGTATTGGGCGTCCCGTGGAACGGCTCCGGCCCTCGCTCCGGTGGAGGGTGACCACCGCCCTCCGGCCGTTGCGCCAGCGCCGGCACCGACATCAGCAGCAAAGCCACCGCTAATCCGATCGACTTGTTCATCGCTTTCTCCACCTTCCCTTGCGCCGTCCTTGTGCGGGCACGGCGTGATTCGATTCGACTCCAGGCTTCAGAAATTGGTTGCCGGAGGAATGGAATGCGGGGGATGAATCAGGAGAGAAGGCATTGCAAGAAGAACTCCACTCATCCGCATCTCCAACTCTGAGCGGGAGAATATTACCAGATGAGTGGGGCTTTCAGCTTCGGCGGCGTGCTACGTCTTCGTAGAGAGCGGCATATTGCTTCGCCGGTCCCTCCCAGGAGAAATCCTGCCGCATGCCGTTGCGCATCAGGGTGGTCCAGGCATCTTTGTCGTTGCGGAAGAGAGCCAGGGCGCGCTCTACGGCAGAGTAGAAGTCGTCGGCGCTGAAATTCGTGAACTTGAAGCCGTTTCCGGTGGAAGATTCCGCATTCCACTCTTCGATGGTGTCATCAAGGCCGCCGACGGCATGCACGACCGGGACGGTTCCGTACTTCAGGCTGTAGATCTGGTTCAGGCCGCAGGGCTCGTAGCGCGACGGCATGAGGAAGATGTCTGAACCTGCCTCCACCTTGTGCGCGAGGGCCGGGTCATAGACGATGCGCGTGGAGATCTTTCCGGCGAACTGGTCATTAAGCGCGCGAAAGATGTTTTCGTAATAAGGCTCGCCGGTGCCCAGAACAACCAGGAAGACGTCTTCATTCAGCAGGCGGTGGGCGATCTGCGCGACGAGATCCGAGCCCTTCTGCGTGGCCAGACGCGAGACGATACCCAGAACCGGGGTTTCGGGCCCGACGTTCGATGCGCCGAAGGCATGGAGGAGATCCTTGCGGCAATCGGCCTTGCCGGCCAGATTCTCGGGAGTGTAGTGCGCCGCAATGTTGTGGTCGGTGGCCGGATTCCACTTCTCGTAGTCCACCCCGTTGAGGATTCCATACAGGTCGGCAGCGCGTTTGAGCAAAACAGAGTCGAGGCCGTTGCTGAACTCCGGCGTCTTGATCTCCTCGGCATACCTCTTGCTCACTGTGGTGATGGCGTCGGAGTAGACGATGCCTCCCTTGAGGAAATTGAAGGTGTTGTAGTGCTCGAGCTTGTCCATGGTGAAGATATCCCATGGAAGCAGCAAACGTTCGGTGGTCTGGGGCGGAAACCATCCCTGCTGACCGGTGTTGTGGACAGTCAGCACCGTGCCGGCTTTGCGCAGCGCGGGGTCGAAGTAATAGACAGTGCGCAGGTAGACGGACAGCATCGCCGCTTCCCAATCATGCACGTGGAAGATATCGGGGACGCCGAGCAGCTTGGTGGCCTCGAGCGTGGCGCGGCAGAAGAGGGCGAAACGCTCCCAGTTGTCGAGATAATCGCCGGTCGGCGTGGCATAAACCGATTCACGATCGAAGAGCTCGGGGCAATCGACGAAGTACATCTGCACGCCTTCGTGCACGCCTCCATCGAGGATCTCGACAAACCGGTTGTAGTACGTGAACGGGATGGTGAGGCTGCGAATGACAAGCTTCTTGTCCGGAGCGTGCTCGCGGACCTGGCGGTAGTACGGAATGTAGACCGTGGTTTTATGGCCAAGGCGCGCGATCTCGCGCGGCAGCGCGCCAATCACGTCGGCGAGGCCCCCGGTCTGCACGTAAGGAACGCATTCCGACGCGGCAAAAACTATGTGCATTTTGCGCTAACTCCGGTGTTCGTCTTTATGATGCAAGGATGGCAGTTAAGTCGCATTTGTCCAAACAAAGTCTATACGCTTTTCACGTGCCGCGCGGTGAACGCAGACAAGGCAACCTACTCTGAAACACAAACCGAAACTCGGACAGAATTTTCTCGTCGACCCGGCGGCATGCATGGCGATCGTGCAGGCGCTGGGAGATATCTCGCAACAGACGGTCGTTGAGATCGGACCGGGCGCGGGGGCGATCACTGAGCTTCTGGCCCCGCGCGCCGCGCGGCTGGTGGCGATTGAGCTGGATCGCGATCTGGCGCCACGGCTTCGCGCGCAGTTCGCGGCAAGACCAACAGTCGAGATCCTGCAGGCAGATGTGCTCACCGTCGACTTCGATCAACTCCGAAGCGGTGACCAGCGGCTGCTGGTGGTCGGCAACCTGCCGTATTACATCACCTCGGATATTCTGCTGCGCCTGTTCCGCTTTGATGAAGCTATCTCGCGCGCGGTGATCATGGTGCAGCGCGAAGTCGCGGATCGGATTGCGGCGGTTCCGGGGACGCGCGACTATGGGCTGCTCTCCGCAACGGCGCAGCTTTACGCACAGATTGAACGCGTGCTGACTTTGCCGCCGGAGGCCTTTATGCCTCCTCCGGACGTGCACTCTACGGTTCTGCGGCTGGAGATGCGGCCGCGGTTTGCGGATTTAGGCGTGGAGCCGGACGCGTTTATCGGATTCTTGAAGCAGTCGTTTGCGCAAAAGCGCAAGACTCTGGCGAAGAACCTCCGCGCCACCGGATTGGCGACGGAGGTTGTCGCTCGCGCGCTGGAGTCGGCTGAGGTTGCGCCTGCGGCCCGTGCCGAGGAGCTCGGCTTGGACGCGATGGCTCGGGTGTGGCGTCTGCTGCAGTGAAATTGGCTGCGGCCTGAAACCGGAAGAGGCACCAGTCGTTGACCAGCGTTTCTTCTTTCATCCGGATTGCTTGCTTCGTTTAGTGCGGGCGTCCGCCTGATGGGGCCGGAGGCGGTGCGGGAGCCGAGGAGTGCGGGGCGCTGGGGGCGGGAGCTGATCCGCCACGGTATCCGCTGCTGGGCTGTCCACTCCATGCGGGCCTGCTGGAATTCCCTGCTGGAGGAACGTAGCCACGATTTCCCGGCTGATAGGTACCGCGAATATTATTGCCGGCGCCTGAGCTGCCAAATACGCCTGCGGGCCGATCGAATACTTCCGGATTGGTCCGCAGCGCTGAGGAGGTAAATCCCTCGCCCAATGGGCCCGCTTCGCGGACGTGGACGGACGGAGCTTCGGGATGGATCAGCTGTCCTTCGTACTGGAAACTTCGAGCTGCAGGCTTCGGCTGTCCAACGGTACGGAACTGCTGCACCCCCTGCGGATCGCGATTGACGGCGACAAGCGGCTCCGGATGGGGGATAGGCCCGTGCGGCGGAAGTCCATGTCCCGGCGACGCGGGACGGATGGGAAGCTTGTAGCCCGGAGGAACGCGCCAGACGGTGGCGTAGGGATACCAGCCCGAGCCGACGCTTCCCCATCCGCAGTTGCCTGGGAACCAGAGCCAGCCGGACTGATCGAACCAGTTCCACGCGCCGCAATGATATGGCCACCAGCCCCAGGAATAGCCCGAGATCCAGGTGTAACCGATGCCGGAGTAGTAGCCCCAGGAGCCGGTACCGAAGGGATCCCAGCCAGCGCCAACTCCAGACGGAGCCCAGCCCTGGCCGTAGCCAGGAACGTCGTACCAGTCACCGTAATAATCAAGATCATTCCATGCCGGGTCGTCCGGATTCCCGGAGCCGGCACGCGCCGTGGTTGCATTTTCGTCAATTGCGGCCAGGGATTGGTCGCGATCGGAATTCCACTGGTCCCAACTGTCGGCGCTCACGCTCTGTGCAAGGTCATACGCGGTCGAATCCTGACCGTCGAAACGGAGGGATTGATTGGTGTGGACATCGAGCCCAGCATTTTGACCGTCGCCTGGTCCAATGGCAACGTGGACGGTGCCGTGGGTGACGGCAACTTCTGGATTCTGGTCCAGATTGATGCGAAAGATGCTGCTGTCGGTCGGAGTAACGGTGTTGGCTCCGAATTTCACGGAGTACTGACCGGCGCGACCGTTCAATTCGTAGTAGCTGAGGCCACTGCCGGCGACGATCCCGGTGATGGTGCTGCCGTCGGCGTCGCGATGGAGCTGAGCCAGGGTGATGGAGCTGTTCGGGGTGACGCGGGCGACAGAGCCATCCTCAAACTGGACTTCGACGCGGCCGTCGGATGCCGTTACGAGACGCATGCCTTCGACGACCGGCATGTTCATCTGCGCCTGGTCGAATGCCTGGACCGAGCCATTGAAGATCTGTACTTTTCCTTCGACATCACTGAGACGCACAGCGCGAACGTTGTTCGTCTCGGGCGCGGTCTGCTGTTGCGCGTCGGGAGGAGGTGCGGGAGCGGTATCCTGGGCGCCGGCGAGTGGAGCTGGGAGCAACACGGCAGCGATCGCCAGGCCAAAGAATGCGGCAGAAAGAGATTTACGGAATTCGATCTGAATAGCGGTGCACATTTTGCTTAAATTTGGGTGCCGCATGGACACCTCCTTTGGCCCTATGCGGGTTTCTGCGAGAAGCCCGCTCCGAACAAAGCCCTACACGGTAACAACGTGTAAAGGCAAGGTAAAGTTTCGCGTGAGCGAAACTTCATTCTATTGGACGCAGCGGAAGCAATAGTGATGCGGAATGAGCGTGTGCCGGGAATCAGCGTGTGGACGGACCGCCGGATGCGAGCAGCACCGCGGCCCGTTTTCGGGCACGCAACAGAACCTCTTCATCGTTTGCGATCGACTTGAGCTGCGGCGCAATATTCTGGATTTCGAGCGCACGCCCATCTTTGGCAGAGTCCTCAAGGGATTCGAGCTCCGCGTCGAGAGCGAGCCGGCTGTGCTGATGTTCGATGGCAAGCCGCTGTCCTTCCTCAAGCGTGAACGCTACGGCGACCAACTGGTCGGCGACGCGATTGAGCTCCGGGTCACGAGAATAGTTGTAGGTGCAGGAGCCGTGACCGTCCGGCCCGGAATAGGTGAGAGATTTCTTGCCTGTAAAAGCCACGTGAAGCTTGGTGGCTTCGCAGGCGACGACGAAAAAGTGATGCGAGCGGGCGGCCGCGAAGAGCTGAGACCGGAGCGGGTCCTCGATATGGATCTCGCGGTCCTGAGGCTGCGGGGTGATGACTTCATCCGGATCGGAGGAGGTTGCGGCTTCGGTGGCGGGCGGGGCGGGTGTCGACTTGTAGCGACCCGTGCCGTCCTCGCGGATTTCTATGGAATAGGAGGCAGGCTGCAGCTGCGGATTATCGAACTGGAAGGTGATGGACGCGGAAGCTGCGGGCGAAGCAGGAGCCGGGGTTTGCCATGAGGCGAATGCCAGGAGAGCGAGAGCGGATAGCATCATCTATCGATTGGCTGTCTGCAGAGCGGACGTCTGCGCGTGGTGGATGTGGCAAATGGCGATGGCCAGGGCATCGGCGGCATCGGCGGGTTCGGGCGTGACGGACAGATTGAGCAGCCGGGCGACCATGAACTGCACCTGCTCCTTCTGTGCGAGGCCGTAGCCGGTCACCGTGGACTTGATCTTCAGGGGAGCGTATTCGGCGACGGGAAGACCTGCGTTCGCAGCGGCCAGGAGCGCAACTCCGCGCACCTGTCCTAGCTTGAGCGCCGATTTCGCATTCACGGAGTAGAAGACTTCCTCGATGGCGACCACGTCGGGACGGTGGACTTCGAGCAGGGCGGTGAGCTGAGCGTAGACCATCGCGAGCCGCTGGGAGGTGGTGTCCTTCTTGACCAGCCGGATACCGCCCGCTCCGAGTGAGCATAGGTGCGGGTTGCGCGCCGACTCGTCGCATTCGACGATACCGTACCCGGTGCACTCGGTGCCGCAGTCGATTCCGAAAACGCGCATGGTGGGAGTGTAGCGAAAAAGCGGGCGGCTATGAAGCGGGTAGCGGAGAAACGGTCAGCGGCGGGACTTCCGCCGACCGGGCATTCGCGGATTGACTTACGTAGAAATTCCCTCCAGCGGCGAGCTGGCGGTGGCGTAGAGCTTGCGCGGCATGCGACCAGCGATGAAGGCCTGGCGTCCGGCGAGGACTGCGTGCTGCATGGCTTCGGCCATCAGGATTGGGTTGGCGGCGGCGGCGATGGCGGTGTTCATGAGGACGCCGTCCGCGCCCATCTCCATGGCCAGTGCAGCGTCGGAGGCGGTGCCGACTCCGGCGTCGACGATCAGCGGAACTTCGGTGATTCTTTCGCGAAGGATGCGAAGGGTTGCGGTGTTCTGGATGCCGAGTCCGCTGCCGATGGGCGCGGCGAGCGGCATGACCGCGGCGGCTCCGACGTCGATGAGGCGGCGGGCGAAGACGATGTCGTCGGAAGTGTAAGGGAGAACTGTGAAGCCTTCCTTCACGAGCGTGCGCGTGGCTTCGAGGGTCGCCTGAACGTCGGGATAGAGGGTGGACTGGTCGCCGATGACCTCGATCTTGACCCAATCGGAGAGGCCGACTTCCCTGCCCAGCCGCGCGGCGCGGATCGCTTCGTCGGCGGTGTAACAGCCTGCTGTGTTGGGCAACAGGAAATAGCGCTGGGGATCGATGAAGTCGAGCAGGGACTCTTTCGAGCGGTCGAGATTGACACGGCGCACGGCGACGGTGACCATCTCGGCGCCGGAGGCTTCGATGGCGGCCTGGGTTTCCTTGCCATCCTTGTACTTGCCGGTTCCGACGATGAGGCGCGATTGAAAGGCCTTGCCTGCAATGACGAGGGGTTCCATAGCTCTATTGTAAGACGGGCGGCTACCAGATCGTTTTCACTACGGCGGAGCGGCGGATGCGCTCGTCGGCGGTTATTACGGTCATGCCTTCGGTGAGGGCTGTTGCGGCGATGATGCGGTCGGCAGGATCGCCGGGAAACGGATCGGCCAGCTGACCGGCAATATATGCAATTTCTGCCGTGATTGTATGAACCGAAAAGTCCGATTCAATCTTTGCAAGGAACGCCCGGGCGGGCCGGCTGAGTTGGACTCGACCCCGTGCGGCAAGCCGAGCGATTTCCACCAAAGTGATCGGCGATATGGCTATGGCCTCTCCAGTTCTGAGCGTCCGGGTTATCGCGGCCGATGCTTCCTGTGAGAGTTTCTCCGGTTCCAGTAGAAGCCACAACAGAACGTGCGTATCGAGGAGGATCATTTCTCCATATCCCACGAGTCAGGCGGATCGACCGGCGAGACGATGTCGCCCACGATCTTCCCCCATCCCCGCATGGACCCAAATATGTCGTCTGGATTCCTCGAGGCCTCTTCCAGCGGGACCAGTTTCGCCATGGGTTTCCCGTGCTTGGTGATGATGACCTCTTCGTGTCTATCGTGAACTTCGTCGATGACCGAGAGGCAATGGGTTTTAAATTGCCCCGCTGGCATGGTTTTCATAATTGGCCTCTGGATTATGACTATGGTCATAATACCATGGTCATTCTTTGAAGCCGATGGGGGAAGATAATGTCAGCTTCACTTTCGATTTCGCGATGCGGATGGCTTCCTCTACGGCTTTTGCTGCGCGTTTCTGGCGGCTTTCTGGACTGCGGTAGTAGAAGATCCCCCACAGGTGGCCTCGTCGCTGGATCGGGGTCATCATTTCCCAGCCTTTGCGAGCTAGCGGAGCGCGGACGAAGGCAGCTTCGAGAATGGGCGGCGTTTCGCGTTCGCCTTCCATCATGCTGAGGAGCACTTCTGCCACTTGCTCCGCGCGGCGCAGACGGGCTTCAGGGTTCTTCGCCTGCGTGACCATGTCCGCGGTGTATTTATGGAAGCTGTAAGGCAGGCGGTCAAACCAACGGCGCAGAGCAGCCGATCCGGTAAGAGCCTGCTTCAATTCGGGGGGAGTAACGACTGTGCGCTCCTCTGTATCGGGCTGGAGGAGGAAACTAGCGACGCTGCCCAGCGTAACCTTCGCTCCAGCCTGCATGCGCTTGTTCACGAGGAGGATGAAATCACCCTTGCCCGTGGGAAAGAGCGAGGTGCGAAAGGCGAATCCGTTGATTTCGCCTTTGACGCGAGGACGGCTGCCTGATTTCCAGGAATCGGTGATGGCGCGGGGCACGGAGACGATGGTCCAGTTGAGAGGCGTCCCATCACGCTTGAGCGTGGCTTGAAATGTTTTGGCGGAGGATTTTGCCATGCGTGAGGCCGTTCGTAACGTTATCGCATGGTTGGCTGCGGCGGAGATGAGAAATGTGAAAGGCCCGCTGCCAGATTTGGCGCAGCGGGCCTTGATCACCGGTGAGCTGTGGAGTTTGACCTGAGGCACCCTCGCTTTCCGGATGGGCCTCGGCGATTCAGTTTGGCGTTCGCCGTCTTTCACTTTCCAGATTAGAGCGAACGGGCGCTCTAAGCCTCAGTCACCTCACGTTGGGTGGTGCAACTACTACCTTCAGAATTTTTCATCGACTGGATCATCCTCCTTTCCCGTGTGCTTGCAGATTAGGCCAGCTTCCGGATTGTGGTCAAGTCGCGATGTCCGTGGATATGGACGGAATTTCGTTGCCGGAAGAGAAGTCCGCTCACGATTTCCTGCGGCGGAATGCGGGTAACCATCGGCGCACGGAGCGCTTGTACTCGCGATAGCTCTCTCCGAATCGCTTTTCAAGGCCCGGCTCCTCCATGTAAACAACCAGCAGGTGAAGCAACAAGAACAACGCGAGAGCGAAGAGCACCATGGACGCCGAAGATTCATACAATCCGAGCCCCAACATGAGGAGCACGACGCCTAAGGACATGGGATTACGTAGATAGCGAAATGGCCCGATGGCCACGAATTCTTTCGGAAAGAATCTGTCTCGGGATGTGAGGATTCCCCGTGTGCTGAGGATTGCTCCACAGGCCAGCACCAGCAGGCCGCCGCAGATGATGAGGATCACTGCCGGAATACGGCTCCAGGTGGGTACGGAAACGCACAGGTAGGAATCGAATGGGCGAAGATGCAGTGCGCCCCAGCCGAGAAGCAGAATCGCTGCTGCCACCCTCGCCACGGTCCACGAGATGATCCAACACTTTCTCATGGCAGTCGCGGGCCATGGTGCCACGCATTCTAACGACCGCGATGTGTTCCCCGATCCGCGGCCGGATCTTCAGCTCTCGATCAATGTCACCTTGCCGGTTGCGAGATCGTAATTCCCTGACACGACCTTGAGCTTCCCTTCCTTGATCAGGCTGGCGAGGAGCGGTGAAGCTTCGCGCAGGAGACCTGCCTGGATCTTCGCGTTGGCTTTGATCGCGGCATCGAGGTCGTGACCGGCCTGATCGACGGCGGGCTGGATATGCGGGAAGAGCGAGCTGATCTGGCCGGGAACTTCTTTGCCCTGCATCGTCGCCTTCACAGCCCCGCAGCTCCCATGACCGAGGACCAGGATCACTTTTGTCCCCAGCACCGCTGCTCCGTACTCCAGGCTGCCGATGATCTCGGGCGTTACCAGATTGCCGGCGACGCGGGCTACGAAGACATGTCCTATAGTCTGGTCGAAGACGATCTCGACCGGCACTCGTGAGTCGGCGCAGGAGAGCACTGCGGCGAAGGGCTCCTGTTTATCGACGGTATGCTCTTTCAGAATTTTCAGATCGAGGGCGAAGCTGGTAAGGCGGCCATCGACAAATCTGGCGTTGCCATCCATCAACTCTTTCAGAGCTTCATCGGGAGTGAGATTGCTCTGCGCGAGGAGCGGCGGGGACAACAGCTCTTCGGTAGCGGCGACAGAGAGCAGCGAGGCTGCGCTGCCAGCCAGACTTGAAGCCAGAAAACGCCGACGAGAGATGCCACCGTCGACACGAAGGTCCACACTACCGTCCTGATCGATCACGGAAGGAGCTCCTTGAGAGAGAATGGAATCGGAAAATCGACCCATCATACCTCCGAATTGCGGACACAGGCTCAAAAAGGAGTTTAGGTCAAAGGGCTGCAAATGAAAAAGGCAGGCCGCTGGCCTGCCTTTCTGGAGTTCTCGCGAAACGGGCTACTTCTTCGCCGGAGTGCTCTGCTGCGTCGAGGTTCCTTCGAGCACCGAGTGCTGATGGCCTGCGTGCTTCTGCATCAGGATGGTGAGCCCGATGGAGGTAATCATGAAGATGACCGCTGCCCAGGTGGTGGTACGGGTGAGCAGGTTGGCCGCCGAGCGTGGACCGAAGGCGGTCTGCGATCCCTGGCCGCCGAAGGCGCCAGCCAGATCGGCGCTCTTGCCCTGCTGGAGCAGAATGACTGCGATGAGGAACAGGCACACCAGTACGTGAACTACGATGAACAGATAAATCATTGCGTCGCTTTTCTGAGCTCGACTTTCGTTCGAAAGCTGAATGCTCATTGAAATTGTTGGACATTTGGTGCGGAAGAGGGGACTTGAACCCCTATGCCTCTCGGCGCCACCCCCTCAAGATGGTGTGTCTGCCAATTTCACCACTTCCGCACTCGGTGAACTGTTGTCCTCTGAAGAGTATAGCAAATCAAATCGTCAAAATCTCGCCGCACGATCAAGCGCTTTTTTGATCTCCGGGGCCGTTAGAAGTGATGAATCAGGCGAGAAAATCCTTCGAGGTCCAGGAAGTTCTGCCCTGCGGGCGCGGCGTCGATCTCTTCGTGTTCGAGCACCCAGGTGCTGGGATGGTGGATGTAGACGGCGTGCAGACCGGCAGCGAGAGCGGGGTTGATATCTGAGCGCGGGCTGTTCCCGATCATCCAGGTAGTGTGCGGCTTCAGTTCGTGTTTTTCGCACACCCGGCGATAAGCTTCGGGATTTTTCTCTTTCGGAATTTCGACGGCGGTAAAGTGCGATCCGAGACCAGAGCGCGCGAGCTTGTCAGCCTGTTCCGCTTCATTCCCTTTGGTCATCAGGATGAGGCGGTGGCGGGATGACAGATGGATGAGCGTCTCCGCCACGCCAGGCAGCAGCTCGATGTCCTGGTCGGCGATGGATTGCGCAAAGCTCAGAATGCGCTCGTGCTTCTCCGGCGTCACCGGCTCCGTAGAGAGTCGTTCAAAGCACATAACGAGAGATTTGCGAAAGCTCAAGAGTCCGTATCCATTCGCCAATGTGTTTTCGCGTTCGACCTCATTCAGCTTCTCGCGGACTTCGTCGCGAGTGTACTCGTGATGGTTGATGTAGGAGATAAAGGCTGCAATCGCGCGCTCAAAGTAAATATTGTTTTCCCAGAGGGTGTCGTCGGCATCGATCAGGAGCGTCTGCCCGGGAGCGCAAGTCTGGATTTGGGTCGACATTGTGCTTTGAGCCTATCAAAGGATTTTCCCGGCCACAAAAGACAAAAAGCTGTTGGTGGCGCCGCGACAGTTTTGGACCTCCGCATGACTATTTTCTGTGGGGAAACACCGTCTTTTCTGCGTGATCCGGGTTCACACACAGGTGAGTGCCGGATTCGCATGCGGTTCGGCATCCAAGGAAGCACGGCCTTTTCAGTTTTTGAAGGATTTTCAAGAGGGTGATGGTACGAAAACTCCAAAACGCGGCGTTCTTTTTGGCCCTCGCCGCACTTACGGCGAGTTGTGCCCATGCCGGTGAGGCGGCTCTGCTGCTGGAAGAGCCATACGGCCGTTTCGGCGCCTTCAATCCCACGGGACATGCCGCGATTTATCTGAGCGATGTGTGCGCGGAAACACCTACGCAGTTGCGCCGCTGTGAGCCGGGCGAAGGTGGAGTGGTGCTGAGCCGATATCACAAAGTTGGTGGTTACGACTGGCTGGCCATGCCCTTGATTCCCTATCTGTATGCGGTCGACGAGCCGTCGGAGATTCCTGCTTCTGCAGACGCGAAGATGGTGCTTCGCTTGCGTGATCGGTACCGGCGCAACCATCTGATGGACATTGTTTCCGATGACCCGAAGCGCGAAATTCCGGGCGGCGATTGGACTCAGCTTGTAGGCGAATCCTACGATCGCAAGATCTATGGCTACGCCGTCGCCACGCAGGACTCACAGGACGACACGCTGATTGTTGAATTCAATCGCAGACGCAACGACAGCCATTTCAATCTCTTTTTTCGCAACTGCGCCAACTTTGCCGAAGGCGTGCTGAATTTCTATTATCCGCACTCGATCCATCGGAGCTTCATTGCCGATGCGGGACTGATGACGCCTAAGCAGGCCGCGAAGTCGCTCGCGAAATACAGCAAGCGTCATTCGGACGTGGACCTGCGCACGTTTGTGATTCCCCAGGTTCCGGGTTCGATCCGGCGGAGCACACCGGTGAATGGCGTTGTGGAGTCACTGGTGAAGTCGAAGAAATACGTGCTGCCGCTGGCGCTGCTGCACCCCGTGGTTACGGGAACCTTGGTAATAGCCTACTTCGGCGATGGGCGCTTCCATCCCGATCCGGATGCGGCGGTCTTCGATCCGGCACGCGACGAGACTCCTGTGGGGCAGGAGAGTTCTGCCGCTGGCGACAGCAGGCCAGAGTCCTTCTCTACGTCTACCTCTGGGGCTTCGCGGCCCTCAGCATTGGAGTAGAACTCCGGTGACAGAAAAGCCCCGCTCTCGGCGGGGCTTTTTCTAGTGAGCTAAGGTCGGTTATGCGGTTGTTTTGGCGCAATACTCGTTAAAGGCGCGGGCCAATTCCCCGGCGATGGCCTGTGCGGGATTGGATTCAATGACGAAGCGCTGCATCAGGTACACGAGCTTTCCGTCGCGCAGGATGGCGACCGCGGGCGAGGTCGGCGGATTGCCTTCGAAATAGGAGCGGGCGCGTTCGGTGGCTTCACGGTCCTGACCGGCGAAGACGGTGATCGACTGATCGGGGACGACACCATTCTGCAGAGCAAGCCGAACTCCGGGACGCATTTTGCCGGCTGCGCAGCCACAGATGGAGTTCACGACGAGCATGGTGGTGCCGGGTTGAGCCAGGGCGGCGTCGACTTCCGCTGCAGTGCGAGCTTCTTTGATACCTACGCGAGCCAACTCTTCGCGCATGGGAATGACCATGATCTCGGGGTACATTCGGTGGGTTCCTCCAGCCTGTGAATTACGACTTCTTTATTGTACGGCATCGGCTTCCGGCGGCACCCTCAGGGCAGATCCGTCATTGAGGGTCTTTATGGGAATTCAAGATGGGGTTCAAGATGGGAGTTCGAGGACCTGCCGTCCGGAATGGAGAGAGTAAACCTGATCGTGCCAGATGAAGTCTCCGTTGAGATTGTCGGGCAGCGTCACGGTCGCGGTCCATTTCTGTCCGTGACGTTCATAGTGGACGTGAATCTCGTCGGTTCCACGGGGCATGCTGGCGTCCAGGTGGTTCAGATTGCCGAGGTGGGGCGCGATGCGAACATGCTTGAATCCCGGCGCATCTGGCTCGATGCCAGCGACTACGGTGAGCAGATCGTAGTTGGGGCTTGCGCTCCACGCGTGGCAGTCGGAGCGGGTCGGTTCAGGCGTTTCCGCCCAGGTGCTCAGTCCCATATTGAGCATCTGGCGCCACGGGCCGAGCTGATCGAGATAGAGGTCAGCGATTCCGGCATGCACGAGGGCGCGGCTGAGATGGAAGCGGAAGTAGAAGCTCATCTGAGAGAAGGGAGGAACGACTTGCCCATCGAGCTTGGTTGCCGTCTTTTCCTGCGAGACCAGGAGCTTGCGCAGGATCTTTGCCTGCTGATCCTTTGGAGCAACGTCGGTCAGGACGGCTAACACATTGGCCTCCTGACTGAAGCTCTGCTTCGCGGGCGTATCGGCGTAGATGCCGGCGCGCTCGTCCCAGTTGGAGCGATTGAGTGCGTCGGAAGCCGTCTGAATGATCTGCCGATAGTGAGCGGCGCGTTCCGGACTTCCAAATTTAGTCTCGAGCTCGGCTGCATCGCGGAGGGCCTGAATGAATTGCATGGTCAGGAATGTGGAGCCGCCGTCGGCATCCTGCGGTGGCGTACCGCCAGGGTATCCGGTGGTCCAGTCGCCGAACTCCCACCACGGCATTTTGCCAAGCAGCCCGTCGGGGCGCACGCGCGACGCGAACCAGTCGAGGACGGTGCGGGTGTGCGGCAACGTTTCGCGGACCAGCGGTTCATCGTCGACGTACATCCAGTAGTCATGCAGCATATTGACCCAGAGCAGTGAAAAGGGCGGAATGAACTGCGGCAGACCGGATGGATAGCGGCTCTGCGTGATGCCTTCGATGGTGCGCGAGTCGTCAATGTTGGTGATGGCCTGGCGGCCGAGGCGGCTGTCGCCGGACATGACGTAGGAGATGAGCGCCTGGATGCGCGTGTCTCCCACGTACTGCAGCTGCTCCCAGTAGGGAGCATCCATGTAGGTCTCATGCGCGCAGAGGCGCGCGGTGCGCCAGCCGGTGCTCCACAGCGCATCGAGCTCGGGAATATCGCCTCCGATCTTCGCCCGCTCCTCGAAGGGATAGGCGGTGAACCATGCCTGCAGACTGCCGAGATGCAGTGGCTCGGCCCTGGTCGTCACATCGATTTGCAGGTACCGCCAGGTCCGCCACCAGAGCGGCTGGAATGAGCGCGCCTTTCCGCCGTCAGCAATGAACTCGTCGGTGATGCCCTCGATGTGCCGCCCAGCAATCTCATTGCGATTTCCTTTTTGTCCGTCGGCATCGTAGAGCGCTTCCGAATAGGTCACACGGATAACGGCATCGCGGCCTGCGCTCACGGTCAGCGCGGGATACGCGGTCTGCAGAGCGCGGTTGTCAAGCAGGAGCGTGACGTGAGAGTTGGCCGGGATATCGAGAGGCTTCGCGGGGAATTCGGGCAGGCCATCGATTCCTGATGCGCGAACCGGCTGGCCTGCGGGTACGAGACGATGCTCCATCGGCGGCAACGGGTCCTGCATCAGCTCCCAGGGGTTGTCGGCGTCCCTGGCTTCGCGCGCCGCAGCGTGGCCAATCACCTGCGCGGCCTTCCAGCCACCTCCAGTGCCGCCCTTGTCCCAATCCCAGTCGATCTGCTCGCCGTCGATCCGCTCGGCTGGGCCGGCGGCGTAGTAGCCGCGAGCGCCTGCGTGGCTGTTGGCCTCGCGCCCCGGCTCCTGTTTCACCCGCCAGGTGTCGCCGGTGTTGGCGATGTCTTCCGCTGGTGAATCGCCCTGCAGCAGGAATCCGGTGCGGCTGCTCATCTGCGCCACCGGAGACTCCGAGCCGAAGTTCCAGACGATGGCGGCGAGCATGTTCGTGCCGGGATGAAGCAATGGGGCGAGATCGATGGTCTCAAAACGCCAGTGAAAGAGATCGCCGCGGGCTGGGCCTTCACCGGCGTACTCTCCGTTGACATGCAGCAGAAACCGGTTGTCGGCGCTGACGTGTACCCAGAAGTGTGCGGGGACAGTGGAGACCGTAAGTTCTTTGCGGAAGTAATAAACGCCAGGATCGCGCTCGGGCGCGCCGGGATCGGCGATCCATGCAGCCGGCCAGTGCGCGGCCTGGAGTCTGGGATCGAGCGGGCGCTGAACCTGCGCGTGCGCGGACAGGATGGGAAAGGTTGAGCACGTAGACAGAAACAGAAACGCGAGCAGGCCGACGGAGTAGTGGCGGAGCGTGTTGAGCATCACTGGCCATTTTATGTCTGCACCTGTGAAGCTTTCGGCGTTCCTTCTTCCTATACGTAAAACGGGGACGCAACTGAGCGTCTTTGAATGTGTTTTCCGCGAATCTACGCGGTGGTTTGCGATGAATCGCGGGTGCGGTTTCAGGGGCGTGGGCAACTCCCGCGAGATCTTCGAGCGGGATTTTGGCGCAGGTTCTCCGCTGCATCTGGAGCGCGGACTCGACAATCTGTGCACGCATGGCGGTCTGATGTACGCTTTGCCGCTGCGCCATAACAAGCAGTAAATCGCGAGGTGCGACCAGCTATGCCGCGCTGCAGCCGGACGTGTACTCACCTCGTGTAATCTGGGTGTCTCGGAATCAACTGCCCTGAATACGAGGAAACTCTACTTGTCTCGACTTTCATTCGCACGATTCGCTTTCCGCCGTTCTCTTCCCTTCTCTCTTGCCGCTTCGGTGCTTCCCCTGGCGCTGGCCTCGCAGACGGCGACCATGCCGCAGAGCGTCTTCGGCTACGGGGATTTCACGGCACAGGCGAAGATCGACCAGGCATTTCTGGCTGTCCCGGATGCGAAGCTGGCCGGCGAGGAGTTGAAGACGCTGACAGCGGTGCCGCACATTGCCGCATCAAAAGAGGATTATGCGACGGCGGAGTTTGTGGCGGAGAAGTTCAAGGCCGCGGGACTCGAGACTGCGATTGTTCCCTACAAGGTGTGGCTCAATCTTCCGTTGGAGATGAAGGTGGAAGCGACGGACGCGGACGGCAAGCTACTGATGAGCGGACCGACGCGCGAGCGAGTCGAGGGCGATCCTTATCAGAGTGATCCACGCGTGGTGATGGCGTTCAATGGATCGTCTCCCTCGGGCGACGTCACGGCGGACGTGGTTTATGCCAACTACGGGCGGCCGGAAGACTTTGACAAGCTGGCGCAGCAAGGCATCGATGTCAAAGGCAAGATTGTGCTGGTGCGCTACGGAGGGAACTTCCGCGGCGTGAAGGTGTACATCGCGCAGCAGAAGGGTGCCGCAGGCGTGATCATCTACTCTGATCCGTGGGATGACGGCTATTATCGCGGAGACATGTATCCCAACGGGCCGTATCGGCCGGAGACGGGTGTGCAGCGCGGGTCGGTGCAATATATGTTCAAGTATCCAGGCGACGCGACCACTCCGGGTATTGCTTCTACTCC
>Ga0210388_10001771_pt1 | contig 17005 bp, 15 predicted proteins | sample IncBWC19OmetaG_FD_155485 | JGI IMG/M metagenome (GOLD analysis project Ga0210388, IMG submission 155485) | Forest soil microbial communities from Barre Woods Harvard Forest LTER site, Petersham, Massachusetts, United States - Inc-BW-C-19-O ... | reverse complement strand
ATCCTGTTCTACGAAGACAAGGACGAGTTGGTGTTCGTCGGTCGCGCCCCGACGGTGAACTGGCTGCAGTTCCAAGCCGAAACGGGCACCTTCAAGGTCGACACCATCCGCGACGACCGCTCGCCCTCGGCGCCGCGCGGCAAGGCCGTCACCCGTCGCCACTACCGCTTCCAGATCCAGGGTCCGAACGCCTGGAAAGTGATCGAGAAGCTCAACGGTGGCCCGATCCAGGAAATCAAGTTCTTCAACTGGAGCCACATCAATCTGGGCGGCCAGAAGGTGAAGGCGCTGCGCCACGGCATGGCCGGCGCGCCCGGACTTGAGATCTGGGGCCCGTACGCCGATTACGAAAAGGTTTTCAATACGATCATGGAAACCGGCCGGGAGTTTGGCCTGACCGCAGTCGGCTCGCGCGCCTATGCCTCCAACACCCTGGAATCGGGGTGGATCCCGTCACCGTTGCCCGCCGTGTACAGCGGCGAGAGCATGAAGAAGTATCGCGAATGGCTGCCTGCCAACAGCTACGAGGCCACCGGCTCGATTGCCGGCAGCTTCGTGTCGGACAAGATCGAAGACTACTACACGACGCCGTACGACCTGGGCTATGGCCCGTTCGTGAAGTTCGACCATGACTTCGCGGGTCGCGAGGCGCTGGAGAAGCTCTCGAAGCTTCCCCACCGGAACAAGGTGACCTTTGCCTGGAACGGCGATGACATGGCGAAGATCTTTGCCTCGTTCTTCCATCCCGGCAAGCTGTCGAACAAGTACTTCGAGTGGCCCATCGCGAACTACGGCTCATCCTCCTTCGACGCTGTGAAGAAGGGCGGCAAGGTCGTCGGCTATTCGATGTTCGGCGGCTACAGCTACAACGAGCGCACCGCGCTGTCGCTGGGTGTCGTCAACCCGGACGTGCAGATCGGCGAGGAGCTCACGCTGGTGTGGGGCGAAACCGACGGCGGTACCGCCAAGCCCACCGTGGAGCGTCACGAGCAGACCGAAGTGCGGGTGCAGGTCGCTGCAGTGCCCTACGGCGAGGAAGCCCGCAAGAGCTATGCGGCCGGCTGGCGTACCAAGTCGACCAAGTAAGACTCAGCACGTACCGTTGAGTAGCGGCGGGGTGGGAAGCGATTCCCACCCCGTTTTCATTTACAGCTGCGCGCGAGCGATGATGTCGCTGCCGCCGCTGACCACCGCCGCGAAGCTGCGGGCGCGCGGCAGGATGTGCGCCGCATAGAATTCCGCATGATCGAGGGTCGAGTGCGTGGCGACACTGTCCGGTTCGCCTCGCGCGGCCGCATGCGCGGCGAGCGCCCACTGCCAGCCGCCCGCCACCACGCCCAGCCACTGCAGGAAGGGGTAGGCGATACTGGCGACCAGGCCCGCTTGGGCACTGCCTGCCCCGAGCAGCTGCTGCACGCAGCCGCGCAGGCTCACGCATTCACTCAACAATCCCGCGCGCAGTGCCGAGCCGCCATCCAGCCCCCGCGCTGCCAGTTCGATGTGCGTGAGCAGTTCCCCGAAGCCCACGGCCGCATCGCGCAGGATCTTGCGGCCCAGCAGATCCTGGGCCTGGATGAAATTCGTGCCTTCGAACACCGGTCCGATGCGCGCATCCCGATAGATCTGCGAAGCTTCGCAGTCATCGACGTATCCGGTGCCGCCATGCACCTGCACGCCCAGCGAAGATACTTCGACGGCAACATCCGAAGCCCACGCCTTCACCAGTGGTGTCAGCAGGCCCAGGCGCCGCTGGGCCAGCTCCCGCACGGGCGCGGGCGTTTCGGCGGCGTGTACCAGATCGAGCGCGGCCGCGGCGCAGTACGCGAGGCAGCGCGCGGCATGGGTCAGCACATTCATGGTCAGCAGCATGCGGCGCACATCGGCATGCTCGATGATCAGGCGTTGGGCGCCTTGCGCATCCCGCCCCTGACGCCGCTCGGCGGCATACTCCAAGGCCAGCTGTCGCGCGCGCTCCGCGACGCCGGTGGAGTGCAGACCGACGCCGATGCGCATGTGATTCATCAGCGTGAACATGCACCCCAGGCCGTTGTGCAGCTTGCCCACCAGCCAGCCGCGGGCCCCCGTGTTCTCACCCAGCACCATGGCGCAGGTCGGACTGGCGCGAATCCCCATTTTGTGTTCCAGCGATGCGGCGCCCAGATCGTTAACCTGCCAGGCACCGTTTTCCTGCAGGCGCCGCGGCACCAGGAACAACGACAGCCCCTTGATGCCCGGGGGCGCGTCCGGTGTGCGCGCCAGCACCAGGTGGACGATGTTGTCCGCCATATCGTGCTCGCCCCAGGAGATGTAGATCTTGCGCCCGAACAGCAACCACGAATCCCCCGCGGGCCGCGCCAGCGTGCGCACTGTGGACAGATCCGAGCCGGCCTGAGGTTCGGTCAGGCTCATGGCGGCGGTCCACTCACCACTGACCAGGGGCGGGATATACAAGCTGCGCAGCGCCTCGTCACCGTGGACGGCCAGTACTTCAACTGCGCCCACCGAAGTTTCCGGCAGCATCGCAAAGGCGAGGTTCGCGCCGCCCCAGATTTCAGTCGTTGCGGCCGCGATCAGCATGGGCAGCGCCTGACCGTCCCAGGCCGCGGGAGCCGCCAATGCCGGCCAGCCGTCCGCGCAGAACTTGCGCCAGGCGGCGGGGAAGCCCGCGGCGGTGATGACCCCGGCAGCCGACAGCTGTGCGCCTTGGGAATCACCCAGGCGATTCAAGGGCGACAGCACCTCCCTTGCCATGCGCGCGGCGCCCGCCAGGATGGCATCGGCGGTCTCACCGAGGATTTCCTCATGCCCCGCCGTGGGCCTGAAACCGCTGTGGCGTGCCGCCTGCTCGAGCGCGTCCCGGATACGGATCAGCGGTGCCTCGTAGGGGGTGCTCATGCCAACACTCGCTTGATCTAAGCCTGCAGGTCGCGTGCAACGTCAATGAACAGCGAGCGCAGCCACGTATGACCCGGGTCCAGGTCATTGCGCGGGTGCCACAGCAGGATTTCGTGACCGTCCAGGGCCTCGAAGGGCAGGGCGAAGATCTTCAGGGGTACCAGCGGCAGCACCAGCCTCGCGACCCGTTCGGGCACCGTGGCCGCGAAGGGTGAGCCGGGCAGCATGAACAGCATTTCGAGCAGGCTCTGGGTGGTCGCGCGCACGTTCAGGTCCATTCCGGTCAGGCGCCGGACCAGTTCCTCCACCGGCGCGGTGTGGCCGTTGGGGCGTGCGAATATATGCGGCAGGGACTGATAGTCGGCAAGCGTCATGGTCTCACCGGGGATGGCCATCTCCTGCGACATCACGCACACCCAGCGCACGGGCCGCAGCGGCACCGACTGCAGGGTTTCGGGAAACTCGCGCAGGCCATACAGACGGGTGATATCCAAGGACAGGCACAGGTCTGCATCGCCATAGGCCAGGCGGGTCAGACTGGTCTGGGAGACCTGCTCGACGTGGCACTGGATCTGCGGCGCCTCGCGCGCCAGGCGGCCCAGCACCCGCGGGATCAGTTCCGGGACGGCTTCGTCGGTGGCGATGACGGTGAAGGTGCGCCGCATGGTGGCCGCGTCAAAGGTCGGCTGAGTGCCCAGCGTGGCTTGGACCTTCAGCAGCGCCTCGCGCACCGGTTGCTGCAAGGAGCGCGCCCGGGGGGTCAGTTCCATCTCCCGGCCGACCCGCACCAGCAGCGGGTCCTGGAAGAAATCCCGCAGCTTCTGCAGCGAGGCGCTCATGGCCGGTTGGGACAGGAAGACTCTTTCGGCGGCACGGGTGACGTTTTTCTCGTGCAGCAGTGCGTCGAGCGCAATCAACAGATTCAGGTCAAAGCGGTTCAGCTGCATGTAGTCGACAAGTCCTTTCCCCCAGGCGGCCATATTGGCCGCGAATAGTGCCAATCCGCAAAAATGATTGCCCCCGTATGATATCGCAGCGCAACAATCAGGTTTGGCCGGTCCTGGGCGCGAACCGGTGTGCGACAATCGGGCCTCTTCAGGCATTCGCTGGCATGCACCACATCCACCCCAAAACCTTTCCAATTCCCGCGCTGCGGATAGCCGGCCACGCTTAAGGTCATGGAGGCTGTCAGCGCGGCAGAGCAACCGGCGAGTGCCGGGGTCGAAGTCATGGTGGACCGCTGGGTACGCGGCAGCTCGGTGCACACCTTGGACCGGGTGGCCGAGGAAGTCCCGGTCGCGCTCCTGTACAACGGCGAGCCGCACGTCGTGATGCTGGCGACGCCCCAAGATCTCGAAGACCTGGCACGCGGCTTTTCGCTGAGCGAGGAGTTGGTCGATCAGCCCGATGAGATTCGCGGCATCGAGGTGCACCGGTTGCCCGAGGCCGCCGAAGTTCGCATCGCCATAGCGTGGGAGAGGTTCCCGGAGCTGCTGCGCCGCCGCCGCAATCTCACGGGACGCACGGGCTGTGGTCTGTGTGGCGCGGAGACCCTGGAGCAGACGGTGCGCACACAAACGGTCGTGGGCGCAGGTCCGACGGTCAGTGTTACCCAGTTGCATGAGGCCATCGCGGCTCTGCCGGACTTTCAGCTGCTGAACGCCAAGACGGGCAGTGTTCACGCCGCCGCGTGGGTCATACCCGGCCGTGGCATCGAATGCCTGCGCGAGGATGTCGGGCGGCACAATGCCCTGGACAAGACGCTCGGCGCGCTGGTGCAGGTCGGCGCGGACCTGCAGGCCGGTTTCATGCTCGTGACCAGCCGCGCGAGCTATGAAATGGTGCAGAAGGCCGCCACCATGGGCGTGACCTTCATGGCCGCCTTGTCGGCGCCGACCTCGTTCGCCATCCGCCATGCCGAACGTTGTGGCATGACGCTCGTGGCCTTTGCGCGCCGCGAACAGCACGTGGTGTATGCCCACGGGCAGCGCCTGATCCTATAGTTTCAAGCAATCGTTTTTTGAAGTAGAGGGGCCCTTATGAGTGCATCCGGCAAGGCGTTGATCTGCGGTTCAATCGCCTTTGACAGCATTATGGTATTCGCGGGCCGGTTCAAGGATCACATCCTGCCGGACAAGATCCACATGCTGAATGTGTCCTTTCTGGTGCCGCAGCTGCGCCGCGAATTCGGCGGCTGTGCGGGCAACATTGCCTACAACCTGCGGCTGCTCGGGGATGTGGGTTATCCCATGGCCACCGTCGGGCGCGATTTCGCCCCCTACGCGCAGTGGATGCGTGATACCCATGTGCCGCAGGACTATGTGCGGGTGGTGGACACCGAGCACACCGCGCAGGCCTTCATCACCACGGATGCGGACGACAACCAGATCACGGCGTTCCACCCGGGTGCGATGCAGCTGTCGCATTTGAATACCATTCCGGCGGATGCCGGGATTACGTTGGGCATTGTTTCCCCGGATGGTCGCGACGGCATGGTGCAGCACTGCGCCGGCTTCGCCGCCGCCGGGATTCCGTTCATCTTTGATCCGGGCCAGGGTCTGCCGATGTTCAACGGCGATGATCTGCGCGCCATGATCGCCCAGGCCTCGTGGCTGACGGTCAATGACTACGAGTGGCAGATGGTGCAGCAGCGCACCGGCTGGTCGGCCGCCGATATCGTCAAGCACGTGAAGGCGCTGATCGTGACCCGCGGCGCGGAAGGCTCGACCATCCATACTGCGCGCGGGGAGATCATCATTCCTGCTGCGCAGCCGCAGGCGGTCGTGGATCCGACCGGTTGTGGGGACGCCTATCGCGCGGGCCTCATCCATGGCCTGATGCGTGGCCTGGACTGGGCGGCGACCGGACGCATCGCCTCGCTCCTGGGGGCGTTGAAGGTCGCGACGCGTGGCACCCAGAACCACCGCTTTACCCCGGCGGAGCTTGCCGTAAGCTACCGGGCCGCCTTCGGCGCCGACTTGCCCTGATGTTGTATCATGCGTCTTTACCCTAAAACCCCTAAACAGGACTTGAAGCTCATTCATGGCCAATAATTACGTGTTCACCTCGGAGTCGGTGTCTGAAGGTCATCCCGACAAGGTTGCCGATCAGATCAGCGATGCGGTATTGGATGCCATTCTGACTCACGACAAGCGCGGCCGCGTGGCCTGCGAAACCCTGATCAAGACCGGGGTGGTGATCGTGGCGGGCGAAGTGACGACTTCGGCGTGGATCGATGTGGAGGCACTGGTGCGCAAGACCGTGCTGGATATCGGCTACAACTCCTCCGAGATGGGCTTCGATGGCGCCAGCTGCGGCGTACTCAATGTCATCGGCAAGCAGTCCCCGGACATCGCCCAGGGCGTGGACCGCAAGGATGCGCGCAAACAGGGCGCGGGGGACCAGGGCCTGATGTTCGGCTACGCGACCAATGAGACCGAAGTGCTGATGCCGGCGGCGATCACCCTGGCTCATCGCCTGGTGAAGCGTCAGTCCGAAGTGCGCAAGAAGGGCAAGCTGCCGTGGCTGCGCCCGGACGCGAAAAGCCAGGTCACGCTGCGGTACGAGGATGACAAGCCGGTTGGCATCGAGGCGGTGGTGCTCTCGACCCAGCACAGCGATGACATTTCCACGCGCGCGCTGCGCGAGGCGGTGATGGAGGAGATTCTGCTCCCGGTGCTGCCGAAGAAGTGGATCGACCAGCGCACCAAGTACCATATCAATCCCACCGGGCGCTTCGTGGTGGGCGGCCCCGTGGGCGACTGCGGACTGACGGGCCGCAAGATCATCGTCGACACCTACGGCGGCTTCGCCCGCCATGGTGGCGGGGCGTTCTCGGGCAAGGATCCCTCCAAGGTCGATCGTTCGGCGGCCTATGCGGCACGCTACGTGGCCAAGAACATTGTCGCCGCGGGTCTTGCCGATCGCTGCGAAGTGCAGGTCTCCTACGCCATCGGCGTGGCGGAACCGACTTCCATCATGATCGAGACATTCGGCACCGGCAAGGTGACGCGCGAGCGGCTGACCCAGCTGGTGCGCAAGCATTTCGATCTCACCCCCTATGGGTTGCGCGAAATGCTGGACCTGATTCGCCCCATCTACCAGATGACCGCCTCCTACGGCCACTTCGGTCGTACCGAGAAAGAGTTCACCTGGGAACGCACCGACAAGGCGGAGATCCTGGCTGCGGAACTGAAGGGCAAGGCCCGCGCGGCCTAGCTGCCGGGCCGGCCGCGGCCCGTTGCGAGAATTCTGCCGCGCGTGTCGCGCGGCAGCGTCTGGCGCCTGAGGAGCGCTGCGACAGGCATCTGCAAGCCGGCAAGGCTTGCGGCCGCGCCTGCCAGGCTCAGGAAGCTAAGACGCCCTGTGATGTACACGGCGCTCGTTCTTCATTTGGAGCATTGAACATGAACGCCACACTCAAGCCCGCTTCGGGCTTTGCTGATTTTAAAGTTGCCGACTTGAATCTGGCCGGCTGGGGCCGGCGCGAAATCGCGATTGCGGAAGTGGAGATGCCCGCGCTGATGGCCATCCGCAAGGAATACGCCGCCACGCAGCCGCTGAAGGGCGCACGCATCACCGGTTCGCTGCACATGACCATCCAGACGGCGGTGCTGATCGAAACCCTCAAGGCCCTGGGCGCTGATGTGCGCTGGGCCTCCTGCAATATCTTCTCGACCCAGGACCATGCGGCGGCGGCGATTGCCGCCTCCGGTACGCCGGTGTTCGCCACCAAGGGCGAGACGCTCGAGGAGTACTGGGACTACACGCACCGCATTTTCGAGTTTGCGGATGGCAAGGGCCCGAACATGATTCTGGATGATGGCGGCGATGCGACGCTGCTCATGCATCTGGGCGTGCGGGCCGAAAAGGATGCCGCGCTGATCGCCAACCCGGGCAGTGAGGAGGAAACCTTCCTGTTCGCGGCCATCAAGAAGAAGCTGGCGAGCGCGCCGGGCTGGTACTCGAGGATGGCCAAGGAAATCCGCGGCGTCACCGAGGAGACCACCACCGGTGTGCATCGGCTGTACCAGATGCACAAGGAACAGCGGCTGATGTTCCCGGCCATCAACGTCAACGACTCGGTGACCAAGAGCAAGTTCGACAATCTCTACGGTTGCCGCGAATCGCTGGTGGATGGCATCAAGCGCGCCACCGATGTGATGGTGGCCGGCAAGATCGCCGTGGTGGCCGGCTACGGCGATGTGGGCAAGGGCTCGGCCCAGGCGTTGCGGGCACTGTCGGCCCAGGTGTGGGTGACGGAGATCGACCCGATCTGCGCCCTGCAGGCGGCCATGGAAGGCTATCGCGTGGTGACCATGGACTACGCCTGCGACAAGGGCGACATCTTCGTGACCTGCACCGGCAACTTCCATGTGATTACCGGTGCCCACATGGCGCGCATGAAGAACAATGCCATTGTCAGCAACATCGGGCACTTCGACAATGAAATCGATGTCGCCGCGCTGGAGAAGCTGAAGTGGGAGGAGATCAAACCCCAGGTGGACCATGTGATCTACCCGGACGGCAAGCGCATCATCCTGCTGGCCAAGGGCCGGCTGGTGAACCTGGGCTGTGGCACGGGCCATCCCTCCTACGTGATGAGTTCCTCCTTCGCCAACCAGACCATTGCGCAGATCGAGCTGTACGCCAACACGGGAAAGTACCCGGTGGGGGTCTACACGCTGCCGAAACACCTGGATGAGAAGGTGGCGCGCCTGCAGCTGACCACGCTCAACGCCCAGCTGACCGAGCTGACGGCCGAGCAGGCCAGCTATATCGGCGTTTCGGTCAAGGGTCCCTATAAGGCGGACCACTACCGCTACTGAGACCCTAAGCCCCATAATCCCCCCCGAGAATTCTCTCGGGGGGGACTGCATGCTCAAAAGCATAGTCGGCATCGTTCTGGCGATTATCGGGGCCTTTGCCATCGGTGGCATCGCCCTGCACCGCAACGAACCCATCAACGCGCTGTGGCTGGTTACGGCCGGCGTGTGCATTTATGTCATCGGCTACCGCTTCTACGCGGCCTGGATCACCGCCCGGGTGCTGACCGTGGACGCCACGCGGGCGACGCCGGCAGAGCGTCTGAATGACGGCCGTGACTTCGTGCCGACCCATCGCTGGATCGTCTTCGGACATCATTTTGCGGCCATCGCAGGTCCCGGCCCGCTGGTTGGACCGACCCTGGCCGCGCAGTTCGGGTATCTGCCGGGAACGCTGTGGATCCTGTTCGGCTCGGTGCTCGGCGGCTGTGTCCAGGACATGGTGATCCTGTTCATGTCCACCCGCCGCGACGGACGCAGCCTCGGGCAGATGGCGCGCGAGGAACTCGGACCCTTCGGTGGCTTCGCCGCGCTTGCCGGCACGCTCATGATCATGATCATCCTGATCGCGGTGCTGGCGCTGGTGGTCGTGAATGCGATGAAGGGCAGCCCCTGGGCGACCTTCTCGGTATTCGCCACCATTCCGATCGCGCTCGCCATCGGGCTGTATGTGCGCAGCGTGCGACCGGGTCGCGTGCTGGAGGCTTCCATCATCGGCATGATATTGCTGCTGCTCGGCGTTGCGGGTGGCGGCTGGATCGATCAGAGCGCGGCGCTGCGCGGGATGTTCGACTACACCGGTCCCCAGCTGGCCGCATTCGTGATCGGGTACGGCTGGTTGGCCGCCATTATTCCCGTGTGGCTGCTGCTCGCGCCACGCGGCTATCTGTCCACGTTCCTGAAACTTGGCGTGATTGCGCTGCTTGCCATCTCGATCCTCGTCATCCATCCGGAGCTGAAGATGCCGGCGCTCACCCGCTTCACCGCGGGCAACGGGCCGATCTTCGCCGGCAAGGTCTTTCCGTTCGTCTTCATCACCATCGCCTGCGGAGCGGTGTCGGGATTTCATGCGCTGATCTCCAGCGGCACGACGCCGAAGCTCATCGGCAGCGAAGCCGACGTGCGCCTGGTCGGTTACGGCAGCATGGCATTGGAGTCCTTCGTCGCGATCATGGCGGTCATCGCAGCAACACTGCTCGACCCGGGCGTGTACTTTGCGATCAACACCGGGGCCGGCGTAGTCGGCGCGGATCCGCACACCGCGGTCGCGACCATTACCGGCTGGGGCTTCCCCGTGACGGCCGACCAGATGGCGCAGCTCGCTCACCGCATGGGCGAGCGCACGCTCTTCGCCCGCACCGGCGGCGCGCCCTCGCTTGCGGTGGGCATGGCGAGCATCTTCAGCTCAACCTTCGGCAACCGCCTGCTCGCGGCCTGGTATCACTTCGCACTCATGTTCGAGGCGGTATTCATTCTCACGACCATCGATGCGGGCACGCGGGTCGGCCGCTTCATGCTGCAGGACTTCCTCGGGCACTTCTGGAAGCCGCTGGGCCGCACCTCCTGGTATCCGTCGGTGCTCATGACCAGCGCACTGATCGTGGCCGGCTGGGGCTACTTCCTCTATGTCGGTGTCATCGACCCCAACGGCGGCATCAACATTCTGTGGCCGCTGTTCGGCATCGCCAATCAGATGCTCGCGGCCATCGCCCTCAGCGTCGCGACCGGGATTCTCATCAAGAGCGGCAAGCTGCGCTACTCGTGGGTGACCGGCGGACCCCTCGCGTGGCTTGCGATCGTGACGACGGTCGCGGCCTGGCAGAAAATCATGAGCCCGGATCCGACGCTCGGCTTCTTTGCCGGGGCGGCGGATCTCGCCAGCAAGCTCGCCAGCGGCGCTTTGCCGGCGGCGCGCGCCGCGGTTGCTCCGAAGCTCATCTTCAACCAACAGCTCGATGGCTGGCTTACGATCCTCTTCACCGTGATCGTGTGGCTGGTGATCGCCGACATGCTGCGCGTGGCGATCCGCGCGGCGCGCGGGCTGCCGACACTGGCAAGCTCCGAGGCCCCACGCGTGGCGCGCATGCCGGCGGTGGGCGGGAGCGGGTCATGACCTTCGCAGCCGCCGGGGTTGTGGCCGCCGGGCGTGCCTGCTGGCGTGTGCTGCGGGCCCTGTCGGGCGATGATGCCTATGAGCGCTATCTCGAGCACCGGGCGGTGACCCACCCCGAAGCGCCGCTACTCTCGCGCCGTGAGTTCTATGTTGGCGAGCAGCAGCGCAAGTGGGGTAGTATTAACCGCTGCTGCTAGCATTGAGACTAAGGGTCATGGCGGATTTGACGGCTCACGATTTTGCAGATGTAAACCCCGCGGATGGGGAAGTTGACGACAGTCGACGGAAATTTCTCCTGCGTGCCACCATCGGCATGGGGGTGGTCGGCGTGGCCTTCACGGCAACGCCATTCATCGAATCCTGGCTGCCCTCGGAGCGCGCGCGCGCGCTGGGTGGACCCACATCGGTGGACATGAGCAAGCTCGAGGCCGGGCAGATGATCATCACGATCTGGCGCCGCCAACCCATCTATGTCGTGCACCGCACGCCCGCGATGCTCGGGCTGCTGGGCAACCACAATGACCGGCTCAAGGATGCCGAGTCGGCCGATTCCGATCAGCCGGCGTATTGCAAGAATCCGCTGCGCGCCCGCAACGGCGAGTACTTGGTGCTCATCGGTATCTGCACGCACCTGGGCTGCCTGCCCAAGCAGCGCTTCGATGCGGGCGATCCGCAGCTGGGTGCGACCTGGCCGGGCGGCTGGCTGTGTCCTTGTCACGGCTCGCGCTTCGACCTGGCCGGACGCGTGTTCGACGGTTCACCGGCCTCGGTGAACCTGCGCATTCCGCCGTATACCTACCCCACGCCCGCGCAGCTGCTCATTGGCGGGGACGAGGGCACGGGCGCCGCCGCCTAGCCGGCGGCGCGCCGCGGTAGCCACGCTTCCGCGATCTGCACGGCATTCAACGCCGCGCCCTTGAGCAGCTGATCGCCCGCGCAGAACAGGGCGATCGAGCGTCCTGACGGATCGCTCACATCCTGGCGGATACGGCCCACCAGCACATCATCCTGGCCCGATGCATCCTTGGGCATGGGGAAGTAATTGTTCGCGACGTCATCGACGATGCGGACTCCGGGGGCATCGGCGAGCATGGCGCGTACCTGCAGCGGGGTAATCGGATCGCGGCACTCGAAGGTCAGGGCGACACAGTGCGCGCGCAGCACCGGCACACGTACGCAGGTCGCGCTCACGCGCAGATTCGGCTCGCCGAAAATCTTGCGCGCCTCCTGCATGACCTTGGTCTCCTCCTCGTTATAGCCGGTGCCCGGATCAACGCGCGTGTTGTGACTGAAGACATTGAAGGCGTAGGGATGCGGCAGCACCGTGTGCCGGTACTCGCGGCCCTCCAGATGCGCGCGGGTGGCCTCCCGCAACTCCTCCATGGCGGCAGCTCCGGCGCCCGAGGCGGCCTGGTAGGTCGCCAGCTGCAGGCGCTGGAGGGGATTTTTCTGATGAATTGGCCACAGTGGCAGAATCGAAATGATGGCCGCGCAATTCGGGTTCGCGATGATGCCCTGGTGGCGGGCGATCTGCGCCGCGTTGATTTCCGGTATGACCAACGGCACATCCTCCTGCATGCGAAACGCCGAGGAGTTGTCGATGACGATGGCACCGGCGCGCGCGGCGATCGGCGCAAAGCGCTTGGAAATGCCGCCACCGGCGGAAAACAGCGCGATATCCACGCCCGCGAAGCTCGACTCGGTCAGTTCCTGGACGGTGATGAGCTCGCCCCGGAAGCGCTGGGTCTTGCCGGCCGAGCGGGCCGAGGCCAGCAGGCGCAGTTCGGACACCGGAAAGTCACGTTGCTCGAGGCAGCGGGCCATTTCCACGCCGACCGCCCCGGTTGCGCCCACCACGGCAACGACGAATGCCGGACGCGACGGCGCATGCGGTCCCGGGGATGGAGCAGGGTGATTCGAAGCTGCGGGCGGCATAGGGGATCTCCGTAGGGCACCTGAAATGAAAAGGCCCCGTCGTTCGGACGGGGCCTGCTTGAGGAAGTCGCGTGTGCAGCGCCAACTACCCGAAGCACCCCGCCGTGGGCGCTTTGTGGGTCTTGGTCGGCTCCGGCGGCGTTGCGCCGACGACGCGGCTGCGGCGCAGTCGCGGTGTATTGCTCGCCACCTTGGTGAGGGCCGTACCGCTGGGCGGCGCGATGATCAGCTGGTACGAAATGGCAGTGCTGCCGCATGCCGGACAGCGATTGGCCCACGAGGGACACTCGCGCTCACATGCTCCACAAACTCTTGAGTGCTGAATAGCCATTGCCGGAATCTCCGGGGGGCGCCTGAAGGGGCCGCAATTGTAGCGGATCAATCGGCCGGCGACGAGCCTCAACGCAAGCCTGGGGGACTACCATTAGTCAAGTATCTGCACTATTTTGGGGCGGGATCGAAGCCATATTTGGCAAAAATCGCCCGGGCCGTGGGTGAGGAGAGGAATTTGACGAAATCCGCGGCGCCCACGGGGTCCCGAGCGGTAGCGGCGGCGGGGTAGACGATGGGCTCATGGGAGCTGGCCGGGAAGTCGGCCACGATCCTGACTTTCTTTTCGATGAGCGCGTCGGTGCGGTACACGATGCCCAGCGGCGCCTCGCCCCGGGCCACCAGCGCCAGGGCCGCACGCACGTTGTCCGCCGCCGCAATCTTGTCCTGCACCTCGCTCCACACGCCCAGCCTGGTCAGCGCGCTCTTTGCGTACTTGCCCACCGGTACGGAGTCCGGATTGCCGGTGGCCAGCCGGCCATCGCCCAGCAGTTTCGCCAGGGGGAAGTGCGGTGCGATCTTGATGGTGACGGTGCTGTCCGCGGGGCTGATGAGCACCAGCCGGTTGCCCAACACGTTGCGGCGCGTGCCGGGGTCGATGAGATTACGGGTCTGCAGATAGTCCATCCACTCGGTGTCGGCTGACATAAAGACATCGGCCGGCGCACCGGCCTCGATCTGCCGGGCCAGGGCCGAGCTTGCCGCGTAAGACAGCGTGACGCCGCGGTGGGTCTTGGCGGTGTAGGCGGGGCCAATCTCATTGAGCGCATCGGTGAGTGAGGAGGCGCCGAGAACGACAAGATTTGGTTGAGCCTCAGCTGCTGCCGTCTGTGCCCGGCTGTCGGCCGGCACGGCACCCAGCGCTGCCAGCGACAGCACCATTGCCAGCAGGGCGCGTCGCGTCGTGTTGTGATCCATGATGGTCGCGACCCCTTGCCGGTTATATCTTCAGATACATAACGATAGGTCACCCCCATCGGCCGTGCAAGTTAGAATAGGCCCATGAGTAATTCTGCTGCGATGGTTGGGGTCCGCCTGCGCATCGATATCGGGTCGGGCTGTTCCCTGGGTCCCGGAAAGATCGCCCTGCTCGAGCAGATTGAGCGCAGCGGCTCCTTGTCGAAAGCGGCGCGGATTTTGAAAATGAGCTACCGGCGCGCGTGGCTGCTGTTGGAAGATTTGAATCGCACCCTGGGGCAGCCGGTCACCACGGCCAGTGTGGGCGGGGCCGGCGGGGGTGGCGCGCGCATCACGCCATTTGGCCGGCATGTGATCGCCACGTTTCGGGAAATCGAGAATGCCGCAATGGGCGCGGCCGCACAGAAGCTCGATTGGTTGCTGCAATCGGGCGTGGCGCCGCAGCCTGCACCGGTGGCGCCGCGGCGTGCCGTGACACGCTCGCTTGCAAAGGTCACGGCTGCGACGGGTGATTCGGACCCAAAAAAACGTGGCCGCGCAGTGAAACCGCCTTGACCAGCACCCACACCGGCTGACCCACGACCAGCCCCAAGGCCTGGCGCGCATCATCGGTGATACGCACCATGAGGGTGGCGCCGCCCGTATCGGTGAACACCATCCAGGCCCGCTCCCCGTCAGGTTCGAGCCGGGTAATGGCCGCGGCGAGGCTGTTGCGCACGCTCAGCCCGGTCGGTGGCGCAATGGCCAGTATCAGATCGCGCGCGAGCAGTTGCACGCGCACGCGTTGACCGCGGCGCAGCTCCCCGGCCTCCACGAGCAACTGCCCGTCACCCACGCGGATCTGTGTCAGGCCGGAGGCCGCATCGACTTCACCGATGGTGCCTTCCACCAAGGCGCCGAGGGATTCGGTGCCGATGATGGCGCGCAATGCCGGAGCCTGGCTCATTGAAATGACATCGCCGTGGGCTGCGACCGTACCGTTGTCCAGCACGACCACATCACCGGCCAGGCGCAGCACTTCATCAAACTGATGGCTGACGAACACCATCGGCAGCCGGAAGTGATCGCGCAGGTTCTCCAGATACGGCAGCAGCTCCCCGCGCCGCGCCACATCGATGCTGGCCAGTGGCTCATCAAGCAGCAGCAGCCGCGGCTGGGCGAGCAGCGCCCGGCCGATCGCCACGCGCTGGCGTTCCCCGCCCGACAGCCCCGCGGGCCGCCGGCCCAGCAGCGCCGCCAGCCCCAGCAGTTCCACCACCGCGTCAAATTGCAGGTTATGCGCGCGCCCGCGCGCCCGTCGTTCCCCGTAGCGCAGGTTATCGCGCACCGCCAGATGCGGAAACAGGCGCGCATCCTGGAACACATAGCCGATGCCGCGTTGTTCCGCCGGGACATCGATGCCCTGCGCCGCGTCGAACAGCGTCGCGCCGTCGATACGGATATGCCCGCGGTCGGGGCGCAGCAATCCGGCAATCAGGTGGATCGTCGTGGTCTTGCCGCAGCCGGAGCGGCCGAACAGTGCGGTGACGCCGGGCGTGGTACTGGTGAATTGCACCTGCGCAAGGAATGCGCCGCGTTGCTTGCTGACTTCGATCTCGAGCATTCAGGCGGGTCCGCGGCCGAGCTGCCTGCGCAAGGTGCGTGACAACCATTCCGACAGCACCAGTCCGGCAAGCCCGAGGGTAAAGGAGGTGATGGCCAGACGCGCGGCGGTGGCATCGCCGTTGGGCGTCTGCAGCGCCGTGTACAGCGCCAGCGGCAGGGTGCGGGTGGTGCCGGGAATGTTTGAAACAAAGGTGATGACGGCGCCAAACTCGCCCAGGCCGGCCGCGAACGCCGTGACCGCGCCGGCGAGAATGCCCGGCAGCATCAGTGGCAGGGTGATGCTGAAGAAGCGGTCGAGCGGACCCGCACCCAGGGTCCGCGCCGCCTCCTCGAGCCCCGCATCAATGCCCTCGAGCGTGAGGCGGATCGCGCGCACCATCAGCGGGAATGTCATCACCGCCACGGCCAGGACCGTACCGGCGGTCGTGAAGATCAGGTGCACCCCGAACGTGTGCAGCAACCAGCCACCAATCGGACCGCGCGCACCGAACAGAACCAACAGCAGATAGCCGGTCAGCACCGGCGGCAGCACCAATGGCAGGTGGACGAAGGCATCGAGCAGGGTGCGACCCGGAAACTGCCGCCGCACCAGTACCCAGGCCGCTGCGATGGCGATGGGCAGATTCCATACGAGGCTCCACAGCGCCACCTCGAGGCTCAGGCGCAGCGCCTGCCATTCATCAGCGTTGAGCAGCATCCGTGTAGCATAGTGGATTGGCCGCAGGATCATCCGTTGGAAGTCACGCCCCAGTCATCGTGCCCATTGCCGCCGGCGCAGGCCGCCGCGTTTGAGGCGACTGCACTGCGGCTTGCCCAGCTCGCCGGCGCGCAGATCGCCGCCGCGGTCAACGGCGAGCTGACGGTGCAATTCAAGGAGACGCGCCCGGAGTGGGCGGCCAACTCCAACCCGGTGAGCCAGGTCGATCAATCCGTGGAGCGCTTCATCCGCGGCGAGCTGGCGCGGGCGCACCCCGGACACGCCATCATCGGCGAGGAGCAGCCGCCCAGCGGACCGCCTGGCGCCGCCACCAGCTGGGTCATCGATCCGGTCGATGGGACCTGCAATTTCATCAACGGCGTGCCGCTGTATGCGTGTTCAATCGGTGTGCTGCACGAGGGCTGGCCGGTGGCCGGTGCGATCTGGTGCGCATCGACACATATCGTGGGGCCGGGGGTCTATCACGCCCATGCGGGGGGTCCGCTGTCTTTCAACGGGCGCCCGCTCGAGCGCCGCAAGGCCGGCAACTGGCGCGGTCTCGCCGCCGATCATGGCCGTACGTCCCGCTACGCCGTCAACTGGGACCACCGCGTACTGGGCGCGGCGGCCGTCGAGTTTGCCTGGGTGGCCTGCGGACTGCTGCGACTGGCGCATATGCCGCGGCCG
>Ga0210388_10001769_pt1 | contig 17013 bp, 15 predicted proteins | sample IncBWC19OmetaG_FD_155485 | JGI IMG/M metagenome (GOLD analysis project Ga0210388, IMG submission 155485) | Forest soil microbial communities from Barre Woods Harvard Forest LTER site, Petersham, Massachusetts, United States - Inc-BW-C-19-O ... | reverse complement strand
GCGAGAACGGCTTTCTGCCGGATCTCGAAGCGATCCCCGCCGACGTCGCGCGCCGCGCGAAGATCCTCTGGATCAACTACCCCAACAATCCGACAGCCGCGCTGGCCGCGCCCGGCTTTTACGAGAAGGTGGTCGCCTTCGCCAAGAAGAACGACGTCATCGTCGCCAGCGATCTGGCCTACAGCGAGATGTACTACGAAGCGCCGCCGCCTTCGTTCCTCGAGACGCCGGGCGCGCGCGACGTCGGCATCGAGTTCCACTCGCTGTCGAAGACCTACAACATGACCGGCTGGCGGGTCGGCTGGGCTTGCGGCAACGCCACTCTGGTCGGCGGCCTCGGTCAGGTGAAGACCAACGTCGACTCCGGCTGCTTCGACGCCGTCCAGCGCGCGGCGATCGCGGCGCTCAGCGGCGATCAGGCGGCCGTGGCGCGCCAGCGGGCGATCTACCGCGAGCGGCGCGACGTCCTCTGCGGCGGCCTCGCCAAGGCGGGGTTCGACGTGCTGACGCCGAAGGCCAGCTTCTACACGCTGATCGCCAACCCCAAGGGCCTCACGTCGATCGACTTCGCCTCGCGCCTCCTGACCGAGGCGGGGATCGTGGCCACGCCGGCGACCGGCTTCGGGCCGTCGGGCGAAGGCTTCGTGCGCCTCACCATCTGCGCCGACAAGGCGCGCCTGGCCGAGGCGGTCGAGCGGCTCAAAGCGCTGAAGCTGTGACCCGCGTGAGCGCGGCGGTCACCACTCCATGAAACCGATCGCCATATCTCTCGGCGATCCCGCGGGGATCGGACCGGAGATCGTCGCGCGCGCGCTGGCCGAGCGGCCCGATGCGGACGTGACCGTGTTCGGCGACCTCGGCGTGCTCGAGCGCGCGGCGAAGAGCGCGCGCGTGGCACCGCCCTCCAAGACGCGCGTCCGCGCCGTGACGACCTTGCGCGCGGATGAGGTCACGCCGGGAAAACCAAACGACGCCTCCGGGCACGCACAGCTCGCCTACCTCACGGCGGCCGTCGACGCGGCGCTGGCGGGCGAGGTCTCCGCGCTGGTCACGGCTCCGATTTCAAAAGAATGGATCGCGCGCGCCGGTTTCGCGTTTCCCGGCCACACGGAGTATTTGGCCGCGCGCGCGGGCGTGTCGGAGTTCGCCATGATGCTGGCGGGCCCGCAGCTGCGGGTGACGGTCGCGACCACGCACGTGCCCCTCAAGGACGTGCCGCGGCTGCTGACCGTCGAGGGCATCGCCTCGACGATCTGGCTCACGGCCGAGGGGCTCGCGCGGCGCTTCGGCATCGCGACGCCTCGGGTGGCCGTCGCCGGGCTCAACCCACACGCCAGCGAGGCGGGCCGGTTCGGCGACGAAGAGGCTCGACTCGTGACGCCGGCGATCGAAAAGGCGCGCGCACGCCTCGCCACCGCCGGCCTCGGCGCGACCGTCGAAGGCCCGTTGGTCCCCGACTCGGTCTTTCGCCAGGCGGCGGGCGGCGCCTACGACGCGGTCGTCGCGCTCTACCACGACCAGGGACTGATTCCGCTCAAGCTGCTGCACTTCGACGACGGCGTGAACCTGACGCTCGGCCTACCCTTCGTGCGCACTTCCCCCGATCACGGCACCGCCTACGACATTGCCGGCACCGGCCGCGCGCGCCCACAGAGCTTCCTGGCCGCCTTCGACCTGGCCGCCCGGACCTCGAATCAGCGAAAACGGTAGGTGTGCTCGACGGCGATCGCTTCGCCCGTGTGTTTGGCGAAGACCCATTCGCTGAGGACGCGCTTGGCGCAGGCGGCGATCTCGAGGTCGGTGTCGGGCGCGGAGACAGCCTCGGCGTTGCGCACGTGGCCGTCCGCCTCGACGTTGAAACGCAAGACCACCTCTTTCGCCGCCAACTTCTTGGGCGGAACCTGGCGGCGGCGGGCGACCTCCATGCGGCAGGAAGTCACCGGCGCCTCGGTCGGGATGAACTCCTCCTCGGCGAGACTTCCCCGGCGGTCCCCCTTCTGGTCGCCGAGGCTGGCGCGATCGGTCGAGACCGGCTGCAGCCCGCGGGATGCGCTGTCGCGTTCCGACGTGGGCGGCGCGATCGCGGGCGCGATCTGACTGGACGACCGCGGCGCGTAGGCGCCGATGCGACCGGTCGCGTTCAGCTGGTCGTCCACCCCGGCCAGGCCCGGGGCCGCCGTCTCGGCTGAGGCATGGCCAGACGCAGCACCGAGCATCACCCCCAGAAGCACCCACCGCACCGTCATCGTCCCCCATTCATCTAGGCAAGATGCCGGCCAACCACGACTTCCGGGGCGGGCGGGCGCCGTCCGAAAGTGATCCGTTACCGGCACGGTAGGGCACCGGCCGGCACGATGGCGAAACGGTGACGGCCGGGCGACGGCCGCTCTCCTCAGTCCAGCAAGGCCGCTTTGATCTCGGGGATCCACTTGCCGGTGAAGCCGAGCTCGGCGTAGGCCGCGAAGTTGCGGCAGAAGTCCCAGTAGCCCCAGCCGAAACCGCGTTTTTCAGCCTCCGTGCGCGCGGTGCGAACCCAGCGGCCGCGCGAGACGGCGTCGCCGTTGACGCCGGCACCGAACTCGCCGAGGTAGATCCGCATCCCCGTTCGCTTGGCGAAGGCCTCGGCCATCTCCATCTGCTCGATGATGGCGGCCGGCCCGCCGGGGTTGGTGTCGGCGGGCTCGCTGTTGTAGCGCTGGAAGAAGTCGTGCCCTTCGGGGAACGCGTCGGCCGCGGCCACCGGCACGACGGGCGACGGGGGCGGGCCGGGGAAGGTCACGCCGCGCGTCTGGTACCAGGGCTCCATCCAGCTGAATCCCTGGTGCGTGAAGTACATCGGCGCGTACATGTGAAAGCTGGCGATGAGGTTCGGATCGCCGGCCGGGACCTTCAGCGTGTCGCGCAGATCCTTGGCCGAGGCCCAGTGCGCGCCCTCGACGATGATGAGCCGATCGGGATCGATCTCCCGGATGGCGGCCACGACGCGCGCCAGGATCGGATTCCAGACCTCGGCCGTCAGCTTGTCGGTCGGCTCGTTCAGAACCTCGTACACCACGGCGCGGGGCATGCCCCGGTAGTGCGTGGCGATCTGCCGCCAGAGCCCCACCAGGCGGTCGGCGTGCGCCCTGGGCGCCTTCATCATCGGGATGTAGTGGTGCAGGTCGACGATGATCCCGAGGTCGTTGGAGAGCGCCTGATCGACCGCCCAGTCCATCCGGTGCAGGAACCGCCTTTCGATCGCGTAGGGCGGGCTGACGGCGGCGTGCGACGAGATCCGCATCGGCACGCGCACGTGATCGAACCCCGCCGCGCGCACCGTCTGGAAATCGGACGCCGAGAGGGTCCAGCCCCACTCCCCCTCGTTCGGCGCGTCCATCGCGTCGCCGAAGTTCATCCCCCGCTTGAGGTCGCCGGTGGCGCGCGTCTGCAGGCGCCCGGTCCTGAACCCCTCGATCCGCTCCGACGAGCTGGCGCACCCCACCGCCAGGAGCCCCATCAGCACCGAGATCTGCGCAGTCGTCTTGGCTTTGGCAGTCCTCGTCTTGGCCGTCATTTTCGCGACACCCCCAAAAAACCAGCGCGAACCGGAGCGCGGGCGGCGAGCTCGCCGGCGCGCGCGTCATCGTCATGACCCGACATCGACCGTCGAGCTTAACCCGTTTGCCGCTTGTCACCCGTGATAGGGTATAGGCGGTCGAAATCCGCTCTGGTCGCGTGTCCTGCCTCCCACGGCGCGCTTCCTCTCGGGTTCGCGCCGGCAGCATGAAGAAGACCCACGGCATCAAGATCAAGGGCGCGCGCGAGCACAACCTCAAGAACATCGACGTCGAAATCCCGCGCGACAAGCTGGTCGTGATCACGGGGCTGTCGGGGTCGGGGAAGTCGTCGCTCGCGTTCGACACGCTCTACGCGGAGGGACAGCGCCGCTACGTCGAGTCGCTCTCGGCCTACGCGCGTCAGTTCCTCGACCAGATGCACAAGCCCGACGTCGACTCGATCGAGGGGCTGTCGCCGGCGATCTCCATCGAGCAGAAGACCGGCTCGCGCAACCCGCGCTCGACCGTGGGGACGGCGACGGAGATCTACGACTACCTACGCCTGCTCTGGGCGCGCATCGGGACGGTCCACTGCTGGAACTGCGGTCAGGCCATCGCCTCGCAGACGATTCAGCAGATGGTCGATCGCGTGCTGGAGCTCCCCGAGGGGGAGCGCTTCTCGGTGCTGGCGCCGGTCGTGCGCGACAAGAAGGGGGACTTCGCCGACGTGCTCGGCAAGCTGCGGCAGGACGGCTTCGTGCGCGCCAACATCGACGGCGAGCTGCACGAGCTGGCGGAACCGCCCACGCTGGCCAAGGCCGCCACGCACACCATCGAGGTGTTCGTCGATCGGCTGGTGAAGAAGGACGGAATCCGACAGCGGTTGACCGACTCGATCGAGCTGGCGGCCAAGCTGACCGAGGGGGTGGTGAAGATCTCGCCGCTCGAAGGAGAAGACCTTCTCTTCTCCGAGAAGTTCGCCTGCACCACCTGCGGGATCAGCTATCCGGAGATCACGCCGCGGCTCTTCTCGTTCAACAACCCGGCCGGCGCCTGCCCCTCCTGCGACGGCATCGGCGCCAAGATGTTCTTCGACCCCGACCTCATCGTTCCGGACGAAGAGCTGTCGATCAAAGAAGGCGCCATCGAGCCGTGGGAGCGAAGGAACAACGTCTTTTTCCATCAGATCCTCGACGCCGTCTGCACCAGGTTCGAGATCGACCAGTACACCCCCTGGAACAAGCTGCCGCAGAAGTCGCGCGCCCTGCTGCTCGACGGCGTGGAGGGGGAAGAGGTCGAGCTGACCTTCGAGAAGAACGGGCGCAAGCACAGCTTCAAGCGCGAGTTCGAGGGGGTGCTGGCGAATCTGCGCCGCCGGTTCGAGGAGCACGAGCGCCGTCGCCGCGAGCAGGGGCGCACCAGCGAGGAGGACTTCGAGGCGATCTACGAGGAGTTCCACCGCTACATGTCGCAGACCGTCTGCGAGGAGTGCGGCGGCGCGCGCCTGCGGAAGGAGGCCCGCTCCGTCAAGGTGGGCGGCAAGAGCATCACCGAGATGACCGCGCTGACCATCCGGGAGGCGCACGACTTCTTGAAGGGCCTGTCGCTGACCGCGCGCCAAAAAGAGATCGCCGGACGGATCCTGCGCGAGGGGGGCGATCGGCTGTCGTTCCTGAACAACGTCGGCGTCGACTATCTGTCGCTCGACCGCACCGCCGCCACGCTGTCGGGCGGGGAGTCGCAGCGCATCCGGCTGGCGACCCAGATCGGCAGCTCCCTGGTGGGCGTCCTTTACATCCTCGACGAGCCGTCGATTGGCCTCCACCAGCGCGACAACGCGCGCCTCCTGGAGGCGCTGACGAAGCTGCGCGACCTCGGCAACAGCGTCATCGTCGTCGAGCACGACGAGGAGACCATCCGCGCCGCCGACCACGTGATCGACATGGGACCGCGCGCCGGCGTGCACGGCGGCCGCATCGTCGCCTCCGGCACGCCCGAGGACATCGCCGGCAACACGCAGTCGATCACCGGCGCCTATCTCTCGGGGCGCAAGGGGATCGAGGTGCCGCGCCAGCGCCGCCAGTCGGGCAACCGCACGCTCACCGTCAAGCATGCGCGCGGACACAACCTGCACGATCTGACCGTCCCCTTTCCGATCGGCGTGCTCACCTGCGTGACCGGCGTGTCGGGCTCCGGAAAGTCGACGCTGGTGATCGACACCCTGCTGCGGGCGCTGGCCCAGCGCCTCCACCACGCCAAGCTGGCGCCCGAGCCGCACGACGGCGTCGACGGGCTCCAGCACGTCGACAAGGTGATCGACATCGACCAGGCGCCCATCGGCCGCACGCCGCGCTCGAACCCCTCGACCTACACGGGCGTCTTCACTCACATTCGCGATCTCTTCTCGGCCCTGCCCGAATCGAAGGCGCGCGGCTACAAGCCGGGGCGCTACTCGTTCAACGTCAAAGGGGGGCGCTGCGAGGCCTGCCAGGGGGACGGCATCATCCGGATCGAGATGCACTTCCTGCCCGACGTCTACATCGAGTGCGAGTCGTGCGGCGGGCGGCGCTACAACCGCGAGACGCTGGAGGTTCGTTACCGCCAGTCGAGCATCGCCGACGTGCTCGACATGACCGTCAACCAGGCCTGCGAGTTCCTGGAGAACATCCCCAAGGTCCGACAGAAGCTGGAGACGCTGCGCGAGGTTGGCCTCGGCTATTTGAAGCTCGGTCAGTCGGCGACCACGCTGTCGGGCGGCGAGGCGCAGCGGATCAAGCTGTCGAAGGAGCTGGCCAAGAAATCAACGGGCAGGACGGTCTATATCCTCGACGAGCCGACGACGGGCCTTCACTTCGCGGACATCGCGCAGCTCTTGTCGGTGCTCAATCGTCTGGTCGAGGCCGGCAACACGGTGATCGTCATCGAGCACAATCTCGACGTCATCAAGACCGCCGACTGGGTGATCGATCTCGGCCCCGAGGGGGGCCCCGGCGGCGGTCATGTCGTGGCGGCGGGAACGCCGGACGACGTGGCGCGCGTGGCCGCCAGCTACACGGGCCAGTTCCTGCGCAAGGTGCTATGAATCGCCCCATGAAGAAGCTCATCGGCTTGGGCGCCTTGGTTGCCGTGTTGGTGCTGGTGGTGGCGCGTGTCCACGCGAACGACTCCCTGCTTCCCGTCGGCGCTCCAGCGCCCGAGGTCGTGGGGACCGACGCCGCTGGCACCACCTTCAAGCTCTCGGCCCAGAAGGGTCACTTCGCGGTCGTCTACTTCTATCCCAAGGACGAGACGGCCGGCTGCACCAAGGAGGCCTGCGCGTTCCGCGACGCCTCCGACAAGTTCGTCAAGGCGGGGGTCACCATCTTCGCCGTGTCGCGCGACAGCGACGCCAGCCACAAGGGCTTTCGCGAGCACTTCCACCTGCCGTTCCCCATGGTGGCCGACACCTCGGGGGCGGTGCAGCACGCCTATGGCGTCCCCTCGGCGATGCCAGGGCTCGACATCGCCGCGCGGGTGACCTTCCTGGTCGGACCCGACGGGAAGATCGCGCACGTCTGGCCGAAGGTCGATCCGGTCGTGAACGCCAAGGAAGTTCTCGACACCGTCGCCACGCTCGGCGGCAAGAAGCCCTAGCGTTTCGGCAGCACCAGCGCCGGGGCAGCCAGCACGGCCCAGTCGGGGTCGATGAATTGCGCGCGCCAGCCGTCGCCGCGCAGGCGGTCGACCAGCTTCGACTTCGCCGGAATGAACGCGCAGCGAACGCCGAACTGGCTGAACAGCGGCTGATAGGGGGCCCCGTGCTCGACGGCGAAGCTCTGTCGGAGGAGCCAGAAGGGAAACGGATCCTGCCGCCCGTCGATGAAGTCCCGCCGCGTGGGCGCGAACCAGACCAACGAGCCGCCGGCGCCGTAGAAGTTGTAAAGCGGCCCCGGGCAGGCGTCGAGCGCCCGCAGCGCGCCGGCGCCGATCGGATTCCAGTAGAGCGCCGCCGGCTGCGCGCGCCATCCCAACGCCACCACCGCCAGGGAGGCGGCTCCGAGGCCGAGGAAGAGCGCCAGGTTCGCGCGCGGATGGTCCGGGCTGGGTTGACGTGGACGGCGGCTCAATCGGAAGCGAAACGTCGGCCCCAGCGCGTGGCTGGCGGCGGGCATGGCCAGGATCAGGAACGGCCCGATGTTGCGCGCCGAGCGGATCCCGAGCGGCATCAGCGCCAGGCCGGCGGCGACCGTCACCCAGTCCGCCCAGTCACCCGCGGCGATCGCGCGCCGGCGCGCGACGAGCAGGATCGCGAAGGCGACCGTCACCACCCAGAACAGGAGGCCGAAGAGCGAGTCGGGGCGAAGGACGAACCACTCGGCGATCTGCACCGCGTAGGAGCGCGCGGCCGAGGAGATCACGAAGAGGTAGATGTGAAGCCCGAGCGGCGTGGCCGCCACGGCCAGGCCCGCCAGCGGCAGCACCACGGCCAAGACTCGGGCGCGCCGCCGGTCGTCCGGCGCCCGCGTGCGCCACCAGCGCAGAACCGCGGCCGCCGTACAGACCGCCAACACCACGCCCCCCAGCGCCACGCCGCCGTGGGCGTTCGCCCAGACCAGGAAGTATGGCGGGATCAGGAGATGGTGTTCGTGAACGAGCAGCCACACCAAGAACGCCAGCAGGAACAGCGTCAGAAGCTGCGGCCGGAGCGACCAGGCGCAGGAGGCGACTGACAGCCCAATCGTCAACAGCACGAACCTGGTCAGCCGTGGCCCGACCATCAACTTGTAGACGGTGGCCGCGGCGGCCAGGATCAGGACGGCGGCGCCGATCTCCAGGCCCGGCATTCCGCCGCCCCCCCGATAAGCAGCGTACATCAGCAGCTGCGAGAGCCACTCGTGATCTGGCCAGGGCGTCCCGTAGGCGGTGTGGGAATAGAGATCGACGCGCGGCACGTGGCCGCTGCGCCAGATGTCGGCGCCCGCGCGCAGGTGCCAGAAGGTGTCCGGCTGCGCCGGCGTGAACAGGGCCAGCACGGCGACGGCGATGAACAGGAGGCCGACCGCCATCTCGTCGAACGCCAGCCCACGCACCCACCATCCGTTGCCCCCGACCGTGCGAATCGGCCGTGACGAGGACGGCGACGGCGCTTCCATCTCAGTTGGCTCCCGGCGCGGTCAACACGGCCCACCTGTCGTCATGAAAGCGACTCTGCCAGCGGTCCGCCACCAGCCTGTCGATCATCTTCGATTCTGCCGGCAAGAACGCGCAGCGGATCCCATAGCGGTCGAACAATGGGCGGTAGGGAGCTCCAGAATCGACCGCGGTGGTCTCGCGAATGAACGCGGACGGATAGGGATCCTGTCGGTTGTCGATGAAGACCTGCCTCTCCGGCACGAACCAGATCAAAAAGCCGCCGTCGTAGAAGCGATTGTAGATCCGCTCTGGACAGCTTCGGACCGCCGCGATCGCGCCGGGGCTCATCGGCTGCCAACCGGAGCGCGGTGGGGGCGCGCGCCAGACGACCAGCACGCCCAAGAGCTCGACCAGCGAGATCCCGATCAGCAGCGCGAGGTTCAACCTGGGGTGCTCCTCCGACGCTGCGGCGGCGGGCGAGCGGCGGAAGCGAAAGTCGGGGCCGAGCAGCCGGCTGGCCGCCGGAATGGCGACCAGCAGAAACATCGCCGTGTTGCGGACCATGAGGAACCCGAGGGGCAACGTCAGCAAGGCAGCAGTGAGGATGACGGTGTCGCCCCAGCTCCAAGACGTTTCGCGCAACCGCCTGCGCCGCCAGATCAGAAGACCGACGAACGCCACAGCCAGGATCCAGAACATGACCTCGAAGGGGCCGGTCGGAAGCGTGAGCTGCCACTCGGTGATCCCGTTCTTCCGCGACAGCGCCAGCGAGCCCCCGACGAAGTGCCAGACCTGAAAACCGAGCGGTGTCAGCGCCGTCGCCAGGGCGCAGAGCGGCGCCACCAGGCAGAGGCGCACGGCTCGGCGCACGTCGGCGGCGCCGCCGCGCCGCGCGCGCACCACGGCCACCGCGGTGACCGCCGCCAGCAGCAGGCCGCCCACGCTGACGCCGCCGTGCGCGTTGGCCCAGAGGAGAAAGAGCGGGGGCAACGGCCAGTGGCGCTCCTCGACGAGCAGCCAGACCAGCATCACCAGCATGAAGAGCGTGACAATCTGCGGGCGGAGGACCCAGATGGCCGAGGTGAGAGGGAACCCCAGCAGCATGAGGACGAACCGCGTCGACGTCGGTCCCACCATCAACCGGTAGACGATGGCCAGCGCGCCCATCGCGAACGCCGCGCCGCCGAAAACGTAGAGGCGCATCCCGCCCAGGCGGTAGAGCGCGTAGGAGAACGCCTGCCACAACCACTCGTGGTTCGGCCAGGACCGTCCCGCCGCCGTGTACGAGTAGTGATCGCGGAGCGGAACGTGGAACGTTCGCCAGATCTCCTGGCCCGCGCGCAGATGCCAGTAGGTGTCGGACTGCGCCGGCATGAGGAGGGCACAGACCGCCAGCGCACCGAACAGCAGGCCGGCGGTCAGCTGCGAGAACGTCAGGCCGCGGGTCACGCGACCATCGACTGGACGACGCGACGCTCGCGCAGGCGCCAGATGCGCCCGTCGAGCAGGAAGTGGTGGAGGTTGACGAAGCTGGTCACGGCAGCGGCCGACAGCAGCGCCCGACCGGCATCGGAACCATGGAAGATCATGAACAGGCCCGGGTTGACCACCAGCCCCAGCAACAGCACCACCAAGAGGTAGCGGGCGAAGCGCGCCAGGCCTCCCGCGCCCGGCTCACGCGAGGCGTGCCAGCTGGTGAGGCCCAGGTACTGGAGCCCGTGAAACATCGGCACCAGGAGAATGTTGAAGAGCGGCTGGTAGAGCCCGATGGTGAACCAGGCGATCTGCGCGGAGAGCACGGCGTAGGTCGGCCAGGGCAACGGCGTCCCGCGCGCGCGCCGCGCCCGCGCCACCGTCCAGACGCCGGTCAAGCTGGCCGCCAGCACGACCAGGCCGAGCGCGACGGCCCAATCGGGGAGCGGCGGCCCGAGATAGGCGTGGCGGACGGCCTCGTAGGCCGGGTTGCGCGCCGAGCTCGACAGGCGGAAGAGGCCGAGGAGCGAGAGAATCCAGGAGACGTAGAGCGGCAGCGAGAGGAGCCGCTTCTCGCGCGGCTCGAGCCGCGCTCCCTGTCGCAGCGGATAGAGCATCGCCAGCCCCAGCGACTGCCCCGAATAATGATATCCGGACCACCCGACGTAGAGCCCGAAGTAGGCCAGGCCGATCGTCGTTGGATGGCGAACCGCCAGCAGCGCGGCCGCGAGCAAGATCGGCGGCGCGACGAGCGTGACCCACGGATGCGCACCGACGACCGCACGCGAGGTGTAAGCGCGCCGATAGGTCGCCGCGTAGTGCGGCCCGACCAGCAGGAACGACAGCGCGGCGGTCACGGTCACGGCGACGCCGGCCGCGCCGGCGCCGAGGTGCGGCAGCGCCAGCAACACCCCGGCGACGACGATCGTCGCGCCGGGGCCGAAGAAAAACAGATCGGCCGCCGGCCCCAAAATGAACCGGTCGAAACGGGCGGATGGAACCGGCACCGCCGGAGCGGGGATCACCGCCGGAGCGCCACCACCGGCCGCGAGGCCCGGCGCTTGGCCCGGGGCCGTCCCAATGATCAGGGGAGAGGGAATAGCGACATTCTATCTCCGCGGAACGCCCCGGAAACTTGAAAGCGATCCCCCTTGGCCGCCATCTGGGTCACGAACCTACATTCCATTCGATCGGTGCCGATGGGATAATCAAAAGGCCATGCGACGACGAAGAGGACGGGCGAGAGAACGCGGCGCGGCCGTCATCGAGTTTGCGCTCACGCTGCCGCTGCTGGTCCCGCTGATGCTCTTCATGATCGAGTACGGCCACTACTTCTGGGTCACGCTGAACGCGGTGGAGGCGGCGAAGATGGGGCTGGCGGCCGCCGTGACCCAAAACAACACGACGCCTGCGACGAGCTGCGCCGACACGACGAACGTGCCGATCGTGACCCTGGCGGGGCAAGCGGCCGCGGTTCTCTATTTCACGACCAACACCCCTTCGCTGGTGTCGGTCGCCACACCGACGGTGACCTGCGTGAGTGGGACGATCAACGGTGCGACGGTCACCAACCCGAGCTGGCAGATCATCGTGAAGATGGACTTCCGACCGTTGATCGGATTCCGGTTGCGGTGGCTGCACGCCTCGACGACGCTCTCGGGCGGGATCACCTACTCGACCCCGGCGCTGATCAGAACCCTGTGAGCGGAGCTACCGCAGCATCCGCCAGTTGCTGCCGGCGACGACGCCGCCTGGGTTGAAGGTCCAGTCCCCGCTGGCGCCGATGGCCATGTTTTGCGCGATGACCGATCCGTTGATCGTCATTCCCTGATCGCCGCTCAGGTTGGCGCATCCGTTGGGGGCGTAGACCGATCCGTTCACGGTGAGGTTCATGCTTCCCAGGTTGATGGCCTGGCCGGCGCAGTTGATGGTGGTGGCGTCGGAATAAATGGCCAGCCCTTCGGGGATGCCCCCCGCAGCCGACAGCACGCTGCTGCCAGCCAGCGTGTTGTTCGCGCCGACCGTCACGGAGCCGGCGCTGATGATGGTCACGCCGGTCGCGACAAAGGCCGTGCCTGGACCGGAGAGATTCATGTTCCCACTCGAACAGTAGACGCCCGGAGTGAGCGTCCAGACGCTGTTGGCTCCCGGACCGGTCCAATCCGTGTACTGGAGGTCTCTGGGGGTGGTCGTGTTCCCGATCGTGCAGTACGGCGCCAGGGAGGCCAGCGTGACGGAGCTAAAGGGGTTCGGGGGCGGCGTCCCCATGATGGGTGGGCCGCCCGAGTAGGTGATGGGCCCGCTCCCCATGTTCGGAACGCCACAAGCCGACTCCACGACGCTGGTGAAGTTCTGGACCGCGCTCCCACCCGTCGAGAACGTCATCGGACCGTTTGTCTCGACCGGCCCCTTGATCGAGAAGGCGCCGTTGCCGCTCTCGGTCAGGCCCGAGCTCCCGCAGCCTCCGAGCGTCATCAGGGCGGGACCCGCCACGACGGTGACCGCGCCGACCGCGGTCGACGACAAGAGACGGCTCGTTCCGCCGCCAAAGATCGCCGCGAAGAAGCTGGGCGCGGAGGCCGTCACGGTCACCGAAAGCTGACCGGCGGTGGCGGTGCTGATCGTCGCATTGGCTCCCGAGTAACCATTGGCCATGGCCATGGCCGTGGCATTGGATGCGGCCAAGGTGGCGTTTTGAGCGGCGAGCGCGGACATTCCGGCCGACACCGACGCATCCGCGACCGCCTGCAACATCCGGGACTTCGTATACCGAAAACCGATGTCGACGGCGAACGCGGCGAACGCGAACAGCGTGGTCAAAAAGAAAGCCACGATGATCACGACGGCGCCGCGCTGGGGATCTCTTGGTGATTGTTGTCGTTGGGGCTGTTTCATTGGACCACGATTTGACCGGAGGCGTTGAGCGTCCTTGCCCCGAGCTTCGAAAACACGAGGGGCCGGTAGTTGTAGGTGGAATAGACCCTGATGGTGTTGCCTGTCGTCAGTGTTGCGAAGCCCGCGTCAGCAGCGCCAGCTCCAATCTGGTAATGAACGGCGCTGGTCGAAAGATTGAGGAGCGGCGCTGCCGCGACCACCGCGGTTTGCACAGGGGCGAAGCTGGTCGTCGAGGAGACCGAGGCCAGCCGCGCTCCGGCGATCACGGCGTAGTTCAACATGCACTGCGAAACCACCAAACGACCGCCGTCGATCGCGCCGAACAGCACCGCGACGAGAACCGGCAGCACCAGCGCGAACTCGACCGCCGTGGAGCCACACTGGCGCACTGCAGGCGATCGTTTCGCACGCCACATCACCTAAAAATTATATCTCGGCGAGAGAGAGATCGGGAGAGACGTTTCGCCTGCGCGATGCGCTACACACCCGCGCTCTTGATTCCCGACATCAAACCACCCGCCTCCCGAGACCGGCTACTGGCTGCCCGGAACCGAGGGAGGCGGCGTATAGGCCTCGACTCCGCCCCCGTGCGACTGACCGATCATCACCATCTGCCCCTGCTGGCTCTCACCCTGTCCGCCGACGGTGCGGCGGTAGTTCTTGGAGATGGTGGCGGCCTCCTGAGAGTCGAGGCTGGTCAAGGCCCGCTTGGTGGCCTCCGTATTGGCCGGCTCGCTGCGAACGTGCTGCATGGCGAACCAGGCGTTGAAGGACTCGCCGTAATAGGGACTGAGGTGCGCACGGTCGCAAGCGCCGGCGAACGTCGAGAAGCCGGCCAGCGCCAGCACGATCAACCAGCGGCGCGCGCGTCCTGCGAATCTGTTCGTGGTCGTCATGTGGGTGGTCCTCGTCATGGGGTCGCAGCAGGCTCTTTGCTGAGGGCAGGCGGGGGAGCAGCGGGAGGAGCGGAGGGAGAAACCGGGGCTGACGCGGCGACTTCGGCCGGGATCGGGCGTCCCAGCAGCAGGGCGGCGTGGACCAGATTCGAGCGGGGGCGCACCGCCGTCGGATCGAGACGCACCGCCTGCAGGTAGAGGTTGTAGGCGTTGGCCATGTCCCCGCGCCGTTCATAGGCAAACCCGAGGTTGTTCGTCGCGTCGACCTCGCTGCCGCCCATGCGGAACTCCCGGGCCGCGCTGGGGAGATCGCCGAGCGCGGCGTAGGCGTAGCCCATGTTGGTCCGCACCCGATGAGACAGCGGCGCGATCCGCGCCGCCTTCTCGTACTCCTTGATCGCGTCCTTGAAGTGCTCGCGCAGGAACAGCGAGAACCCCAGGTTGTTGAGGTAGACGGGGTTGTTGGGCGCCAGCCGGACGGCCTCCCGGTGCTCCGCTTCAGCGCCGGGGCGCATCTGCATGTCGAAGAGGATCCCCAGCGCGGCGTGGGCGTCGGCCGACTCCGGCGCCAGCCTCAGCGCCGCGCGCAGATCGTTCTCCGCGTCGGGGAGAAGACCACGCTCGCGGTAGACGACCCCGCGCAAGATGAGCACCTCGGGATCTCCGGGCCGCTGTTGATGAAGCTCGCTCAGCAGCGAGAAGGCCTCCGGCCAGTCGCCGCGCGAGACGAGCTCCTCGGCCATCTTCATGCGCGCCAGATCGGTGGGGGTCTCCGCCTTGGTGGCGCGGCCCGACGTCGCGCAGGCGCCGAGCGTGCCCGCCGACCCGAAGAGGGCAAGGAGAGCAATGGCCAATGGCCGCCGGGCCACTACTTGCCCCCTATCAGCATCAGCGCCGCCGGTCCCATCACGACGACCATCAACGACGGGAGGATGAAGAAGATGAGCGGGACCGTCATCTTGACCGAGACCATGGCGGCCTTCTCTTCCGCGTGCTGCATGCGCTTGGTGCGCATCCCCTCCGAGTGCACCCGCAGCGCGCGCGAAACGCTGGTCCCGAACAGCTCCGTCTGGATGATCATCGCCGAGAGAGACTTCAGATCCTCGACCCCCGTCCGGTGCGAGAGCCGGTGAAAGGCGTCCGAGCGCTTCACGCCGGCCTGGATCTCGAGCATCGTCTGCTTGAGCTCAGAGGCGAGCAGCGGCGCCACCAGCTCCATCTCCTGGGAGACGCGCGCCATCGCCGCGTCGAGCGAGAGCCCCGCCTCCACGCAGGTGACCAGCAGATCGATCGCATCCGGCAGCGGCTGCTCGAGGCCGAGCTTGCGGTTCGCGGCCTTGTTCCAGACCCAGATGTTGGGAAGGAAGAAGGCGATCGCGCAGGCGATCATCGCCACCGCGAAGCTCATGGGAAATTCGTACGGCTCGTCCAGGTGAACGTTGATCTGCCAGAGCAGGAGGATGGCGATCGGGGTCAGCAGCAGCTTGACCCCCAGAAAGACCTCCACCGCGTTGTCGTTGCGGTAGCCGGCCCGGATCAGCGAGAGCTGGATCCGCGAGAGATCCTCGCCCCCGGACGGCCGGGCGAGTCGAGCGAAGGGGCGCAGGATGCTGGCGATCCGGGCCAGCGTCCGCTCATGGCCCTTCTGCTCCCCCATGGGGAGCAGGTCCATGCCGTGGGTGGTTCGCTCCAGGCGTTCGATCACCTCGTCGCGACGACTCCCCAGCATGTTGCGGGCGCCGAGGGCGATCGCCGCCACGCAGACGACCCCGCCGATCGCTGCGATCAAGAGCTCCGTGCTGACGCCCGAAAACAGATCGCCCATCAGATGGTCACCTTGGTCATGCTCTTCATCCAGACGAATCCCAGCGTCCACATGAACCCGCCAGCGAACAGGAAGTAGTGCCCGGCTTCGGTGGTGAAGAGCGGCATCACGTACGGGCGGTTGGCGAACAGCAGAAACAGCAGCGTGAAGAAGGGGAGCGCGCCCACGATGTAGCTCGACATTCGCCCCTCGGCCGTGAGGCCCGCCAGCTTGCCCTGGAACTTGTAGCGGGCGCGCACCGTGTCGGCGATCTTCTCGATGATCTCGACCAGGTTGCCACCGGTCTCTTTCTGAACGATGACCGACAGCGCGAAGATCTTCAGATCCTGATTGTCGGGGGCGCGCCGGGTCATGTCGGCCACCGCCTTCTCGAACGGTAGCCCCAGCTCCTGCGCCTCGAACGCACGCCCGAACTCGATCGAGACGGGCGTGGGCATCTCCGTCGCCACCATCTTGAACGCGCTCGACAGCGCATGTCCGGCGCGCAGCGAGCGCGCCATCATCTCCAACGCCTCGGGAAGCTGTTCGGAGAGCTTCCGGCTGCGCCGCGAACGAATGAACATCACGAACATGAGCGGCAGCAAGCCGAAGAGGATCACCAGGAGGATCGACAGCGCGCCGCCGTCGCTCAAGAGGCCGACGACCAGCCCCAGGAAGGCGCCCGCGCCGCAATAGGTGAGCAGGCGCGCCACGGTGATCTCGAGCTCGGTCTGCTCGAGCATGTTTTCCAGCCGGGCGGTCAGGCTGATCGAACGCAGGAACGCGTCGATGGCGGGGTTGGCCGACAGCTTCCCCTTGCGCAAAAGGCCGGTGATCGCCTTGGCGTCGGCCGTGCCGAGCGATGACAGGCGGCGTTTGAGCTCGTCCTTTCGCTTGTCGGTCACGAACCGCAGCGTGTAGACGAGCGCTTCCATCACCGCGACCACCGTGAACGCCAGGATGCCGATGAGGATGATCTGCATGTCTCGCGGCTTTCTAGAGGTAGGGCTTGATGATCTCGGCGGGATCGATCCCGTAGCGCTCGATGCGGTCGAGCGCCCGTGGCCGGATGCCCGTGAAGCGGAAATTGCCGAGGATCTTGCCGGCGGCGTCGGTGCCGGTCTGCTCGAACTTGAAGATCTCCTGCATGGTGATCACGCCGGCCTGAATATCGGTGACCTCGGCGATGCTGGTGATGCGACGCTTGCCATCGGTCCCGCGGGTGAGCTGGATGATGGTGTTGAGCGACCGGGCGATGGTCTGCCGGATCAACGCCTCCGACATGTTGATTCCGCCC
>Ga0210388_10001767_pt1 | contig 17021 bp, 12 predicted proteins | sample IncBWC19OmetaG_FD_155485 | JGI IMG/M metagenome (GOLD analysis project Ga0210388, IMG submission 155485) | Forest soil microbial communities from Barre Woods Harvard Forest LTER site, Petersham, Massachusetts, United States - Inc-BW-C-19-O ... | reverse complement strand
TTCCTCAAAATGTTTGCGCTGGTGCTGATGGGCTTCGTCCTGCTGGTGCTGGTGTTCAACGTGTTCGATCTGCTCAGCGACATTCTGCGCAACCGCGTCGCACTCACAACTGTCGGCGCCTACCTGATCAACCTCACACCCAGCATGCTCTACCAGATCGCGCCCCTGGCAGTCTTGATCGCGGTGCTGGTCACCTTCGGCGTGCTCAATCGCAACAGCGAAATCATCGCCATGAAGGCCACCGGCATTAGCCTCTACCGCCTGGTGGTACCCATCCTGTGCATCGCCGCAGTACTGGCCGTGAGCCTGTTCCTCTTCGACGAGTACTACCTGCCCCAGGCCAACAAACGGCAGGATGCCCTGCGCAATGTGATCAAAGGCAAGCCGGCGCAAACGGTCAGCCATCCCGAGCAGAACTGGATATTCGGCGATCCGCACCCCGGCGAGCCCGGACGCATCTTCTACTACCGCTTCTTCGATCCTGACCGCAACGAGTTCGCCAATATTTCCGTCTTTGAGTTCGACCCCGCCACATTCGCGCTCACGCGCCGCATCTTCGCCGCCAAGGCCGTCTGGGACCCCGAGCAATCCGAATGGCATTTTCAGAACGGATGGCAAAGCGATATCCGTGGGGATCACGCCACAGGCTTTCGAGAGTTCCTGTCGACCTCGTTCTCTGAAATCCACGAAGACCCCGGCTACTTCAACAAGGAGAGCCTGCAAGCCCAGGAAATGAACTTCGAGCAGCTCGACCGCTACATCGGCGACCTGCGCCAAAGCGGCTTTGACACCATGAAGCTGCGCGTGGCGCTGTGGCAAAAGCTCTCTTACCCGCTGGTTGCCGTGGTGATGGCCGTGCTGGGAATTCCCTTTGCGCTCACCATGGGCCGCCGCGGCTCGCTCACCGGCATCGCCGTGGCCATTGGCGTGGCGCTGAGCTACTTCGTTGTCGAAAACCTCTTTGGCGCACTCGGCAACGTGAACTACCTGCCCGCTGCGCTGGCTGCATGGTCGTCCGACATGCTGTTCGGGCTCGTCGGCGGCTACATGCTGCTGCGCACGCCAACATAGATCTCTCAAATCAGGATGGAATTCTCAGCCAAACCCGTATCCGTTCCCGAAATTTCGCCCTGGCGCGATTTGTATCGTCGGCAAATGAATTGCCAGATCGTCCACGATTCGCTGCATCCCCGCGAAGGCTGGACGGAGCCGTATCTGCTCGAGGTCGGCGGAAAAGCAGCAGGCTACGGATCGATTGTGGTCGGGGGACCATGGAAAGGAACTCGGACGGTCTTCGAGTTCTACATTTTGCCTGAGCAGCAGTTGCGCGTGTTCGACCTTTTTGGCAGCCTGCGTGAAGCGAGCAGCGCAACCGCAATCGAGACGCAGACTAACGACGTGCTTCTCACCGTGATGCTGCATGCATTCGCGCGCAACATCAGCAGCGAATCGATCGTCTTTGAAGACAAAATGACCACCAGCCTTGCTGCAAACGACGCGACCTTCATCCCCGAGCGTCGCGAAGACAGCGAATGGGGCATCGAAGTGGACGGCGCCGTCGTCGCCAACGGCGGAATCATGTTTCATTACAACCGCCCCTACAGCGACATTTACATGCGAGTCGAGGAGCCATTCCGTCAGCGCGGCCTGGGCAGCTACATAGTGCAGGAATTGAAGAAGGTCAGCTATCAGATGGGCAGCATTCCGTGCGCCCGTTGCAGCCCCGACAACATAGCCTCCCGCAAAACCCTCCAAAAGGCTGGCTTTGTCCCATGCGCCCACATCCTGACCGGCACGCTTATGTCGCAAGTCTGAAGCGCCTAATTCGACTCGGGTAACTCTGTCCAAAAGCCCAAAAAAGACGCACTTTGACATTCCATCTCAACTGTGTATACTCAGTATATTGATATGCACAGTGATCTAGTCATCTCCCAGTCGGACGGCAGGCCGATGTATCTGCAGATTGTGGAGCAGATCAAGCAGCGGGTCGCGGTTGGAGACTGGGCGGGCGGTCAGGAGATTCCTTCCATACGGCAGCTTGCCGTTGCGCTGTGCGTGAGCGTCATCACGGTCAAGCGCGCCTACCTCGAACTTGAGCGCGAAGGAGTGATTGTGACCCAGCACGGCAAGGGATCGATGGTCGCTTCAAACCCCGCATTGACGCCGCGCTTCTACGAAGAGGAATTGGCAGAGCACGTTGAGCGAGCTGCGCGGCTCGGAGACTTGCTGGGCCTGTCGCCCCAGGAACTCGGCTCCCGTGTGAGCGACACAGCTGCCCGCCTGATAGGAGACCGCACCAAGGAGATTGTATGAAGAACCTCACAGTTCAATTTGAGGGAGTGAGCAAGAAGTATCCTCACTTCTCGCTGGACAATATCGATCTCGAGTTGCCGACGGGCAGCATCATGGGATTTATCGGAGCGAATGGCGCCGGCAAATCCACGACAATTCGGATTCTAATGGGCCTGGTTCATCAGGACAGCGGAACCGTGAATGTGCTGGGGCACTCGATGCCGGCCAAACAGGCAGCGGCTAAGCTGGAAATCGGTTTTGTTTCCGAAGATATGCGATTGTACGCGGCGGCTACGGTTGGCTGGCACATGAAGTTTATTCGTTCCATTTATCCGCGATGGGACCAGCCGTATGCGGAGAAGCTGCTTCAACGCTTCGACCTGAAGGCGCAGCAGAAGGTCAAGGGGCTTTCGCATGGGCAGCGCGTGAAAGCGGCATTGCTGCTGGCTCTGGCTCGCCGTCCCCGCCTGCTGGTACTGGACGAACCAACCACGGGACTCGATCCGATCGCGCGTCACGAAGTTCTCGGAGAGTTGATGGCCGTGCTTGCTGACGAGGACCGCACCATTTTGTTTTCATCGCACAACACCCAGGACGTGGAGCAAATGTCAGACGTGATCACCTTCATTGATCGCGGCAAGATCATTAACTCCGACGACAAGGAGATCTTTCTCGATCGTTGGCGTCGCTTGCGGCTGGTGCTGCCGCAAGATACCGCGTTGCCGCTCTTGCCGGGTGTCATCGACGTGGGTGGCAGCAACCGGCTTCCCGTCTTGACCACCAATCGCTTTGAGCCCGCAATGGTGTCGATATGCCAGGACCTGGGCGTCACGGTCAACGCGGTAGACACGATGACGCTCGAAGAGATTTTTGTTGCCAACGTGCAGTGCAGAAGGGAGACCCAGACAGTATGAACTATTCGATGATCAAAGTTCTTATCGTCAAAGATTGGTATTTGCAGCGCTGGATGGTACTGGCATCGCTGCTTGGCGGGTTGATCGCATTGGGCATTGTGTGCGTGGGGGGAAACGCGGCCTTTATGCTGGGACTTGTCCTGCTCATCACTGCGCTGATTGCCGTGGGCGCGCAGCTCGCCATTGCAACCATGGTGAATGAGCGCAAGGAACAGACGCTTCCTTTCGTCATGAGCTTGCCGATCTCCTACCGCGAATACACGACCGCGAAGTTGCTCGGTACGTTGCTCATCTTTATGCTCCCCTGGCTCACCCTTGTTATGGGCGTCGTTGCCTTGTTTGCCGTGCCTCACGGCGTGCCGCACGGTCTGCTACCGTTCACGGCAATCATGGCGACGGAGATTCTGGTAGGCACGTGCTTTATCGTTTCCATCGCGCTGGTGACCGAGTCTCAGGGATGGACCGTGGCCGCCATTATGGTTGGAAACGTCGGCCTGAACGTTGTAGGATATTTCGTCGCCCACATCACAGGCATTGCCAAAGGTATGAACGGTTCAACCGTGAGCTGGAGTCCGGCAGCCACTGCTCTGTTGCTTTCGGAGTTTACGGCGATTGCGTTGCTGCTGACGCTTACTTTTTTCCTTCAGTCGAGGAAGAGAGACTTTCTCTAGACAGTGGTTTTGCAGCCTGATCCTGGTGCCTGCATGACTTTTTGGATTGAACAACGACGAGCCCGCACCCGTACAATAGACTCATGCTTCGCGACCTCCGCCCCTTGTTCATTTACATGCGACGCTACCGCTGGGGATACCTGTGGGGCAGCCTCTCGTGCATCGCCACCAACGCCGCCGCAGTGCAAGCTCCCAGGGTGCTGGGCTGGGCGGTCGACAGCTTGAAGGGGCACTACGCCAACCACCGCATGATTCTCGGCTTTGCGGGATTGCTGGTGGCCATCTCGATCGTCAAAGGCGTCTTCCTCTACGCCCAGCGCTGGATTCTGATCGGCATTTCCCGCGAGATTGAATTCGATATCCGCAACGATCTTTTCCGGCACCTGGAAAAGCAGGACTCGGGTTTCTATCAGCGTTATCGCACAGGCGACGTGATGGCGCGCATGACCAACGACCTGAATGCGGTGCGCAACCTGCTCGGGCCCGCGCTCATGTACTCGGCCAACACCGTCTTCTTCACCCTGTTCGCGCTGCCTTTCCTGCTGCACCTCAGCCCCTGGCTAACGCTGGTGGCTCTGGCTCCCATGCCGCTGGCCAGCATCCTGGTGCAGTACCTCGGCCACAGGATTCACGACCGCTTCGAGCGCATCCAGGCCAGCTTCTCCGAGATCTCCGCGCAGGCCCAGGAGAATTATTCCGGCGCACGCCTCATCCGCGCCTTTGCCCGCGAAGAGGCGCAGATCGGCCTGTTCGAAAAGCTCAATCGCCTGTACATCGCGCGCTCGCTGCGGCTGGTTCAGCTCATGGGCATGCTTTGGCCTACGCTGGAGTTCATCCTCGGCGTGTCGATGGTCATCACCCTTTTCGTGGGCGGCCGCCAGGTGCTTACACATCGCATCACGTCCGGGCAGTTTTTCGAGTTCTTTACCTTCATGATCCTGCTCATCTGGCCCATCATCGCCGTCGGCTGGGTGGTCAACCTCTTTCAACGAGGCACTGCTTCCGTCGTCCGCATCGATGAACTGCTCAAAGCCGAGCCGGTCATTGACGACCGCTCTGCCGACCCCACGATCGCTCCGGACACGACGCTCCACGGCGAAATCGAGTTCCGCCATCTCAACTTCAGTTATGGCGAGGCACCGGTGCTGCGCGATATTTCGCTCAAAATTCCCGCAGGCTCAACGTTGGCCATTGTCGGACCCACAGGATCGGGAAAGACCACCCTCGTCAGCCTGCTCTCGCGGCTTTATGAAGCGCCTGCCGGATCGCTGCTCATCGATGGCCGCCCGGTGCGCGATTACCCGCTCACCGTGCTGCGCCACAACATCGGCATGGTTCCGCAGGAGACGTTTCTGTTCAGCGATACGCTGCGCGAGAACCTGACCTTCGGCGCTCCCAACGCCAGCGTGGAGGAGATGCTGAAAGCCGCTGAAACCGCGCACATCCGCGTGGAGTTTGAAGAGTTCCCGCAGGGATTTGAAACCATGGTCGGCGAGCGCGGGCTGACTCTTTCCGGAGGCCAGAAGCAGCGCGCCGCCATTGCCCGCGCCCTGCTCCGTCGTCCAGCCATTCTGATTCTCGACGATGCGCTGGCCAGCGTCGACACCTACACGGAAGAACGCATCCTGAACGGCCTGGGCAATTATACTTCCGCGTCGACCACCATCCTGATCTCGCATCGCGTGTCGACAGTGCGCGGCGCCGACCAGATCGCCGTACTCGACCGCGGCAGAATCGTCGAGATTGGCCGCCACGACGAATTGCTGGCTCTCGACGGCTACTACGCCGGCCTCTACCACAAACAGCAATTGGAAGAGGAGCTTACTGTGGCCGGCTGAAGCCTCGCGAAAAGTCCCACGTCCAGACGATCGCAGCTCACGCATTCCATCGCGAACCCACCGAAGCCTCCGCGCCATACTCATCTCCACCGAAAGCCGAATCCCCACGTCTTGACAGACCGGCTACCTGCGCCGGCGGCGGATTGACTTCCGGATCCTTCGCAACCTCGCGCCATGCATCGCGCACGTTGCGCACGCACTCAATGGCATGCTCGAACTTCTGCTTCGAGGCGGACTGCGAGGCCTGCAGAATCTGCGCAAAGATGGTGGCGTAGAACTCGCTCAGTGCCTGCGCCGGCTTTCCGCCCACATCCATGCGCAGCCGCGCCTGCAGGTGAATGATGATGTCCATGGCCCGTTTGGCAGCCGCCCGGCGCGCCGCCTGGTCTCCGCGATCGACCGCTGCCGAGGCCGCATGGAGAAACCGGATGATTCCGTCGTAGAGCGCAACCACAAGGTCGACCGCGGACGCGCTCTCCAGAGCATGCTGCTGATAACTTCCCATCGAAGTGTTTCCCCTTAGCCGTTCGTGTTCTGATCAAACCCGGTAATCGCGGAGTAGAGCTCGTTGACGCCTTCCAACTGTGAAGGCAGTTCCTGCATGATTTCGTTGGCGCTGTTCAATTCCGCGGTCAGGCTGGCTTGCTCGGCGGAGATCAGGCTGCCCTCACGCTTGATGTCCGCGTTCAGCGTGGATTCGATGCTGCTGTTGGAGGTCGATGCCAGCGCCAGAATGCCCGTACCCGCGGCGGAGCCGGTGTCTGTGAGTATGGTGGAGAAAGTCTGCCCCCATCCGTTCGCATTCTGAAAGAAGCCAACCACACTGCCATAGTCGGTATTCAGAGTCGAGTCGAGGGCTTCGGCGTCGAACGCAATTGATCCATCGTTGTTCACGCTGATGCCAAGGCTGGTGAGATTGTTGATGTCCGATGAGTTCGAATAGTTCAGCGTGGTGTTGGTGGGGCTGGTCGGATCGAGCAGGCTGGAGCTCACATGGATGACGCCGGCCGCGCCCACAGTGGCCGACGTCAGCGAAAGGCTCGACGTACCATCGAGGTTGGTCACCACAGCAGCCGTGACTCCGATGTTGGCCGTGTTGATGGTATTGGAAAGGCCGGCTAGCGTGTTGTCGGACGAATCGAGCGTGAAGCTGGTTGCCGATCCAGCCCCGATCGAGATGGAGACTGAGCCGGAGAGCGTATCTGAACCCAGGGCCGCTTTACCCAAAGTGCCGCTGTCCGCGGTGGTAGGCGTGTAGCCGCCCGAGTCTGAGTAAAAAAGCGCGGTTGGGGCGGTGGCCACGATGTTTGAACCTACGCTCAACGCTCCACTGGACCCTGCTGTTTGCGAAGTCAGCGTCAGAGTCGAATCCCCGCCGCTGGTGACCACATTGGCGGTTGCGCCAATGCCGGCGGAGTTGATGGCGCTGGCCAACCCGGCCAGCGTGTTGATGCCGCTGCCGGTATAGATGGTGTCGGGCGCCGGGCTAGCAGGCGCAGCGCCGAAGACGACATTCTCGGTCGTGCCGCTGCCCACTCCGATCGTCATCGAGCCCGAGAAAGTTGTGCCCGCGACGTTGGCGACCGCAGCAAGGCTTCCATTCGGATTGCTCGTGTTGAGACCACCGAGCAGTTGCTGTTGCAGCAGCGATAGCGTAGGAGACCCGAACAGCGGCTCCGGCGTGCCCGAAGCGGTGTTTCCGTCCTGGGTGTTCATGGCGCTGACCAGCGAGTTGTAGTCGGTCACAAACTGGTTCACAGTGCTTTCGACACCGGTATTGTCGTTGCCGATAACCACCTGCACTTGTTCGCCGGAGGTGCTCGGGGCCAACAACTGAAAGGTCACGCCGGGAATCAGATTGGCCACCGTGTTCGAAGCGCTGGTCAGATTGACGCCGTCCACCGTCATGTTGGCATTGATGCCCGCGACCGGGGATCTGTACGCCAGCGAATTGGTGGTGTCGGCAATGCTCGGAGCTACGGCCAGCGTCCCGTTAGTCCCGGAGTTGAGCGCCAGGCTCGACGATCCGTCGCTGTTGGTGACGATGGATGCTGTAACACCTATATTCGCCGCGTTGATGGCTCCTTCAAGGCCGGCAAGATTGTTGTTCCCCGCGGTTGTGGGCACGCTGATGACCTGCGCCGCGCCGCCCGCAACGGTAATGGAAACAGACCCCGCCAGAGCGTCGCTGCCCGCGTTGGCTATCGGCGTCAGATTTCCCGTCGTCGATGAGCTGGTGGTGTAGGCCGGATTTATTGTGGTTGTGTTGCTGCTGTCCACAATCGAATTGGCGCTGACCGAAATGTTTCCATTCGCGCCTGAGGTGCCCGAGACCAGGCTCAATCGCGACCCCGATGCGTCGGTCAGAACGCTGGCGGTGATGCCCGCCGAAGAAGAGTTGATGGCCGCAGCCAGGCCTGCCAGCGTGTTGTCGGAAGGGCCCAGCGTAATTGTCTGCGCCGTTCCACTGCCAACTTGGAGAGTGATGGAGCCGGCCAGCCTATCGCTCGCACTGGCGATGGGAGCCAGATATCCGCTCGAAGTCTGGGCCAGACTGGTCACCGCAACTGTGTAGGTCCCAGCCAGTGCCGAGGAGTTCGCCGCGGTAAGCGAGAGCACGTTGGTATCGGAGCTGGAACCCGTTTTCTCGGAGAGGATTCCCTGCAGATCCGTCAGCGAGCTCATATCGTTGGAGAGGTTCGAAAACAGCGTCCCCAGGCTGGAAATCGCCGTGTCCTGGCTCTCGAGCGAAGCCAACTGCGTCTTCCACGGCGTCTCCACATTCTGCAGATTCGCCACAATCGCTGAAACCGTAGAGCTCACATCGAACCCGGCCCCGCTGGTAGGCGACCCGAAACTAAGCCCTACTGTGCCCATTGACGCTCTCCCTTTTAAAACCAAGCAGCCGAATACCCACGCTGCCAGAAAACCCATTGGAAAAAACTCATTGCGGAAAGGAATCTTCACAAATGCGTAAAGAAGGGCGTCCAATATGGACGCCCTCCCTCGGTTGAATTGCCGCTTACCACCAAACTACTGGTTTGCATCGTGTCGATCGGCACGATGCCGTCTTGTTGCCCGGAACACCGCAACAGCTGGGTGCCCCAGGTCCGGGGTCCCCACGGACAGGCCTTCGTCCGTGGGGCGGAGGTCTCGCTTTTGAGACCTGGTAGATCACCGATGCACCTGGTCGCCCTACTGACTTACTGCAGCAGCTTGGTTACTTCCTGCGACATGCTGTTGGCCTGCGCCAGCGCCGAGATGCCGGTCTGGCTCAGAATTTCGTACTTGGACATGTTGGAGGTTGCCGAAGCATAATCGGTAGCCTGCACTGCGTTCTGCGCAGAGGTCACATTCTCTTGCTGCGTGCTGAGCACGGAACTAACCGCGTTCAGCGTGTTGATCTGCGCGCCCACGTAGCCGTCCTGGGCCGCGACGTCGGTGATGGCCGCGCCGAGGCTGGTGAGGGTTGCCTGCGCATCCGCCTGGTTGGACAGGTCGGTGCTGCTGAGTGACGCACCGGCCGAATCCGAGTAGCTGATGGTTGCGGTTCCGCCGCTTCCGTTCAGATCGCTGGAGTTGCCTTTGGACAGTGCGGTTGTGGTGTTGGCTAGAGTGCTGGTGTCCTGGATGGAGCCGCTGATTCCGATGCTGTAATACGCGGAAGACGTGGCGCCCTGGTTGGCGGTGCTCCAGGTGAGAGCCGCGCTGCTGTCGGTAGAGTCGAGAGCGGCCGACACGGTTGGCGTGATGCTGATGTTGTTGGAGTTCGGCGACGTAAACGTCATCGCCGTTCCTGCGGAGTTGATCGCCGCCGAAATTCCATAATTGCCGGCGTTGATGGTTTGTGCAAGCTCAGACATGGTTGCAGTTCCCGGCGTTGCGTTGGTTGACGCGGTGCCGAGCGCGATGACCTCTGTGCCGATGGTGAGCGTGCCGGTCAGAGCGTCGCCGGAAGCGCCGCCAGTCGGCAAGGCCAGTGTCCCCATGGTGGTGGCATTGGCGGCTTTGCCTGTCGTGGGCGTGCCCGTCAATGAGAGTGAAGTAGTCACGCCTGTGCCGTAGAGCGTGGGCGCGACGGCGGTGGCGGCGGCGGTCGTAACGATCGTCATCACCGTGCCGGCAGTATTAACGCTCGCACTCACTTTGTCGGTGGCGGTATTGGCGTTGATTGCCTTCGCCAGGTCGGCCAGGTTGTCGGTTGAGCCCGCAGTTCCCAGAGCGTAAGAAGTCTGGGTGCCAGCGGCGCCTGTCAGCTTGATCGTCCCACCGGTAAGGGCATCGTTCGCGTTGGTGACTGTTACCGTACCCACAGTTGTGGCAGTAGCTTGGGTGATTGTGAAAGCACCGGCTTGCGCCACAACAGCAGCACCGGTCCCGGCGGCGGTGTCCTGGATCTGACTGTTAGCCTGAAGCGTCACAGTGGCGCCTGCCACTTGAGCAGCTGTCTGGGTAAACGTGATCTCCGTGCCGGCGGCATTGGCCGTGGCCGTAAGACCGGCGGTCCCAATGGTGGTTTGCTGTGCGGAATTGGCCATGAACTGCGTAACCGTCTGGCCGCCCAGGTTGAGGAGTGCAGAGGTTCCCGCAGTGCCCGCAGTGAGACTGATGACGCCGGTGAGGGTATCGGTAGCCGAGCCGGCTGTCAAGGTGGAAGCTACGCCGCCCGCCGCCGTTTGTGCAGGTGAGGATCCAGCAGCGGTGAGGGTAAGTACGCTGGTATTCTGGGCGTCGGTTATGTTATTACCCGCAACTGTGACCGCTGCGCTGGACGAAGTCAGGGTCATAAGTGTGCCGATTGCATGGGTTCCGCTGGCGTTGGTAACCGCTGCGGTGTTGAGTGACGCCGTAACGCCATAACCGGAAGAGTTGATGTTCGACTCCAGGTTGACCAGCGTGTCGGTGGAGTTTGCAACGCCCAGAGTAATGGCGTGGCTTGCTCCGTCGGCGCCCACGACGGTAAGGCTGCCTCCCAGCGTATCGGTGCTGGTGGCAACGGTAAGCGTGCCCACTTCGCCCGCGCCGTTGGAATATCCAGTGGCTGAGGAGTTGTTGCCCACGCCCACGCCCGCGCCGGAGATGATGATGCCCGTGTCTGTCGAGCCGGTCAACAGGCCGTTGTTGGTGTCATTGGCGCTTGTCGCCGTGCCGGTTGCCGCGCTTCCCGCCTGTGCTGCCGTGCCAAAGCTGGCCGTCAAGCCCAGACCCGACGCATTGATCGCGCTGATCAAGCCCTGCGCCGTGTTGGCATAGTTGCTGCCCGCGCCAACGGAGATATTCGCTGTTGCTGTGACAGCCGAGCCGTTCGCGCCCTTGCTCAGATAGCTGACGGCAACTGAAGTGGTTGCAGTGCTGGCGCCCAGCGTGTCGCTGATCGCTGCATTCTTTCCGGTGGTCGACAAATCGACAAATACGTTGTTGGTGCCGCTGCTGTATCCCATCAGGCCGCCAGTGTCGCCAATGTTGGACGACGACAGTGTGCGGATGTTCAAAGCGTCGACAGAGGAGCCTTGCGTCGAAGAGTCGCCGGTGTAAATGTTGGTATTCGAATTGAACACCGCGTTGCCGTTGTAGGTGGTCGTGGAACCAATGTTTGAAACTTCCGACAGAATCGACTGATATTCCTGATTGGCGGCCGCATCCTGGCTGGAGTTGAGGGTGCCGTTCGAGGCTTCGGTAGCCAGCGTAACGGCCCGGTTGAGCAGGCTTGTCACTTGCGAGAGAGCGCCATCGGCGACTTGGAGCAGACCTACGCCCTCCTGGGCATTGGTTTGCGACTGGGCCAGGGCTTGCGAGTTAGCCTGCAACCCATCCACCAGAGAAAGCCCGGCTGCGTCATCCGCGCCCGAGTTGATCTTCGAACCGGAAGACAGCTGTTGCAGCACGGTGTTCAGGCTGTTGGTTGTGTTGTTAAGGTTGTTCTCCGCATACATAGCGGAGATATTATTTAAAACTCCCAGGGACATGGGGTACTCCTTATCGATGCGTTGATTTACGGTTACTCACGCGAAAGCGCTCCCATTTATGTCTTGCTCTGGGTAGCTGTTTCCGGCGTGATTGCCGTCGCATCTGGCCCCTTCTTCGGCGCTGCCCTTGCGGACTTTATCAACACCCCTTAATTGTCCCAGCGGAGACAGTTCCGGACATTGATTCTCAATTCTTTAACCTTTCCCGCTCTTCGCCGATAACTTCCGCAGAGGAATTCCAAACACAATGATCCAGCTAACGCGACTGAACGGCCTTCCCATCGTCCTCAACAGCGACCTGATCAAGTCCGCCGAATCGTCTCCGGATACCATGCTTACGCTCATCAACGGGGAGAAGATCATGGTGCGCGAATCCTGTGACGACGTGACCGAACGCGTGCTTGCCTACCGCGCGCGCCTGCTTTCAGTGGTGGCGCAGCGACTGCCTTCTTACGATCACCTTCAGCGGGTGGTCTCGATCTCCAGCCTCGATGTCTCGGGCAAAACCGCATCGTCAGTGTGATTTTGTAAATCAACCTCGAACCCCAACCACCTGGGTGCCCCAGAGCCTGTTCTGAGCGAAGTCGAAGGATCTCGCTTTTGAGACCTGGGAGACCACCAAATCTGGGTGCCCCATCCTCGCCGCGTTCTTGTTTTTTGCGGCTAGGGTGGGAAAGCACAAATCTCCGGTCGGGAAACGAGGGTGAGATTGCAGCCAGGGTTCACGCAGAACGGTACCAATCTCATCCGCGTTCTCAGGAGCTGTTCATGGATAAATCAAGCGTAGCTGGAGTCATTCTCGCCATAGCCGGCATTGTTGCCGGCTTGCTCCTCGAGGGCGGAAACCTCGGCCAGATTCTCCAACCCACCGCCGCCATGATCGTCTTCGGCGGCACCATGGGCGCCGTGCTTCTGCAGTTCCCGCTCTCCACCGTCTTTGCTGCTTTTCGCAGCATGTTGCACCTGTTTGCCGCGCACAACAAGCACGACGATCATCTCGTCAAGCTGCTTGTCTCATTTGCCATCAAGGCCCGCCGCAACGGAATCATCTCTCTCGACAGCGACTTGCGAAGCATTGAAAACCCATTCCTGCGCCAGGCTCTGATGCTCGCCGTCGATGGCACCGAACCCAATGAACTGCGCAGAATCATGCGCGTCAGCCTGGACTCCACAACCGAAAGCGAAGAGCGGCTTCCCGCCGTATTCGAATCGGCGGGCGGATTCTCCCCAACCATCGGCATCCTCGGCGCCGTCCTCGGGCTCATCCAGGTAATGCAGCACCTTGACAACATCACCGAAGTCGGCCGCGGCATCGCCGTGGCTTTCGTCGCGACAATCTACGGCGTCAGTATAGCCAACCTTTTCTTTCTCCCCTTTGCGGGAAAGATGCGCATCCGCATCCGCCAGGAACACCAGTGCCGCGAAATGATGCTTGAAGGTGTCGCCTCCATCCTCGAAGGCATCAATCCACGCATGCTTGAATTCAAACTGGCTGGCTTTCTCGACGATCCATTTCCCAAACAGACGGAGAACGCCGCATGAGCCGCCGCGTCCCCCGCAGCCGCGTTACCCACGATCGATGGCTCATCTCCTACGCCGACTTCATCACCCTGCTCTTCGGTCTGTTTGTCGTGCTGTTTGCATTCGCCAAGGCAGATCAGAAGAAGCAGGTCCAGGTCACACAGTCCATCGACTCCGCATTCCGCTCCCTTGGACTGTTTCCCGGCGCTGTGCAGCATCCATCCCTCGATACGATCCCTGGCGAAGGCCCCATACAACCGCCCAATGCAATGAACACGCTGATGCGGGAAAACATTGTTTCGCCCGACCAGGTAAGAAACGATCTCAGCCGTCTCAACGGTGAGCTGCTGCATTCTCTGGCTGGACAGATCGCGGCCCACACCGTGTCCATCCATATGGGCCGCGACGGCCTGGTCATCAGCCTGCGCGAAGCTGGATTCTTCGCTTCAGGATCGGCAACCCCGATGCCCGAGACCCTTGCCACCCTGCGCCGCATAGCCGCCTCGCTGGCCCGAACTCCATACGATCTCCGCGTCGAGGGCCACACCGACAACATTCCCATTCACACTGCTGAATTCGATTCCAACTGGGAACTGTCCACCGCCCGCGCCACGCGCATAGCCCGCGTTCTTCTGGATCTGAAAGCCATGACTCCGGGACGGATCTCAGCTGCCGGATACGCACAATTCCACCCCGTCGCCAGCAACAACTCCGAGCCAGGCCGCGCTGAAAACCGCCGCGTCGACCTGGTAGTGTTGCCCCGCACAAAAATCGACTTCTCCACGCCCGCTATCCCCAACCCCTCAGGCCCCTGGCGTAAAATCACCGACGATCGATAACACCGCGACCGCATGATTTTGTAATTAATCACCAAACGAAGGGTGCCCCAGGTCTGGGGTCCCCACGGACAGGCCTTCGTCCGTGGGGTGGAGAGCCTGTCCTGAGCGAAGTCGAAGGATCTCGCGTCTGAGACCCGGGAGACCACCTGTCTTCGCGGTCGCGGTAGTGGCCGCTGCCAGCCGCACTTCGTCCCGGCGGCCACCCCCAGCACTTCGTCCCGGAGGGACGGCCGATAATAGCCCCGGATGAAGTCCGCCGCAGTCCCACCGCGGCGAACGCAATCCGGGGAAAACGTCCCAACAGGATCCTTCCGCCCTGTAGGGGCGGCGCGAACCCAGCCTGTCCTCTCCGCCCCCTCTGCCATTTCTTGTCAAGCCCCCGCCTGCACCTCTTCTCGAACGCAAACTCGAAAATCCCTTTGAATCCAACGCCCTGGAGCCCTCAAATCCATCAAGATCTCTTCCCAAAACTTGCGTGCAATTAACTCCTGTTGGAGCACAATTAGAAGTGTCAAAAGATTTCGAAGCACAGAAAGAGAAGGCAGAAAGGATCGCGGCGAATTCTCACCCCACCCCCCCATTTTTCGGACCACAATGTGGTAAAAAACAACGCCCTTCAGGATGCATCCAGTCATTTCCGAAATAAAAAATCCGCGCAAAAAACAGCCACCAGACTGTGAAGCGCCAACCAAACCATTCCGAATCAAACAACTCCGCCGACCATCTCGACAGAAACACTTGCCGCTTCGCCTGTGCAACTGTGCAACGTTTATCCCGACACGCTGCTTTCGCAGCCGGCCCTGGCCAAGATTCGATCAGCTCAAGCAGCTCTGTTTTGAAGGGTACGGGCTTCAGCCCGTACATAAAGGCAGGGGAAATCGACCTGGGGCTTTAGCCCCTGAGGAATAGCCTTTCAAACGATCCGCACATCGATCAACTGTCCATTTTTCATGATCGTTTCGTTTCAATTCAATCACTGTATACTGATCGCACCCGAAACTGCCGAACATCGCAACCAGAAAAGGTAAACCACAACCAATGACCGCAACCGCGTCCGACAATTCTTCCGCCAAAATCCGCTACAGCCGCTTCCTGCTTCTCGTGGCTGGACTCGGCGGCCTGCTGTACGGCATCGATGTAGGCATCATCGCGGGCGCGTATCCATACCTCGAAGCCACTTCGCACCTCACCGCCGCGCAGCTTTCGTACATCGTTGCCGCCGTCCTGCTCGGCACCGTCTTCTCCACGCTCTTCGCCGGACTTCTCGCCGACTGGTTCGGCCGCAGAACCCTCATGGTTCTCTCCGGCGTAACCTTTGTCATCAGCATCCCGGTGATCGCCCTTTCGCAGGGTTACGGACCGCTGTTCCTGGGCCGCCTGCTTCAGGGCATGGCCGGCGGACTCATCGGCGTCGTCGTCCCGCTCTATCTGGCGGAGTGCCTTTCCGCATCCAGCCGCGGCAAAGGCACCGGAATCTTTCAATGGCTGCTCACCTTCGGCATTGTGGCCGCGGCCTTGGTCGGCATGTTTTACAGTTATCGAGTTCAGGCCGTCTCGCTCTCCTCCAATGCCGACACGCTCTTCCAATTCAAAGACCACGCATGGCGCAGCATCTTCTGGGTCTCGCTGCCTCCTGGACTTCTCTTCGTGATTGGCAGCCTCATGGTCAGCGAGTCGCCGCGATGGCTCTTCCGCCGCGGCAAAAAGGACAAAGCCTGCGCCGCACTGCTGCGCTCGCGCAGCCCAGAGCAGGCCAGCCTTGAACTGCGCGAGATGGAAGAAACCGCCCGCGTGGCTGAGCAGAAACACTCCACCGGCAAGCGAGTACGCGAAACGCTGCTGCAGCGCAAGTACGTAATCCCGTTCATGCTCGCCCTCGTCATTCTGGCCTGCAACACAGCCACCGGCATCAACTCCATCATCGGATACAACGTCGGAATCCTGCTGCAAAGCGGCCTTTCCGACCTGCAGGCCCACTGGGGCTACGTGCTGTTCACCGCCGTCAACTTCTCCATGACCATGGTCGGCATGATGCTGGTCGATCGCATGGGGCGCAGGTTCCTGTTTATCGTGGGCACCAGCGGCATTATCATTTCGCTGGTCTGCGTCGGCATAATGTTTCTGCGCACTGAGAAACTCTCCGTAGACGCGCGTAACCAAGTGCAAACCCTCGTCGGGCCCAACCAGGAACTCACGCTGCGCTTCGATCAAGGCGTCGCCAGCCAGTTGCTCGCCGCGCAGGGCGACGACGGGAAACAGATCGCAAGCAATCGCGCCTCGCTAGCCATAATTTACTCCTATGGCGATTACACGGCCGCCACCAGCTTCGTCCGCTCCGACGACCCTGCCGCCGCGCCAATTCAGATCACCCGCGACAGCGCCGTACCCGCCAACAAGGTTGAGTCCTTCTTCAAGAATCCATTCGCCGACCTCGATGCCGCCCAGACCGCACCGCTCAAAATCCGCAAGGCCGTAATCGGCCAGGTGCCCGACGCACATCACGGCTGGCTGGTCGCCGTCGGCCTATATCTCTTCATGGCCTTCTACGCCATGGGCCCCGGCGTCTGCGTCTGGCTGGCCTTGTCAGAACTAATGCCCACACGCATCCGCTCCAACGGCATGAGCATCACGCTGCTCATCAATCAGCTTGTGTCCACTGTGCTCGCGGGAATCTTTCTGCCCTTCGTCTCAAAGTACGGCTACTCATCCATGTTCTTCCTCTTCTCATCCTTCACTGTCGTCTACTTCATCACCGTCTTCTTCTTCCTTCCGGAAACCAAGGGCAAGACGCTCGAAGAGATCGAGGCCCACTTCGAAGGCAAGGCACTCTGAAAGGAGAATCCAAATGAGCGGCCCCCAAAGGTTGGTGTCACTTGTGTTGGCGTGCGCTTCGGGCGTATTCGTGGCTGGCGCCCAGTCCCAGACAACGCGTGGCCCGGAAGTGAAGAAATTGGCAGTAATGGTCGGCAAGTTCTCAGTC
>Ga0210388_10001765_pt1 | contig 17025 bp, 12 predicted proteins | sample IncBWC19OmetaG_FD_155485 | JGI IMG/M metagenome (GOLD analysis project Ga0210388, IMG submission 155485) | Forest soil microbial communities from Barre Woods Harvard Forest LTER site, Petersham, Massachusetts, United States - Inc-BW-C-19-O ... | reverse complement strand
GCTGCATTCGTCGCGATGGTTTCCTTCTGTTCGGGGTGCTCGTAAAGCCAGCGAATTCGGTCGGCCAGACTCGCGACGTCGTTCGGATCCTTCAAAATCAAGCCATCCACTCCATCAGTCATGATCTCGGCGGTTCCGTTGGTCGCGGTGGTGATCACCGGCAAGCCGCACGCCATCGCTTCTGCTGGAGGCTGAGCGAACGTGTCTTCGAGTGAAGGCCCGGTGTAAACATCCGCCGCCGCGTAATACCACTGCACGTCCGCGCGAGAAGGGCGGAATTTTACTTTTCCCTCGAGCCCAAGTTCGCGAATCCGGTTTTGATAGGGGGTCGAATCGTCCTTGCCCGCCACGACGAGAACGAGCGGCAAATCCTTCAATTGCGCGAGCGCTTCGATCAGGGCAACGAGACCTTTCTTCTTCCAATCGTTGCCAACCACGACGAGAACGAATGTGTCTTCGCTAAGGCCGAGTTGCTCGCGGACCTCGCGCCGGTTGCGAAGCCGCGATTCGGGATTGAAAATATTCTGGTCGAGGCCGATGTAGACGATCGGCAACGGGCCCGCGATCCCATAGTGGCGCTTCAAATCGTCCGCCGTTTTTTTGGCGATCAGGATTAATCCGGTCCTGGGATTGGTATACATGCGGCGCTCGAGAAAAATGATCAGACGATAATAAAGCCAGCGGTGAATCAGGCGCGGCCAAAAACGCAGAGGACTTCCCTTGAATCGCAACTCGTGCTCGGACATGCGCACAAATTCCGCGAAAACGATATGCACGGAGATCAGATCGGCGTCCCAGCAATTCGTTCCCGCCGTGTAAAGGAGATCGGGGCGAAGTCCGCGCAGATTCGCATCCCACCAGCGCCACAGGTGATTGGCGGCTAGCCACCAGAGAAAATTTAGAAGGTGCGGCCCGGGGATGCGAGGAATGCAGTGCCATCGCATGCGAGCGAGGTCCACGTCCTCAACGCGCTGGCTGTAAATATGAATTTCGTATTCCTGCGGCAGTCGGGTGATCCATTCGGCGATTCGCCGCTCGGTCCCGTGGCGTTTGTCGATGAATGGAGAAACAATGGCGACGCGTACTGGCGGCATTCGTTTCGGGCGCTCCCTAGGGGCTGACCTGCATGAGTTCGCACCAGCGCTGCAACACGAAAAGATTCCAGATACGCGACCAGCCCACGGCGCTTTCCGACCTCTCGTAATGCTCCCAGATGCGATTCACAGCGGCGGGATCGAGGATACCTGTTTGGCGAAGCCGCTCAGGTGAGAACGTTTCCTTCATCACGTTGCGCAAGTCATGCGACAGCCAGCGCTGAAATGGAAATGTGAACGTACGTTTCCGCCGCGCCGCCAGATCCGCAAGCAGGGCGGGAGGCATGAAACCTTTTGCCGCATCCAGCAGGAGCCGCTTTTGCTGCATTCGAATGCTGGAAGGAATGGGAAGCAGAAACTCTATGACGCGGTGGTCTAGAAATACCGGCCGGACCTCGATGCTGTGCGCCATGCTCATCGCATCGAGGTCGCGCAGGAGGCGCGGCTCAAGGTGCGTGTGAATGTCCATGAAGGCGAGCCGTTCACGCAGATCTTCGTTCTCGATCTGCTTCGACCAATACGTCAAATGTTCTCTCGCCTCGACGTGGTGCCCGTTGCGCGAGAAGGAGGGCTGGATCAACTCGCGAACGTCGCGGTCGAGGAAAAGCACCTTCACGGCAAGCTGCGCGGCCACGAATGGATCGTCTGCGCCGATCAAGTAGGAGAGTTTCCTCCAACGGAACGGGAAAGCCTCCTGGTCGAGCATGCGCCCGAACGGGAATGAGGGGATTGGCCTCGCCCAGCGCGCGACCATGTTGAACCGTTCGAACCAGGCGAGCGAGTCATATCCCCCGAAGAGTTCGTCTCCACCTTGTCCTGAAAGCGCGACTTTGAATCCGGCTTCCGCCCCGAGCTTCGAAATCCAGTAGGAGTTGAGGCCGTCGACGGAAGGCTCGTCCAGCGACCAGATGGCGTGGTCCAGTTCTGCTTCCACGCGGCGCGCTTCGAGTTTCACTACCTTGAGCGGGATACCCAGCGCTTCCGCCGTTCGGCGCGTCAAACCGCTTTCATCGAATTCGGATTCGCAGAAACCGACCGTCATCGCCGAGAGATTCTCCGCGCCGGCGGCGCGAGCCAGCGCCCCGAGGCAGGCCGAATCGGTCCCACCGCTCAAAAATATGAGCACCGGAACATCCGAGACGAGATGGTTGCGCATCGCATCGAGCAAAACTTCCGAGAGGTTGGCGGCGAGATGATTGTTTGCGGCTGGCGGAGAAGAATGAGGCTGAAGGGACCAATACGCCTGAGTCCTCCACTTGCCATCCTTCCAGATGCCAATGTGGCCGGGCGTGAGCGCCGCCACGCCGCGAAGAGCGGACCACGGCAAGGGAATATGTCCCAGTTGAAGAAACGCGCGAATCCCAGCGGGATCAAGCTGCCGTGGCACCAGCCCCGAAGCGAGAAGCGTCTTGAGTTCGGAAGCAAAGACCAACTGTCCGCCTGAATCGTTGACGTAAAGAGGTTTAATGCCCAGCCGGTCGCGCCCGAGGATCAGCTTCTGTTCGCGAGCGTCCCAGATGGCGAACGCGAACATGCCGCGCAGTTTTTCGACAAAGCGCTCGCCATACTCCAGGTAAAGATGAAGGACTACTTCGGTATCTGAGGTGGTGCGGAAAGTGTGCCCGCGCTGTTCCAGTTCCGTGCGCAATTCGCCGGCGTTATAACTTTCGCCGTTGTATGTGATCCAGGTCCAGCCATCTGGGGTGGACATGGGCATGCGCCCGCGTTCGCTCAAGTCGATGATGGAAAGGCGCGCGTTGACCAGCAGGCAAGATGGAAATTCCTGGACTCCCTGGCTGTCAGGGCCGCGATGCTTCATCGAGGTGGCCATGCGGTCCGCGGCGGGGCGCAACGATTGGTCAGGATGAGTCGTTGCAATCCCGGCGATGCCGCACACAGCGCTTATCTTCCAATCGTCGCAAGCCGCCAGCGGGGCACGCTGCGGAGGTATCTGGGGATGGGCACGGGCTGTGGCATGAGCGCGAGTTTCGGGAGGCGGAACAATACGCCGATGAGCAGCCAGGAGTAGGCATTATTCACAAAATTCTGGTACGACTGCATTCCAAAATACATCAATAGAACCAGACCCACCACGGAGTACCACCAAATCGAAAAGCCCACCGGGAAATAAACGGTTTCACGAAGTTTCCGAACGACTTTCCATCCGTGCCAAAGCAATGCTCCCACCCAACCAAACCACAGGATGACGCCGAAAACACCCATCTCTACCAGGAGGGTTCCGTAGCCACTTTCCACGTTGTAAGTGGGCACCGGTTGGTTCAAGTATCGAGAGACATATTGCATCCCCAGGGAGGACAATCCGGTGCCATGTCCCGTGAGCAAATTTCCTTCCCCGACGGCGCCCATAATATTTTGCACGGGGTAATCCCAGGTCCGGTTCACGAGCTCGGACCCTTCCCCGTTGATCGCGAGCGTTTCGGTGAAGAAAGCCCAGTTCCCGCCGATGATTGTGGGAAAGATTTCGACCATGAGGATCAAGCCGACTCCGCCAACCAAGAAGCCGCGGCGAAGCGCCTTCACCAGGCGATGTCCCTGCCCCCATCTCCAGGGGGCGCCCCACAGAAACGCGGAAGTCATGACGAATGCGCTGCCAATCACGAAAACGAAGGGGGTGCGAGTCCCAGTGATCATGACGGCAACGGTGACGACTCCGATCCCCACGAAGCCATACTTCGCGCCCGGCTTGCGGGCAAGGAGAAAGTATCCCTGGGCGCCGAAAGCAATGATCCAGATCAGGAGCGTGTAATAGGAGAACCGGCCGGCGCTGACGAAAACGGAGCTGGGAGCGAATATTTCCTGGTGAGTGACTGGGGAGTATCTTACCAGGTGGGATAATTCATAAATATCCGCCTGTGTGTCCTCCGGGGTAAGGAAATTCACTCCCAGGACGGACTGGGCGATTCCCAGGCCGCAGATCACAATCCCGGCGATCAAAGTCACCTTCAGAAGTCGATCCAAATCCGCGGGGCGTTTCAGCATCGCGTAGCCGAGAAACATCAGAGGGACATAAAGGAAATAAAGCTTCAGCCCGAGCAATCCGTACAGAATGTTCGGCGAGAACCCATTGAACATTTCAACGAACGCAAGCGCGAAAAAAATCACGAACGGAACGATGAAGGGGGGCTTGAAAATCTCCACTTCCTTCCGTCGTTTCGCAAAATAGAATGAAAGATAAGCAATGACAACCAGGAAATCCTTTGCAAAATACACAAGCATGCTGTTGCCAAGATACTTGCGGGCGAGGTCCTCAAACAGAAGCCAGATCAAAAACAGAAGAACGCCATTTTGCCAGTCATTCAAGATATGAACCACGATGGCGACCACAACCAGAGACAGCCCGAACATGATCAGATTCTTGTCCGAGCCCGCGACAATCCAGGATGCCAATTCCCAAATCGTGGCCAGGACAATCAAGCCCATGATCGCGGCCTTGACCTGCCTGTTTCCGCTCTGTGTTCCTACTGTTGTCAGCTGCATCTTTTATTCGCGACGACCAATTCGCGCAGTAATTATGCTTCCCTGGATTCAGTACCGCAACTGCGATTCTCAAAACGGTATAAAAATGTGCACATTCCCGAAATGAGCCGCTCGATGCTCCCGTTTCGGAATTTGCCCATCCTTCTGGAGGTGTGGACTTCCCCGGATTTCAAAATTATGATGGCCAGGATGTAAAATCTCGGACATTCCTGAATACGGAATGGCGTGGCTCAACAAGGAACAGGAGAAGCGTGCTTGCCGCAAAATGAGGTCTGGGAATGAGTTCACTCCCGATGCGCGATCGAATTCGCCTTTGGGGAAAGAGACTGCTTTTTCCAGGACTTGACGTCCATACCAGATGCCGCTATCGCCTTCTTTCCAGATATTTTAGGAACGGAAACATCGACACCCTGGACGCGGGGTGCGGCAATGGAGCCCTCTCCTACGCTGCCTACCAGCGTGGGAACCGGGTGCTGGGCGTGACCCTTGATCCCGGCCAGGTGGAGAAAGACCGGGAGTATTTTTCATTCCTGGGGACCGACCCGGAACGGCTGAAATTCGAAATCTGTAACCTCTACGATCTTCCTAAAATTGACCGCAAATTTGATCAAATCATCTGCTCGGAGACGCTGGAGCATATCACCAGGGACAACCAAGTCGTCCAGACTTTCTACGATATGCTTCGCGAAGACGGCATACTGCATATCTGCTGCCCCTTTTCCGATCACCCCGGGAACAAGGGCCAGGTTTGCACCAACGAATCCAAGGGGTGGCATGTCCGCGATGGATATACAATGAAAAGTTACCGGGTGCTTCTCGAGCCGGTGGGATTCCGGATCGTCAAGAGCGCGGGGTTTGGTTCACCCGTATTAGTCAAGCTGTCCAGCATCATTCAGCCTGTGCTGAGCAGGAATGGCGCGGCGTTCGCCCTCCCCTTATTTCTTCTCACCTGGCCTTTGCAATTTCTCGACAAAGTTGACCCTGCGGTTCCCTGGTCGCTGTATGTTCAATGCGTAAAAGCTCCTGAAAACCAAACGCGGCGCGGTATTTCAGAAACGTGAGCTTTTGATGGGTCGCTTACCCAATCGGTGGGCGCGTGTGTTTGCCGCCAATTCCGTGGCATGAACAACACTGTTGGCGAAATCCAGTGGAGACCATGATTCCATGCGTCGCTGAGCGTTGGCTCCCATCCTCGCTAACAATCCCCCATCCGGCAGGACTTTCATGAGGATCCCGGCCAGCGCGGATACATCCCCGGCTGGGAACACATAGCCGGTCTCACCGGCGCGCACTAGGTCGAACCTGGCCCCCACCCGATCGCTGACTAGAACGGGAAGGCCGCAAACCATCGCTTCGTTTACGACCAAACCAAAGGGTTCAAAATGTGAAGGCAGTACGAGAATGTCCGCCGAGCGATAGACCGAGGGGAGCTGCGATTGGTTCTTAAATCCGAGAAATCGTACACGTTCCGCTACACCAAGTTCCGCCGCTCTTTTTTCGAGCTTCCCGCGGAGCGGCCCGTCGCCGGCGAACACAAGATACGATTGCTCAACATTTGATTGCGAGAATGCTTCGAGCAAGTCCAACGGGCCTTTCCAGGGCTGCAGTTTCGCGCAAAATAGAGCGACCACTGCCTGCGCCGGAATTTCCCACTCTTTTCGGATCGCTTCCCGATCTGCATTCGACGCCTGCTTCGCCCACCAGGTGTTGTCCACCGCGAATGGGGTGAGGACGACCTCCGTGCCGGAAATGTCCAGGCTATTCAGATATTCCACTCCACCCGACGACAGGGCCAGCACAACATTGCCCAGTGAGAAAATCCTGCGGACCAGCTCTCTCTTGAACCGGATTTTCCACTTCGACTGTGTCGCCCAGCTGCGCAACCCGTGTGAATCCGTGATGAATATGATTGGCGTCGATGTCCATTTTGCCGCGGCGATCGCGATCCAGGCGCTCGCGTAAGAATAGCCGGTGACGAGAACAGCGTCGAAATGGCCATCGCGGATGAGCCTCCATACGCTTGGATTAATCAGGCCGAAAAAGCTGTGGATGCCTGGCCAGGGCGATCGATTGGGAGGATGCGTCCACGAATACCCATCAAGTAATGGGGTGTCCCAGGTGACAGTAACGCCGAAATCCGGGTCCCAGCCGGACTCGGCGCCCTGAAGGGAGCAATAAGCGACCAATAATTCAATTTTTGAATCTTGCGCAAGCTCCCGAAAAATTGGCGAGGAATATTGCACAACGTGCGAACTCACAAGCAGAAGCCGCTTCCGGACCCTCGTACTCTCATCCGTCGCGGCTTGGTCAGAATTCAATCGTTCGTCAGTGGTGGATTTATTCACGTCCATCCGTTTCGATCCCAAGATGCATGGGCGGGATACGGCCTCCGAGCGCTGGGATTTGGCCGGTTCGCATTCTCTCTTTCTTGTAGGCCGAATATTTGCCGGCCTTGGTTACCGATCCGAAAATGCAACGAATCGTTGGGCCGCGATTGCGCGGCTCCTATAAGATATACTGAATCGCACTTGCGAGAGAGCAAGCCAATGTCCAAAGAGAATTCGCTAGACGTTAAGGCCAAAATCCGTTATGTCCGGCGCATTCTCTATCATCGGTGGCGTGCGCAGCCTCGCGTTTGCCCCTACTGCGGGCCCTCTTCCAGCGTAAAACTTGTCCGGCGGAAAAAATTGATCGTCGAAATTCTCCAGTGCCAGACGTGCCACCTGTGGTTTCGCTGGCCGGCTGACACGCCCGGCGAGCATGACAAATACTATCAGAAAGAATTTGCCGGAGATTCCCCGCAGGTCGTACTCCCTGACGCGGACGAGCTGCGGTCGCTCACGAGCGCGAATTTTTCCGGATCGCCGCTCGATATCAACAACAAAATTCGTGTCCTGCAAGCCTTGCGTCCCGGTTGTCGCGTGCTCGATTTCGGCTGTTCCTGGGGTTACGGAACGTATCAGCTCCAGCGGAGCGGGTTCGACGCCGTTGGATTTGAAATTTCAAAGCCACGCTCGGAGTACGGCCGCGCCAAGCTGGGGTTGAAAATTATCGACACGCTGAATGAACTCGAGAGACTTCCGGCAGGGGAATTCGACATTATTTTCTCCAACCACGTCGTCGAGCATTTGCCCAATATCGCCTCTGTTTTCCCCTTGCTCACGCGGCTGCTCAAGGATGATGGATTTGTATTCCACGTGCTTCCCAACTTCATGGGAGAAAAGGCGCGCTCGGGATACTGGTTGAAATGGATCGGAGAGGACCATCCGATCGCGCCGGCCATTCCGTTTTTCGGCTTTGCCGTCCCGCGCGCAGGATTGAGCGAGCCGGCCTTCGGATCGAGCCCCTTCGACGATCGAATGGCGCACGCGTTAAACGGCGAGCCGGGCGCGAGTCTTTCGACGGAAGGCGACGAATTGCTGGTCTTCGCCCGCAAAACGGCTGCCCGGGAAGCGCGCGCGGAGGTTGCGGCTAGTTGATCGAAGATTTCAACCCTTTGGAGGATGGCAGTTCGTTCACAGCGGATGTCTGCATCGTTGGCGCGGGCGCGGCCGGCATAACCATCGCAAGAGAATTCCTGGGAACCCGCTACAAAGTTGTCGTCCTCGAGGGTGGCGGATACGATCGCGAAGCGGAGTCCCAAAAACTTTACGAAAGTGAAATCGTTGGGTTGCCTCACGTCAGCGTTCATGATGGGCGGGCGCGGGTTTTAGGCGGGACCACTACAATGTGGGGCGGGCAGGCGCTTCGTTTCGACGAGTTTGATTTCAAGGAGCGAAGTTGGGTTCCCCATAGTGGCTGGCCGATTTTACGCGAAGCGCTCGATCCATTCTACGAACGCGCGGAACGCGTGCTTCATCTGGGCGCGCGCATCCCTTTTCAGAATCTTTGCAACTCGTTTGGGGTCGAGGCGCCTGCCTTCGATCCGAGCAAGCTCTACATGGAATGCTCCCGATGGAGCCCGAAACCCAATTTCGGGAAAACCTATCGCGATGAACTTAAAAGTGCGCCCAACATCACCGTCTTATTGCACGCAAACGCGACGGGAATCGTTACCGGTCAAACTGGCGCGGCGGTCGAGAGAGTTGAGTTCAAAACTCTGGCTGGGAAAAGGGGAATTGCCAGAGCTCGTTACTACGTGATCTGTTGCGGCGGGATTGAGACCGCACGCCTTCTGCTGGCCTCGAATACGGCTCTACCGAACGGTGTGGGGAACCAGCATGACCTGGTGGGGCGCTACTTCCAGGAACATATCCACATGAATTTCGGCAATATTTTGACGAAGGATCGGAAGCGTCTTCAAAATCTATTTGAGTCCTTCTTTGTTGCCGGGCTCAAGCATGCTCCTCTAGTGACGCTTGCCCAGCGCCTGCAAGCCGAGAAGTGCCTGCTGAGCATTCACGGCTTGGTCGTTTTTGACCAACTCGCCGATTCCGGCGTGGACGCCATGAAGAAACTTTTCAGGACGATGGTCGGCAGGAGCGAAGCGAATTCCGCCGAATTGCGCCAATTGGTGGGCAGAACACTAGCGAGCCCCGGAGAACTATTTCATCTGGCCTATCGCCTTCAGGTGAAAAAACGCGCGGGAACTCCTAGGCGAGGGCCGATTCTTTTCGGAGCGCAATGCGAGATGGCGCCGGACCCTGATAGCCGGGTGATGCTGAGCGAAACGCGGGACCAGTTGGGCATGCCGCGAGTCCGGCTGAACTGGCGCCTCGGTGAACTCGAGCGCCGGACGCTATCAGGATATGTGAAGACACTCGCGGGCGAGTTCGAGCGCCTCGGGCTCGGATTTTTTGACCTGAAGCAGGTCTCATTTCTGGACGATCCGGAGGCATGGGTCGAGAGAGCGCATGATTCCGCGCATCACATGGGTACAACGCGAATGCATGAGGCTCCGAAGTATGGAGTGGTGGATGCCCAGTGCCAAGTTCATGGAACCTCCAATCTTTATATCGGGAGCAGCGCGGTGTTCCCAACGAGCGCCCGCTCGAATCCTACGCTGACGTTGCTGGCGCTCTCGATTCGGATCGCGGACCGGCTAAAGCAAATTTCATCGTGAAGAGCAGGTGCTAAACTATTCTGCTCGAAGGGACCGGAATGGACTTGTGCTATTTTCAACCGGGGATGCCACAAGAGTGGGGAAAATGCAAGGGTGGGAGTGGAAATTGAATTTTCACACGCGAAAAATTATCGCGCCGTCTCATTGTTGTCTGTCGAGTGATGGAACGATGGACGTTGTCTTCGCAATGCACACGGAGGAAAGATGAAGAAGCTTTTACTGTTGATGAGCGAGCCGCGAAGGAAGCGCGTTGCTTTTTCAATGTTCAAGAACCAGGGAGACTTTTTGAACGCCCTGGGCGGCAACACGCAATTGCACCAGTTTCTGAAAGCCAATGAGCCCTTTCCTTACTTCAAGCACCGGTTCGAGCTGTATGCCGATATGCAGTCGAAACTCTTCGCGGACGAATCCATCGACTATCTCGAGTTTGGGGTGCGTTATGGCGACGCGATTTTCAAGTGGAGCGGGATCAATACGTCTCCCGACAGCCGTTTTATCGGCTTCGATTCTTTCGAAGGGATCCCCGAGGATTGGGTCAGCGTCACTGGAGAATCAAAAAAGGGCGCGATGTCTGTCGGAGGAGTCGTGCCGCAGACGACGGATCCGCGCATTAGGTTTGTGAAGGGCTGGTTTAACGATACGCTTCGGCCGTTTCTACACGATTTCATCCCCCGCTCGAGGCTCGTCATTCATAATGACGGCGACTTGTTTTCTTCCACGCTCTACACGCTGGCCACGCTCGATCCGATTTTGCGGCCGGGCTCGATCTTGATTTTCGACGAATTCGCGAATCCATTGCATGAGTGGCGGGCTTTCCAGGATTACGCTTCGGCATTCAGGCGTTCGTGCAAGGTGCTGGGAGCGGCGGGAGATTACTTCACGCAGGTGGCGATGGAAATCGTGTAGAGGCCGCTGAAGGAATCAAGGGCGGCTACTCGACGGACATCGCGCTAGCGAACTGGGAAGCGATTGCGTCCCAGGAAAAATATTCCCGCGCGGCGGCAAGACTGCGCCGGCACAGTTCGCGGTACAGATTCTCGTCGGTCAAAACCTGGGCCAAATCCTCGGCCAATCCTTGCCGATCGTGCATGTTCACTAGCTTCACGCCGGCCTCGGTAATCGGAAAACCCGTTTCAAATCCTCGATAACCGACGACGGGCAACCCGCAGACAATTGCGGCGATCGCGCTGCCGCGCCTGCTGGAAATTTGCCCCCGCGAGCAAAGCAAAACCTGGGCTTTAGCGAGCGCGCGCACAAGATCGCCGGCGGGCATCAGCCCAAGCATGGACAGCTCGATCCCGGACCCGTTTAGGGATTTTCGTAATTCCTCTTCAAATACTTCGGAGCCTCTTCCAATTGCGACGAGGCGCAAGCGCACGCCTTTGGATCGGGCGAACTTCAGCGCGTAACTGATGTCCGCAACTTCTTCGCTGCCGCGCGGGCCTCCCGTGATGCCAAATACCGCAACTGTAATTACCGCGGGCGGCAGAGGTCCGCTGCTTTGAATTTTGGGATCGAGTTCCGGGAAGTTGGAGCCGACGGGAATGAATACAGCGTTGTCACGCCGAATGGGAAGCCACGCGATTTTGTTGACGGGAATCGTGAAGGCAGCCAGGCTGGAACGCGCATAAAGCCGGCGCAATACGCGCATCTGGGACCAGGCGCGGGCATGCCCTACGATTCCCCAGCCGCGGAAAGGCATGAAATCGTGAAAAACGACCGCCGGGCGGGCGCCGCATTGCCGCAGAATTTCGAGCGCGCGCGGCGCCTGGAAAGGAAACCCCCGACGCGACCAGGCAAGCGTCGTGAATTGAAGAAAAACCCAGCGATCGCGCCAGGCCGCCGCCGCTTTGCGCAGGTCGGCAAAGGCCTCGCGCCATCCTTTTTCATCCCATGGGACAGACGCGATCTCGAAGGAAAGCCCGCGCGCGGGGCCAGCTTCGCGCAGCTTTTCGCAATAATCCGCGACGCCGTCGACAGGCCGATCCCGCCGCCCCAGCAGCAGGATCGCTTGTTTTTCATTCACTTTTCCACCAGGTAGGAACCGATGACCAGCGCGTCCATCCCGGAGCTGAAGAACGTGCGGATCGCGTCGGTTGGCGTGTTCACGATCGCTTCGCCGCGCAGGTTGAAAGAAGTGTTCATGAGGACCGGGACTCCGGTGCGTTTGCCGAATTCATTGATCAAGTTCCAGTAGAGCGGGTTGATCTCCTTCTCCACTGTTTGCGGGCGCGCGCTTCCATCGACGTGCGTGACTGAGGGAATGATGTCGCGCTTTTCGGGGCGGACCGGATTCGTGAGAATCATGAAGGGGGAATCGCAGGCATGCTCGAGATATTCCCCCGCCACTTCTTTCAGCATGGAAGGGGCGAAGGGGCGCCACCATTCGCGAAATTTGACCGCGTTGTTTACCTTGGCGTTCATTTCGGGATCGCGCGGGTCGGCCAGAATCGAGCGGTGCCCAAGCGCGCGCGGGCCAAATTCCATCCGCCCCTGGAACCAGCCGATGATTTTTCCATTGGAGAGAAAATCGGCCGTGGTCGTGGCGACGTGACTCAATTGCGACGCGCGAAGCTTGTAGGTCCGCAGCGCCTTTTCGATTTCCGCGTCGCAAAATTCGGGGCCAAGGTAGGCGTGGCGCATCGGTTTCATCGGCAACCGGCCGCCTCTGTCGAGGTAGGGCGCATACACGGCGCCGAGCGCCACGCCGTCGTCCGAAGCGGCGGGCTGAATAAATATATTGTCGACGATACCCGACGCTTGAATTTTTCCGTTCGCTTTTGAGTTGAGCGCCACGCCTCCCGCGAGACACAGATTGCGAGAGCCCGTTTTCTCGACCGCTAGTTTCACAAGGGCCAGCATCGCGGCCTCACACGAATCCTGCACGGCGTAGGCAATGTTCTTGAAACTGTCGTCGATCTCGCTTTCAGGCGTTCGCTCGGGACCGAGACGCTTGGCGATGGCGGACGTGCCGTTGCTGCGTTCAAAAAGAAGCGGCGCATTGACGTGATAAGTTTCCTGATCAAGTGAAATGAATTCGCTCAGATTCACGCCGGGATTTCCGTAAGGCGCGAGCCCCATGACTTTCCATTCGTCGCTGTTGGGAACAAATCCGAGATATTGCGTGAACTGAGCATAAAACAACCCCAGCGAATTCGGCCACGGAATGGTGAGAACGTGATCGAGCCTCCCGTCGTGGCCATACCAGATCGAGCTCGCTTCCCAAGCCCCGCGGCCGTCCATCACGACGACTGCGGCCTTTTCGAAACCCGAGTAAGAGTACGCGCTGATGGCGTGGGCAAGATGGTGGTCCACAAAACGCATTTGCGCTTTGGTGGGGCCGAAATGATAGGAGAAGCGCTTGAATCCGCCATTCTGGTGCGCCATGCTCGCGAACGAGCGCGACACATTCAGCACGTTGGCATAATTGATTGGGAACTGGCCCCTGGCAAAACTGCTCAGGTCGCTGAGCAACATCTGGTGGGGCGCGGGCCAGCCCGCGCAGACTGCATCGAGCTGATCGGGCCTCACGCCGGCAAAGTCGAGGCAAGCGCGAATGGCAAGCAGAGGAAATCTGGCGTCGTGCTTGATCCGGCTGAGGCGTTCCTCGGCTACGGCGTAAAGGAGTTCGCCATCGCGGGCGATGCACGCGGAGGAATCATGCATCTGCGAATAATTAAATCCAAGCGTGATCACTGGGCGATGGCCTTCGATTTGAGGCCGCAACACCACGTCATCGGCGTGTCTTCGCCCGTCGTTTCCATTACGCGCGCGCCCGCATTCTCAATTGTCTCTTGGACCTTTTTCACGTCAAGCGAAGCGCCGCGCCAGCTCTTACCCGCAATTTCCGGAGAGAGCCCCAGCATGGAAGCGACCCCGCGGCTCACCTGGCGAAATCCAAGCGCCCAGGGAAAATCCACGATTCCCCACGCCAGCCGGCCTTTCCAGTTCATCGTCATTTGTGAGACGGAATTGAATTGAAAGAGAAACATGCCGCCGGGCTTCAGAACGCGAATCATTTCTCGAATATAGCGATGAGCAAACGCCGGTTCGGGCATATGTTGCAGCACAATATAGCTGAATGCGAAATCAACTGATTCATCGCCCAGGCCTGAAAGATCCGTCCCATTTCCGAGAGTCCAACTCACGTTGGAAGCTTCGGGGAACAGGGTCTTGGCGTGGCCCAGCATTTCCTTGGAAATATCGAATGCGGAGACACGCGAAAATCGTTGCGCGAAACTCTTCGTCATGCGGCCGGCACCACACCCCAGCTCAAGCATGCTTTTGCCTTGCGGATAATAATGGAAGCGATCGAAAATCGGGGCCACCAGCCGCCGGTAATCTTCCTCACCGGACTCAAAAAACGATTCGGGAGTCCAATCATTTCGCCATGAAGCGATGTAGTGGAACGCGTCCTCGCGCGCCCGCTGGTCCCAATCCTGCCGCATCAAATCAGTTGTATTCATTTTCTACGCACCCGTTTCTAGGAAATCATATTCTTGCCGCGCTCAGACTTCCAAGGTTTCCTTCGGGGCTGTTTATAAGAACCATTCTATTCGTTTCAGTCCTTCAAATTCGCACTTCGTCATCCCGGCCTCCGCTCGACGATCTGCACGCTGCGCACTGGCTCGCCCGTCCAACTCCGCAAACGCGAAAGCCCCCTTTCTGTGTACCATCTTCGGAGACGATAGAAGACGCGCGGAGGAAGAAGCAGTGTCTGCATCAGGACGAAAAAGCGGAACAACTGGTAGCGCCACGTCACACCCCGGTACGAAGCCTTGAACGCGGCGCGCTCAACCGAAAACGCTTCGAGAGGGCTTCCTCCGTCCAGGCTCAAACGCATGCGACCCTCATCCACTTCCGTGCCCCGAAATAAAATCCGAACGATTTCATCGGGTACGCCCAGTTGCCAGAGTTTTGCCGGCAACTCGCGCATCAAGGCGTGAAGGACGGTCAACTTGCGCCGCATTTTCTCGGGATCGAATTTTCCGAACTGGTATAGATTTCCCGAGTGAATGCCGTAGTAGCATAGCGGCTCGTTCAGAATCATGGCGGATTGAATGGCCGGTGCCAGTGTGAAGACGTATTCGTCCGCCTCGATTTTGAAATCGTCTGGGATGGGAAATATCCGGTCGAGAACCGATTTCCGGACCGTCATTCTGCTGGTCCCAAAAAACGCGGCTAAGTGGCGGAACATTTCCGCGTTCACAGCGGAAGACAGATCGAGGCGGCACGGACCTCCCGGCAGAATCAGGCCGTCGGGCCTGCCGTCATCGTACGCTTCGTACATTCCGTGGCCGACGATCCCGACTTCCGGATATTCCTTGAGGGTCTCGAGCACGCGGCGAAGTTTTTTCCTGGCCCACCAATCGTCGCCATCGAGGAAAGCGACGATTTCGCCGCGGCAATGCGAGACACCGAGGTTAAACGCCGAGGCCTGGCCGCCGTTGGATTTTTGGAGCAGTCGCACGCGCGGCTCGAACCGTCGAACCAGGTCCCGCGTGCGATCCGTTGAGCCGTCGTCAACCACCAGAATATCGACCCCGTCCATGGGCATATCCTGTTCGAGGACGCTGGTAATCGCGCGCTCAATGAAACGCTCATGATTGTACGTGTCGATCAGTACGTCGACTTTCAAAACCCTGGCTCCCCATCCGGCAGTCCGCCATTCGACCGGGCGCGCACGCTTAGTTCTTCACTGCCCTTTCCACTGCGCGAGACAATAAAGATATATTCCCGGGCGGCCCATCGCTCGAAGGCAGGGCCAGCACACCAGGGCGGGCAAGAAAAACGCATTGTTTTTGCATCGGACAAGAACGGATGCGATGAGATTCTTGCCAAATCGAGCCTGCCTTTTCCATGTTTCGCGCGCTCGATCGGGGTTCTCAGCGACCTCAGTGGAATTCGGAGGCGCGCCACCCATGACTGCCCTTGCCAAGCCTGTCGGCATTGCCGAACTCAACATCGTTGCGGTCCGCCGCAAACTGATTGGCTCCTCGCGGCAGGACACGACTTCGAATCCATGCCGCTGCAAGAAAGACGCCAGGACTTCAGGATTCCAACGGGTCAAATGGTTTGGAGGGAGATCCGTAACGTCCATACCCTTTTGCCAGCGGTTCCGGTTCGGAACGCTCAGCGCGATATAGCCGTTGGGCCTCACGAATTGCCGCACTTGATTCAGGAACCCGATCGGATCGTCCTGGTGCTCGAGTACTTCAAAGAAAGAGACAACGTCAAATTTCTCGCCGCGATTTCTCTCCGCGTACTCCTCGATACTGAGAGCGAAGATCTTATCCAGGCCGAGTACATTCTTTCCCTTTTGAACCGCATTCGAGTCCCAATCGATTCCGGTCACGTCGAATCCCGTCACCCGCGCCGCCGCCATGAAATTGCCCGCGCCGCAGCCAATATCGAGGAGGCGTCCCTCCTTTGGAGCGCGAGGATCGGCAAGAAAGAATTTGTGCCCCGGTTCGAGCGGCGGAATCGTTTCCAAGCGGCCCGTATAAAAATCCTCATACCAGGACGCTTCAAGCCTCTTGAACGGATCCCAAAACTGGATGCCACAGTCATTGCACTCAAAAAGATGGTATCGGCTTACCTGCTGAAGCGGCGCGCGCGCGGCCATTCGCGCCCCGCAAACGGGACACTCTGCCGGGGCCTTGCATTCGTCCACCGAGGTCCGGCGATCAGGAAGGGAATGTAAAATTTTTGCCGTGGAATTCATCGTTTCCGTCGTTCGGACAATCACCCTGACATTTCTCTTCCCGTGGTTTCACGACCTCAGGACCCGGTCAAAATGTGCATGTGGGGCCCGCCTTCTGCTTTCCAGTGCAATTTCCGCGCGCCGCTTTAGCCCGTTGGGCGATACCGGGCGCTGAGTTCCGCTTCGTTTTCTTCAATCCAGGCAAGGATCGAATCAAATCCTTCGGCAACACTTACCTCAGGTTTCCAGCCCAGCTCGCGTTCTACTTTCCGGTTGTCCGTTATGTAGATCACCGTGTCCGCTTTGCGAGCGGCTGGTTCGTGAGTCATCGACATCGACCGGCCCAATCTCTTTTCGAGAAAGTTTGTGGCTTCCAGAAGCGAGATGGAGTTTGCCGCGCCCCCGCCCGCATTGAACACGCCGCCGCGCATGCTCCCCATCTGCTCGATCTGGATATCCACCAATCGGCACACGTCATCCACGAATAAAATATCGCGAACCTGCTTGCCGCCCCACCCGATGTATTTCAAAGGCAGGCCAAACCAGCAGGCCACCGCCCACCACACGACCCATCCCTGATCGACCTTGCCAAATTGTCCCGCTCCAGTGATCACTACGAGACGGTTGATCATCACGGGAATATCGAAGGCGTCGGCATATCCCTGGCA
>Ga0210388_10001764_pt1 | contig 17026 bp, 12 predicted proteins | sample IncBWC19OmetaG_FD_155485 | JGI IMG/M metagenome (GOLD analysis project Ga0210388, IMG submission 155485) | Forest soil microbial communities from Barre Woods Harvard Forest LTER site, Petersham, Massachusetts, United States - Inc-BW-C-19-O ... | reverse complement strand
ATCCTCAGCTTCGCCAATGGCAATGTCGAATACCTGTTTGGCAAGCTGGGCGGGATCGCGAGGACGTTTGGCCACAAAGCGAGTATGCCATAGGCCGCGCTGTCGATCTACCCGGTGAAATTTCAAGCTGAGGCACTACCGGGGAATCCGAGATCATCGGATTAAGTGCAGGACGCTTTCCAGATGGTAGGTTTGGGGGAATAAGTCGACGAGGTGGACCTCATCGACGCGATAGCCTGAGGCTTCGAGGGGCACGAGATCGCGAGCCAGAGTCGCCGGGTCGCAGGACACATAGGTGATGCGCGGCGCGTCGACATCCGCTAGCAAACGCGCCGCGCGATCACCCAAGCCGCCGCGGGGCGGGTCGACTACCACTAGGTCGGGCTTATGGACCAATGGGGGGGGGAGGGCTGCCCCTTGTCGGAGTGCACCAAGTCCGGCCTGCCCGTTATCCCCGAGTTTAGCCAAGTACTGCTCGGTCGCGGCGTGAACCGCCTTTCCGGTCAAGGGCAAATTGTATTGCAGATCGCTGGCGGCTGTCTGTGACGACTCAACAGAAATGATGTGATCTACATCACCGGCCAGGGCTGTGGAAAACAAGCCGACCCCGGCGTAGAGATCCAGCGCGAGCTGACCGGAGCGGCCTGCCGTAACAATGCTAACTAGTTCGTTAATCAAGAAGCGGTTGGTCTGGAAGAAGGAACCAGCGCTGACTCGGTAGGCGGCATTCTTCGTCGAATAGGTCAATTCCGAGGCGCCGACCGCGACCAGCGGCTCCAGCACGCCCTTCTGAGGCTCGCGAAAAGCGACGACGCCGGCGATCTCTGGCATGGCCGCGCACAATTCTTCGGCCCAGGCGCGAACTGCTGCGCGTCGAGCCTCGGGGGCACATAGAAATTCAAGGAGCAGGCGAGTTTCATTTCCGTCGGCTTCGGAGTTGGCAAAGAATTCAACTTCGCGCACCCCTTCAACGGCTTGGCCGGCGCGTCCCGATCGCCATACGGCGGCGATGCCGCGGTTGATCAGCGGCGAGCTGATGGGACACTCTTCGACGGGAAGAAGTTCGTGAGATGCAAACTTGAAGTATCCCGCCGAGAATCGAGGACGTGTACGCACCTGCATTCTCGAACGGTTGCGATAATGCCAGGGAGGCGAAGGGTGGACTTCGATCTCGCACTGCAGTTCGAGCTTGGCGATGCGCCGCAGGTTCTCGCGCAGGATTTCTTCCTTGATCTCGAGTTGGTGGTCATAGCTGGCGTGCTGGTAATGACATCCGCCGCAGCGGCCAAAATGTGGACAGGGCGGCGCAACTCGGTGCGGTGACGGCTCGACGATCGCTTCGGCGTGCGCGCGAACGAAGCTCGGCTTTTCTTCGGTTATCGCAGCTTCGATTTTCTCCCCGCCTAAAACCAAAGGGATAAAGGCGGCTTTGCCGCGTCCGCGGTCGTCGGCAGGAAGGCGAGCAAGTCCGTCGCCGCCGTAGATGAGCTTCTCAATGTTTAGGTGCAAGAGTTAATTCTACGGCAATCGTCGGACTTTTCACCTGAATGCTCTTGTCCTGGACTGCAGAACGAGAACATGCTCCGCGAGATTCGCAACCGTACTCCAAATTTTCCGCGGTATCGATGTTGGATGAAACAGGCGTCACCGGGTAGCCATCCCCGATTGTTGGGGGCCAGCCCTCTCAGAACCGGACGTGACAGTTTCCCGCCATACAGCTCAGGCCCTTGCGAACGCTCTGTCGGGGAGACGCGGTCCCGAGAACGGAAAGATGCTGGCGATGAACCCTGTCGTGGCACTCTGGATGAAGTAAGGCACGGCTCTCGACGCAGTGCGAGCCGCCCAGCACGCGGGGCGCGCGATAATGAAGAAGCCAACCCGTGATCCGGGTGATGCGCTCCTTGCAGACGGCGCAGCGAGTACCCCGAAACGTTGCCGACATATGATCTCCTTCGCGTTTCTCGAAGCAGGATTCACAACCTGGATGGTATTTTCAGGACAACGCCGCCACCCTCTAGACAATCGCCAGCACCGGAGCCAAGCTTCAAGTCGGGCAGAAACGCTCCAAGGAAATTGCGGCCTTAGCTGCCGAGCCAGGTTGTGACTGAGATCCTAACTGCGCCAAGTCCGCGCCTGTATCACCCACCATCGAGCTCTGAAAGAGTTTTAAGGGTCAACCGCCCCAACGGGGTGGCTTCTGCTTCAAAGGTCGATCTCCCTAGCCGTTTTTGATTGCACCCTAAGTGCGTTGATCATCGGCAGCTTAACGCCATCCGTGATCGGGGAACGACCTTCTGCTTCCATCTATAAGGCATTTATCGACAAGTATTCGAGTTCAGTGTCCAAAATTGACCATTTTTCCTTGTGGGGGTTATCACATCATGAGTGGTCATGAGAAGCCAAGAACCCTGTTCTCAGAGAGGTACAAGCTTTCTATTGCCGACTGGTGACTCGGGTCCGGGAGAGAAATGCGAACTCAGCACAGGACACCCAGGACACAGCGGCATCGTGACCGAAGCCTGATCGCAGCAGATTGAGTGTCGCCCCTATCGAGCATCAGCAACCCGGTAAAGCCGCCCCGCAACCTAGCTTGGATTGTGATTGGACTGATCGCAGGTTGGCTTGCTGGCCAGGAGCGTAGTGGCGATATTACTGACATTGCGCACAGATTTGAGCTCGCATCAATACGGCTACTCGCCTCTCCGAAGAGCAGTTCGCGCGCGTTGAGACGCGCACTCCTGAGGAGAGACTCCAACGACTAAATGAAAAAACCTACGTGCGGAGAAAAACTTTAATGAGCGACATCAACAAAGTATCTTCTTTCTCTATCGGTCTGGCAGTCGTATCCATCGCGCTGACGTTAGGAATTGTAGGATGCCAGAAAAACGACAACCAGGACACGAGCAGCCAGAGTCAACCGGCGCAGACCGATCAGTCCCAGGATCCAGCAGCAGCGGCCAACCTAGCCCCCGCGGAATCGACCCAGACTGCGAGTGCCAACGAACAGCAGCCTGCGCCGAACCAGAACTATTCCAATAACAATAACGATGACAATTACGACGCGGGCGACGAGGACACCAGCTACGGGCAGCCGGCGCTTCAGGCACCAGACCCCCCGCCACCGCTGCCGGAATATTCGCAGCCCGACTGCCCCGGCGATGGTTATCTGTGGACGCCGGGATATTGGAGCTATTCTCCTCAGGGATACTACTGGGTACCCGGTGCATGGGCGCGGCCGCCCGAAGTGGGCCTACTGTGGACGCCGGGCTACTGGGGATCTTCCGGCGGCAGATACAGCTACCACTACGGGTTCTGGGGCCGGCATATCGGCTACTACGGCGGCATTAACTATGGATTCGGCTACGTCGGCGCTGGCTATCAGGGCGGCTACTGGAATGGAGATCGCTTCAACTATAACCGTTCCGTCAACAACGTCAACATCACCAACGTCCAAGTTTACAACCGCACGGTGACGAATACAGTCATCATCAACAATACCACCGTAACCGTCACCAATAACCGCTCCAGCTATAACGGGCCCGGAGGCGTTACTCGCCGGCCTTTGCCGACTGAAATTGCCGCAACACGCGAGCAGCGCACTCCTCCGATGAACACGCAGTTGCAGCAGCAGCAGGCAGCAGCGCAGAACCACCAACAATTTGCCTCTGTCAATCACGGCCGTCCAGCCGTTGTTGCCTCGGCGAAACCCATCGCGGCAGGCAAACCCATCGCCCCAGTGATTCCTGCGCACGCTGCAGCACCCGCGCGACCAGCGTCGCCGAACGCGCAGCCCAATCGTTCCCCAGCGGCTCCCGCTCCTGGACGTGCGGCCGCTCCGGCGCCGGGAAAGCCTGCTGAACCCATGAGAAAAGCAGCTGAGCCTGCACCGGCCGCAAAGCCCGCACCGCCTGCCGCTAAGCCCGCGCCTGCAGCCAAGCCCGCGCCGCCTGCAGCCAAGCCGGCTACGCCGTCGGCTCCGAACAAGCCCGCGCCGACCGCCACCGAGCGGCGCACTCAACCGGCTGCTCATCCGCAACCAGCAAAACCGGCGACTCCGCCACCGACTCCGAACCGGCCGGCCGCCAAGCCAACCCCGAAACCTGAAACCAAGCCCTCGACCCCGCCTTCGGGTGCAAAGCAGGCGCAACATCCCACGCCGGCTAAACCAAGAACGCCACCTCCGGCCAATAAGGAAACGCCAAAAGAAAAGGAGAAGCCCAACTAAACAGGGGAAGTATTGTTACCAGCAAGAAAGGACATCCCGGGGGCAAAGTTCGCTAAGGTGGCTGCGCCGAACTATTGCGAGGCACGCTCATAGCGCTCGTCCGGCGGCGGCGCCTGAGGACCAGGCCCATTGGAAATTGAAGCCTCCGAGATGGCCGGTTACGTCTACTACTTCGCCGATGAAAAACAGGCCGGGGACTCTGCGGCTTTCCATTGTTTTGGCGGACAGTTCGTCGGTATCGACACCGCCGGCAGTGACTTCGGCTTTCTCGTAGCCTTCGGTTCCTGCTGGCGAGATGGACCAGGTGTGTATCTGATTTTCGAAGTCAGCCAGCGCATGATTTGTCCATGAGGCGGGCGTGTGCAGGTCCAGCCAGCGGTCCGCGAGGCGTTGAGGGAGAAACTTGCGCAGCTCTGATCTCAGAGTCGTCAGGTTTCTTGGAATCTTTACATCGCGAAACCGGGCGGTGACTTCGATGCCCGGTGCAAGGTCGATCATCACGCGGTGCGGATTTTTCCAGCAGGAGGAAATCTGCAGGATCGCCGGACCACTCAGGCCGCGATGCGTGATCAGCATCTTTTCACGGAAGTGTTGGCTGGCGCATGAAGCAATTACTTCGGTCGAAACTCCCGCCAGATCACTGTAGTGGGAACGGTCCTCCGTGCTCAGTAGCAACGGCACGAGTGCAGGCCAGGGCTCGCGGATGGCGATGTTGAACTGACGAGCGAGGTCGTATCCAAATGGGCTTGCGCCGATCTTAGGAATCGAGAGCCCTCCGGTAGCGACGACCAGTGCGGGCGTACGAAACTCGGCGTCCGCGGCATGGACGACGAATTCTGTGGCTCGTTCAACCTGGTGAATCCTCGTATTCAGAAAGATGCTGACTTCCGCACTCTGGCATTCGGCTTCGAGCATGCCCAGAATGTCGCGGGCGGAGCGATCACAGAAGAGTTGTCCAAGAGTTTTTTCGTGGTAGGGGATGCCATGCTTTTCGACGAGGGCGATGAACTCGGCGGGAGGGTAGCGGGCTAATGCCGACTTGGCAAAGTGCGGATTCGCGGAGAGAAAGTTTTCCGGCTGGCAGTGGAGGTTGGCGAAGTTGCAGCGCCCACCGCCGGAGATCAGAATCTTCTTCCCCAGACGGTCAGCGTGCTCGAGCACGGCGACGCGTCGCCCGCGCTTGCCAGCTTCGATGGCGCACATCAAGCCCGCCGCGCCGCCGCCGAGAATGAGGGCATCGAAGGAATGGATCATCACAGGTAAAACAAGCTTAGGCGCGGGAGGTTGTATTTCTCCAGGAGACGCTTGTGGACATATTGTTTTTGCAATTGCTCGATTTGCGGCGCCGCCATCTTGCGCCGGTAGGGTGATAGTTCACGATCTGCCTGGGCGCGGACGTTCACGATTTCTTCATCCGGCGTCGCGGTAAGTAATGCGGCAAAAAGTTTTTCTTCCAGCACGGTGAGATGGCGCTCAAGGTCTTCCAGCCTTGGCGCTGCTTTTGCGGTCTCGATTTCATCGGCTAGTCTGCGAAGCGTGGCGGCTGATTCCTCAGCGACCGCGTGCACGAAAACTCCGGCAGTGTGCGGCAGTTTCGCCGCGTGCAAAAGATCTGCATTGCGACGCAGGAATGTGGCAATGGTTTCGGGCTCAAAACCTTGCCCCGCGCTGGATTTGGTCGATGGCTGATCCCCGGCTGCCGTGCCGACGGCAGCTTCCTTCATGTCTTCCGCGGCCGACAACACAGCCTGCGCGCACCACACGATGCTGTTGATCTTTTCGTGCCTTTTCGATTTGCGCTGTTCGTATTTATCGAAGGCGGAGTCGACACCGCGAAGCACAGCCTCGAGAGGGATACCGGCATTCTTCCAGATTTCAATCTGGGCCCAGTCAAGTGTGGAACCGATCAGGGGAGCGCCACGCCGCCTCAGAAAGTGCTCTTCAACTTCGGAGAAATATTGAAAATAATTGTCCAAGACGGTCAGCGAGTGGAACGCGGAGTTGAAGGTGAGCGCTCGCGGCCGCCATTGGTTTTCTCCGGCGAGGCGCCAGACGCGGAGCGGGGTGAGGCCTTCGATGCCTCGGAGGCGGGCGTTTGCACGGCTTTCGAGAGGCTGGGGCGCGCCACTACATTTCTTTCCCAGATGATGCGTAACCCCTCGAGAGTCAGGAAGTCGTCTACTTGCTTAATGTATTTCGATCCCGTTCCGATCATCGGGCCGAGGCCTCCGGTGGCAATCACTTTCGTCTCTTTGCCTAGCTCGCCGAGGAGACGTTCGAGAATGCCATCAACCAAACCGAGGTATCCGTAGTAAAGCCCGGACTGCAGACTGCCGACCGTGTTGGTGCCGATGACGCGGGCGGGCTTGCGAATCTCCACCCGCGGCAGGCGCGCGGTACGCTGAAAAAGCGCATCAGCAGAGATGCCAATTCCCGGGCAAATCACTCCGCCCATGTATTCGCCCTTCAAGGAAACGCAGTCGAAGGTGGTGGCCGTGCCGAAATCGACGATCACACAGGGGCCGCCGTACTTTTCGAATGCCGCTACGGCGTTCACGATGCGGTCTGCGCCCACTTCCGCGGGATTGTCGTAATGCACCGGCATGCCGGTTTTCACCCCCGGCTCGATCAGCAGCGGCTTGGAATTAAAGTACCGCTCACAGACCTGACGAAGAACCGGATCAAGTGGAGGCACCACAGATGAAATCACAATGCCGTGAATGCCGGCGGCCTCAAGGCTGGCCATCGAAAACAAATTGCGGAACAGGACGCCGTACTCATCCACGGTGCTGCCTTGCCGGGTGGCGACTCGCCAGTTGGCAACCAGGTGATCGTAATGTGGAGCGGTGTCAGAGTCCTGGTTGGGAGGCACGCCCGAAGCACGGGCAAAAACTCCGAGGACCGTGTTGGTGTTGCCGACATCAAGAACGAAAAGCATGAATGTCTCTGCTTGCAACGACTATGCTCGGGGGCTGAAGCCCGAGAGTTCACTGCTGTGGGCGGCGCGGCTAAAGCCGTGCCCTTTCAAAACGCTCTTACCGTACCACTGAAAATCGTCCGCAGTCCCTGCGCGGTGCGCACCTGGAGGAACCCACGGTCATCCAGACCCTCTGTGGTTCCTTCAATTCTTGATCCATTCTCCTCAACACGCACCGGCTTCCCCTCCACCCAAGTGGACTGCTCAGCGAAACGCCGGAGGATCGATGAGCGCGCATCCGTCCCGGCAGTCAAGAGTCGGTACTCCTGATCAAGCGATTTTAGCAAAGCCGCGGTCAACTCCACACGAGACCAATCGTGGCCCGTCGCTAAACGCAGTGACGTGGCCTCGCCTTCCAGTTCCCTGGGGAAGCTGGCATGGTTCACGTTGATGCCAATTCCTACCACGATGTATCTGACTCGCGTGGCTTCGGCATTCATCTCCGTAAGAATGCCACAGATTTTCTTGCCCGCGATCAGCACATCGTTGGGCCACTTCAAATCGGGAGTCATGCGCGAGTCGACTTGCTGAATCGCACTGCGAACTGCTAATCCGGCGGCGAGCGCCATCACCAGCACGTCCGCAGGCGCGAGTGCCGGACGGAGAACCACAGAGCAATAAATTCCCGCTGAACGTGTGGATTCCCAGATGTTCGCTCCGCGCCCGCGTCCGGCGGTCTGCTCTTCGGCGAGAAAAACGCTGCCCTCGGGAACACCCTCCGCAGCGGCCGACATAGCTGCCGTATTGGTCGAGCCTATTTTGTAAAAGTGGTGAAGCTCATCGTCGAAGATAGTGCCGCGAAGCAAAGGTGCGAGGATTTCAGGCAACAGAAGATCCGGGACAGACTTAAGTTGATACCCCGAAGCGGGGTGGCCGGCAACCTCTACACCCAAGCCGCGCAACTGCTGAATGAGGCGCCAGACTTCAGAGCGGTTCGAGGAAATTTCCTGCGCGATCTTGGTGCCGCTTACCACAACTGTGGCGTGTTCCATGAACAGCCGGACGATGCGGCCCAGTCGCACGTCGGTGGCCTGTGCGAGGGATTCGCCGGCTTTCGCCGGCACGAGTGCGCGAGTAACACGAGTTGTCGTCGGCTTGTTGATTCCGGAATTATGCGGGAGTGCGGAGAAAAGCACAAACAACGGAACTTACCCCGATAACGCCAACGTCCGGACTCAAGCTGGCGACACTCGCATGCTCATATCTACAGCTTGGGGAGAGTGGGTGAGCAGGCCGACTGAAATAAAATCGACGCCGGTGTCGGCGTAGGCGCGGACATTCTCCAGGCGGATTCCTCCGGAGCATTCGAGAGGAACGCGGCGCTCCAGTTGGGAACACCGCTCCACTGCGCGGCGCACATTTTCGGGGGACATATTGTCCAGCAGAATCGCTTCCGCGCCATGGGTCAACGCTTCTTCAAGCTCTTGGGGCGTGCGGACTTCAATCTCAATGGGCTGCGAGCCGCGCCGGTTGCGGACTGCCTGCTCCAGGGCGGGCACAATTCCGCCGTCGAGTGCGATGTGATTGTTCTTGATCAAGACTCCGTCGGAAAGGTCCAGGCGGTGGTTCTGGCCGCCGCCACAACGCACGGCATATTTATCGACTACGCGCAGGCCGGGAGCGGTCTTGCGAGTATCGAGAATACGCGCTTTGGTGCCGGAGACGGCGTCCACGAACTTGCGGGTCAGAGTTGCAATGCCGCTCATGCGCTGCAGAAAGTTCAGGATGACGCGTTCGCACGACAGGAGCACGCGTGCGTTGTGCCGAATCACGGCGACGGACTGGCCTTTGTGCAGGCGCACGCCGTCGAAAATTTCGGGATGCGTGGTGACTTCGTAGTGCGATATGACGGCGCCGTCAAGAGCGGCGTAGACGTCGAGGATGCGGGCAATCACACCGATACCGGCTAGAATGCAATCCTGTTTGGCGAGGATGGTGGCGGAGGCGCGCTGGTTGGCATCGATGCAGGCGTAGCTGGTGGCGTCGCGCGTTGCCCGGTCTTCAAGCAGCGCGTTCTCGAGAATCGCGGTGATGCGTCGGCTGTTAAAGTCCATAGCGTAGAGATGTTCGACGTCTAGGATGGTGGCAAGAAGACTTAGCAAGCTACCTCTCTATTTGCAGCCCAGTTGCTCCATCTGGATCTTCATTTTCTCACGCAAATCGGTCAGTTCCTTGCCTCGTTTTCGCAGGCCTTCGACCACATTTCCCGGAGCCTTCGCCAGAAACTGTTCGTTCCCTAGCTGTTTCTGATTGTTGGTCAACTCTTTTTCAATTTTCTCCAGCTCTTTTTTCAGTCGCTCGCACTCGGCAGCAACGTCGATCTTTCTCTCGTAAATGATGTGGACATCGAAGCGAGCGGTGCTGCGGGCGCCGCCTCGTTTGGCCAGGGACTGGTCTACAAAGGTGATCTTCTCCACGTTTGCCAGACGCTCGACCGCTCCTCGATTCTGCTCGATCATGGCGCGAATTGCGGGCTCATGCGCGAAAACTTCGACTGGAACTCTCACCTTGGGCTCGACTTTCAATTCTGCGCGGACATTTCTTATGTTCACGATTAAGTCCTGCAGGATTGCCATATCGGTTTCAGCGGTAAGATCGAACTGCTTTTCGTCCGGCTGCGGATATCCTGCGAGCGCAATCGACTTCAAGGGCGGACGCCCCTCGTAAATTGCTTGCCAGATTTCTTCGGTGATAAAGGGCATGACCGGATGCAGAAGACGCAATGAGGCGTCGAACAAAGTGACTAAGTTGGCGCAAGCAGCTCGGGCTTGCGCTTTGTCCGCACCTTCCTCGAAGTTCAGACGTGGCTTGATCAACTCGATATACCAGTCGCAGAACTCTCCCCAGAAGAAGTCGTAGATCCGGTTTGCGGCTTCGTGGAAGCGATAGGCCGCGAGAGCATCGTTGACCTCGCCGCTGACGCGGTTGAAGCGGGATAGGATCCAGCGGTCTTCGAGAGCTGTTGGTGTGAATGCGTGGATGCCCTTTGCTGTTGGCGAGAGTTCGCGGGCCAGTGTGCCCGCGCCACATTCAAGACGGTCTACATTCATGAACATGAATCTGGCGGCGTTCCAGATTTTATTCGCGAAGGCACGGTAACCGTCGGTGCGACTTTCGCTGAAGGCGATGTCGGTGCCGGGCGCGGCCATGGCGGCCAGGGTGAACCGCGTCGCGTCGGTGCCGAAGCGCTGAATAATATCCAACGGATCGATCACGTTGCCCTTGGTCTTCGACATCTTCTGGCGGTCGGCGTCACGCACCAGCGCGTGAATATAAACCTGGCGGAAGGGGACGCTGTCATTCTTCTTATCAGCCCAGCCACTCGCCTTCTTGATCGCTCGATCCTGTTCGTGCCCCTGCATGAAGTGGCAGCCAAACATGATCATACGGGCGACCCAGAAGAACAGAATTTCGTAGGCGGTGATGAGCAGCGTGGTCGGATAGAAAACCGCCTGGTCGCGCGTTTTTTCCGGCCAGCCCAAGGTCGTGAAAGGCAAGAGACCTGAGGAGAACCAGGTGTCGAGCACGTCGGAAACCTGCTCCAGCTTGGTGCTGCCGCACTTCGTGCAGGTTAGCGGCTCCTCGCGGGCGACGATCACATGTTTGCAATCGTCGCAGGTCCAAGCCGGAATGCGATGCCCCCACCACAACTGGCGCGAGATGCACCAGTCGTAGATGTTATTCATCCAGTTCAGATAAATCTGTCTGTAATTTTCCGGGACGATGGTGATCTCGCCGCTCTCGACGGCTTCGATTGCTTTTTGTGCGAGCGGCTGAATTTTTATGAACCACTGCTCGGAAAGGCGTGGCTCGACTACGGTTCCGCAGCGATCGCATTTTCCGAGGGAGAGTGCGTAGTCCTTCTCGGCGACGAAAAATCCTTGCTCCTGCAGATCGGCCAGCACGCGCTTGCGGGCCTCGTAACGGTCGAGGCCGGCGTACGCCCCGGCGTTTCGGTTCATGTGGGCGTGCTCGTCCATCACGTCGATCTGCGGCAGGTTGTGCCGCTTGCCCGCCTTGAAATCGTTGGGATCGTGCGCCGGCGTCACTTTCACTGCGCCGGTGCCGAACTCGGGTTGAGCGAGTTCATCGACAATGATGGGAATCTCGCGATTCATCAGCGGCAGCAGAACCTTTTTCCCGTGGAGATGCTGGTAGCGTTCATCTTTCGCATTGACCGCGATCGCGGTATCGCCGAGCATTGTTTCTGGCCGCGTGGTCGCGACTGTGATGAATTCTGAACTGCCCACCACGGGATAACGAATCTCCCAAAGCTTTCCGGCAACGTCTTCGTGCTTCACTTCGAGATCGGAGATCGCGGTCTCGCAGCGTGGACACCAGTTGACGATATATTTGCCGCGATAGATCAAACCTTCTTCATACAGGCGGACGAACACTTCGCGCACGGCACGGGAAAGAGTTTCGTCCATGGTGAAATATTCGCGGTCCCAATCGACTGAGGCGCCCAGGCGTTTCATCTGGTCGAGGATCGCGCCGCCGTAGAGTTGTTTCCACTCCCACACGCGCTCGATGAATTTTTCGCGGCCCAGGTCGCGACGCTTCTTGCCTTCTTTGGCGAGTTGGCGCTCGACCATCATCTGGGTAGCGATGCCGGCATGGTCCGTACCGGGCAGCCACAGGGTGATGAAGCCGCGCATGCGATGCCAGCGGACGATGATGTCCATCTGCGTCTGGTTGAGCATGTGGCCCATATGCAGGCGGCCGGTGACGTTAGGCGGCGGCAACAGTAGAGTGAAGACTGGACGAGTTTCGCCTTCCGGCGGCGTGGGGACAGAGAAAAGTTTTTCTTTGATCCAGTACTCGGCCCAGCGGGTTTCAATCGCACCGGGCTCGTAGGATTTTGGCAGGTCGTGGGGCATCTGTTAGTTGCCAGCGGTGAGGCATCGGTGAAAAACCCTTAACACAGGGGGACACAGAACATCTACAGGGAACATCTTTTCTCTGTTTCTACCTGGCCTATGCGGTTAGGACGATAGCTGTCAATACTGATGAAGTTTGATCTTACAGGCGCGGGAAAAGAAGGGTCAAACGGGCAGAGGGGTGAGAACACAACGGGATGGAATATGCACCTAACTAACTGGTAAACACCTGTTTCCCGTTCGGGAAAAAATGCAGTGCGAGCGTTGCACTCTGCGGGCGCGGAAGGGGGGCAGGAGCGAACCGGTCGGACTAATTGGTGAGAACAGGACGGGATGGAAATGCACTTCCTCGGGGGCTGTTCTGAAAATCGAGTCGGCTACCCATTTTCCAGAAGTCATAACCAAGCGAGATGGTTTATTTGGTGTGCAGCAGGACGGACCTCGTAACGTGGCGCACTGCACGCGAAGGCTGTACTGGCTGCCTCTGTTGCGCGCGGGGATTTACGTCAACTGGTGAATCAAGTTGTCTTGCTGAGCGATACTGACGCGAAGCTGATCTGCGGTTATAGGGCAACTGAGGCGGCTCGCTGATCGAAGTCAAGTCGACGATCGCAATTCCGTTGCCGGTAATGGCAACCAAAATGTTATCGATACCGTCATCAACGAGCGCGTCGTAGTTAGGTGAGAGCGTGACCGGAAGCGAGATGCGTTCAGCAGATTGCCGAGTATGCCGTCGAATACGTCAATGCCATTGGTAGAAGGCTGGAAGAGCAGTCGGCCATCCGGGCTGAACTTTGCGCCGTAAACGTCGGAAATGTTCAGGATTTCCCGATCGTTCAGGGCATAGTACGACTCCGGCACCAAGTTAAAATCGTACAAATATGAAGTGGCGGTGATCTATGGGAGAAAAGTAATGTGCAGCACGTTGGAGGCTATGCGGATGGCGGTCTCATCCTTGCCGCCTTTAGTGCGAGAGAAAGGAGTCAGTTCTGGTACGCGTCGAATTCCTTACGCGAGATGCGAACCCACCTGCCAGGTGTATTCGGGTCGGCACGAAAATAAAGTCCGGGAGAGAGCCAGTCAGTTCCGTCTTCAAAATACAGTGTGTTAATCCCGATCGCACATGTCGTCACGCTTGAGGAGGGCCGTCTACTCTCAATCATTTTCTTTATACGTTGAACGTCTTCGACGACGGGCACTGTCACCTCCTGGCTGGGGTCCACTAGGATCGGAACGCTGGGGACATCGTCGGGCCTCCGGCCCTCGCGGACGCCTCGCGGTCGTAGGCCGATCGAGATTCGGGCCATAACGGCCAAGTGCTCCGCAGTTGCGCCACCGGTCTCTGGGAAGCGCAACTGGCCCGCGACAAAAACGATTTTCTTCGCCGACATGTTCTCAATCACAATACCGAGCTGGCCGAACCAATCGTCGCCCGCCGGGAAAGGTATGCCAAACTTAACTTCCACACCGTCTAGCGTCAGCTTGACAACGCTTACTAGATCGTTGGGGATCGAGGGCTCGAGTGTCACGGTTCTGGGAGATGTCGCACTTCCGCCTTGCGCGAAGGCGACGGAGAGCGAGGCTAGGAGTGTGCAAATTACAGCTAGGTATCGCACCGAGTTTTTTCCTTTGCTTTGTTAGCTTGTTAGCTCAGCTTTACTGAGAAACCAGACGCAAGCCGTCTATTCGTATGAAGGTTGTTTGCGAGAGCAGTGCGACAAATTATAGCCAGTAAACTGGTGAAATATCGCCTTTACGCTCAAACCCCCCGTTCGTGAAAATTGGGGGTTCAAACTAGGTCGCTTTTGGCTCGCCGGCATTACTGAATGCGCTCGTGGGTGAAGCGGTCGCGTCCGGCCCAATAGGGACACTGCGGGCAAGACCTGCCCTCTGGATAGTCCACACCTTCTTCGTGCGGGCACCCAATAATCCCCTCAGTCATCACAGTGGAGCGAGGTGCGTGCGGCTTGAGGAAGGCTAGAATCTGTTCGCCAATCTCGAGATCTTGGCGTACGTCTATGTCGCCCTTGGAAAACCAGCGCTCGAGAAAATCTGGGTCGCTCCTTTCCCTAAGGAACACACTCACTACGACCTTGGTAGCCAGTTTGTCGTCGGGTCCGTAGAAGGCTACCGTGGCGATGGGATAGCCTCGAAATCCAGACCGGAATCTCCTGTCCGCCCACGAACGGGCGGGCGCCTTCTTCTTGCCAAATGGTTGCCTTCTTTTCACCCGCGCAATATACGCCCTATGACGTCGTCGTGTCCAAAACTCACAATGACCGTCTACCTACATAGCCACAAGCCGAGCGTTTGTCAATTTACGCTATCGCCTGTTCTCGTAGTAACGGTCCAGTAAGAGCCGACGAGTAAAGCGCTCTGTCAGCGCAGAAGGCGTCTTCAGCCCATCGAACCCGGCAGCTACTCCGGCAGGCCCAGTCGCACCACGATGGCCTTGTATCGCGGATCGGAACGGATAGGATCAAAAGATGGAAAACGAAGGGTTAAAACAACTTCAATTTCCTGGTTGGAAACTGCCTTCTCCAGGTAGTCGAGAGCCTTGCTACGCTCACCCGTCACCGAAAGAGCCAAAGCCACCCAGGTAGTCTGTTCTTGCTTCTGGAACGCCGAAAGTGCCAGGTCCCTATAACCTTTCGCCTCCCCGCTCCACGATCCTGGTGCACCAGTGAACTTTTGCAGTTCGCGAACTGCACTCGTGAAATCACCCGTTGTGGCATACAACTGCGCCAGCTTGTGATGGGCTGGTCCGAAAGTCGGATCGCGCTCCAGGGTCTTCTGAAATTGAGCGAGAGCCTCCGGATAGCGATGCGCGTCCATCAGCGTGGCCGCATAGTTTGTATTCATGATGGGAGAGAGCGGATCGAGCGACAGAGCTACATGAAATTCCTCAAGCGCCTGATCGAATTTTTTCTCGGGAACGAGAAGGGTGAAGGCGTACAAATAATGGGCCCCGGCGCTGTTGGGGTCTAACTGGATGGCGCGCTGAAATTCGTGTTCGGCGTCGTCCCACTTCCAGTTAAAGCATAGGAAGCCAGCGCGCGCCAGATGCGCCTCTGGTAAGGAGTCATCCAAGTCGAGAGCCTTTTGGGTTGCCGCGTTCGCCAGTAGACTCGCCTGCCGCGAGGTTATGGTGGTCACGTAACTCGGGATAACATTGTAGGTTTCGGCCAGCCCGGCGTAGGCAAGAGCATAGTTAGGATCGGCGGCAATGGCCTGTTGAAACAAATCGATGCTCTTCGTTAATCCTTCCCCAGTGCGTCCGTACCACAGTTGCCGCCCTTCAAGGTAAAGTCGGTAGGCCTCTGGGTTGGTAGTTCCGGCGCTGCCGAAACGTTGCTGCTTCTCTTCGCTTAACTGGGCGCTTAAGTGGCCACGCAAGCGCTTTGAAATGTCGCGTGCAATGTCGCTTTGCAACTGGGTGATGTCGGCGGCTTTGCGCTCGTAATGCGCTCCCCAAAGTTCACTACCGTCCGACGTATTCACCAGGTCTGTCTGCACCCCCAAATCATCGCCGCGCTGGGTAATTCGGCCCATCAGAACCGCACTGACCTGGAGCTTTTGCCCGATTTGTTGTGGGTCGTCGTCCTTCCCCTTGAACCGGAAGACGGTGCTTCGCGCCATCACTTTGAGATCGGGTATCTCCGACAGGGCGCTGATCAGGCTCTCGGTTAGGCCATCGCTGAGGTATACATTGTTGGCGTCGGCGGTCGCGTTTACGAACGGCAACACTGCCAGCGAGTCGATCTTCTTTGCCTGCGACCGGCCGCGCATCAAGTACACCGCGGGCCCTATCGCGCCGAGTACCACAAGCCCGGCCACGCCCAATGCCCTGAGTTTGCTTGACACCGTGCGCGGCTGCTCAGCAACTGGAACCGAAGCCTGACTGTCTGAGACCGCGGAAGTTGCGGACGACTGAATGGCGGATGCCTTTCCTGAATCCAGATCCCGCTTCAAGCGCGTCAGGTCGGAACGCAAGTCGGCAGCACTCTGGTAGCGAAGATTTCGATCCTTCTCAAGTGACTTGCTGACAATGCGCTCCAGTTCCACCGGCACATCCGGATTGAGCCGGGCACCCGCCGTCGGCGTGGCATCCAGAATGGCCTTGAAGATCTCTGCTGTGCTCTCGCCTCGAAACGGCAGCGCGCCCGTCGCCATTTCGTAGAGCACGGCGCCGAAAGAAAATAAGTCGCTGCGCCCATCCAGCTCTCGACCTTTCGCTTGCTCGGGCGACATGTAGGCGACCGTACCCACCGCCGACCCAGGGCTGGTCAGTTGTTCATCATGCAGGCTGCGGGTTTGCGTGTTAGCGGAGCTGCTGGCGGAGCCCATCGCTTGCACCTTGGCCAAGCCGAAATCCAGAATCTTGGCATGCTCGCGTTCGGTGACAAAAATGTTCGCCGGCTTGATGTCACGATGCACAATGCCCTTGGCATGAGCCGCATCCAGCGCATCGGCGATCTCGATGCCTAGAGAAACCAGCGTTTCATTGTCGATCGGCCGTCCGGCGATTCGGTGTTTGAGGGTTTGGCCCTCCAAGAACTCCATCGCAATGAAAGATTGGTCGTTACTCTTGCCGATTTCGTAAATCGTGCAAATGTTGGGGTGGTTCAACGCCGATGCGGCTCTAGCCTCGCGCCGAAAGCGCTCCAGAGCCTGCGGATCACGCGCCAAATCATCCGGCAGAAACTTCAGCGCGACAAACCTGCCGAGCTCAGTATCCTCGGCCTTGTAGACGACGCCCATCCCGCCGCCACCGAGTTTCTCGATGATTCGGTAGTGTGAGAGAGTTTGTCCGATCATTCGTGGCGAATCTTACGTGCTCGAAGCGGCCAAGTCAATGAAGAGTATGGAGTTGGCGCTGGCTCAAGAGGATCGTTGACGTATCCCTATTTCACTCATTGGACCCGGACTCGCAAGCCAGCCATT
>Ga0210388_10001763_pt1 | contig 17026 bp, 8 predicted proteins | sample IncBWC19OmetaG_FD_155485 | JGI IMG/M metagenome (GOLD analysis project Ga0210388, IMG submission 155485) | Forest soil microbial communities from Barre Woods Harvard Forest LTER site, Petersham, Massachusetts, United States - Inc-BW-C-19-O ... | reverse complement strand
CTCCTCAAGTACGACCTCAAAGAACTGTGGCAGCCAGAAGGGAATCACTCCACTCGAAGCGCAACGATGGGGTCGACGGCGGCTGCTCTGCGCGCTGGAAGATAACTGGCGAGAATCGCGACCGCGATAAGAAGAAGCGCGACGGCAACCAGCGTGAGAGGGTCGGTAGCCGAGATGCCAAAGAGGAACCTGGAAAGCACCCGTGTGGTCGCGAAGCATCCGAGGAGTCCAAGCAGCACCCCAAGCAACGCCATGGTTATGCTTTGTCGCAGGATCATGCTCATGATATTCAACCGGGTTGCGCCAAGAGCTACGCGCACGCCCATTTCGAAGGTCCTGCCCGACACCAGGTAGCTGGTCATTCCAAAGACTCCCAAAGCCGCGATCGCAAGGGCGGCAACGCTGAATGCGCCCACAACGATCGCACTGAATCTCTGCCTCCACAAGGAATCGCCAATGCGATCGTCCATCGTGGCAACGTCGCTGAGCGCAAGATCGGGATCAATGCCGTGGATGCGTTCTTGAATCGCGCTCAGAACACTGGAAGGAGCAACGCCGATGTGCGCGACGAGGTAAAGGTTACGAAAGATGGATTCGCTAATGTCCTGCTGCGCGATTGGCACCCATGCAGCCGGATCGGTAGAGCTGTCCATGGCGTACATTTTTGAATCGGCAACGACCCCGACGACAACGCGCGGGTGGCTTCCAGCCAGCGCTTCCGCATGGCCAACCCAAATCAGCTTTCCTATCGGGTTCTCGCCGCTGAACTGGTCTCGTGCGAGCTGTTCGTTGATCATGACTACAGGCAGAGCGGCCGCATCGTCGTTCTCCGCTAAAGTCCGGCCGGCCTTCAATGTGATGCCGATTGCCTCAAAGTATCCCGCGGTCACTACGTTGTAGCGCGCAAGCGGCAACTGACCGAGGTCGGCAATTGCCTTTGGGTCGGTGCGCGTTACGGCTTGCAGCCACTGTGCTCCAGCCGTAAAAGGAATTGCCTGTGCAACAGCGCTCTGCCGAACGCCAGGTGTCTCGTCTGTCTCATGCTGTACACGACGGGCCAGGTCAGCAATCTCTTTAGGTCCTGCATACCTGGCCTTCGGAGCGGAGAACATGAACGTAAGGCGATTCTGAGAGTCGAAGCCAGGGGCCACATCCTGTAGGCGTTGAAAGCTTCTGAGCAAGAGGCCTGCGCCGCACAACGGTACCAGCGCCAAAGCGATCTGCGCCACCTGCGCCGCATCCCTCATTCGCCGACTGATCGTCGAAGTATTGGTCATGGCTCCGCTCGAGCCCAAAGTCCGCGCAGGCTGGCTTCGTGTCGCCGTAATGGCTGGAACCAATCCAGCTGCGAGGCCGGCCAGCAGGGAAACTGCAAACATGGCCAGAAACGTTGGTGAACTTGTGCCGGGATGCAGCCAGGGGATCTCAGCAGGGGGTACAAGCGAAATCAATGCGCGAATGGCCAACGGCGAAATCGCCAGACCGAGCACCCCACCCGCGGCGAACAGCAGCAGAGTCTCCAATAAGAGTTGCCGGAGCAATCGATATCTGCTCGCTCCAAGAGCCAGCCGCAGCATCATTTCCTTGCGGCGCGACTGTAGTTGTACGCTGCGCAGGTATCCGATGTTCAGGCAGGCGAGTAATAATGCGAATGCCATCGCTCCAGAAAGCGAAGCCAACGGGGTCTTGAAGTCTCCGACCACGGCCTCACGCATGGGTACGATTACTACATCGTAGTCTCTGTCTTCGGGATACTTCTGCGCGAGTCTTTGCGAGATCAGCGTCATGGCCGATTGCGCTTCTTTCAATGTTGCCCCCGGGCGCAAACGGGCGGCAACTCTGAAGCCGCGGGCGGAGCGGTTGCCGCCTGCGAGCAGCGCGGATGGTACAGGCGTCCAGGCGTCTGTCTGCATTTCAGCGGGAAAGCAAAACCCTACCGGCGCGATGCCGACAACAGTGTGAGGTACAAGATTCAAGTTGATCTTTTGCCCAATGAGCGACAGGTTGCCACCATACGCCCGACGCCAGAACTCGTAGCTTAGTACGACGACATGCTCGCTTCTTGCAGAGTCATCGGGAACTAGCAAGCGCCCCGCATATGGCACTACGCCGGGATTCGCAAACACCTCGGGCGAAATCACAGCGGCTCGAACCTGTTGCGGGATTTGTGCATCTCCGCCGGACACTGTGTAGCTCCATGGAAGCCAAACAACCATGTCCGAAAACATAGACGAACTCTCGCCTTTCCAATCAACGAAATTCGGGATGGATGCGCTAATCTGCCTGCTATTGTCTGTGTTGATCGGATGCTCCCAGATGTAAACCCACCTGTCCGCCTCAACCGGGCCGTAAGACTTGAGCAAAGCTGCGCTCACCACAGAAAAGACGGACGTCAAGGCGCCAATCGCCCAGGCAATCGTCAAGACTATGACTGTGCTCTGCCAGCGTCCTCGAAGCAAGACCCTTCCACTGAAACGGAGGTCAAGTGTGAACATGCCAAACATACGTATCAGCTCTCCAATCGACCGGATCGTCCACAGTGCACCCAACCGCGCAATCCAGATCCAGGATTCGCCTGGACCTCATCAAGATCGCCTCTCAAATTAAATCAGCAGGAAGGCTACCAGACTTCGCGATTCAGGTCTGCCTGCATGGCTCAATTGCGTTCGCACAATTCACCGAAGCGTGAATGATAGCTCCGGCTCATCGAAATCTTTTGTCCGTTTAGCATTATGACTGTATATTCGTTTGGCGGACAAGAGCGCACCTCCTTTACGAACTGAAGATTGACGATCGCTGAACGGTGCACGCGCACAAACGTTGCCGGGTCTAGCTGCTCTTCCATACGAGTCATTGTTTCCCGGAGAAGGTGGGTTTCAGACCCCACACAAATCCGTACATAGTTTTCCTCTGCGCCGACCCATTGAATATCAGAGGTGGGCAAGAACAAAATCCGTCCTCGGGACTTGAAAACTATTCGCGTACCGAATCGATGTCCCTTCTGCTCAATTCCATTGCCGAGACTGATCCCGCGTCGCAAATTGCTTATCTGTTCTGATGCCCGTCGTACGGCTTTTTGTAGCCGGTCTTCCGTAAACGGTTTGAGCAGATAGTCGACCGCATCAATCTCAAAGGCGCGCAGTGCATAGCAATCGAATGCGGTTGTAAAGATTACCGCGGGGATTGAATGTGTGGACCTTGCTGACAATTCTCCAACAATGTCGAACCCATCCATTCCGGGCATTCGAATATCAAGGAAGATCAGATCGGGATTGATCGCTTTAGCCAGCTCGATCGTCTCTGAAGCAGTTCCACACTCTCCGGCGATCTCAATCTCCGATGTTCCGCGCAGAAGCTGCCTTAGCTTCCGCCTTGCAAGCACCTCATCGTCAGCCAATATTGCGCGTATCATCCTGGAAATTTCCATTCTGGTCAGATGAAGCAAAGCTGGGCTAAACGTTCGGGTTTGAAAAGGCCCGTGCTCCTCGATCAATGTTCTAAATCGGGAGCCCGCCGTTAGTGCTTGAGCAAGCCGCGCGCCAATTGAGACTTTTTCCAACCTATTGAAAACAAGAGTTGAGGAATTCGAAAGCCTGCTTGCGCCAAGCGTTAGCGTGTCCGGAAACGAACATAGTTGTCCGGCATCGGACAGGTGTATGAGGTCTTTGGGACGTGCAGGATCACGAAGGACTCAATGCAATGATTCGCACCGAAAGGATCAGAAGAACTGTCAAGAAACATCTCTGCGGCCTTCGTAAAAAGTCGAGAAAACCCAGTGATCACTAGTTGAAAACAACGGCACTGGTCATCGGCAAACGATTTCGTCGGGAGAATTCCAAACTGCGTAGAGCAATTGATGATTTGTACCGTTAAGCGGAGGTTTATTCCGACAATCCGCCTAATTGCTCACCTAGAGATATCATGCGGCGTTCAATTCACCCTGTTGTTTCGAGCGTTCGTCACTTACACAGTTACTTCGTCACTTTCACGCCGGCGCATAGTGGTCATGGACGAAGAGGTGCAATACATTTGTGAGGCCGGGAAGATAACTCCTCAGTCATGCGATTTAGTAAATGGAACTGGATTCGCTGAGGTTCCTGCCATCAGGATCGTCAGTGGCTATGTTCGCAATCCACATAAGACCGACAAGAGAGTCGCTTCCGTTTGTGCGGTGGCAAGTAATGCAGGACATTACACCTCGCTTGATTCTGCTTAGTAATGGCAGAACAGTCGAGTTACTGGCGACCGATCTAAAGGAGATGCCACGCTGGCAGGCCTTCAGGCCATTTTGTCAACAATTTGAGGAGACCCAAACGAAATGCGAAAACTACTCGCCATAATTGCTCTGTCGGCCATTGTCCTTGCTACACCGATCTTCGTGTTTGCACAGGACAGCTCTTCAATGACTGGCGTCGTAACGGATGCGACCGGAGCTGTAATTCCCGGAACCACGGTGTCGCTTTCAAACCCTTCGACCGGAGTGACATTTTCTCAGACGACGGACGGTCAAGGTTCATATCGATTCGTGAATGTCCCACCGAACCCTGGATACAAGGCTTCTTTCAACCACCAAGGATTTTCGACGGTAGAAGTATCGGGTGTCACGCTGATAGTCGGCGTCACGAGAACGCAGAACGCGAAGCTCGTTCCAGGCAGCGTCGAAACAATCGAAGTGTCGGCGAGCAATACGGCGGTGACGCTCGACACATCGGACGCGTCGATTGGCAATAATATGTCTGTTGACGAGCTCAATAATCTTCCCATTTTAGATCGCACTGCTGGGATCGCTACATTATTTGCGCAGCAGCCAGGAGTCGATTCTTTTCAGGGCGCAGTAACTGGCGCGCGGATCGACCAGACCTCAGTTACGGTCGATGGAATGGATGTAAATGACCTCGCGACAGGTCAGACCTTTCTCATCGTCGCGAATGCGCCGGTCGACTCTGTCGAGCAATTCAGCGGCGCCGTTGCAGGGCTCGTCCCGTCAGTCGGCACGGGGAGTGGCGGTCAATTCCAACTCGTAACGAGGAGCGGGAGCAATTCATTCCATGGCAATGTGAATGAATACCATCGCGACACAACGACAGAGGCGAACGATTGGTTTGACAATCTCAATGGTATTCCGCGGACGCCGCTGATTCGGAATCAATTCGGCGGCAGTATCGGCGGACCTATTCGGCGCAACAAGCTCTTTTTCTTTTTCGATCTTGCAGATTCGCGCATCATTCAGTCGGCTTCCTCCGAGCCGATCGTTCCGCTGGCGGCGTTTCGCAACGGGAGTCTCAACTACATCAATAATGGAGCAGGATGCGGCGACAACAGCCGCTTGAATACCCAACCGAATTGCATCACCACGTTAAGCCCGGCTCAAGTGGCGAGCCTCGACCCCGCGGGTCTTGGCTTTAACCAGGCGGTTCTTTCGCTCATTGATACCCGATATCCCCAGGCGAACGATCTGACGCAAGGAGATGGTGTAAACACGGGAGGGTATCTCTTTACTACACCTACGCCTGACATTCAAAGTACCTACGTTGGCAGGGTCGATTACAACCTGACGCCTAAACAGAGTCTGTTCGGGCGCTTAACGATTACTCGTAGAAATGCCATCGCGGGATTGCCGGAGTTTCCGACTGACCCTGTGACCCACCCATTCACCGACGACAGTTTCGGATATGTGGCAAGTCACGTGTGGACGATAGGGCCGAACAAGGTGAATCAGTTCTATTATGGCGACACCGTCAGCAGGTATGGATTCCCGGATGTCTATAACCCGACAGGGCCCGATCAATACAGCTTCACCGGGTTAAGTGGCCCTTATACGGCCTTCGACGGACAAAAGAGGCGCATTCCAGTGCCTGTTGTTCGTGATGATTTCAATTGGCAGCGCGGAACCCATAGCCTGACGTTTGGCGGCACGTTCAAGTTCATCAAGACAGAGTCTAATATCATTAACAACTTCAATCTCGTGGGTGGGGGGTTGACCGGATATGGATTATCCAGCGGCCTCAATCCATCGGTACGCCCCGCCAACATCGCCCAGGGCGGCGCGAACAATGCTAACAACGTGGCCCTGAACGACTACGATCAGCTCTTCACGTCAGCTCTTGGCATTATAGGTGAGATCGTAACTAACTACACATACGACAACAAGGGTGCGGCAAACCCCGCCGGAAGCGGCGGCCCCAGAAGTTATCGCTTCTTCGAAACAGACGCATATTTGGGAGATACATGGAAGGCTTCGAGAAGCCTGACTGTCTCCTATGGTGTCCGCTACCAGTTGGATTCTGTGCCTTACGAAGTTCATGGAGATGAATCGGTTCCGAACCCAATCGGTCTGATCACGTATGTCAACGATCGTCTCGCACAGAGTAAGGGAGGCGACACCAGCAATACCAGTCTTCCTCTTTACACCGACGTCCTCGGAGGAAAAGCCAACCATGGTCCGAATATGTACGGAATGTCATATAAAGACTTCGCACCCCGCCTGGCATTCGCTTTCAGTCCCTATAAGTCTCGTGGAACCGTCATCAACGGAAGCGCGGGAATCGTCTATGACCGAACGGTGATCAACGCCGTCAATTTCCTTCAGGACCAGACAGCGTTCCTTTTTGCCAATCAGCAGACCAACCAGTTTGGCGCGGGCAGTGTGAGTGCTACGCTTGCAACCAACCCGCGCCTTGGGAACAATCTTAGTTATCCGGCATCCTTGAACCCCGCACCTGTCCCGGTTGTGACTCCTTATACTCCATATGTGGATAGCACGGGCACGCTCTATGGTCTGGCGGCAGGATCCTCGGTTTTTGAAACTAGCCCGACACTCAAAGATCCTTATTCCATCGCTCTGAGCGCAGGTGTTCAACAAGAGCTTCCAGGACACCTGGTCATGAAGTTGAACTATGTCGGTCGCCTTGGCCGCCGCCTTCTGGCGGATGCAGATGCATCGCAGGTGATCGATGTTCCCGACTACACCGGCAAATCCGCTCAAACATTGTCAGGCGCGTTTGCCGGTCTTACCACTCAATTGAGAACTGGCGCCACGCCGACGCCGCAGCCCTGGTTTGAAGATGTTTTGGCGCCGGGAATGGGCGCGGCGGTTGGCGCAGGCAACAATACGAACCTCGTAGCGGACTTGGCTGGACAATACGCAAGCAGGGGCGATATCTCTGACAGTCTGGCCGCGCTTGCCTACTATACATACTATGAAGGATTGACAGGATTTCTTCCAACCAACATCGGCATTCCATCACAGTTTGGAACCAATGCCTATCTCACCAACATGGGATCATCGAACTATCACGGCCTATTGCTCACCCTCGATAAGAATTTCTCAAACGGGTTCAGGGGCGAGTTCAATTACACTTGGTCGCATTCGATCGATAACACTTCATTGAGCGCCAATGCGAATGCTCTCTTTAGCGACACCGGCCTCATCTGCGACATTCTCAGGCCGCGCGCCTGCCGCTCCAGTTCGGACTTCGATGTCAGCCAGGAGATGACTGCAAGCTTTATCTACGATCTGCCGGTCGGGCGCGGCAAGACCTTTCTTGGTTCATCCCCCAGATGGGTCGACGAGGCGCTTGGGGGCTGGAGCTTCTCCGGTCTTCCCAGCTATCGCACCGGTCTCGCAATCAATGCCTATTCCGACGCATTCATTGCCTCCTTCGACAATGACGCACCGGCCATCTTCACCGGCAACAAGAGCGATCTCAAGGTCAAGGTCAATACCGATCGCGCCAGCCACACCGTCTACGCCTTCGCGGGAGGAGCGGCAGGCGCAGCCAAGGTGGCCTCCGAGTTCCGCGGCCCTATCGGACTCGAATATGGCCAGCGCAACCTGGTCCGAGGACCTGGCGCTTTCTACTTCGATGCCGGTCTGGGCAAAACCTTCCCCATCGTTCGGGAGAGGGTAATCCTCAAGTTCCGCGCAGATGCCTTCAATCTCTTCAATCATGAGAATTTCGGTCCGCCTGCCGGTGGTATAGTCCCGACCGGCGCACCTGCTCTCAGCCTCGTCAACGGTATCTCCAACTTCGGCCAGATTGTTGGCACCGCTGCCAGCCCTGGCTCCATCGCGATTGCATCCGACGGAGCGCGCGTGGCGCAGTTCTCCTTGCGGCTGGAGTTCTAGCGCTTTTCACGGCCTGCCCAACGTGCGCTATACGAATCATCCTTAAGACGAGCGACCAGTGACAACCAAAAAGCGGTTGTTTGTTCCTATCGAGCGAGAGCTTCCGCGCAAAAAGAGCTGAATGCACTTAAGCATGAACTTTGATAGGAAGAGTCCGACGAGTCGAGGCAATGGACTCGGACACCCGCATGGCCAGAGTTCAGCCAAGGCACAAGCGTGAGTTGGTTTGAACCATTCTGCGGGCTCGTCACAAAAACCGAGACGCATGTCAACCCAACGGCTACACTGGTTAGCATTTTCAAAGAGAGGTCGCACTACTCGGCGGCTCCCTTCGCTTCCTTATACGCTCTCTCGATGGCTACGGGAACAAATGCGTCGAACGCGCGCGTTGCATGCTCCTCGCCACCGGTCACGGATTCACGAAAGCCAATGACATTTACGCTCTTTTCCGCATCCGAAAGGCTCAAACCATTGGCGACGTCCGCCTGCACTTGCGAAGTGATCGATTCGAAGAGGGAAGCAATAAGCCGGAGGTGGTCATGGCCTTTTTCAATGCCTCCATGGCCCGGGATGACAAAATCAAAGTTGAGAGCATCGAGTCGATGTAGCGTCTCCGCGAGTCCCTTTGGAGATCCATCTCCTGTGTAAGGCATGTCATCAAGCAAATCCCCTGTGATAAGGATCTTGTCATCCGGCAAAAATACGACAACATCGCCCTCGGTATGGCCCAGGTAATGCGTAAGCCTGATTTCCCATGTGGACGAGAAGAGCGACATGGAAGTATCGAAGGTGATGTCGGGCAGAACAATATGGGTGCGCCGAAGATCGGGAAGTTGCTTTGAAAATGTTCGTACTCTCATTTCAACCAAGCTTCTCTGATTGTCGTCGAGGGGTCTGCCACCCGGCCGAGCACTGTCGGCCAACAACTGACGATATTGCTTAAGTTGCCCTGGCAGACTCTCAACCTGGTCTCTGAGCTCGCTTGTCGCGCGCAATGCCATGTCTTTGCGAGTGCTCACCTGAGCAATAAACTGAACTCCAGGAAATGCGTCGCGGTAGACCTGGTTTCCTTGAATGTTATCATTATGCCAATGCGTGTTGATCACCCAGCGCACAGGCTTGTGGGTCAGGTGCTTGATCGCGTTAACCTCGGCGCGAGCCTCTGTCAGCGTACTTTGTGTGTCAACCACGAGAACGGCGTCATCCATGACCACGACTGTCGAATTGGAGTCGTTAAATCGATCGGAAAACGGCTGTAATACCACATAAACGCCAGGAGCAATCGGCTTCAGTTGAACAGACGGCCAACATTGTGCCGTTGCAAGAATGAGAAACAAAGAAGCGTAGATTTGGCACTTACAATGGCGCGCAATCCTGTCGCACCCGGTTAAAAGGGACGTGCCAATAAACCTGCCGAATGCGTTTGAAAAGGTGAGGCAACTGCGACTTTGATTGGCTTCTGAGAATTCGCCGCGAAGTAAGTACATTAGTTGGGATGTCCTTGGGAGTTCGACCGTGGCCTGTTTTATCCGTGGCTGCAAGACCATTGTGTCGATTCGATTCGCTCCATTAAAATGCGCAATTTGCTTAGAGAAAGCTGCCACATCGTAGAATGCCATTCCCGATCCTCCTCGTTTGGCAGCCCGCGATGCTTAAGCTTTAAGGTGCAACGGTTGGGGGTGCCCAAAAGGCTTATTTCGACCAGAGACCGAGGGCGGAGACCCACACAATTCTTCTCCCAAAGATAGGTAACTCGATTCGGCTTCGACAAAAGGCAGGATCCATAGATGCACGGTAACTTGGTGTTTGACGAGAACAGATCGATTCGAAATCGGTCAAACGATCTTTGTTCGGAATGACACTCGACCCGCTCTGCGCCTGGTAACTGAAGCCATGCTTCCATGTACTCTGGCGTCGAAAGTGCGTAAAGAATCCGCTGCACTTCCGCCTGAATCGTGACTGAGGCGAGGATATCCGATGAGTTTGCCTTAGATTCATCGAGTGCTCCCACACTAAGGACCTTTGTCATGGCTTCATTGGCGGACATACTGCTTCTCTCCTGAGATAATTCAGAAGCAGTCACAATTCCATGAGTCGGTTCGCAGTTGCTATATGTGACCAGAGGCGAAATCTGGAGATGAACAGCTGAATGGAGGGATCGATGTTTTTCTCTTTGAGCCAATCAACGAAGGGAAAATCAATTCTTCATATAAAGCTCTATGATATTTGGGATTTAACGCTTCCGCATTTTCGGGGGTCGCGCAAGGATGGACCAAGAAATTCAAAAATGTCTCAATTGAGAAGTTGAGAAAGAGATCAACCTGCGACATATAGCACGAATCCAAACTCAAGTCTGTTCAGCATATGTCCTTGAGTCGGCACTTTGTTTTCGATGCCGAATATTCTAGCCGGAGATTGGTTTGTCACGTCTTTCCGATCACTCCGGCAATCTCTGCGAACTTCCATATATCTTCGGGATCTGAACTGAGTCTTCAATGCCTAAAACTGGCATTCACCAGCAAAGTTTGAATATTCATCACCAATATTTGCCGCGTTCGTCACACAATTCTGAATTCAATACATGAAGAATGGCCAATGTCCGGAATTCAAGATTTCTATTGCTTCGACGGTCTTCTGAAATTGAGATTTATGGACACTCTCATTCGTTCGTCCCGCTTGAGTTGCGCGTCATCATGCAAAAATGCGGTTCGTCACATATTCTGTTTCGCAGCCATTTCTGGGTCGGCGAATGCAGACTTGCTAAATGTGTCGACAGGTTCAACTTGGTGAACAACCCCCGCGGGCTTGCTTGTGGCGGGTTTGTTGAGATTCATATGTTTCGACTATCCAGAACCGATTTTCCGCAGCCAGATCGACAAATGACCACAATTTCGATGACATGAGTTATCGGTCGACATCGACACCCAGAAATTAGGAGCCATCCATGAATCGGATCGTTAAGTTGCTGTCGTCCGTTGTCTCCTCCCTGCATGTGGCATTTCACCAGGATGCATCGAGTCAAGATTTATTTTTGCGGATCGCGATGAGACGCGCGGGACGGAATAAACCTCTCGCGGACCGAAGACGGGCCCGTGCCTTGGTGGGAGCATTTTCTGCGATGATTCTTCTGCTCGTGTTTTGCGGCAGAGTCTTTTACGGACAGGGCATTATCACCGGCGGAATCGGCGGGTCCGTGGCGGACCCAACTGGCGCAATCATTCCCGGCTCCACGATTAAGGCTGTGAGCGAATCGACCGGGACCACCTTCCAGGTTATTGCGAATGCCGAAGGAGCATTCCAGATTTCGAACGTGCCTATCGGATCGTATACAGTCACGGTCACAGCCTCTGGATTCGGCACCACTGTGCTGAGCCATGTGGGGGTGGTGGCGGGTAATTCATCCCCTCTGAAGGTTTCGCTGAGTCTTGGCAAGAGCGCGGAAACAGTCCAGGTTGAAGCGTCGGCTTCAGAGCTGATCAATACGGAGTCCGCGCAAGGGGAAACTCTTATTCAAGCCGACCAACTGGCAACGATTCCGGTTGGCGGCGCCTTTGACAATGTGACGCTGGTGGTACCCGGAGTTGTGCAAACGCACAATGACGCCTTTTCGAATACCAATGGTGTCAACTTCTCGGTCAACGGGCAGCGCGGCCGCTCAAACAATTCCGAGATCGACGGACAGACCAACAACGACAACGACATTGGTGGCCCGAGCTTTTTCTTCTCGAATCAAGATGCGCTACAAGAAGTTCAGGTAGTAACCAGTGAAATGGGCGCCCAGTATGGCCGTAATATGGGATCCGTCGTGAATTACATCACCAAGCAGGGTACAAACACGTTCCATGGCTCAGCGTTCGAGTATTACCTGGGATCGTGGGGGTCTTCTCTGCTGCAGTCGCAGAAGGATCCACAATATGGATTCTGCCCGCCCGGATCAACGTCGGAATTTGCAACCGCGAATGGATGCGAGCTAGCCACAGTGTCGCGTTTTGTTGAGAACCGCTGGGGCGGAACGCTTGGCGGACCGGTGATCAAGGATAAGCTTTGGCTCTTTGGCAGCACATTCTTCGCGCACGAATATCAAGCCGGGTCCTTCGACACTTCCGGCTCTGCACTTTATCCCGACTCCAACGGCGTTGCCCAACTGCAAAGTGCGTATCCGAATAATCCAGCGACGGCCGCGATGGTTTCCAATGGGCCCTACGCAAATCCTGAAGGCAAACCGGTTCCGGTGGGTATGCCCCAGATGATTCCGGTCACTGACGGTAACACCGTCAATATGATTGAAATGGCTCCAGTCGGACGTTTTTTGAACGCGCACGTCCTGGATCAGGAAGATCTAGGCAGGCTGGACTACCAGATGACGCCGAAGGACCGGTTCTATGTGCGCTACGCCTATCAGAACAATCCATGGATTCCGGCGTGGTACTTATACTCCCCCGCAGGAGTTGCCACTGGCGGCTACTCCCAGGTGAATGGAATCACCTACGAGGTTGGCGGAGATTGGACGCACACTTTCACTCCGCGCGTGACCAACCAACTTCGCTACGCGTTTCAGCAGAGCAAAATTGGATTTGAAGCGGGAGGACAACCAAGCTGCACCTTCAGCAGCTTAGACTCCTGCACCTCGCTGGTGCAGCTTAGCCTGGGAGCATCGGGTTCCGCATTTGGATACGGGGCATCCAGCCTTATTACTCCCGGATCGCTTCCGCAAGGCCGCGTCGTTAAGGTAAACCAGGTGCAGGATAACGTGAGCTGGAATCTTGGGCGGCATACTCTTCTTTTCGGCGGAGAGTTCGATTATCAGAATTCGCCTAACTTCGGTCTGCCGAACAGCCAGGGTAACTTCAACTTCACGCCTGGAGCATCTGGCCTTTCGTTCAACTATCCCGCCGGCAGCACTCAGCCGGGAGGCGGCTGCTACCTGTTGGTCTCCGGGGAAGCGACGAACACGTGCAACAATGGCTTCTCGGGATTTTTGCAGGGCAACGGCACGCTCACCCTAGCGGAAGGCCCCACGACACTCGCGTACAAAGAGCCGGATTATGCACTTTATTTTCAGGATGACTGGAAGGTGCTGCAAAACCTGACTCTGAACCTTGGTTTGCGCTACGAGTATTTTAGCCAGGCGGTTAACCTGCTTCACAAATCGAGCGTGGCCCAGCAGACCGGGCCCAGTCCCTTCTGGAACACGGCGCTGCCGCTCTCGGCAACGACGTTTCCATACATCAATCCGGACCATAGGAACGTCGAGCCTCGCGTCGGCTTTGCCTACGCACCTCAGGGGTTGCCAAAGATGGTGGTGCACGCGGGGTTTGCCATCGACGTCGATCCTGAGTTCTACAACATCTTTCTGAATGCGGCGCAAAGCTCGCCAGTGGTGAATGCGAATACCCTTGTATGCAACGGCACAACCGTCAACTGCCTCCCCTCGTCGGGAGGCTTGAACCTTGGAACTGTGCAAGCGACCGATAGCAAATATCTTCCCACCGGCGGCGACCCGCGTCTTAACACAACTCTGCTGGTTCCGACGAACTTCCGGAATCCAATGGCAGAGACCTACACGCTCGGTGTTCAGTATCAGATCGCTCCCGCGGCTGTGTGGGAGGTTCGTTATGTAGGCAACCATACCTTTGACCAGTTCCAGGCATTGAACACAAATCCTGACATTCTCGATGTACAGAGCGGCTTTGCCAATTATGGCTCGGCCGCCAGTGTGTGCACGAATTCGGGAGCTACCGGCTACACAAGAGAGAACTGCAACTACGGTTTGGTTGACACAGTTGGAAACACGGCATTTCTGATCTATAACGCATTGCAGACTTCGCTGACGGTCCGCGATTTCCATCACATCACGGGAACGGCCTCGTATACCTACAGCCGCGGAATCAGCAATACAAGCGAAATCTTCAGCACAGGCGCTGGCGGTAACACCAGCGCGTACGCGCAGGACCCACTCAATTCGGACATTGGCGAACGCGGCGTAGATGGCAACTCGTATCCAAGCCTGTTGGGAGCGCAGCTGACCTTTAACGAGCCTTGGTTTTCGAAGCAAACCGGAATTCTGGGGCGGCTTCTGGGTGGGTATTTTCTCAACACGTTTTACCAGTACAACGGAGGGCAGCCGTTCTCGCCGTCTCAGTTTTTCTCGGTAACGAGCCCGAACGTCAGTATTCCCGCCACGGATTCCCCGCAGGTGGCGGCCGAGGTGACGAGTAACTTCTGCGACTTAGGGTTTGCTCGAGCTTTCGGCAGCCAGTGCCGTCCCATTCTTGCCAACAAGAGCGCGCCGATTTCATCCGTCGGCATCAACGTTGGGAACAGTGTTTATGAAGACTACGCGACCGGCGCGGTTGGACCTCGCTCCTCGTTCCACTGGTTATGGAATAACCAGGCAGAGGCGCTTGCATTGGGGAATCCATTCCCGGGTGTGGGCCGCAACACATTGCGTGGCGACAGCTGGAACGATCTCGATGCGTCGTTGGGGAAGAAGTTCAAGGCTACCGAACGTGTATCGGTGCAGCTGACGCTGAATGTATTCAATGTGATGAATCGTGCATACTATGCCACGCCGGACGTGAGCATCGAGGACTCAGTGCCTGGCTTGTTCCTGACCAACACGTATACGGGGTACAACCCAGGAACAGCGGCGGGCGCCGGCGCCTATTACGCGGGTTTTGGCAACCGCAATGTTGAGCTCAACGCGAAAATCGCATTCTAAAATCATGTGCTTCAAGATTTAGGGTCGGCGAAGCGAATCTTAAGAGACCGAATGAAATTCATGCTCGATAAGTCCGGTCTTGCGCTTCTGCTGTCCTTCTCTGCAATCTATAGGAATTCTGTTGTCAGCATCGATGCTTCCGTCACCTGGCGCGGCCCCCAGGAGGTGAAGATCAGTCGGCACAAGCAGACCAGGAGATCGACAACGATCTCAAGTCGGGTAAGAACCCAGATGGATCCGTTCTTTCAGAAAAGGATCGCAAAGAACTACAGGAACAACAGCGACTGTCCCACGACTTTATGACTGAATATCGGGCGATGCACCCTGTGCTGCCTACTCTTGCATACGATGATAGACTGACGCTTTACCATGGCGGCCGCGAGTTTCGGATTATGCAAAGGGCACCGCTGTCCCGCCTGCTTAATGGGTGAGTCGAACCGCGAAGAGAACAACGATGGCAGTTCATCGCCTTCAAGTGAGCAGTAACGCAAGATGGCTCTCGCTCATCGGCATCCTGCAGGCAATCTCACCTGCAGTGGCACGGTTTCCAGACAGATTCACCATTTCGCAGGTATTCCCATCGAGCCCTTTTAAGAACCAACAACGCGTCGAAGCAGCAGACGTGCGAAAGCGATATGGATAGAATTCTCTTCAAAACAGCATGTTTTGCTGGGAAGGCATCGGCCGCCGACACTGTCGAGGATGAGAACTGACTGATCGGCGAAAGGCGCGTGAGAAGTCAGAAAAGGTAAAGCGTCGGAGAACCCGCCGGTTCTTCGACGCGATTCGATGGATGGATCAGAAGTCGAGGCGAAGGCCAAACTGCATTCTGCGGTAGGTGGTCAGCATGCCCCCGTAGGCGCCGAAGGTTCCGCTCGTCAAGAAGCTGTTGAGGTTGAGCGGGCTGTCGTCGAAGCGGACCGCATTTGTGAGGTTGTATACTTCGCCGGCAAACTTAAGTTTCATTTCCTCGTGAAGATTCCAGGTCTTTGACAATGCCGAGTCCAGATCGAAGTACCCGTCGCCGCGGAAGTTATTGCGTTGGCCAGCTTCACCGGGGTAAGGCAGGCGGATCGGAGATCCATTGTAGACGCCATTGTTAATTTCGTTTGCAGTGTTTCCCGCCCACACCTGCGGCACGCCGTCGACAATGTGTTTCTGAATCTTCACCGGTGAAGTGACTACACCGTAGCCTTGGAGTTGCCAGTTGGTTTGCCATCCCGGTGAATTGACCGAGAACGGCAGAGGACTGGCCCAGCGGCTGAGGCCCGACCACTGCCAGCCACCGAGCACTGCGTCAAGGATTCTGCTGTCACCACCCAGAAGTTGCTTGCCACGGCCAACGGGAAGAGCGTAGACCCAGTCAAACGTGACGAGTCCGCGTGTATCGAAGTCGGACGGTCCCTTGTTGAGCTTGGGGTTCCAGGTGTTTTGGATGCCGGAGCCACCAAAAGAGTCAGTGGAGTATTCGTTCGAGCGTTCCGCGCCTGAGCCCATGTCGAGGGACTTGGACCAAGTATAGCTGAGGTCGGTTGTGAAGCCGTGGCTGGATGGGTGGCGCAGTGTAACCTGCAGAGCGTGGTACGAGCTGGTTCCGATGGAGGACCATGCAAAGAGCGAAGAGAACTGACTCTGGAAGTAGTCGAACTGCGGTCCGTTTGGATTGTCATAGAGGTCGAGAGAATAAAGCGCACTGGTCTCTCCGCCGCCATAACGCAACGGAGCCCAGAGGTCGGAATAGATGGCCTGGGTCGCACTTTCTCCCGAGTAGTCGCTATTGGCCATGAATGGGAACATGTCTTCAAAGTATGGAATCTTGCTCACCGATGAAGTGCTGTTTCCGCCATTCAGATCAACGATTCTCGACAGCGTTTTTGCTGCGCTGAAATAATCTCCGCCGCCCCGGCTATCGACCAGATTAACCGGTTCGGCCAGATCGATCTGCTCCAGCAGGTGACGTCCGAGACGGCCCACGTAATTTTCCTCGAAGACGAATCCGCCGGGGAACTGGTGCTGGAGCGAAAAGTCGAGGGCATAGGAATAGGGAGTCTTGATGTGGTTGTCGATGCCCCAAGTGATGGCCAGACCGCAACTGAGAGCCTCATTGGCGCCACTGGTGTATGGCGGGATGGGCGTGCTCGAACTCGAAATTGGGGTGAATGGATAAGAGACGGACT
>Ga0210388_10001760_pt1 | contig 17043 bp, 9 predicted proteins | sample IncBWC19OmetaG_FD_155485 | JGI IMG/M metagenome (GOLD analysis project Ga0210388, IMG submission 155485) | Forest soil microbial communities from Barre Woods Harvard Forest LTER site, Petersham, Massachusetts, United States - Inc-BW-C-19-O ... | reverse complement strand
TTCCCAGTCGGCAGCTTCGCTCGGGTCGCCACCCCCGGTGCAGGCCGCGTTCGAGCCATAATTCGCGGTCAACGCCACATCGAGGTTCGCGGGAACGGCCAGGTCGTTGACGAAATTCGTGAACGTATCATTCCCGTCGGCATAGCCGCCATCGCACAGAGTGTTGGTCGACCAGTGGTAGAGGTCGGAATCCGATCCTCCCGGCCAACGCACCTGGGTGATGCCAGCGGCCTGGAATGCGCTTACAACCCCAGTCTTGTTGGAGTCAATATCGAACCAGACGGCCATGTTCATGCCCAGCAGCTTGTCGGTCACGGCAGGGCCGCTGCTCGAGAGGTCGACTGTGACCGAGCTCGTGACGCTCCCCGTCAGCGTGACGGTTGCTGTCGCCGTGACCGCCGTACTGCTGGCATTGGTCACGGTCAGGGTATAAGTGGTGGTCGTGGTCGGACTCACACTCACACCCACGCCGCTGGTGGCTGCCAGATTGCCGGGAGTAATGACTCCGGTGCCGTTGGCGAAGACTCCGGTCAGGGTCGCGCTCGATCCTGTCGCAATGGAGGTGGGATTCGCGGTGAAGCTGGTAATTGAAGGCGGTGGAGGTGGCGGAGGAGGCGTGCTGGATGATCCTCCACCACAACCAGTCAAACCTGCCACGCCCAGGCTGAGAGCCGCGGCCAGCGGAACGAGAGCAAAAAGACGTTTCATGCGATTCCCCGTTCTTCAGTCAGGGGTAAGATTCTCATGAGATCGCAGCCCTTGCAACGCGAGCGTGCCCGAACCGTAACTGTTAGCTCTTGAGTCCCTGCCAGATGGCCAACGCGCGCAGATCATGCATCGCGACTGCACGCCTTGCTATTACACTCTTTGAAGGTTGAGATCGCTGACAGAATGCCTGTGGATTGGCAGCTGGATGTAAGGAGCATTCGTAACGATGAGCGAAATTACGCGAGACGCCGCCTGGCAACTCCTGACCGAGTTCACTCAATCCGAGAGCCTGCGCAAGCACGGGATGGCGGTCGAGGCCTGTATGCGCGCCTGCTCGCGCAAATTCGGCAGTGGCTCTTCCGAGGACGAAAACCTCTGGGGCATCGTCGGGCTGATCCACGACTTCGATTACGAGCGCTGGCCCAGTCTCGAAGACCATCCCTACAAAGGAAACCAGATTCTGAAAGAGCGCGGATACTCCGACGAAATCCGCCGCGCCATCATGTCGCACGCCGAGTACAGCGGCGTGACCCGCGACACGCCCATGGAAAAAGCTCTGTTCGCATGCGACGAACTCGCCGGGTTCATCACCGCCGTCGCCCTGATTAAACCCGGCAAGTCGCTCGCCGAAGTCGACGTGAAGTCGGTACGCAAAAGAATGAAAGACAAAGCGTTCGCTCGAAAAGTGAATCGCGACGACATCGTCAATGGCGCCGCCGACCTGGGCGCCGACCTCGACGAACATATCGCCTACTGCATCGAAGCCCTGAAGCCCATCGCGAAGGAACTAGGCCTGGACGGCAGCGCGGTGAAACCAGCGTAGCGTTGCCAGGACGCAAATGTGGCGCGGGCGCCCTCGCCCGCGAAACTCTGTCCGACTCGATGCTTCGTAAGCAAGCTGCTGTCAGCTTCGAGGGCTCGCTGACACTGTTACCTCCCACAAGCACGCGGCGAGCGCCACAGGTCGGCTATTTCCCTGCCAGCCGCGCCTTCCGCTGCCGCTCCCGTTCCGCCTGCATCTCCTGCACGCTCTGCGCCACGAGCGGCGAGTACAGAGCTTTCACCCACTGGGGATTTCCCCACTCCGGTTGCCCCGCCAGTGCGCGGTCAAAACCGTTCAGCGCTTCTTCACTTTCTTTCGCCAGCCAGAAGGCTACGCCCCTCGCCATGGCTCGCTCGGCCTGCAGTTGCTGTTCGTCGAGGCCGTTATTTACCGTTTGGATCGAATCGCTGTAGCGCCGAATCTCAATCTCGGTCCATGCTCGCCGCACCCACATCTTCACGTCGCCCGGGCGCTGCTGCACTGCCTGGTCCAGCAACTGCGAGGCGCGCGTGTAGTCTCCGGCAAGGTAGTACCACCAACCCAACTCCCCGATATAGTCGGGCGCAAACGGGTCACCACTCTCTCTCATTTCGGCTTCGAGCTTGTGCGCCGGCGCCGCATCGCCGGCCAGCAGTGTGAGTCCGGCCTGCTCAACGTTCGCATTGCGCGGCTTCTCGCCTTGCGCTGACTCGATCCAGCTTCGGAATTGGCCCGCGGCCGTCTGCCGGTCCGCAGCTGCCAGGGCCATTGCATAAGACTCGGTCAGTCCCGGATTCGCTGTCCCACCTTCCATCATCTTGCGATAACTGCCCGCAGACTCTGCGAACTCCGCCTGCGAGAATTGCGCCCGCGCCAGTACTTCCAGCGCAACGGGCTGCTCCGTTCGCATCTTCAGCGAGTGCGTGGCCAGTTGCTCGGCCTGCGGATACTTCTTCGCACGTAGCGCCTCCTCCGCCCGCGCCGTCCAGAAAATATAAGCCACTGCCAGTTCACGCTCCGCGTGCGCCGGCCAGCTTTCGTTCGCGATCATCGTCTGCACCTGCGCAATGCGTTCCGCTGGCAGCGGATGCGAACGAAAATATCCTTCCAGCGTCTGCTCTGCTACCCGGGATAGCTCGTCCGCGGGGGTAGCCGCACGGCTCTGTCGCGCCCGATATTGCTGGTAAAGGCGATCGAACGCCTCAAACATGCGAAGAGCGCCATTCGCCGAATATCCGGCATTAACGGCCAGCCGCGTGCCCTCGCGATCCGCTTCCAGTTCCTGGTCCTTGCTGTACCCGGCTTCAAACACGGTGATCGGAATCGCGATCAGACCTCCGAGCGGAATGTGGTGGAGCGCCTGCTCCTGCTGCGCGCGCTCGGCACAGTGGTAGTGGTCGATGTGTTCGATCTCGTGTCCGAGCACCGCCGCCACTTCGTCTTCGCTATCCATCAGCGCCAGCAGTCCGCCCCCGACGTAAACGTGTCCGCCGGGCAGGGCAAAAGCGTTGATCATGTAGGGATCAGGAATGTAATGAAAACGGTAAGGCAGCCGCCGGTGCGCGCGGGAAGCCAGCGGGCGGCCGACCTGATTGAGATAGCGCTCGACGGTAACTTCGTCGGTCTTCTTCTCACGGTCGGTTCGCGGCGAGTACATCTCGGCAAGTTCGTCGCCAATGCGAATCTCCTCCGCGTCCGACATCCGGGCGAAGTGCGTCGGCATGCGCGTCAGTTCCCGCTCGGTGTCGGCAACCAGATAGAGCAAGGCCGCGGGACTCGCCTCCGCATCGACTCTTCTGCGCTCGCTGACCACCACGGCCGCGATGCCCAGTCCCACGATTCCCGCCAATAGAATCCAACGTTTCATAAATATTGCCGAATCTTCTCCCCGTACTTTGTGTACAGGAACGACACCAGCATCAACGCCGCGCCCAGCACAGTGAATGTAAGGATGCGGTCCGGCAGATTCAGGCGCCACACGTCGTCGACCAGAATCTTGCCCACACACAGCAGCAGCAACCCGAGCCCGGTGAGCCGGAAGCTGCGTTCCCCCAGCCACAACGCCAGCAGAAATACCGCCAGGCCTTCCAGCCCCCAGGAGAGTGTCACCATGCCATGCCGCATCTCCACAGCCAGCAGCACGGTCAGCAACCCAACCGCAACGAAAAAGAAGAACTGCTCGGGCCGCCGTCCCAGGGAATGCAGGAAAGCCCACAGGCCGCCCGCCTCAGTCGCTTCGCCCTTTCGCCGAATCTGAAACGCTACCGGCAGCGACGCCAGCAGCAGCGCCACAGTCGCGCCCACCGTAACCCAGCGGCTCTCCCACAGCGGAGCGGGGAAGTAGCTGCGTTCGTAAAAATTGTGCAGCACTGTGCGGAACAAAACCCCAACCACGACCAACAGTCCCTGATACAAGAACACTCTTCGTCCGCTCCGCCAAGTGATCGCCAACAACGCGAACGCCAGCCCGGCCCACGCCGCTGCTACCCAGTCGGCTTCGAGTTCGAAGCGCATTAACGATCCGACCGTGATCGTGCCCAGCCAGCAGCAGACGTCGCCCGCGTGCCAACGCCGCTCCATCGTCGCTAGATCGTCGTTCGACTGCTGCAGCCTCCAGTAGGCATAAAAGAAAGCCAGCGCAATCGGGACGACCGTATAGAAGCGCGGGCTGATTTCTCCCGGCAAGCCGTCGGCGCTCAAGTTCACGAAGAAAATGCGCAGAAATCCCGCCGCCAGCAGCACATACGCCTGCAGGCGGAAACTCAAACTCTTACGCGTCAGTCCCAGCTCCAGCAGAACTAGCCCGCCAATAACCCACGCATCCGCCACCCCAACGGGACGCAATTCATACCAGGCCAGCAATGCGAGCAAGAAAGATGCTGCCCAGCCGTAGCCCTCGGCTGCAATGAATTCGAATGACCACGAACCCGCAGTTGCTTCCGCGCTTCGGTTCAACCGCGATGTGGCATACAGCAGCACCGCCACCAGTGCGATCGTGATCAGCCGCCGCGTCAGCCCGTGAAAGTCCTCGGTCGCACCCAGGTTGATGACCGGAACGCGGACGACAGCCGCCACCGCCAGAAAATTCGCCTGGTACGCCAGATCCCGTGCTGACAGCCGCTTTCCGGCCAGGGACAGCAGAGTGCCGACGGCACACCAGGCCACTGCGGTCCATGATTCAGGGAACGCGATCCATGCCGCCACCAGCAACATCGTCGCGCCCGCGTACGACAACCGCTTCATGGCGACGCGGTCCAATTCGGTGGCAAACATCTCGGGCCACCGACGCAACACCCAATGCGCACTCGAATAAAAGACCGCTCCGGCGACTACAAAAAGAATAGACAGAGCGAAGTCAGCCCGCAGGTCCGCATCGTCCATGCGCCGGCCTAAAATCGCGGCCGCATCGTAGGCCAGCAGTTGTCCTGCAACCAGCACGGACGCAATCATTCCCAGCCGGCGGAAAATGATCTCCTTTGTCCATACGCCAATCAGCAGCAGCGCCTCGGCATCCGCCAACCACAGCACCGACAGGCGAGTGCCCGAATAGCGAAACGGAAATGCCGCCATCATCAGAACCACGCCTAGAGTGCTCAGAACAATTACGGCGGAGCGGCGTCGCCGCGTCGTGGGCAACTGTCCCAGGGCAGTCTCGACAGCTCCAAGCGCCAGCAGCGCCCAGAACGCCCACTCCGGATGCACCGAGTGATATTTGAGCAACGCCAACAGCAGTGTCGAATTCAGCAGCGCAGCGGCAGTCGAAATACGCTCTTGATCCCGCTCGCCGGGCGCGCGAAATACATACGACAAGCGGAAGATCAGCCAGTACAAAATCAGAATCCCGGCGCTCGGTAGAAATTCGGGAAACGGATGATGCTTCCCTTGCATCGGCTCGATGATCGGCCGCAGCCACAGGAAATGGTTCAGATAGCTGGCCAGGATTCCGAAAACTTCCAGCTCAAACCACCGCATGCGCACGACAATCACGACCAGGGCCGCCGCCAGCACTACGCCGGCCGACAGGCTGTACACGTTCGAATGGCTGATGGTGACGGTCAGAAACGCCAGCAGGAAAGCGAGTCCAGTGACGACCTGTGAGCGGTAGCGCAACGTGTGCGTCACCATGGCCGCGGCGACAACCAGCATCAGCACCAGATCCAGCGGTTGCGAGGTCAACACTTGCGCCGCCGGCACGTGATACATGGCGTAGGTGGTGAAGAACAGCAATGCCCATCCGCCGGCAATTCCCGTCCGCGCCAGAATGCGGTAACGATTCCCACGCTCAAACCAGATACCCGCGCCTAGCATGACTCCGGCAGTCACAAAGCCGAGCAGCACTTTGCCGGCAGGCCCCATCGTCTTGAGTTCGTAAGAGAGAAAGTAGGCGATCCCCAACACCACGAGAACGATGCCCAGCTTGTTCAGCCAGTTCGTTCCCAACATTTCTTCAACGTCGAGCGCGGATTTGAAACGGTCGAATAACGAAGGACCGGTTTCGGCCGCAGCAAACGTGGGAGCGGGAGTCGCCGCGGAGGCAGCTGGACTCGGCGGCTGAGAGGCCGCGGTAGACGCAGGATCTGGCGGCGTGGTCGGAGCAGGGATTGCCTCGCCCTTTATCCAAGCCTCAGCATTTACACGTGCCGTGGTCGGCGCGGGAACAACTGGTTCGGTGGCTGGCGGTGTGACCGGTGTTTGTGCTGCTGCGACAGACTCCGTTCGTCCTGCCGGTTGCGCAGTGGACGCGGATCCCTGTCCCTGGCTCCGCAGTTCCCGCAGTTCCCGTTCCAGCCCATAAACCCGGGCCGTGAGGTCGCCCCAGCGTGATTGGTCTTCCAGGCGCTCGCTTTTGCGGCGGGCATTCGTCCGCCACAACAGCACCCAGGGACCAAACAGGACGAACAGCGCGATCCCGATATAGAAAACGATATCCATCCGGGCTGAAGTTCTAGACTGCTGAAGTTCCAGGCTGATGTTCCGGACTGAAGCTCTGGCTAATACCCAAAACTCCCGGAACCGTGCAGACGCGCGCGATTCTACTAGATAGTCCGCTGACACGCCATGACGACGATCGAAGCCGCCGTTGGACCTTGAAACCTCGAAACGTTGAACCTTGAAACCTCGAAACGTTGAACCTTGAAACTGTGAAACTTTGAAGCCTGAGGCTCGACCAGTAACCTGTCGCTGGCGGACTCCTGTGCTAAGATCGCTGTCATTTCCGCACGGGAAAGAGCTCTCACCGTGTTGTGCAGCAAGTGCGCCGCTAACTTACCTGAAGGTTCGCAGTTCTGCCTGAAGTGCGGGCAGCCTGCGCGTGTCTCGGCCAACAGCGCCGGAACGCAGGTCGTGACCGCGTCGCTCGGGTGCAGCAAATGCGGCGCGAGTCTGCCCGAAGATGCCGAGTTCTGCCTGAAGTGTGGGAAGCCGGTAAGTTCCCCGGCAAAAAATACTGCTGACCAATCTGCCGTCGAAGTACTTCCGCCGACGCTCCCGCGCCCAAAACCCAAGCGCCGAAGAGGATTCCTAGTCTTCCTGTTAGTGATCCTGTTGATCGGTGTGATCGTGCTGGTGGCGACCAGCGACAGCCCGATTGCGCAGGACGTGCAGGAGATGGTCGGATGGAAGCACGACCAGATCATTCTCGATGGGCCTTTCTCGATCGGCCCGCACACTTTCCGCTATTACAAGTTCTCGTTGCCCGAAGGTTCGGTCAACGTAGCCATCGTGGGACAGTTCTCCGCCGAGGCCGATACCAGCACTCCGGCGAACCGCAAAGATAAAAGTAAAGACGACAAGAATAAAGATAGCGACAAAAGCAAAGATAGCGACAAAAGCAAAGACAGTGACAGCGGGGTCGAGGTCTACGTCCTCACCGATGCCGCATTCACGGTTTGGCAGAACGGATATGCAACCAGTTCGCTTTACGAGAGTGGTAAGGTTGCTGTCGGTTCCGTGCAGGCCGACATTCCAGCCGGAGCGGGAATCTACTATCTCGTCTTCAGCAACAAGTCCTCGCCGAAAACTCCCAAGAGCCTGCACGCCACGGTTCTGCTGCGCTACAAGAGTTGGCTGCCCGAATGGTTCCGCATTATGAAAGATCGCTTCTGGAATTGGCTAGGACTGAACTGACATCTCGCCACGGTTGCAGCAACGGGTAGCTTTTTCTTCGCGTAACTTCGCGTTTTCAGTGGTTTAAGTTTTCTGCTTCTTACCGCGTCGTCTCTTCGATCTCTGAAATCCAGTCCGGACGTTTAAGCACCTCGCGCGGCTTGGGGCCGTCCGCGGCGCCGACGATGCCATCCTGTTCCATGAGATCGATGAGATGCGCGGCGCGTCCGTAGCCGATGCGCAGCCGCCGCTGCAGCAGGGAAGTGGACGCCTTGCCGAACTCGACGACCAGCTTGACCGCATCGCCATACATGGGATCGTCTTCGCTTCCGCCGTCGCCGCTGGCATCTCCGCCGCTTCCCGCTGCCGCTGCGTCACGCTCTTCCTTCGGCGGATCGAGGAACTGCTGCTGGTATTCTGCCATGCCCTGCGCTTTCCAGAATTCGACCACCGCGGCGATTTCCTTCTCCGTAACAAACGGCGCGTGCAAGCGGTGCACGCGCGCCGAGCCAGATGGCAGATACAGCATGTCGCCCTTGCCGAGCAAAGCCTCGGCGCCGTTGGCGTCGAGAATAGTTCGGGAGTCAACCTTCGTCGCCACGCGGAACGAAACGCGCGCCGGGAAATTCGCTTTGATCAGCCCGGTGATTACGTCCACGCTGGGCCTTTGGGTGGCCAGAACAAGATGAATGCCGACTGCTCGAGCCATCTGCGCCAGCCGCGTTATCGATTCTTCTACGTTGCTCGAATCGAGCATCATCAGATCGGCCAACTCATCGATGATGATGACGATGTAGGGAATCGGTTTCTCGTCTGTGCCTTCGTCAAACAAACTCGGCGTGTCGCTCTGATCAAACAGCCGGTTGTACTGGTCGATATTGCGGACGCCCTTGGCCGCCAGGAGTTTCAGGCGCCGTTCCATTTCGCGGACGGCATTGCGCAGCGCGTTGGCCGCGAGTTTTGGCTCGGTGATGATCGGCGTGTAAAGATGCGGAACGCCCTCGTAGTTGCCCAGTTCCAGCCGCTTGGGATCCACCAGAATCAGCCGTACCTGATCAGGAGTCGCTTTGTACAGAATCGACATGATCATGGCGTTGATCGCCACGCTCTTGCCCGCGCCAGTCGATCCGGCAATCAATAAGTGCGGCATTCCAGCCAGATCGGCGGTGACGATGCGGCCGTTGATGTCTTTGCCCATGGCGATCGTCATCTTCGACTTCGATCCCATGAACTCTTGCGACTCGATGTTTTCCCGCAGCCAGATGATTTCGCGCTGCCGGTTCGGCACCTGGATTCCGACCGTGCTCTTGCCCGCCATGCGCTCGATCAGAATGCTTTCGGCTTTCAGCGCGAGACAAAGATCGTCGCAGAGATTGGTGATCCGGCTGTACTTGATACCGGCTTCGGGTTTGAACTCGAAGGTCGTAACCACGGGGCCGGGATTGATCTGCGTGATCTGTCCGTGAATCTCAAACTCAGCGTATTTTTCGGTGAGCACCTGCGCCAACAGTTTGAGTTCGTCGGCGTCAACCTGCTGCTGTTCATCGGGACGTTGCAGCAGGCTGCTCGAGGGCAGCTTGTATCCGCCGGCGATGCGCGGCATCGTAGTCTTGGCCTTGTTGCCGCTGTCCGCACGCTCGGTGACCTCCGGGTCGACCTGTGACTCCGTGGACGAAACTGCAGCGAGAGACTCGGCGAGGATTCCCCCGGTCGTCGCGGCCTTCGGCGCGTCCTCTTCCATCATGCGCTCAATGCCGGTGCGGCGCGGTTCCACTGGAATCTGAGCTGGCGCAGGCCGCGACGGGATCAACTGCGTCTTCACGATCGGCTTCGAGATTCGCCGCTGCTCCAGTTCCTTCTGCTGGCGGCGCTTGGCCCGTTCCTGCCGCCAATCCTTGTAGCGATTCCACACCGCGGTGACGAAGGCGAACCGCGTGGGCGCCCACAACTGAATCGACGAGAACGAAAACGCGGTCGAAAGATACAGTGCAACCGCCAGCACTGTGGCGCACACGATGTACGCGCCGATCAGATTCAGGTAGTGGATCATGAAGTCGCCGACCACGCGCCCGAGCAGGCCTTCGATTGGGATCACGTGCATCCAGCGAAAATGACCGGGCAGCAGCGCGAGCAATGCCGGGACGAACATCATCAGCCAGATTCCGCCCAGGCTCTTGGCCAGTGGAGACTGCACCTTGAGCGAACGGAACCAGCGCACACCGAGCATGGCGGGAAAAATCACCAGCAGGAAGGCGCCAATGCCGAAGAACTGCAACAACATGTCGGCGCCGAACGCGCCGACCACGCCAATCCAGTTTCGGGCTGCATGCGAGCCAGTGAGAACCGAGGCGCTGTTCCACGACGGATCAAGTGGAGAATACGACGCTAACGCGAGGAAGAGGAGGAGCGCGGAGACGCACATCAGGAAGCCGACGAGCTCATTGAGCCGCCGGTTGCCGGTGGGGACAAAAATGCTTGCCAGATAATCCATGTGGGCCAGAATCACACACCGAAGACACTACATTCCCCGATGTCGCAATCGGCCAGAGCCCTTACATTATGCCAAGAAGGTTGAGTTCCGACAATGGAGGAAAACCGCAATAGTATCCACTAAGCTTCCCGGCCAAAAACCTTGCCAGGAGCCTGATTCGATCGCGATGCGCATCAGCGCGCAGAGGGCGTCAAAGGCTTATTGAAGATGCATGAAATAGGCCAGCGCGATCACAACCACGCCGGCAACGATGCGATAGACGATGAAAACCTTTAGGCTGTTCGACTGAAGATACCGCACCAGCCACGAGATCGCGGCATAGCCCACAATCGCGGACACAAGGATTCCCACAAGAAACGGGGTATGCATTCCGGCGGGCAGGCCCTCTTTGTGGAGTTCATGCGCTTTCACCAGCGCGGCGCCGGCGATGAGCGGAGTCGAAAGCAGAAAACTGAACCGAACGGCAGCTTCGCGCGTGAGCCCGCGGAACAAGCCAGCGGTGATGGTCGAACCGGAACGCGAAACGCCCGGAATCAGCGCGAAGGCCTGCGCAATACCGATGGTCAGGGAGTCGACCAGCGAAATTCGAGTCAGAGGTCTGTCCAGTTGGCTGAGTTTTTCGCCCATCCACATCAAGAGCGCAACCACGATAAGCGCACCCGCGATGAGGTAGATATGCTCGCGGAAATAGTCCTCGGCAGAATGCTCCAGCAGCTTGCCGGCAATGGCTCCGGGGATCGTGGCGATGACCAGGAACCACAGAAGCATCCGCTCTTCTTTTTGTTCTTCGACCGTGAGGTTCGTGTCGGATGCGCCGGACTCGGAGAAGCGGACCACTTTTCCTCCCAAGGCGGCGCGAATGATCTGGAACCAGGTTCGCCGGAAATAGAAAAGCACCGACAGAAGCGTTCCAAAATGCAGCGCAACGTCAAAGCTGAGTTCGTGCGCCGGAGAGAGTTCGTTCCAGCCAAGCAGGCGCCGCACGATGATGAGATGGCCGGAACTTGAAATGGGGATGAATTCACCCAGTCCTTGAACGATGGCAAGAACAATCGCTTGATAAATTGGCAAGATCAGTCCGCTGCGTTTCCGAAGGTTGGTACGCCCTGTTGAATGTAAAACATCAGGCTCTGGGCGCGCAATGACCAGTCGCTCTGCGGATACTGGGTGATGATTTTCTGCGTGAGCGCCAGGGAGCGGCTCTTCGACTCGTCTTTCTTCTTCTGGTTGGCCTCGGTCTGGTAGATCTCGATCAGCGCCGAACGCCGCCAAGCCGCCTGATAGAGGGCTTCGGGTGCGGCGGGGGACTGTTCGTGCTCGCTGGCATATTTCTCATACATGTCGGCTTCTTTTTCCGGACACTTCGACGCGCCCTGCCAGTCGCCGCAAAGTTTGTTTTCGAGAAGATGGAAAGCCGCGAGGTCGGCCCACTTTGTGCCGGGAAATTTCTTGATCACCAGCTTCATCCACTGCTCGTCGATCTGACCGCGCATGTAGGAATCGCGTTCGCGGGCGGAAGGACGTGTGAGCACATCGGAGCGTTCGATTTGCCAGCGAATGTCGGCGGCCCGGTAGAGTCCCTCGGAGGCCAGCGGCGATGTGGGGAACAGATCGTAAATACGGTAGTAGAGACGCATGGCGTCCTGGGCGGCGTCGCGCCGGCCGCGGCGGCGGCTGGCCTGGTCCTCGGAGTCGGCGGCCTCACCGAAGATAATCTTGTCACCGTTGGGAGTCGACATGCCCACGAAGGCCTTGGCGGGAACCCATCCGGTGATGGTTTTGCCTTCGGCCTCCGGATCGTCTTCGTCGGCATCTTTCTTTGGTTCGCGCAGGATGGCTTCGACGTGAACCCAGTCGCGGCTGGTTTCGAGGACGACGAGTTCGTGGCCGCGTCCGGCTTCGCCGAGTTTAGCGACGTCGGCGCTGGGCGAGACGCGGATGGTTTCTTCGTGGACGAGCGTGCCGCGCTGGGCCTGGGCCGCGGCGAAGCCTGTGGAAAACATGAGAGCGGCCGTCAGAACCGCAAGGGAAATTGCGCGTTCCCGAAATGAGAATTTGGGGCGTGAGGTGGGGTACCCCCCTCCCCCCTGATCGATTGGAATCATAGTTTTAGCCAGAAAATCAAAAGTAATCCTAGGGCTGTAATGAGTTGCGGGCAAAATCTTGCTGGCAAAGGACTTAGGGTCGGCGTGGGGCACTGCTGTCATCGGTATTCTCAGGATGAACGTTCGGATATTTGAAGTCAAGGTCAATTGAACATGGGTTGGCTGTGATTCGGTTTTCCGTTGGCGGCTGATTTTGCGCCGATCAACGCTAGCGCCTTATTGCGGTGGCGCAGATTGGGGGCAGCTCCCCCGAATCTCTTAGCGAACTTTGCGCGCATTCTTTGCGTCCTTTGCGGTCAAGGTTTTCCGCTGACAAGAGCCTTTGACCGCAAAGTTCGCAAAGGAAGAGCCGCGAAGGGCGCAAAGGAAGGCGGTCCCAATCTGGTGATGGTACCCGGCGATGGAAGCGCCGGGCAATTTTCAGAGGTCCCTAACGGGACCGGCTGGGCAATGTCTTAACGAACGCGGCGCAGGTCTTGCAGCATTTGCGGTTCGATGTTGCCGCCGGAGATGATGGCCACGTTCAGGCTTGTTTTCGGCAACTGATCGCCCCGGAAAAGAAATCCGGCGACGGCGACTGCGCCGCTGGGTTCAGCGGTGGTTTCCGGATTCGCCGCCAGCAGTCGGAGCGCCTGGCCGATTTCATCTTCGCTCACGGTAACGATGCCATCGACAAAACACTGCATGTGATCGAAGTTGATGGCACCGATGCTTTGCGTGCGCAGACCGTCGGCCAGAGTGCGTGTGACCTGCTCGGCGGGGAACTGCACGATTTTTCCGGCGCGCAGGCTGGCCTGGGCGTCGGCGGCAAGTTCGGGTTCGACGCCGAACACATTTACCGAAGGTTTGCTCAGCTTGATGGCTGCGGCCACACCACTGATCATGCCGCCGCCGCCGACGGGCGTCAGCACGGTTTCGACGTCTGGTAAGTCTTCAAGAATCTCGAGTCCCATGGTGCCCTGGCCGGCGATGATTTGTTCGTCGTTGTACGGTGGCACGATGATATAGCCGTGCTGCGCGGCCAGCTCTTCGGCCTTGAGCTGGCGTTCCGTGCTGCCCGGACCTACCAATACGATGTCCGCTCCCAAGGCCGCAGTTGCCTCGCGCTTGATGGCGGGCGCGTTGCCAGGCATGACGATGACGGCCTTCACGCCCAGCGCACGGGCAGCATAAGCGACGCCCTGCGCGTGATTCCCGCTGGAATAGGAAATGACGCCTCGCTTGCGGGCGTCTTCCAACAAGGCGGCGATTTTGTTGTAGGCTCCGCGAAGTTTGAAGGCGCCGATGGGCTGTTGGTTTTCTGGCTTCAGAAGAAGACGGCGATCGCCGGAGTGAGCGGCGGTCGTCTGCCCCCACATATTCGAGGGAAGTTCGATCAGGTGGGTGCGAAGGGCGATGCCCTGAATGCGGGCCTGCGCTGCTTGAATATCGTCGAGAGTCACCATTCGAGAGGTAAGCGTCCGTTCCATGTTCCGCAGCGTTTCCGCAGCCGGGTGAAGTTATCTTATCCGAGTTGACGCGGACCGAGTTGACGGCAAGCGGGGCGCCGCGCTGGTCAGTGTACAGAGACGGATCCGCGTCCTGCGCGGGGATTATTCTTCTTCAACAGGAACGACAGGAAAAACATGACGAGAGCCGCAATCCCCAGCACCCAGAAGGTGTCGATATAGGCCAGCGCGGCGGCCTGGGTTTGCACGGAGGCGTAGATTCGAGCCAGAGCCTGGCGCTGGGCCTCGTGCTGACTCAAGCCGGCATGACTCAGCTTCTGCGCCATGCCGGCGATCGCATCTTGAAATCTGGTGTTCCCCCGGCTCGTGCTGGTGACCAGCCTTGACTGGTGAAATTGCGAGCGCCGCACGATCATGGTGGTCACGATCGACGTGCCGACGCTGCTGCCGATGTTGCGCGTGAAATTTATCAGGCCTGCGACGGCGTTGCTCTTGTCGGCTCGAATTCCGATGTAGGCGGCGGTGGTGGCCGGGACAAACACAAATCCCATCGGCAAATACTGGCCAACGCGCAACAGCATCGCGGAACGGAAACTGATCAGCAGATCGATTCTTTGGGTGGAAACGTACATGCCAATGGCCAGCGTGATCCAGCCGAAGGCGATGAGGTAGCGCGACCGAAAGCTGCCGATCAGGCGGCCGACGAGCGGCAACTCGATGAGCAGCAGCACAGCCGAAGCAGAGAGAACCATCCCGGCGGACTGGGCCGTGTAGCCCATAAGAGTCTGAAGAAACTGCGGCATCAAGACGGTCGTCGCGAAAGAGATGGCGCCGACCATGAACATCATCATGTTCGCAGTTGCGAAGTTCGCGTTCTTGAAAAGTCTAACGTCGACAATCGGATCCTTGTGAAACCACTCATAGAAAATCAGGGCAGTCAGGCAAACGGCCGCGATAACGGCCAGGGTGAGAATGAAATCGGATCCGAACCAATCGTCCTCCTGCCCCTTGTCGAGCATGATCTGCAATGAGCCGACGCCGAGGGCGAGCAAGGAGAATCCGATGTAGTCGAGTTTGATCTCAGACCGTTTCCGCCGAACCATGTGAGGCGGGTCCTGGATCAATCGATAAACGAGCGCGAGAGTCAACAGGCCAACCGGCAGGTTGATCAGGAAAATCCAGCGCCACGACGTATTGTCAGTAAGCCAGCCGCCCAGGGTGGGACCGATCGCCGGGGCGCAAACGGCGGTGATGCCGTAAATCGAAAATGCCAGGCCGCGTTTTTCCGGCGGAAATGTATCCGCCAGAATCGCTTGCGCCATGGGCTGCAGGCCGCCGCCTCCCGCGCCCTGTAGCACGCGGAACAGCAGCAGGAAGCCGAGGTTGGGAGCAATGCCGCAGAACAGCGAACTGACGGTGAAGATAGCCATGCACGTCATGAAGAAGCGCTTGCGGCCGAACAGGCTCACCAGCCATCCGGTGATGGGGAGCACGATGGCGTTGGCGACCAGGTACGACGTGAGTACCCAGGTACTTTGATCGTTGCTCGCACCAAGATTACCCGCGATGTGGGGCAACGCGACATTGGCAATAGCAGTGTCGAGCACTTCCATGAATGCCGCCATGGAGACGGTGACGGCAATCAGCCAGGGATTGGCGGCGGGACGCCACGCGGACTGGTCGGCTGAGACTGACGCTGAAGCGCTCATTGCCCTCCAACGCGGGGTTCCAAGGCGTCAGATCTCCAATATCACCGGCATGATCAGCGGGCGCTTCTGGGTTTGTTTGGAAATGTAGCGCTTCAAATCGGCGCGGATTTTTTCTTTGATCACGCCGTAGTCGCCTTTTTCTTCTTCGCTCGAATGGGCGAGCGTGTCTTCGACGATGCGTTTGGCGCCCTCGATCAGACCATCGTCGCCGGGATTGAAGCCGCGAGTGACGATTTCGGGAGCCGATTCCGCCTCGCCCGACAGCTTGTTGATCGCGATGATGGGCAGCACGATACCGTCTTCGCTGAGGTGAAGGCGGTCTTTGATGATGAGATCTTCGACCACGTCGGTGCGCGAGCCGGAATCAATGCAGACGCGGCCGACCTTGATGCGGGCGGTTTTGCGGGCGCCGAGTTCGTCGATTTCGAGAACGTCTCCGCTCTCGATGAGCATCACTTTGCCAACCGATCCATGCATCGCCCCGGCCATTTCCGCATGCAGTTTGAGTTGGCGATACTCGCCGTGAATGGGAATGAAATACTTCGGCTTCACCAGGTTGATGATGAGCTTCAGTTCGTCCTGGCTGGCGTGTCCGCTCACGTGAATCGGCGGCGAAGTTCCGTCCTCATAAATGACGTGAGCTTCGCGCCGGAACAAGTGGTCGATCATCCGGTAAATGGTCTTCTCGTTGCCTGGGATGATGCGGGAGGACAGGACGACGGTGTCGCCTTTTTCAATTTTGGCGTGCTTGTGGTTGTCGACCGCGGCGCGCGACAGTGCCGACATGGGCTCGCCCTGAGTGCCGCTGATAAGAACGCAAATTTTTTCCGGCGGGAAATTCTTCATCTCGCCGGGATTGATGATCAGGCCGTCGGGCACTTCGATATAGCCGAGGTCTTCGGCGATCTCTGCGGAATTGTTCATCGAGCGGCCGAGGAAGGCGACTTTGCGGCCGTGCTCGTGAGCGAGTTGCACCGCCAGGTTAATCCGGTGAATTGAAGATGAGAAGCAGGAGATAAAAAGCCGCTTCTTGGTGTGAGCGAAAACTTCGTCGAATTTGCGGCGGACGGCGCGTTCGCTGGGCGTGTATCCCTTGCGCTCGACGTTGGTGGAATCCTGCAGCAGGGCCAGGACGCCATTTTTGCCGTATTCGGCGAAGGCGTGCAGGTCGAAAAGTTTGTTGTCGGTGGGTGTGGGATCGACTTTGAAATCGCCGGTGTGAATGACGACGCCGAGCGGCGTATGAATCGCGAGCGCGACGCAGTCGACCAGGCTGTGCGTCACCCGGATGGGATGGATCGTGAATACTCCGGCTTTGAAGCGCTCATTGGCGCGCATCTCGCGCAGGTCGGCATCGTCGAGCAGGCCATGCTCGTCGAGTTTGTCTTCCACGTAGGCAAGGGTGAATTCGGTGCCCCACACCGGCACGTTGAGTTCCGAGAGCACCCAGGGCAGCGCGCCGATGTGATCTTCGTGGCCGTGCGTCAGCACAATTCCGCGCACCCGCTGGCGATTCTCCATCAGGTAGGAAATGTCGGGGACTACGATGTCGACACCGAGAAGTTCGGCTTCGGGGAACATCAGTCCGGCATCGACGACGATAATGTCATCCCCGAAGCGAATGGCCATGCAGTTCATACCGAACTCGCCCAGGCCGCCCAGGGGAATAATCTGC
>Ga0210388_10001758_pt1 | contig 17046 bp, 10 predicted proteins | sample IncBWC19OmetaG_FD_155485 | JGI IMG/M metagenome (GOLD analysis project Ga0210388, IMG submission 155485) | Forest soil microbial communities from Barre Woods Harvard Forest LTER site, Petersham, Massachusetts, United States - Inc-BW-C-19-O ... | reverse complement strand
TTCCGGTATGGCACAGCGCCCAGTCGTAAGAATGGTAGTTGGCGGCGCCCGGTACGCCACTGCTCCTGAGGAGTCCGGCGCGAATGCCAGGCGGGTAGCACGGAAAATCCACATTCGCGGGGTTGGGGCGAAGCGGCGTAGTTTGCCCTGGCAGCGCACTCGGATCGTTTTGCCCGAACGCGGCTGGAACAGCGAAAGCCACCGTTTGCAACGACGCTTCGTGGAACCCGTTGACTGGCAACGAGCCCGACGGACGGGCTGGAGTCAAACGGACCCGCCGCACAACGGCGCTTTGTGCAGAAGCACCTGCGACCGCCTCCTCCGTTGGCTCCCAGCAGGTCCCATAGGGTTGGCAGGCGAAGAAGGTTCCGTTGCCATAGAGATCGGCGAGACCCGGAATGGGCGCGGTAAGGCCGGACTCTTTCATCGCCGCCGCGATCGCATCGGTGCGCGCATCGACACGAACCGCAACCCAACGATCCCATTCCGCGAAATCCTCAGAACCGGTCTCATCGCCAGCCGCAGGCAGTCCATCCGCATGGTAGAGAATGGTCCGACCTTTTGCTAAGTGTTCAACATTCACTCCAGGCATGACCAGTTCAGGCATCGACGGTGTGCTGACAGCCATCGATTGCTGCGGCGTGACAGCCATTGCATCGAGATAACTGGTCACGCGCGCGTAGTTTCCCAAAGGACTTCTGATCGCGAGTCGGTTTGTCGGTGTTGTGAGAACAAATATTTCTTGGGCGACGGGGTGCACATTGAGCGTGATCGTGCCGGTCAACAAGGCGATTTCAGTCGTCGGAACATCGTCCGCCGAAGTCAGATCATTGAACGCCAATACCGAGTTTTCATCGAGATAGACCGTGGAGGAGTCTTCGAACTCAATCTCGGCGCGTCCCGTCCCGGTGGCCAGAGAAAAGCCGGTTTCGATTGGTAAACTCGGGACGGCTGCTTCCCACGTCGCGCCTTTGGTGCCGCGCGCAACGCGCACATCGCCTTCGAGATAGCTGATGCGCACAATCTGCGGCTCAATCTTGCCGTCAGACCGATTGACTTGCACCGGCTGGACGGCTTTGGTCGCCGTAACATCCGAGGCGCGCGCTGTAAAAGTGAGGAAAAACGAACTGCAAAGGAGGAGCACTACAACATGACAGCAACGACTCGAGGCCATGATTACCTCCGCCACGCTCGCAGGTCGCCCCCACCAGAAGCGGCCCTGTCTGCGGAAGACGGAATAGGTCCGGCGTGAGTTTCAAATAGTTAACAGGCAGTAGCAGTATAGGTCTGGAGAAACAGAATAGGGACTATCCAAAGTCTCTCGTCTTCGCCAATGTAGCCCCAAAGTCGAAAATCGATGATCGATCGAAAGCGGATTGATGGCCAGCCTGCGACAAGGGAGCAGCCTCCTGATCGGTACTTCCCTAGTCTGCTGGTTGACAGGTTCCCTGATCGTCTCGAATCCGAGTCTGATCAACCCGCGCGTTCGTCATTCCTTGTTCAGAACGACTTGCGCGGTTCGTTATTGCTTGTAAATCACCGGGGCCCCTGATGCGCTTCACCTTGAGGTTGATAGCCTCCAAGCATCGCCAGAACCAGTTGATTGACGAGAACAGATGGGATGAGAACAGCCGGTTTCCAGCGGGACGCGTTAAGCTCCCAGGTTCTGGAACCATCCCTTATGTCCTGATCCGTATCGCCTCACTCCGAACGGCGTTGCGAGTTCCCTGCTCTCTCTGAGCTGCCTATCGCTCCCGCGATGCCTGGTTTGCTTCAGTCTCGACGGCCACGCCGATTGACCCCACGTGGTATCCGAGCCGGGTCTCAACATCTCCAGGAACGTGAAAGCCTCGTTCGAACAAAACTCGAAGCCTGGCCTGAGCAGCGGGTCTGCCGAGCGCAGCCACAAAGGCTTCCCACTCCGGCACGATCTCCGCATCCGAAGGCAGGCTATTTACATTCACCAAGCGCTTAGTTTCTGTGATCGCCTGCTTGTCAAAGGAGGAAATTCTCGTAGCGAGAGCGTCAACGAAGCCGTCGAGTTGCCCATCGGGCAGCGAACGATTGACATATCCATACAGCTCAGCAACGTCGCCTGGGATGTCGTCCGCCCCTAAGAGCACTTCCAATGCCCTGCCGCGGCCTATGAGCCGTGGCAATCGCGCCATCGGTCCACCGCCCGGGACCAACCCCGCCCCCACCTCCCATTGGGAGAGAATTGCCCTCTCCCGGCTGGCGAACCGCATGTCGCATGCGAGAGCGAGTTCGCTGCCTACGCCGGTAGCGCGTCCGCGTATGGAGGAAATAGACACGACCGACGCTCGGCTTAGTCGAGCAAGCATGTCAGGTAGGGGTTGCAGGCCAGTCAGTCCCGGAGGAAATTTTGCGGACTCTTCAGGCTTTGCCAGGAAGTCATAGTGGGTAATGAAGAACCCATCCACCGCACTGTCGAAAACCACTACCTTAACTCGTGCGTCAGATTCGAGCAAACCAACAATCTCTTCAAGCTGTGGGATATTCGCGGGCCCGAAGATATTCAAAGGTGGGAAATCGAACGTCACCCTCCAATATGCGTCGGAGTTCCGAACCAGGCGTATTCTTCCTTCTTTGTAAGCATTCATCATCTCTTCCTCCGGTGTCTCCGATTAAGCCGGAAGCGAGAATCGAAAGCAATTGAACGTTGGTATTGGCAATACTTTCGTATATACGGCCCACTAAAATCCAGCGAGAGCCCAACGCACCAGACTCACGGACGTAGCCCCTTCGCCAACGGCCGAAGTTACCCCCTTGACGCTTCCGGCGCGGACATCGCCTACAGCGAATACTCCTGGAAGGCTGCCTTCGCAGCATGTCAGGCGGACGGGAAAGATGCCAAGAAGGAGTTCGATCTGGCTCCACAGCCAATGGCAGATCGCGGCCGGTGAGGATGAAGCCCTTATTCGTTTACAGCTCCCAATCGAATGAGGCCGCGTCGAAACGATGACAGCAGAAGGGTAAGATTCACACAATTGCACGACGGTACGGATAATACATTGGTATTCCTCTCCGAATCACGCGGCTTGATTCACGCAGTTCGCGTATTCTAGACCCACGTTTGAACCCGCGCCCCCCACGGTTTCTCGGTTCTCTTGGCAGGCAGAGTGACCGCGAGCATTATCAAATTCTGCGCGGATTTGACGATCATTCATCGGGCCAGGAACGGATAATCTGTTGCAATTGAACGCTGGTATTGGCAATATCCTTGGTGTCAGTCGGCGGGACGGACAATAGCGAGCGGTACGATTACGGGCCCTTGATCAAAAAGGCTCTAGCCGTTTCGGCTAGGCCAAAGCAGCGAGCCATCCTTGCGCACCTTGATTGCTTTCGAAGATGTCAACGAGCGAAAAGAGGCCGCCGGAACTCGACTGCTCGGCCGCGTTGCACGATATCCATATAGAAGGAAAACGCCATGAAGAGCGCCTCAGTACCCATTTCCCTTGCGGGCTCCCAGCTCCGCGAAACGCGACACGTCTGCGCATTTTTCAACAACGACGAGGAAGAATATCGCATCCTGCTACCGTTCATAAAGGACGGTTTGACTTCTGGTGACAAAGCCGTTCACGTTCTAAACCCGCAGCAACGTCAGGACCATCTACAACGCCTGACTGCCGCGGGCATCGACCCGGCGGTCGTGCAGCAGAGCGGGCAGCTCGAGCTTCGGACCAACACCGAGGTCTACCTTCCAGACGGCCACTTCGATCAGGATCGGATGCTGGAGGTGTTTGAACAATTGGCCAGCGGAAACGTCAAGGGGGGATTTCCTCTGAGCCGCATTTGTTGTCGCATGGACTGGGCGGTTGAAGATCGATCCCATGTCGACGACGTGATTGAGTTCGAGTCGCGTGTCAACGACGTATGGCTTCGGCACGACGACGCGGTCATCTGTACTTACCACCTCGGTCGCTTTGGAGGTGACGCAGTGATTGACATCATGCGAACTCATCCCATGGTTATCATCGGCGGCATCCTGCAACAGAATCCCTTCTTTGTACCCCCGGATGAGTTTCTACGAGAATTTCGCCAACGGCGAGCGGGTCGCAGTAGTTCGGCTGCAACGGCCTGAGATATGGATGTGCAACCCAGAGAACCTGCAGAGGAAATCAAGCACCTTCAGCGCTGCGTTAACGATCTGATTAGCGTTCTCGCTCTTCCAGCCGTGTGGAGCGGCGGCGAGCCATCCCATATTGTTCATACCTTACTCGACGCGCTGCTGCGCATGCTCCAGCTGGATCTCGTCTATGTACGGTTGAAGGAAACGGGTGGTCAGGCGCCGATCGAGATGGTTCGCTTCGCTCAATCGAAAAAACATACAGCGCAGGCGCGCGAGGTCGGCGCGGTGTTTGAACACTGGTTGGGGGCCGGCCTTCAGGAGTGGCCTCCGCGGATGCGGAACCCTTTCGGAGGCCGAGACATTTCGATTGTGTCGTTGGGACTAGGCCTGCAGGGCGAAATTGGCGTAATCGTAGCAGGGTCAGAGCGAACGGATTTTCCGCAGCAAACCGAGAAACTTATTCTGAGCGTGGCAGCGAATCAGGCGTCCATCGGGTTGCAGGAGGCGCGGCTCTGGAGCGAACAGAAGCGGATCGCGAGCGAACTCGATCGACGCGTCGCGCAACGAACTACAGAACTTGGCGCGGCCAACGAAGAGCTGCGAAAGGAAATTGCCGAGCGCAAGCACGCCGAGGAAGACCTGAGAAGTAGCGAAGAAGAGCATCGCGTGATTGTTGAAGCAGCCAACGACGCAGTAGTCAGCATGGATGAAAGGGGCGATATCCTTCTTGCGAATCCCGCCACGAAGCGCATCTTTGGCTATGACCCGGTCGAGATCGTCGGTAAACCTCTGACAATGCTCATGCCGGAGATGATGCGGAAACTGCATGAGAACGGGTTCAAACGATATTTGGCTACTGGAAAGCGGCATCTCAACTGGCAAGGCGTCGAACTTACCGCTCAACGTAGGGATGGCCAGGAGTTCGCAGCAGAAGTTTCGTTTGGGGAACTAACGAGCGATGGGCACAAAGTATTTATAGGCTTCATCCGAGATATCAGTGAAAGAAAGCAGGCCGAGGATCAGCTTCGCGCGAGCGAGCGCAACCTGCAGATGGCGCAAGCGGAGCTTTCGCGGGTTTCCAGGCTCACAACCATGGGCGAACTAGCAGCGTCGATAGCGCATGAAGTTAATCAACCCTTGACAGCGGTAATCAATAACGGCAGCGCCTGCCTCAGACTTCTCGCCAATCGTAATCTGGAACCAGAGGTTCTGCGTCGCGCTCTTGAAGGAATCGTTGCCGACGGTACTCGCGCGAGCGCTGTCTTAGCCCGGATCCGAGCATTTATAAAGAAAGAACCGGCTGAAAAAACTCCGTTGGATATCAATGAGGTGATGCAGGAAGTGTTGGTTTTGGCTGGCCGTGAGCTTGATGAAAACCAAGTCTTGGTTGATCACAAATTGGCAACAGATCTCCCGTTTGTGTTAGCTGACCGCGTTCAATTGCAACAGGTCCTCCTGAACTTGATCATGAACGGCATTGAAGCCTTGATCGCGGTGACAAATCGACCTCGTTTACTCTGGGTGCAATCCCGGATCAACGAATCTGGGGACGTACTCGTTGCGGTAAGCGACTCCGGCACCGGCTTTGGTTCAGAGGGGGATCGCGTCTTCACTCCCTTTTTTACAACGAAAGCGAACGGCATGGGGATGGGTTTGTCGATCAGTCGCTCACTTGTTGAAAGCCATGGCGGCCGGCTCTGGGCCGCGCCCAATTCTCCCCACGGCGCGGTATTTTCGTTCACCCTTCCAGCAGCCATAGAGAGCCCCTCATGACTGGTGCTCCGATTGTTTTCGTCGTCGATGATGATGCCTCGGTACGTTCTTCCTTGAAGTTCCTTTTAAGCACGGTGGGTTTGCATGCTGAAGCCTTTGACTCGGCGGATACATTTCTGCGTAAGAACCTGCCAGATGCGCCCAGCTGCCTTGTACTGGACGTCAGGCTACCGGGTCTGAGTGGACTCGATTTTCAACGCGAGCTGGCAGTGAGGCAGATCTATATTCCGATAGTCTTTCTCACCGGCCACGGCGACATCCCGATGAGTGTTCGCGCCATGAAGGCTGGAGCCGTCGAATTCCTGACCAAACCATTCCGTGATCAGGATCTGCTGGATGCGGTTCGTATCGCATTGGAGCGAGATAGCGCCAGACGTGAACAGGAAAAGGAAGTGATGATCCTTCAACGGCGCTTCGACTCATTGACTTCGCGCGAGCGGGAGGTGATTTCCATGGTTGTCTCGGGCATGCTCAATAAGCAGATTGCGGACCAGCTTGGAACTGCGGAGAGTACCGTGAAAGTTCAGCGTAGCCGGGCATTGGAAAAGATGCACGCGGAATCACTTGTCGACCTGGTAAGAATGATCGAGAAGCTGAAGGCCCCTCCCGGGGGCGTCCGATAAGCGAAAGCTTATTCTGATAGTCCTTTTTGGGCCGCTGGACAGCCTAACATCCAATAGATTCTTTGTCCGTCCGGGGATACATTTGTTCTCACTACGGAGCTTAAAGGTGACAAAGAATCTAATCTCGGTAGTTGACGACGATGAGTCCATCCGTAGGACTACGACATTTCTGATCGAGTCTTTCGGCTTTCGGGCGGCAGCCTTTGAATCTGCCGAGAGTTTCTTGAAATCTGCCCAATTTCCGGATACCTCATGTCTGCTGGTTGACGTTCAGATGCCGGGCATGAATGGGCTACAGCTCCAAAACGAACTGGCCGCCGCAGGCCACGGCATTCCTATTATCTTCATCACCGCATTCGACAATAAAGATACCCGTCTGCAAGCGATGCAAGCCGGTGCAGTTGCGTTCTTAGGCAAGCCTTTCAACGACGAGGAGCTGCTCCAAGCCGTCCGTTTAGCCTTGCGAGGAGAATTCAAGGCGACAAAGAATCTGATCTCGGTGATTGACGACGATGAGTCCATCCGCCGGACCACCACACTCCTCATCCAATCTTTCGGCCTTCGAGCGGCAGCCTTCGCATCTGCCCAGAGTTTTTTGAAGTCTGGCCAACTGCACGATACTTCATGTCTCATTCTGGACATACGGATGCCGGACATGAACGGGTTAGAACTCCAAAGCGAGCTCGCTGCCGCTGGTCACGACATTCCGATTATCTTCATCACCGCTTATGGCGATAAAGGTTCTCGCGGACGAGCTATGCAGGCTGGCGCCGTTGCATTCCTGGACAAGCCTTTTAGTGACGAACAATTACTTCAAACCGTCCGTTCAGCCTTAACGGCACGCGACAGCAGTAGGAAATCCACGTGACTATTACGTAGATCGTCTACGGTTTCACCCTGCAACACGTTTCCGGTCCCTTTGCGAAAATAAAGAACGTTCGCTCAAACATAATCTTTCCTCGGTTCTTGAATGAATCGTCAAGGAATTAGGAAAGAGATACAGGTTTAAGCCCATACGGATTGCACCTGATTGTTTGTAACAAATGACGTCACGAGTCAACGGAACCTGGAAAACAACCAGTTGGCGAGTGGCGATTTGAGTCTATCACCGGATTGATAGCATGGGAGTGTATCGCTATGAGCTTAGCGCGCGTGATGTGCCATGAATTGACGCCTTTACATATATCAAACACAGAGCCGATCGTGTTCGTGGTCGACGACAATGTCTCTTTCCGCGAATCGCTCGAATCGCTAATTAAGTGTGGCGGCTGGCACTCTAAAACATTCGCCTCCGCTCGTGAATTTCTCGCCTGGCCGCGGCTCGTTGTTCCAAGCTGCTTAGTGCTGAACGTTTCTCTTCCAGACCTCAATGGTCTAGACCTCCAAAAGCGGGTTGCTGTCGAACGCCCTGACACGCCGGTCATATTCATCACGGACCAGCCTGATGTATACACGTCGGTCCGAGCTATGAAGGCCGGGGCCGTCGAATTCTTGATGAGGCCATTTGACGATGACATCCTTTTGGGTGCGGTTCAGGAGTGTCTTAAACGGAGTTGCTTTGCTCTTAGCCGCGATGCAGAGACACGCTCGCTCCGAAACTCCTATGCACGACTCAGCCACCGCGAGCGGCAAGTCATGGCACTGGTGGTCTCTGGCCTGTTGAATAAACAAGTTGGCGTGGAGCTCGGCATCAGCGAGATAACGGTGAAGGCGCACCGAGGCCAGGTGATGCAAAAAATGAAGGCTGAGTCTTTCGCCGCCTTGGTGAGAATGGCCATGAGGCTTCGTTCAGAGCACACCCGCAGCTCATTACGTTCAGATGAGGTCAGCGTCCAGTTCTAAGAGAACTTGCACCCTACTACGACAGACCGCCGCCAGAAAAGGCCGTAGCTGCGACATATGCCGAAAGGCGTGCAGCGAGGATGGGATAGTTTTAAGCCGCTCTCGCGGACAAGCTGTTAGTGCCATCGACCGCGCACCGATATGTGCTCAGCTGGAGCCACGCAAACTGGGGAGGCCATCAGCATGTCGCGCCCATTGATACGCGATGCTTGTGTACAGCTGCGAAAGTCCCCTTCAAGGCAATCTGCGCTCAACAGATATAAGGATGAAGGCGACTACAGTTGATACGAAAGTATGGACGATACCATCGTCCAATTGCGTGACACAGCATTCTCCGACTAAATGGATGCTGTAGCTACGACGCACATTTCCACCGTTTTCTTGGAAAGAAACTGAACACCCCTTCCAATTTCGTATTCAGCAATGCGATAGATACACAAGGAGGTCAGAAGTGAATTCCAGTCAACGCTCTTTGACGATCTTGCCATGGGTGAATCACGAAGCCACGGTACGCGAAGAGGAACTCGTCCTTACCGCGAAAGCCGGTTCCCACACGGCCTTTGGAGAACTCCAGAAGATATACTCTCATCGTCTTTATAGTCGCATTTTGTCGATAACTCGAAATCGCGAAGATGCTGAGGATGCGCTGCAGGAAACGTTTCTCCGTGCATATCGGGCGCTACCTGCATTCGAAGGAAGGTCGAAGTTCTTATCCTGGTTGACGAGAATCGCTATCAACTCTGCACTGATGGTCATACGCAAACATCGCTCCCGGCGCGAGATGTCGTTTGAACAGCAGCAGGGCGTCGAAGATGGCTCCCTTTTCCTTGACATCCGCAATGATGCTCCAGATCCCGAAGAACTTTGCGATCAGAAGCAACGATCCCGCGCGATCCTGCGTGCGATAGATCGGCTTGATCCCAATTTGCGAATTCCGCTTTACATTTGGATATCGCAGGAGCATTCGATAAAAGAAATCGCGCAAACTCTTGGCATCTCTTTGGCGTCTGCAAAATCCAGACTCCATCGAGCGCGCAAACGGCTCATTCAATCGCCAGCTCTTCGCAGTCACAGGATGGAAGCGATTCGGACCGATCGAGGCGCATCGAACTCGAGTCGTCAGAATCGAGTTCAGGCATCTCTGAACAGTGAGTGAGATAGGACTTGGAACACTTCGATATCGAGCCTGTAACGATGCGCAGTGTTGGGCGAAAAGGCCGCCGATACGCCAGCGGCCCGCGATCACTTGCCTTCCGGCACCAGCGTCATAGCCAGTACAACGACGTTGCGATTTCTTGGAAGGCTCACGCTCTTGACGGTCTTCGAGTTGTCGAGCGAGAAGGAATAGGCAAAGGCATTGAAAGGATTGCCGTCCTTCTCGCCATCCCCTGTCACGCGATAGGGCATTTGCACTGCGACCGACTCGCCTTTGAGATCGCTCGAGCCGGCCCAATCACTCATGCTCTGGGTAAATGACGATGAAGTGCCATCGGTGTAATTGACGGTGAAGGTTTGCATCTCTTGCGTCCCTTCCACTGCGGTTGCCAGTAGCCGCAAGCTTAAGAATTTGCCCTCCGGCAACTTCACTGTCTTGCTTGTCACAGCATCCGGTGCGTTTGCAGGTCCAATCTTGAAGATAACTTCAGCGCCCACCTGCTCCGTTCCCAGCCCCTCCGCGGAGAAGGAATAGCCGCCATCGTCGAGGCTGGCGGATGGATCGAACTTCGAACCATCCCTGTAGATGCCGGTCATGTTGTAAGCGGAGGATAGATCCACTGGAACTGTGCCGGTGAGGATCGGTGTTACGGAAAGAGTTGTGGTCGTCTCATGAGAAAGGTTTACCGCCGTGCCCGTAATTGTAACTGTGGCAGTGGCAGGAGCTGCCGATGAGCTCGCCGTAAGCGTCATTACGCTACTTCCCGTTGTACTCGAGGGATCAAACCTCGCCGTAACTCCTTCAGGAAGCCCAGAGACCGTCAGGTTGGTTTTGCTCTCGAAGCTCCCCCGCGGCATGATCAGAATCCGGCTCGTCGCGCTCTTTCCTTGCGAAACAGAGCCCCTTGCCGATGTGGAGATCGTGAAATCCGGTGCACCCGCGTTCGGGGAGGGCAGCACGTCATAGAGCGGCTGCACCGGCTTCACCTCGGGATTCTCCTCGGCCACGGAGATAGCCAGAATGCGAATCCTCGAGTTGTCTGGCAGCTTCAGCGTCTTCGTTCCTGCCGGCAGGTCGATTCCATACCCGAAGAGATAGGAGTACGCATAGGGGACGTTCTTGCCCGAAGCGTCGTGATGATGGCTGCAATACCACGCGAGGTCCGCTCGCTTGATCAAGCCGGGCTTCAAACCGACCATCTCGCCGTAATTATCGTGTGACGTGTCACCGGAGCTCCAGACACGATCATCCCACTGCCCAACAAAGCCGCCCCAGTCTTCAACGTTCAGCTCAGCCGTTTGCGTCCCTGCTTTGAAGGTGGCTTTCTGATCCCCATCGGCGGACGCGGCCAGAACATAGACGCGGTTATAGCGTCCTTCCAGCAGGTCGATCGTCAATTCACCCAGCCTCTGCTGTGTATTGCCGGAGTGTTCGCCAACACAGCCGCGCTCATCGTGGCGCGTCGAGGGCTGGCGCAATCGCGCGCGGGTTTTGAAGCGCTAGTCAGCGATGCCATTCTGCAGGTCGTCAATCAATATTGGTCTGCAGTGCAGGCACGTGGAAATCTGGACGTCAGCCGGGAGTCGCTCAAGCTCGCGGAAACCAGCTATAACCGTGATAAGCGCGCTCTCGAACTCGGGGCCCTGGGGCCGCTGGACATCTATCGGTCGCAGTCGGAAATGGCGGCTCGGCACGTGCAGGTCATTCAGTCAGAATACGCAGTGACCCAGGCAGAGGATGTTTTGCGCCTCACGATTGGACTCAACCAGGATTCTCAACTTCGCGACCTTCCGCTGGAACTCACTGAGAAGCCTGAGCCTTCCGGTGAGCTTATCAACGCCAACGAAGAAGAGTTATTAGCAAAGGCTCTGAGTGGCAGACGAGAGTTGGAGGCCGCCACGGCCGCAGTCGACATCGATGGCACAAATATTCGCTATGCTCACAATCTGTTGCATCCGGATCTGAATTTGACAGGCTTTTATCAAAGCAACGGCCTGGGCGGCAAACAATACGACCTTACGACCGGACAGCTGATCTCACCAGGCGGTCTAGGGTCCTCTTTTGGACAGTTGTTCGGCTTCGGATATCCAGGTTACGGTGGAACGCTCACCTTGAACTGGCACATTAAAAACCGGGCTGCCCAGGCGAATCTCGGCACAGCGTTGGTGGCGCGCACCCGGGATCTATACAACGCACGGCAGACGCAGGAAGCGATTACTCGTGAAGTGAGCGATGCCGTGCACCAGTTGGAGGAAGCAAAGCTGGCAATGGACGCCGGGAAGGCCAGCATGGACCTCGCGCAGAAGTCGCTGGCCGCCGATCAACGCAAATACGAGCTTGGTGCGGAGACCAACTTTTTCGTGCTTGATTCCCAGGCAAGCGTCGCAGAATCGCAACTTGTTCTCTTACAAACGCAGATCAATTATCAGCTCGCAAGGGTGGCTCTGAGTCACGCCACGAGACGTGCTCGACTCGTATCATGTCCAGATCGACGAACTAACGAAGTAGGGGGAAAGACAAGACGATAAGCGATCTCGTTGCGCACCAGGGCTCTTGTGTTTGCTCCGAATTTGGGGAACCTGCTATTAAGCACAATCGCGCGCAGCCTTCACATAGTCATACGAATTCTGAACTCCTTTGCCCTTTACAACCATTCGGGAGAGAATTACGCTTGCCATTGGCAAACGTTTACTCGAGTACGGAATAAATCAGTTTTTCACATAAATAATAGGTGCAGATGATGAATTGGAAATCTACAGGCGATGTTCGGAACAGTATGGCAACAGATGCAGCAAAAGTTGAGCCGCCAATCGAGCCGAGCCGCCGGGAGTTTCTGGCCGGGGCCGGAGCTGCCGCCGTGTGGACAGCACTGGGGACGTCAAAAGCGTTTGCCCAGGCCCCGGAGAGCGCCCTGAATATCGCCCGGGTGGCTATCCCGACGAGCCGCTTCATGATGAGCGAAAACAAAATCTCTGCCTTGAATGATGGGTTCACTCCCGAAAATTCATTCGATCGTACGCACGCGCTCTTTGCGTTATGGGCGGAGCGCTCCTCGGACAAGCGTACCAGCTGGGTGCAGTACGAATGGAGCGTGCCGGTCGACATCAATAAAGTCGAGACCTATTGGGCAGTCGATCACCCTCGCCCGGGCACGCTGCCGGGCGGCGGCGGTCCTCGCATTCAGGCGCCTGTGAGTTACACAGTCCTCTATTGGAATGGGAACGACTTCGTTCCGGTTTCTCAGCCACAAGGGCTTGGCGTAGCTCTCGACACATTTAATACGACAACTTTCGAACCTGTGAAGACGACAAAATTGCGGCTGGAGGTCGTTCCTCAGCCAGAACGCCTGGCTGGCATTCTCGAGTGGAGGGTCTTCAACTATGGTTCGGTTCCCGTGCTCCCGCCGGTGGTGGATGCCGGCGTGGACCGCTCTGTGGTGAGCAACGGACAGACCTATCTTTCTGGCAAAGCGACGTGGCTCGAGGATTCGCAGCAGAACAGGACGCGGTGGGTAAAGACGACAGGCCCTGGCGCGGTAGCGTTTGCTGCCACAGACTCAGCCGTCACTACTGCGACGTTCTCCTCACCTGGTGACTACGTCCTTGCCTTGGAAGCATCGGGAAAGAAAGATAAGCCGTCTGTCATCAATGTCCATGTGGAGCCGGCTCCGCCTGCCGATCGCCTTGACGTTGTTTACACTCGCAAATACACGATCGACAGCGAGTTGTGGAATCAGCGTGCCAAGACTCTGATTGTGAACTGGATTCCTCATTGCATTGCAATGTGTGAGCGTACCGATATCGCACCCATGCGCGGCGATGGCGGGATCGACAACTTTATCGAAGCAGGCAAGGCAAATCGCGGCGAGCCCCACGGAAAGCATAAAGGGTATGTCTTTTCAAATGCGTGGGTGCACCAGACGGTGGAGTCGATGTGCATTGCGCTCATGGTAGATCCGCAGGGCGATGCTGAGATAGTCCAGTCACAGGAACTTATGCGCGCAACATTGGAGCGCTGGATTCCGATCATCCTGGCGGCGCAGATGTCAGATGGCTATTTGCAAACAGCGTATATCCTGGCGGACCGCAACAGCTGGCCGGAGCGCTGGTCGCCTGATCACAGAGGGAATCACGAAGGCTACGTCTCCGGCTACTTTATCGAGTCGGCCATCAATCATTACACGCTCACCGACGGTAAGGACCTTCGCCTCTACAATGCGGCGAAGAAGCTGGGGGATTGCTGGGTTGCGAACATCGGGCCGGGCAAGAAAGAGTGGTTCGACGGTCACCAGGAGATGGAGCAGGCACTGGTGCGTTTCGGCCGCTTCGTGAACGACCAGGAAGGCAATCATCGCGGTGATGCCTATATTGCTCTTGCGAAATTCCTGCTTGATTCGCGCCGGGGGGGATCGGAATACGATCAAAGCCACCTGCCGCCGGGACAGCAGTACGAAGCAGTGGGTCATGCTGTGCGCGCGATGTATTTTTATTCAGGCATGGCTGACATTGCAGCCGAGACCGGCGATCACGACTACCAGAGCGCGGTGATTTCGCTGTGGGACAACATGGTGAATAAGAAGTACTACGTGACCGGCGGTATTGGAAGCGGCGAGACCTCAGAAGGCTTCGGACCGAATTACTCACTACGCAACGACGCCTACTGCGAGACGTGCTCGAGCTGCGGAGTGGTCTTCTTCCAGTACAAGCTCAACCTTGCGTATCACGACGCCAAGTATGCCGACCTGTACGAACAGACCATGTATAACGCTTTGCTCGGGGGAGTGGCTCTGGATGGACAGAGCTTCTGCTACACAAATCCGCTCGTGAATACCGAGCGTGCGAAGTGGCACGTATGCCCCTGTTGTGTCGGCAACGTTTCGCGCACATTGCTGATGATTCCGACCTGGGCATATGTAAAGAGCAAAGACGGTCTCTACGTGAATATGTTTGTGGGCAGCCGCATTCACGTCGGGCAGGTAGCGGGAACCAATGTCGAGATCGTGCAGAAAACCGATTACCCGTGGCACGGATCGGTTTCCATCACCGTCAATCCTGAAGAGGCAAAGACATTTTCGGTTTACGTACGAATTCCAGACCGGACCACGAGCAAGCTCTATCAGGAATCGCCTGCGGTCAGCGGCTTGAAGCATTTCGCCGTCAATGGAAAAGAACACACCGCGGAAATTCGCAAGGGATACGCCGTCGTTACACGCGAATGGAAGCCCGGCGACCGAATCGAGCTGGAATTGCCGATGGAACCCCAGCGAGTGGTGGCAGACAGCAAAATCAAAGCCGATACCGATCTTGTGGCTTTGAAGTACGGCCCGCTCATCTACAACGTAGAGACGGCAGATAACGAAAACATCGACCGCAAACTCGGTGATGCGCCGCTGCGCACGGAGTGGCGTCCTGACCTGTTCGGCGGCGTCATGGTGATTACCGGCAAATGGCAGGACGGCTCTTCAATGCTGGCGATTCCTAACTTTACGCGCATGAATCGAGTGGGACCTCCACCCGATTATCCGGACGATCGCGACTATGACTCCAAGCGCTCGGTCCACTCGAAGGTGTGGATCTAAGAATTAGCACACATCTATTCGATGAATACCGATGCGAAGGGTCATCGTTTCACTGCGACCATGCAGGTCGCAGTGAAACGACGGTAAGGCTCCCAAACTGTGGGATGGAAGACTTGAGACCCGATTGTTGCAAGCATCTGCGGATGTCCACTCAATAAAGTGCGGTAGCGGAAGCCATCTTTCTCTGAAACAGCAGAAATAGAACATGAAAAGCCACCGTGGGTGGAGACTTGTCACCGCCCGTGGTGGTTTGTAGCATTGCAAAGCACAACGTGATGACGCTTTTCACGTCCCCTGAGCCGCCTGATGGGATTCAAATAAGGAGAAACGATGACTGCAGCCGTTTGTTCCACGCTGATTTTCACGCTGCTCTGCAGCGCAGCGGCAGCCGGGGCGCAAACCACGCACCCCGCGCCGATCAAGATTGGCGGCGACCAGATGGCGCATGACTTCCAGGCGCCGGCCGTTGAACGCAACTACGATCGCCGCGTCGTCATGTTGCCGATGCGCGACGGCGTCAAGCTTTTCACTGTCATCTTTGTTCCCAAAGGAACGCACGACGCGCCCATTATCCTGACGCGCACGCCGTATAACGCCGCGGGGCACGTACGCAACCCATCCGCGCCGCCTGCACGGACGCTGATCGATGAGCTCCCGCTCGGCGATGAAGGCTTTGTAGAAAACGGCTATATCCGCGTTTACCAGGATGTGCGCGGCAAGTTCGGCTCCGAGGGTCCGTACCTGATGACGCCCCTGCCCGTGGACTCGGGCTTCAACAGCACAGGCGCCGATGACACCACCGATGCATGGGACACGATCGACTGGTTGACCAAAAATGTCCCTGAGACCAACGGTCGTATCGGTATGATCGGCTCTTCCTACGAAGGATTCACCGTGGTGATGGCTCTGCTGCATCCGCATCCGGCGCTGAAGGCTGCTGTACCCGAGAGCCCGATGGTCGACGGCTGGATGGGTGATGACTTTTTTCACTACGGCGCGTTCCGCCAGCCCAACATAGACTACGTCATCGGCCAGATGACTGCGCGCGGTAACGGCATCGGAGCGCCACGCATCGGTGACGACTACACGAACTACCTCAATGCAGGCTCAGCCAGTGACATGGCGGTAGAAGAAGGAGGCGCCGATCTGCCGTTCATGCGCATCCTCGAAGAGCATCAGGCGTACGATGCCTTCTGGCAGGCCGACGCGCTCGACAAGCTGATTGCAAAGCTCCCGCTCACCGTGCCCACCATGTGGGAGCAAGGTCTCTACGACCAGGAAGATATGTGGGGTGCTATCCATTCGTATCGGGCGCTGCAGGGCAAACCGAACGCAAGCGACATGAACTTCCTTGTCATGGGGCCGTGGTTCCATTCGCAGGTCAATCGCCAGGGCCGCGCGTTGGGACCGTTTGTTTGGGCAACCGACACTGCGAACCAGTGGCGCCGCAACGTGATGATTCCCTTCTTCAGTCAATATCTAAAGACCGATGCGCCGAAATCTGACACGCCTCCGGTGTGGGTGTATGACACCGGCGCCGACCACTGGGACCGTCTCAGCACCTTCCCCACCAGCTGCGAGCAGGGCTGCGCCGTCCCTTCGAAGCCGCTCTATCTCGCCTCCAGCGGCAAGCTCTCGTTCAGTGCCCCGGAACACGAAGAAAAAGCCGGGGGCTACACGGAATTTGTTTCCGATCCTGCCAATCCCGTGCCGTATCGCCCGCGACCCATCCTGGAAAAGGATGGAAGCAGCTGGCGCACATGGCTTGTGACCGACCAGCGATTCGTAGACGGCCGCCCCGATGTGCTGACCTTCGTGAGCGACCCGCTCACCGCGCCGATGAAGTTATCGGGCGAGCCGGTCGTCCACCTTATCGCATCCACCAGTGGCACTGACTCTGACTGGGTCGTCAAGCTCATCGACGTGTACCCGAATCGCGAGCTCGGCACCATGGATCTCAATGGCGCGTTTCCGGGTCTCATTG
>Ga0210388_10001757_pt1 | contig 17054 bp, 9 predicted proteins | sample IncBWC19OmetaG_FD_155485 | JGI IMG/M metagenome (GOLD analysis project Ga0210388, IMG submission 155485) | Forest soil microbial communities from Barre Woods Harvard Forest LTER site, Petersham, Massachusetts, United States - Inc-BW-C-19-O ... | reverse complement strand
CCTGGCGATTTCTTCGCTGCGCTCGCGCAGCAATTCAGCGGCACGTTTCATGATTTTCCCGCGAGCGTCGGGGAAGACCGCACGCCAAGTGCGAAAGCCTTCCGCAGCCGCTGCCAGCGCGTGTTCCAGATCACTTCGAGAGGCGTGCGGGAAGCGCCCGATTATCTCCTCGGTCGCGGGGTTGATCACAGGTGAAGTCTCTCGTCCGGCCGACGTCAACCATTCGCCGCCGACAAGAAGCGCCAAGTCCGCGTACGAGGCTAGCAATTCGGTCGCCATATCGCGTGCTCCTGATTTTGGAATTTTCACTACAGGACAGCAAATCTGCTGAAGCGGGCGTCCTTTACCAGGACGCCCTTCAGAAGGAACTCGAGACCACGGTTTTCAGCTCAAGCCCCCGCGCTGCGCATCAACCATGCGACGCCATCAAAAGATCAGTTTCACGCCAAACTGAATCTCTCTTGCAGTTGTCGATTCCGCCGTGAGACGGCCATACGTGGCGACGGCAGTACCTGTCGAGCTAAAGAGGTCGGTCGAGGAGGGTGGCAAGAAATTGGATCGGTTAGCGATGTTAAAAGCCTCCACACGAAACTGAACGTTGAGTTTCTCCGTGACATAAGTGTTCTTGAAGGCGGAGAAATCGAGATTGACGAGGCCTGGCCCAACCAGCGAATTGCGACGGGCCGTGCCCCGCAGATTGACGCACGTGGGAAATGTTTCCACGATTGTTCCGGTCAATTTGGGGTCGCAATTAGCAGTCCAGAAAGCCATGTCGGGTGCAGTCGGAAGCGTGAAGCACCCGATGTTGACGTAGTGGACAGTGTCTTGAGGATTGGTAGTTTTACAATCCGGAACCGCATCCACGAAGCCATTGTTCGTGCTGCCAAAATCCCCCGTCACATTGCCGGACGTTCCCCACGTCGGCGTAAAGGGAGCGCCGTCGCTGGCTCTAAAGATGCCGCTCACCTGCCAGCCTCGTGCGACGAGCTTGAGTAGACCCTGCGCTGATTGCGGTCCAGGGATGATCCACACTCCATTGATCCACAATGTCCGTCCCACATTGAAATCCGACGGGCCGTAGTCGAGATTCTGGATGAGGGTCGGAAAGGGTGAATGGTTGAGGTCAAACAGGTCGGGGCCACCAATGGAATTTGTAAAACCGTTGCCCTCCGCAACGGACGATGTGTCATCGAGGCTCTTCGACCAAGTAAAAGCGCCCTGAATATAGAAACCGTGAGACATGCGCTTTTGAATCTGGGTCACCAGTCCGTTGTAATCGGAATTTCCCAACCAGTACGTGGCCTTGATGTCGCCGAAATTGGTATTGATCCGCTGGTTCTTCGTGTCCACGCCGGCGGTGCCAAATGGACCGGGCCACAGCCAGCCTGCGGAGGTGAGGGTGGGCTCCACAATATCGTCTTCCGTGGTCTTCGTCACCATGTGCACTCCACGAGTGCCTACGTAGCCGGCGCTCACGGAAAGGCTCGGAGTGAGTTGGCGCTGGAGATCGAGGTTCCATTCCTCCACATAGTTTCGTTTCGGGTCATCCTGGAATTGGGTGCCGCGAAAGCTCGAGGTAACGCCCGCCAACTGCGCATAGCCTACGGTAGGAAACAGACCGGGGGTCGTGCCATTAAAGGTACCGGCTCCCACTTCGAAAAAGGGTTGAGCCTGCGCGCCTTGGGACGTGATCTCATAATACAGAGGCAAGATATCGAACATGCCGAAGCCGCCCCGGACCGACGTTTTGCCATTGTGGAAGGGATCCCAGGCAAACCCCACCCGGGGCTCAAAGTTCCGATAGGTGGGATTATGCCAATACGGATTGCCGAGCGTCGGCGTGGGTTGAAACAACAGCGCAAGGTTTGAAACTTCTCCGCTGGTCTCGTGAGGAACCGTCGACATTTCGTAGCGCAGACCGAGGTTCAGCGTTAGGTTCGAACGGAAGCGATAATCGTCCTGAATGTAGGTGCCGACGATGCTCTGGTGGATGCGGCGCGGCTGGAGAGTGCCAGGTATCTGGGATGAAAGCGATGTCGGCTCGTCCAGGAGAAACTGTTCGAGGCTGCTGAACGCCCAAGTGCCGCCCGTCTGCGTGCTATTGTCGTAAATTTGCTGGTCGTGCTCGAACTCGAAACCGAACTTGAGCGAGTTCTTACCTTTGGTCAGGAACAAATCGTCATAGAATTGGTACGTATTAAAGAAGTTGAAGCTCGAAGCCTGAGCGTCGTGTCCTCCTGGATTTGAGGTGAACCCGCCGGAAATCGATAGAACGGACATGCCTACAGGCGCGCCCACGGTGCTGATGGACGTGTTGTTGTCCGCAGGATTGATCGCGCCAATACTACTGCCGATGGGAGCCGTGAACCTCGTAAAGCCGACGTGTGCAGTGTTCACCAGGGAGGAGTTGAACACATGCGTCTCTGCGATGCTTACCAGCAAGCGTTGCGTGAAGTTCCCCAAAGTTTGATTGTCAAAGCCATCGGCGTAGGCCGCCTTGGCCTTGTCATACTGAAAGGTGCCGGCCACGCTGTCCTGTGTGGAGAACGTTCTATCCACGCGGGCATCCACGAAATTCTCGCTCGTGACGTCGGGCAACACCAAAGTGCACGTCGACTCGTTGGGGGAACCTGCGACGAGCGTTGAACACGTGGGGTACAGTGTTAAGGCAGTCACAATCGAAGGATTCACTGTGACTGTGCACCCCCCCGGCGTCGTGCAACCGTTTCCGGTTGCGAGAATTCCCACTCGGGCATTGGGCGAAGGAACGATTACTGGCGTGCTTGTGTTCAGGAACTGGCGCAGCCCTTCGTACGATACAAAGAAGAACGTTTTCCCTTTTTGAATCGGTCCACCCAGCGAACCTCCGAATTGATTACGGCGGAAGGGAGGAATTTCTCCAGCTGGGTCGAAAAACGTTCGTGAATCCAAGGCACTGTTCCGCAGGAACTCAAATGCTGTTCCGTGGAAATCATTTGTACCGGCGGACGTTACGGCGTTGATGACGCCGCCAGCCTCTCTGCCGTATTCCGCCGATTGGTTGTCGGTGATGACGGAGTACTCTTGGATCGCGTCTACCCCCAAGTTTCCACCGTTGGCCTGGCTACCCGGGCCGGCATTGAACTGATCGTTGATGCTGACACCGTCGATACGATAGCTGTTCTGTTGTGGTCGACCGCCGTTGATCGAGTACTGAACTCCGCAACCGCGGTTACAAGAGCCGCCAGCGCCCTGCCCGGCCTCGACATCCGATGAGGTCGTGGTGATTACGGAGACACCCCGCTGAAGCTCCGTGAGATCCGTCCAGCTCCGGCCATTTAAGGGCAGGTCCACGATTGTAGCCGGGTTGACAACGGCACTGATTTCGGAAGAAGTGGTTTCGACTGACGGCGCTTCGCCGTTTACTTGCACCTTCTGAGTAACCTGGCCAACCGTCATCGTCAGATCCAGCTCTCGACTCTCGCCGACGGTAAGCGTGAAACCGCTTCGTATCTCCGTTGAGAATCCGGAAGCCGTCACTGTGACTTCGTAGGTTCCCGGCGCCAAGTTCGGCAAGGTGTAGAAACCCGCCGAATCAGAAACGACCTGCCGGACGATACCGGTTGCCAGATCCTTGCACGAAATTTGTGAGCCGGCGATGGCCGCTCCCGAACTGTCCGATATAGTCCCCGTCAGTGTTGCGCCTACAACTTGCGCGTTCGCCCGCGCGAATGGAAAAAATGTCAGAACCAGCGCGGCAAATACCAGCCAGGCTAGATGAGACCGTCTCGAACCGTCGCACATGCGCAGCCTCCGGAATCTATGTCTCGGGCCCTCGAAAGCAAATCGAGCCAAGGCCTCGACCATCTTCAGATAATTCTCTGATCGCACATTCGTTCTTAATATGAACGGCCCACTCAGTCGTGCGTTTACCGCGCTCACTGACTTTGCCGGGTCGCCATGGGCCACGCCCAAATCGTGGCCCAGCGCTATGCTGCTACTTTGAACTGCGCCCCAGGGTGGCTATCAGGGGGTGGTGAGCCACCCTGGGGTGTCGCTCAGCCGTTCGGGCCGTGACGGCGCCCGAACAACCGGGGTGGGGGAACTAGTCGTTTTCGGCACCACCGGATTCACCACCACCCGACCCTCCGGCTCCGGGCGGCCTGCTCAAGTTGAGTGGAACGGCACCCGGCGCAAATTCGTTCCGAAAGATTGCGCCGCCTTTCATGACGAATTTGATACTTTCCATCGTGTTGATGTCTTTCAGCGGATCTCCGGGCACGGCGATGATGTCAGCAAACCTTCCTTTTTCGACGTATCCGACGTAGTTGCCTAAATCATAGTTCAGAGCCGCTGCGGCATTGCTCGTGGCCATCCTCAATGCGTCGGCCGGGCTCATTCCCCACTTGACGTAGATCGGAAACTGGCAAGCTTGTGTTCCGTGGCCGTACTCATAAACACCGCTGCCGAAAACCTCCGGAATACCCGCAGCCACCAGCCTCTTGAAGCTCAGTTCGGTGACGCCGAAGATTGTTCTTGGACCATTCGCCGAATGTGCCGTCGAAGCCAAATTGCCGGCTTCCATACCGCCCATCAGATCCCAGAGCGTTTGAATCACGGGCCGCTGCTTCCCATTGTCTAGCGGCACCTTGAAGAGCCGGATGGTTTCATCATCCAGACCGATTGCGCCGGTTACGCCGGCGGCAACATGCATCGGAAGATCGATGCCGGCTTCCAGCGAAACGCGCAATCCTTCACCACCGTAAGAATGGGAAGCTACGGTCAATCCGCGGCGGTGAGCTTCGACGACGCCCGCGCGCGCCTCCTCGAGAGACATGGAAGGATAGGAGTTCATCGTGCCATCCGGCTTGAACGCTCCTTGCGGCGGCGTGAGGGCGCCCGGCCGGGGGTCGGCCCGGTCTGCCCAGTAGCCCGAACCCGAGTAATCATCGGTTGTGTACATCTTGACCAAATCAACGCCATAACGGGCGTGTTCGCGAACGGCCTCGGTCATCAACCAAGGCGAATTCGTGTTGCTGGTAACTTGCCAAGTGGGTGATCCAACGCCGAATCCAAATGGCTGCGGGACGGAGGGAGCCGGGTAGACGCCGTGTCCAGGGTTCAGGTGCGGGCCGGCAACCTGCAAGCGGGGACCAGGTATCCAGCCTTTGTTAATCGCGTCGCGCAATTCAACGCTGCCATACGTATCGCGAGAGCCCATGTCCGTCAGAGTGGTGAAGCCGCCCAAAACGTCCCGCAACGCAAAGTTCACGGCTCTTACCTCGCGCCGCGATTCATTGGGGGCCTGAGGAGTATTGAAAAGATGGACGTGCATGTCGATCAGGCCCGGCAGCACGGTCTCTTGGCTGAGATCGATGACCGTGGCGCCTGCTGGAATCTGAATTTTGTCAGCTGGACCGACATCCACGATCTTGTCACCCTTGATGAGGATGACTTGATTGAGCAAGTTGGTTCCAGTCCTTGGATCGAACAGCCGGCCTGCCTTGATCGCAACTCCCGCCGGTGGGGGAGATTCAATGTTCAGACTTGTTCCCGCGTCGAACGGGATTCCGACCGGCTTGGGGGTTTGGGCCCAGGCCACTCTTGACGTTCCGCACAAAACAGTCAGCAGAAACAACCACAACATCGCTCTCAGTGAAGCTGTCCGTCGCATCGCAGGAATCCTCCTGAATATTTCCCGTTAAACAAATTTTTCCGTTTCAACAAAACCCGCCCCGACAAGCACCCGGAAACCAGCGCCGCCGTTCCGGCAGGCCAATGGTCCCGTAATGGAAACCACCCATCCAGCCCCTTCGGCCCACGCGCTCGAGGTTTCCGTCGAAAATGGAAGGGCGATTCAGCGGGCCTCATATAGCATCCAGCGAATAATCGTGTCAAGGAATATGTTTGTACTACGAACTTTTGTTTTGACAGAGAACGAATCTAAGGTACAACTTTACTCCTGCATTTGCATTCCGGCAAGGACGGGCTGTGTTTTGCCGTCCGTTTTTGCAAATAAATGGAAAGGTAACCGCGTGAGAAAAATTGACGTCTTTAATCACATCTGGCCAGAGAAGTATTACCGCGCGTTGTTGAAGCAAGTCGGAACGATGACGGAGATCACGAAGCGAAGTGGGGCGATACCGATGATGGTAGACCTCGACGTGCGCTTCAAGGTGATGGACGAGTTCGGAGAGTATCAACAGATTTTGTCCCTGGCCGCGCCGCCTCTTGAAACCTTAGGGGGAGTGGAGGTCGCGCGGGAACTATCGAGAATCGGGAGCGAAGGAATGGCAGATCTGTGCGCGAACTATCCCAGCCGCTTTCCAGGTTTCATCGCTTCGATCGCAATGATTGACGCAGAATGCGCGGTAGAAGAAGCACGACGCGCGGTTGAGGAACTCGGTGCCTGTGGAATTCAAATCTATACGAACGTGAGCGGCAAACCACTCGATGCTCCAGAGTTCGGACACATTTTCAAGGCGCTCGAAGCGCTGCAAAAGCCGATTTGGATTCACCCGGCGCGCACGGCAAGATTTCCGGACTACCAAACGGAGGAATTATCACTCTATGAGATCTGGTGGACATTCGGATGGCCCTACGAATCCAGCGCTGCGCAAGCGCGCATCGTGTTTTCCAAGATGCTCGACGAGATGCCAAATCTCAAATTCATCATTCATCACGCGGGCGGCATGATACCGTTTTTTGAAGGACGCGTCGGCCCGGGCTGGGATCAACTCGGCGCCCGCACGAGTTTTCGCGACTACAAACCTCTGCTGCAGGAACTCAAGAAACGGCCCCTCGATTACTTCAAAAGCTTTTACGTCGATACGGCTACCTTTGGATCTTTGGCGGCACTGGAGTGCAGTTTGAGTTTTTACGGTATCGATCACGTATTATTCGCTTCGGATGCGCCGTTCGATCCCGAGGGGGGCCCCATGTACATTCGCGAAACGATCCGTTGTATAGACGCACTCGAACTCTCGGTAGAGGATCGCAAGAAGCTTTACCACCAGAATGCATGCAACCTGCTTGGTATAAGTTAGGTTTTGTTCCCTCGAGCAGAATCGCTCGGCAATGAGCTGTTCTGGCGAAGGTTCAAGGAGAGATGTTTATGTCCGAGTTGCAGTCTCGTTCGTGGTTCGCAAAGCTGGGTCCCAAGCAATGGCTTATTTTTGGCGTGGGAGGTATTGGATTCGCTTTCGACACCTACGTTTTACTCATCCTCAGCCTCGTCGTCCAGCCTGCCTTGAGTGAGCTACTGACCGCAAAACCCGGTAGTCCCGTTTTCAACATGTGGGTCGGGAGGCTTTTCTATATTCCCGCCGTCTGTGGAGGCGTGTTTGGATTGCTCGGAGGGTATTTGATTGATCGTCTAGGGCGCCGGCGCTTGATGTTCTGGAGCATCGTGGGATATGGGCTGGCGACCAGCGCCGCTGCACTGGCGACTTCCGCCGGTCAGTTGTTGTTCTACCGATGCGTAGCCTTTGTCGGCGTTTCCATCGCTTTCGTGTCGACACTTGCATGGCTTGCCGAGCTGTTTACGGAACGCGACGAGAGAGAAGGAGTCATCGGCTATTCCCAGGCCTTCGGGTCGACGGGCGGGTTGCTCGTAAGCGGAGCCTACTTTGTAGCGGTGACCGTCAGTCCGCGCTTACCTGCGATTTACAATGCCCACGCTGCCTGGCGATACACACTGCTTACCGGACTCATTCCCGTCGTACTACTTCTGGTGACTCGTCCTTTTCTACCCGAGTCTCCCGTCTGGCTGACAAAGAAAACCGAAGGGACGCTAAAGCGGCCTCGATTTTCCGAACTCTTTAGCCCGGCGTTGCGCAAGACGGCGTTGCTGACGACTTTGATGACTGCATGTGCTTATGCAGGTTCATTCGGAACGCTCCAGCATGTAGCACGAATCGTGCCCGGGCTGCCGACAGTCCGCAACCTGTCTCATATCGCGCAACAGCAAGCCGTAAGCGGGTATCAGGCGCTTGAGGAGTTTGGAGGGCTATTCGGCCGCCTGCTGATGGCGTACCTAATCGTGAGGGTGGCCAATCGGAGACGTCTGCTGCAGGCCGTTATCCTACCCGGGCTGCTGCTGGTGCCGTTGGTGTTCTTCCTGCCTGCGCTGAGAGACATGAACATGTCGCGATGGGGAATATTTGCGATCGGCGTCGTCGTGGTTGCCCAGTTTACGTTTTGGGGAAACTATCTTCCGATGGTTTACCCTACCCACTTGCGCGGCACCGGCGAGGGATTGTCGGCCAACGTCGGAGGTAGGATGCTGGGTACGTCAGCGGCGATGCTAACGACCTCGATAGCCAACTTTGCGCCGGGTGGAACCGTATTTCGGCAATTGGCCTTTGCGGCGGGCACCGTCGGTCTCTTGTCTTTCGCTGTCGGTTTTGTTGCAAGTTTCTGGTTGCCCGAAGCGCCGAAGGAAATCCTGCCTGACTGAAGTCCCGATTAACAAATTCGGCCAGCCGCAGCTACGAGTGATCGTCGCCGGCCTAGAACGACGACAACCAAACATCGAGCACAACGCTGCGCCGTTCTTCGCGCAGAATTTTCATCGCATTGGCCAAAGCAGGATCGACCTCCGACGGACGGCGGATCGTCTGCGCGAAAGCTCCACCGGCCGCTGCCGCTATACCCGCATAATCCGGTGGAGGATCGAACGTGGCGCCCAAATCATCCGTTCTGCTGGCGTGACCATCGGGGTGAACCGACAACGTAGCTTGCTTGGGTGCCTTCCAGCCACGGTTGTTATACACGACGTGCAGAAACGGCGCCTGGTAGTGACGCGACATCCAGTGAACCGATGACGGCGCGGTGAACATATAGGTCCCATCCCCTGTCAGGCTAACCACCTGGGCGTCCGGCAGGGCCATCTTGACGCCAATCGCAGCTCCTCCGTTCCATCCCAGTGAGCCGCCACCGCTGGTGAAAACGCTGCCCGGCCGATTGGCGCGGATATGATCGAACATCGCTCGATTGTTGGTGACGCCTTCGATCAAGAAAACGGTGTTTTCCTCAGTGTGATGTCGAACACGCGCGCTAATGTATTCGGCCGTGATGATGTCCGCCTTCGCGTGCTCGGATTCAATTCGGTTAAGCTCGACACAACGTTCCTGGCTTAGCCTGTGATAGAACTTTCGTCTCTTCTCGACAATCGCTTCGTCAACCGCGGAGCGTTCGACTTGCTCGTTGATTTGCTTCAGGGCCACGGTTACATCCGCGCGAAAGGATCGTTTGACCGGGATATACCAGAGCGGCCTGCGATCTTTCAAAGGATCGACATCAATGTGATAAATCGTAGCCGTCTTCGCAGCTTGGTTTACTACAGGGATCCAAGGTACATCGCTATCGAGGATAAGGACCAAGTCGGCCTGCTGCAGCGCGAAATTTTGGCGCGGTTCGCTCCAGGTATTCCCTTGGTAAAGTGGATCATCCGCCGGGAAATTCACGGCCTTGGGCACCGATTCCAGAACGCCGATGGCCAAGCGGTGGCAAAGATGAACGAGTTCCTTAACCGCCGATGTCTTTCGGCCTAGATAGGAAGTCACTACGAGAGGACGCTCGGCTTTGAGCAAGTCGCCGACAAGCATGTGGACGTCCGGTGGCGCGATTGCGCTCGGTGAAATAGGCTGCCATTGATCAACCCTCAGGCTGACAGGCGAAACCTCCTCTGACATCACTTCCCGCGAACCGGTCAGATAGACCGGACCTTTAGGGTCACTGTTGGCAAACTGCATGGCTCGAAGGACGACTTGTTTAATGTTCTTGCCTGTGCGTATTTCATTTTCATATCGCACATATCCGCGTACGAGGCCGCGCTGATCGAATACATCCTGTATCCATTGGACGTATTCATTCCGAGTACCCGTCAACTCCCCCTCCTGCGTAATGGGAGAAACTCCCGCGAAGATGAGAACCGGGGCGCGCCCGTTGGCCGCATTGTGTACGGCGCCGGCGAGAGATTGAGTGCCGCATTCCACGTGGACGAGTACGGCCTGGGCCCGGCCGCTGGCTTGCGCGAATCCCTGGGCGGCGCTGAGAGCAACCATCTCGTTCGGGCATGTTATCAATTTCGGCAGATCTCTTCCGTTGACCTGCCCTTCCGCCAAGCTCTCGATAATGGGAGGATGGTCGCTCCCGAGATTTGCGAAAATATGAGTCACGCCCGCTTCCGATAGGGCTTCTAGAAAGGCTGTGCTGGCGGTATACATAGAGATTGTCTGGTATTGCTCCCTTTCTCCCTGATTCATTTACTCGAAATCTGTGACTGCGGATTCCCACTTACGATAGGAGAGCCGGCAGCTCGGTGAGCCCGCACCACGTGGCCATCCGTCGGGCAAGTCACATTTTCCCTTGACAGCCTCTCGCAGCGATCATTAGGATGCGCGTGTTGTTTGTATCACGCACGATAGTTCGAATGCTGAACATATCATAATTCGAGATTTTGGAGGAGCGCGATTTACAAATCCGCAAACTCTGAATCAGAGGGACGCGAAGGAAAAAGGCCGACCTGGCGACTTCGAGTCGAAGGGAAATTACAGTGATGACTTCCATGAAACAGTTCCAGGCGAAGGCGCGCTTCGCCATTCTTCCAATCGCTCTTTTGGTAGCCACCCTCTCGACGTTTTGCCAGGGCACCCAAAACATTAGTGGAACGGTGAAGGATCAGAGCGGCAGCGCCATACCTGGCGCCGCGGTCACCGTCACGGAAACGGCTACTGGTACTGTGCGCGCCGCGACCACCGATGCTTCGGGCGCATACGCGGTCCCCACCTTGGCTGTTGGCACCTACACCATCGAGGTGAAGGCCGAAGGCTTCTCGACCGCTGTACGTGCGGGCGTCGTCCTTCACGTCGGAGACCAGCCCGTGGTTGACATCGTGATGAATATTGGCTCGGTGACGCAGACCGTCGCTGTCGCCGGTGCCGTGCCGACCATCGACACATCCAATGCCGTCGTGGGAGGAGTTGTTGAAGACGAGCAGATTGAGAACCTGCCGCTAAACGGCCGCGGGTTCGCCGATCTCGCCGTTCTGCAACCAGGCGTGGTGTATGCGAGTACCGGCGCTCGCTCGCTGAGCGCGGGCTTCGGCCAGAAAATATCGATTAGCGGTATGCGCGTTTCGTCGAACGACTATACGCTCGACGGGCAAGATATAGATAACGCTTACAATGACATCGGCAATCCAACGGGCGAAGCAGCTGGAATTGATGCCGTGGAGGAATACGAGGTAGTCACAAATCCCTTTAGTGCGGAATACGGCCGAACGGGCGCCGGTTTGGTGCAGATCGTGACGAAATCAGGTACGAATGATTTCCACGGGAGCGTGTACGAATATTTTCGCAACAAGGTGCTGAACACGCGCAATTACTTCGATCCTGCCTCCGGGCCTCCGCCTTTTGAACGAAACCAGTTTGGCGCCACGTTCGGCGGCCCCGTACGAAAGGACAAGACCTTCTTCTTTGTTAATTATGAGGGCCTGCGCCAATTGCTCGGTTCCACCACGGTGCTCACCGTGCCGGACGCCAATGCCCATCTTGGGATATACACCCCGACGATGGCCAACGTCGGTGTAGACCCTAAAGTGGCCCCCTATCTGGCACTCGCTCCAACGACCGGGCTGTTTTGTCCTGCCAAGGGCTGTTCGGCGGGAACCGCTCTCTTTAACTATGTTGCATCTACTCCCACCGACACGAACTACGGGCTTTTCCGGGTCGATCACAAAATCAATTCGGCGCTCACACTTTTTGGACGCTATTCCTTTGATAGCGGTCGGCAGCTGCTGCCCAAGGACTATGTATTCACTACGGTGGACCTCACGGCTTCCAAGTACGCCGCGCTCGGACTGGCCTGGACCGTATCGCCCACGATCGTGAATACTTTTTCTACATTCTACAATCGTTCGGTTTCGGCCGTGTACGATGTGGGCGCCGCCGGCTCGACTCCCGCCGATCAAGCCCTGTTTGCATTGACTCCGTTCAGGGACGCAAACGGAATCTCTTACATGTTTTATAACGCAGGGCCCACCACGGCCGTCGGCGGCGACGGGATTCGCACGGACGTCTGGTTCAACATCCTCCAATTCAAAGACGATTTGACAGTTCTCAAGGGACGTCACACGCTGAGGTTCGGATTCGACGCGGAGCATCGGCAGACCAATATCTTCACCAGCATCTATGGGGGCGGTGATTTTGCTTTTCTCAACGTCGAGACTTTCTTGCAAAACACCCCCTCCACGTACAGCGGCCTTCTGCCATCGACACAACCCGCCAATAGCGACGTCCAATGGCTCCTCGGGGTTTATGCCCAAGACGACTTCAAGTGGACGTCGAAGTTCACGCTGAACTTTGGACTGCGCTATGAGCCTGACAGTGTGCCTTCGGTTGCGGCAAACAAAGTCGGGGAATTCCGCGGCAACAATGCCGGCGATCCCCTCTATGAGCAGATCAACCTGCCCGTATCTGCAGTTAGCGTCGGAAATCCTTTCTACCTGAATCCGTCGCGTAAGAACTTTGCGCCGAGACTCGGCTTCGCCTGGAATCCGATCAACAATACGGTTATACGCGCCGGTTACGGAATTTTCTTCGATCACCTGATCTCCTACGATTGGCTGACGGCAATCGATCAGGACGCTCCCATCTTTCAGAGAGGTAGTCTCGTCGCGGCGCAGTTGCCACCGGGCACCAAAATCGACTTCCCCAATACCTTCACGACCCAGCCGACGTTGCTTGCCAGTAGCGCTCTGTTTACAAATGGAATCACGTTCTTTCCTAAGCAGCCGCTCGTCCAGGAATACACCCTGAATGTCCAAAGGCAATTTGGTTCGAACAAGATTTTCGAGATCGCCTACGTTGGATCGCAAGGCCGGCACCTTCTTCGTAATGACGACTGGAACGTCATACGGATACCAACTCTTGGGCCGACGGGTCCGCAGGTTGTCGGCGCCGTCCCGGAATCAGAGGCGAGCTCGCTGTTTTGGGGGCCGACTGCACCGATTCGCAATACTGCTTTCGACTGGATGAAAGTTACCACGACGGACGCCAACTCTTTCTACAATGGCCTCACGGCATCGTTTCAGCAGAAATACTCCAGCGGACTGGCCTATCAGGTTTCCTATACCTACGGTCGCTCAACGGACGACGCAAGCGACATCGTTGGCGCTGTGGACTACACGAACGGTTCCATCGGACCGTATCGCGATGCTTTTCTCCCCGCTGCGGACGGGCGCGGCTTGAGTAGCTTCGATGTCCGTCAGGCCTTGGTCATGAACGTCGTCTATCAAGTGCCATGGGGTCGTAGCCGCACAGTCGAGAACAGGGCCGCGGCGTTCCTGGTCGATGGTTGGAACATCAGTGGCATCGGCAAGATTCAGGGTGGTTCGCCCTTTAACGTGACAGGGAGTCTGGACTCGGCGCAACGAGACAAAGTGGCCGCCTGGCCCGCACTGAGCGCCCTTCCGCCAGAGCTCGTGGGATCGTCCTCTCCGCAGCAGGTCCACGCTCAGAACCCGAATGACTATTTCAATGTCGACGCCTACACGCTTCCGGCACCGGGGACGCTGGGTGACGTCGGTCGCGATCAGATCATCGGACCCGGCTTGGTTGATTTCGACTTCGCCCTTCAGAAAGAGGGCCAGATTGCGCCCATCGGCAGGGAAGGGCTACGGTTACAATTCCGGTTCGACGTGTTCAACGCATTCAACAGGGCTAATTTTTCAGAACCCAACGGAACTTTGTACACGTCGGGAGGCGCCTGTCCCGCGATGCCCACTCCTGCGTCGAATTGCATCGACGGACAGTCATTCCCGCGTAACACGGCTGCAGGAACGATCGTCAGCACGGTTACGCCCTCCCGGCAACTTCAGTTCGCTCTGAAGTTGCTGTTCTGATTCCAGTCGGAGCGGAAAAAACCCCTTTTAGGGGGTCACTTTAGCTGCGCCAAAAGGAGGACATGTGAATGAATCGCGTCGAAATTTCTTGAAGACTGGTTCGGTGGCGAGCGCCTTAGCCGGCGTGCTGCCTGGACTAGGCGCCGCCGCTGCAGCCGAGGCTCTGGGCGCCGATCCGCCACAAAGCTCGGCGAATCTCCCGCCCGAAGCCACCAGCGGAGGGTGGCGGAACTTGAGAGCCGTGAGAGAAAAGAAGGTCTTCGACTACCACACCCATGCTTGGGAAACGCCGGTCCAGGGCAAAAACTATATGGAAGAGAAACGCATGCACGACCTCGACCAGTGGAAAGACTACACTCCACAACTGATCGGTTCCATGGACGATCACGGGGTCGCGCAAGCAGCACTCTCACCAGCTTTTGTGACATTCGAAAAGTATCTTGCCAGCAGCTACAAGAACTATCCGGATCGCTTCATAAAAATGACCAGCATGCTTACGGACCGAACGAAGGGCCGTATGAATGAGGTTACGGTGCAGGAAGCCACTGATATTCTCAAAGAACAGATTCAAATCGGTTGTAAGGGTGTTGGCGAAGGCGGATTTTATTGGGGGCCGGCAGGAAAGTATACCGTTCAAGACCTCAAGCCGTTCGTCGACGTACTTCTCGATCACGACATGCCTGTTCTGGTCCACTCGGGATGGGCCGTTACGGGCACAGCGTCCAATTACGGTCATGGCTACTCGACATCTTGGCGATGGGCGGAAAAGTTTGGCGACCTGATGAGCGCATATCCCGAACTGAAGTTCATTCTGGGCCACACGGGCGGAGCCATCGCGACTCCAGACGCCTGGGAGGCTCTTCGCTTGGCCTATTCGTTTGACAATTCCTACTGTGAAGTCTCGAAGTCGCCGCCGGAAATTATCACGGCCGCTGTCAGAGGGCTCGGAGCCGAGCGCGTGATGTTCGGTTCGGACTTCAACCGGCCTGAACCGAAGACGTACGGTCCGCTGAATGAGCACTTTGTTTTTCAACAATGGTACACGCTGAATAATGTCGCGCTCGCCGACATCACGGAAGACGAGCGGGATCAAATCCTCTACAAGACGGCGCGAACCCTTCTTAAGCTCCCGCCAGCCTAGAGGTAGCAGCAAGCTGAGATGGCGATAGAAGGGGCGGCCGGACGTGCCGCCCCCTCTACGATGCCGATCGGTTAATTCTCGTCAGCTCCTGTGTCCCTCGGATCAGGCACTTTCGCTTGCTTTCCCCATAAGGCCCGTAGTAAAACTTCAGGAGCGAGAAGACTTCTCGTTTCGTTGTATCGGTTTGAAGGGTTCCGCCTGAGTTCTTTCTACCGGTAGACCTCGACATAGGGATGTTGTCTAAATGACACCGACGCGAACCCCTTCCTCTGATGGCTATGTCCAGGCTTTTGCACGTGGTTTATCCGTCATCCACAGTTTTGGTCCTAATTCTTCGACGCAAACGTTAAGCCAGGTCGCTGAGGCGACCGGGCTGGATCGCGCCGGTGCCCGCCGCTTTCTGCTTACTCTCGAGAAATTGGGTTACGTGCGCCGAGACGGCCGTTCATTCCAACTGACGCCCCGCATCTTGGAACTGGGCTACTCCTACCTTTCGACTCTACCCCTGCGCTCGATTGCCGAGCCCGTGGTCCGGGATCTCGTCCAGCAGGTGAATGAGTCTTCATCGGTTTCAGTGCTTGATGGCAGCGACATCGTTTACGTCGTCCGCGTGCCGGTCAAAAAGATCATGACCATCACCCTTTCAATTGGTAGCCGCATTCCGGCCTACTGCAGCGCGATGGGTCGCGTCCTACTGGGCGGACTGCCAAAGAATCAAATCGCGACCCTTCTGAAGGAGACGACGATTACACGTTACACCCGCTACACGCTCACTTCGCCGCAGCAGATCATGAGGGCAGTGGCTGCAGACCACGCGAAGGGCTGGTCCATGTGCAATCAAGAGTTGGAAGAAGGAATATGCTCCTTGGCTGTCCCGTTGGTCGACCGGGATCGCCGAGTCGTCGCCGCGATGAACATAACTGCGAACCTCTCCCGAACCACGCCTGCGGAAATGGTTTCGAAGTTCCTTCCGTGCCTGAAGCGCTCTGCCGAGCGGATAAACTCCACGCTCAGGCTCAAAACAAACCTATAGGCGGCCGATCAGCGAATGACCGGCCCTGTCACGCCGGCATGGGTCCCGACCAGCGACTGATATTGAGAATTTTCGTGTCTCGACCTGTGGCTCGTGGTTTTCAAATTTCGCCTTGACTTCCTTAATCGTTGGCATAAACTCTCGCTCGGATGTTCGCAAAACGAACATTTGTGCGTTTTCTTCACTTGCTGAAATTGGAGGACGTCGTGAAAAAGACCGGCCTTTGGACCCTGGGTTTGGCGGCTGTCGTCATGTGTGCAGCTTCCCACAACGCTTTTTCTCAGAGCGGCGCTCAGGGCACTTCCAATCGAATTAAGGGACTGCCCGCGAGCGATGTTCTCGGCTCGGAAGATATTTGGGACAATCCCACATTCGTCGGAGGAGTGATCGACGGCGGACCCACCGCGTCGAGCGAGTATTGAAACGAAGTCGGGGCGCTGGATCGCGCCCATCATAGACTTTTTGTTGGACAAGGCGGCGGCAACCGCATCCTGGTTTTCCAGCTGGATGCGAATGGTTTGCCTGCGAAGTACACTGCCGATTACGCAATCGGTCAGCCCAGCCGCTATGGGCGCAAGCAGCCCGTTACTACGACGATGGCCTCCGCCCACGAGGGTGCGGGAATTGGCGGAGTTGCCTACGATAGCGTTCACGATCGTTTGGTGGCCAGGGACGGCAACCGGTTGCTTCTCTTTGATGTTCGTCCGGACCACATGAAGGATGGCCCTGATGCGATTGCGGTGTTCGGGCAGACCACACCGAATATTCGTCTTGCAACGGGTGTGGGCCCCAATCAGGTAACGACGATCGACGGGACGGTTCTCGACGAGAAGAACCAGCGGCTGTTCGCAACCGATGGCGCCAACAACCGGATTTTGATCTGGGATATCGAACCTTCGCATCTGAAGACGCAGACTCCAGACGCTGTCGCCGTCATTGGTCAGGTGGACTTCACCTCGAAAGCTTCTGGTGCGAGCGCTTCACAATTCAATCAT